>SESA01000063.1_pt1 | contig 70632 bp, 51 predicted proteins | sample 3171451 | NCBI WGS metagenome assembly SESA01 (sample SAMN06051862, study PRJNA518727) | freshwater metagenome | biome: subpolar coniferous forest; feature: holomictic lake; material: water; isolation source: holomictic Lake 227, 8 m depth | place: Canada: near Kenora, Ontario | collected...
GACTGTCAGTCGGCAAGTTATTCTTTGATATTCCGCTGGTTGGGAACCTCTGGCTGATCTTTATATCAGGTGGAGTGTTTCTTTTTGTAATTTTGTCGTTCGGCTTGCTGGTGTCTACAATTACCAACACCCAGCAGCAGGCCATGCTGGTCTCGTTCTTTTTTATGGTGGTATTCATACTGATGAGCGGGTTGTTCACATCCATCGAAAGCATGCCCGAATGGGCACAGAAACTCGACAGGATCAACCCCCTGATGTATTTCATTAAGATCATGAGAATGGTACTGTTAAAAGGCTCAACCTTCGCCGATATCAGTCCGCACTTCTATTCCCTGGTCGTTTATGCCATCGCAATGGTCAGCCTGGCCGTCTGGAGATACCGGAAAGTAGCATAATATATATTGACCCGATTAGGCAAATTCATTCGCAGGTTCAGGACAGTCCTTATGGGCCTGGCCCTGCTTGTCATTGCCATTTACATTACACATAAGATTTACTACAGGGAGGAAGAAAAAAAGGATGCCATAAGGCGTATCCGCGAAAGAGGATACCTTCTTGCCCTCACTGATAAAAACACCCTCAACTATTTCATTTACAGGGGAGAACCTGTGGGCTTCCAACTTGACCTGCTCGAGTCTTTTGCGGGCTATCTCGGGGTTCCGCTTAAGATCCTTGCATCTGAAGACATTTCTAAGCTGTATTATTATCTTGATTATAACGTGGCGGATGTGATCGCCCTGAACCTCCCGATATCCTCCGAAGGCAAGAACCTCGTTCATTACACAAAAATCATGGGGGAAACCAGGCTGATACTTTTGCAGCGTAAAACGAAAAGCCCCAAAATCATTAATACCCTTGAAGATTTTGTACAAGGTGACACAGTGCATGCCCGCAGGAATGAATTTATGTCGCCCTATTACCGCTCCTTCCTTAAACAGACCGGCAAACGCCCGACCCTGGTAGAAGATCCCGATATTTCCCAGGAAGGACTTATTAAGGAAGTCTCTGAAGGAAGGATCAATTACCTGCTGTGTCCTGAAAACACCGCCAGGGTGTATAAACAATACTACCAGAACCTTGATGCTTCGGTGGTTGTGTTTCCGCTTTATGCATATGCCTGGGGGGTTAATCATAATTCCGATACCCTGCTGATGAAACTCAATGAATGGCTGGCAGAATCCATAAATTCAGGGGAACTGAAAAAGACCTACCTTGAATACTTTGCCAGTCAGAAGATCGCCGCGAATATGAAAAGTGATTATGTTACCCTGAGGGGCAATCAGATCTCTCCTTATGATAATGAAATCAGGGAATTAAGTTTAAAAATACATTGGGACTGGCGCCTCCTTGCCTCACTTGTGTATGAAGAATCGAATTTCAGGCTGGGCCTGGTCTCCTCCCGTTCTGCTTCGGGTCTCATGCAGCTGATGCCGGAGACCGCGGTCAAGATGGGTATGGACAGCATCTCGACTCCTTCCCAGCAGCTGGCTGCAGGGGTGCGCTATCTCAGTCATCTTGATGATCAGCTCCCTGATGAAATCACCAATCCTAAAGACCGTATTAAATTTATCCTCGCCGCTTACAATGTTGGTATCGGGAGAGTGCTGCTTGCACGTGAGAAAGCCGAAAAATTTGGCAAGAACCCGAACCGCTGGGACGGAAACGTTGAATATTATCTCCTGAGAAGGTCAAAAAAAGATCCATTTGCGAAGAACGATACTATCAGCGACAATCCCTCGGATTTTACGACCGAAGGCTTTGTCGACGACATCCTCAGCAGGTACTACCATTATAAGAATAATATACCCCAGTAATAGTGACGAGTGACGAATGACGAGTGACGAATGACGAGTGAATAATTACCAGCATATTGAAATTCGTAACTCGTAACTCACTTCCCATGGTCTTTCAGGAATATTTCGCAGGTTTCTTTAATTGATTGTTCAACCGGTTTGAATTCAAACCCTATGGCTTTTTTTATCTTTTCATTGGAATAGGTATAAATCTGGGCGGTTGTTGTTGCCATTTCTTTGGTGACTTCGGGTTTGGTGCGCATGATGAAGCTTCTCACCGCTTCGACCCTCCATGCGATGTCGGTGAGGGCCGGGTGCACATTGATCTTCGGAGCCGGTTTACCCAGGTACTTCGCCATATATTCAAACACCTGCTGATACGAACAATTCTCTGAAGACACAATGAAGCGTTCCCCCGAAATATCGCTTTCCATAAGCATTCTCATTGCTCGTGAAAGATCATGTACATCGATATACCCATTGATTCCCCGGGTATAATACTTCAGCCCTTTCCATACGAGGGAGAATAATCCCGAATTACCTCCGTCCCAGAAGCCCGGACCAAGAATGACCGAAGGATTTACAATATAAGCGTTTAAACCTTCCTCCATCCCTCTCCAGATTTCACGCTCGGCACCGAATTTACTTTGTCCGTATACCGAATTCTTTTTCGAAGGCTGCCACCAGGTTGTTTCATCAGAAATGCATGTATTCACGGCCCTTCCCAAAACGGCAACCGAACTAACGTAACAGAACTTCCTGATTTTCCTTGCAATGCACAGGTTCACCAGGTTTGCGGTCCCTTCGATATTGGTTCGGAGCATCTCCTTATGATCCTTCGGGTAAAAGGAAACCACCGCCCCGGCATGATACACGTATTCTATCCCTTCAAGAGCGTCATCAACGGAAGCGAAATCCATGATATCCCCGTCAACCCATTGAATGCATGCGAAAAGCTTATCCACATCCGCCGAATAATAAGAAAATATTTTCCTGACCATTTCGATATTGCTGGATTTGCGTTTGAGTGCCCTTACCTGTTTCCCGGAACTGGCCAGGTCAAAAAGCAAATGGGACCCCAGAAGTCCGGTCCCTCCTGTTACTAAAATCATAGTATGTCTTCGTTTGTTGATGATTTAATAAATGAATCTCCTAATAATGCCAGTGAAATAAAAACGATCAGCTGAACCATGATAGTTGTAATGAAAAGGTGGCGTTCGACTTCAAGGGCATCTGCGTTATAAGAAATAAATACGTTGACAAGAAAAGCCAGTGAAAGCAAAACAGGGAAAAGCAGTTTAAATTCTCCTTTCCTGAAATACTGAAGTAACAGCAACAGGCAGGAAACAAGAACCCACCATGCGCTGAACAAAGGGAACAATGTCTTTACCCATTTGCTGTAACCTGCAACTTCCCCTGAATACCAAAGATCAGATGCAAAGATCCTTTGCCTTTGCTCTTTTGACTCTTTAAGCAAAAGGGGGTATTCAGGATGAGTGAACATAAAAGTAATGTATTCAGACCTCCCTTTCTTATGTATCCATTCCCAGAGGTTCTCATAATTTGGGTTATAATAAAGGTTCCAGATCTTATGGCGGTCGGCGTCAAGATTCGCATCAATCTTTCTGTAGTTCTTCTGCAGGCTGTCAGAACAAGGCATCCCATGGTTGCGGAACCAGGCTGTATAATTATCATTTCCGGTTATCCTGACCGCAAGTGTGTTGAGCATTGGAAGCCTGTATCTCCTGCCGGTTTTTGATGTATTCTGCTGTATAAAAAACAGCACAACCGTTAATGAAAATAAAAGAATGGCAGGCAGGAAAAGCGATCTTTGGGCAAAGAAAGTAAGTATGGTCAATGCTGCGTAAAAGAAAAGCAAAATATAGGGCCAACTGTCACGGGTAAAAGAAAATAGCACCACGATAAGTATATGTATCAGCCAGTAATACCATCTCTTTCGTTGCCAGGCTGTGATAAAAGATGCTATCCAGCAAAACATGAGGGAAAGTGAAAGGGACTCCGACAGGATCTGGTTGGTCCAGCCTGCAATCGTCCACCAAGACATCAGCAGGTAAATACAAAACATCAGCATATACCTCAGGTATGCCTGGTTAATAAGAATGAGAAGTGAAAACACCAGGAACCATGCAGAAAGACAATGTATTAACTTTTGCATCACCACAATCTGTAAAGGTTCGCCATCAACAAGCTTGTAAAATAAGGGAACTGTAAACGGTCGCGGATAGAAAGTTCCGGACTGGTGCGGAGCCCAAAATTCCCTTGTGCTGATCGGGATCTTCGATTGCTTAATATAGTCTTCCGTATCGCTGAATTCTTTCCATTTACGGCTATCCCAGGGAGTGATAAGGGTGGCGAACAGCATCAGTAAGAACAGAACAGTATTGATGCGATGGATCATGATCCAAAGTTCGTCAAGATTTTGATTTCTGCCAAATAATACGGACCTTTGTGATCTAAATTAACCCGTAAACGTATGATAAAGAAACTCTTCCTGCTAACGATTCCATGTATTTTCCTGCTAGCATCCTGTAACCAGGGGACCAAAGTTGCTGAAACAAAAAAGGCCGATACAGCAACGCTTGCTGTGAAAACCTTTATCGATTCTGCCGAAAAATTCGTAGAAAAACCTATTCGTATCGAAGGCACAGTTTTACATACCTGCAAACATGGCGGCAAACGCATGTTCCTGGTCGACGGTACCGACAGCATCAGGGTTGAAGTTACTACAGGGAATAATATCCCGAAGTTCGATGAAAGCCTTATCGGAAGCCGCGTCAAAGTACTTGGAGTGCTTAAGGAAGAACGCGTCGATGCCAAATACCTGAATGAATGGGAAGCAGAAGTTAAAAAACCTGCTGAAAATCATAGTACTGGGATCCATTCGGGAGCCAAAGGGCACGAAGACATGGGGATTCAGGATAAACTGGATGAGATCAGCGCCCTGCGTGCTGATCTTAAGAAGAGCGGGAAAGACCATCTCTCTTTCTTTTCCGTTGAAGCCATATCCTACACAGTAGCGAAATAATATGCAGCGCAAGACCTTAAGGCGGTGGAACAATGCGGTCCACCGCGATCTCGGGTATTTTTTTTTCGGGATGACCCTTATATATGCCATGTCGGGGATCATCATGAACCATTTCAAGTCAGGCGATTTTGCCCATCCCGATTACAGTAAAAGGTACGAACAGCTTAGCGTTGAACTTCCCGCAAACGGCGTGGCAGATAAAACCTATGCCCTCAAAGTCCTGGAAAAGGTTCATGAGGCGAAGAACTTTAAAAGTTTTGTCTCAGGTACCGGTTATGTACAGGTCTTTTTCACAAACGGCAGCCTCTATGTTGACCTGCTGACAGGGAAAGCAGAGCTTGAAGAGAAGACCCCAAGATATATTCTGAAGGAATTTAATCTCCTGCATTACAATAACATAAAGCGCTGGTTCACCTGGTTTTCCGATGCCTATGCCGTTGGGCTGATCCTATTGGCGATCACGGGTTTATTTGTTTTAAGAGGGAAAAACGGGATCAGATGGAGGGGTGCCATACTCGCTATGATCGGGGTTATAATCCCTGCGATCATCATCCTTGTTTACGCCTGATCATTTACTTTTTGGCAATCCTGCTCCATTGTATTTCCTGAACAGCATGGGCCTCGACATGGGGTCGGTGTTGAAATAGACCTTAAGAAAAACCTTCTGTTTATCTACGTTGTCCTGGGCCACGTCAATGGCAAGCTGCAGCTGGTCAGTGCTTTGCTTCATATCCGGATCTCCGGCAATTACCTGGTTCAGGCTTTTCCTGCAGGTATCGAGATAATTATAACAAAGGTTCAGCATCCCTACTATCTCTGGTTCTGATTTAGGCGGATTGAATCCCACGTTAAAGTAATCAGCATACTGGTTAAAAGCGTAAATGCAGTTATTATAATTTGCAACAGCGTCGTTGAACTGTTTCACGTATTTGTTCCTTACCACGGCAACTGTGTTTTGCTTCTCATTTGAAATGCAGTCTCTCAGGTACTTTGCCCAGTCGACCTGCATGTTGTTTACGATACCCGATGCTTCTATCCTCCTGAGTGCTGCCTGGCACTGGTCCTTCGGGGCGAGCGACTGGTAAAGGCTGATGCTGTCGGCGTAGGAGAAAAACTGAGTCCCGGGGGTTGCAGTTGTGATCCCGTTACTGAAATAAACGCTGCTTACAGGATAGTTGAGACATTCCCACATCGGGTCGAAAGGCATGTGGTCGCTAATCAGGTCTGAGGGCCTGATCATGAAGAACTGCTCATTGAATTGCCTGATATAACTGCCGTTGCTGAGAGCACCGCTGGCCCAGGTAGGGTCAAACCCGTAATACGTTGTGTCGATCAGGGCAACGACCCATGCATGGCTGATGTCGTTGGTATGACCGTTCTGACGGGTGTAGCCGTTCACAACATACGCTTTTATTCCGCATTCGTCGCAAAGTGCTTTGAAAACCGAAGCATATCCCTGGCATATGGCCGAACGGGACTGCATGGTTTTCTCAACCAGTTCGCCGAAGGGTGTTGCAGCATTCACTTTCCCCTGGTTTGTGAAGTCATAGGATATCTTCATGGCAGTCCAGGCATAGATTGCCCTGGCTCTGAATACAGGCTTTTTGAAAGCTGAGGAAAAGTACTTGCCGAGAGCGACAACCGTGGTCTCGCAGGAATCCGGAGCATGCAGGGCGATCACGTCGGCTGCCCTGAACTCATTGTTCACCTGGGCATATAAAGGAACGAAAAAAAAAGCAAGTAAAGCAACTGTCAGGGTTCTCATAAACTGGATTATCGCATAAAAATAAACGATACAATCGGGATAAACATATGTTTTCAACAATAAATCCTTTAAAAAAAATAAATTTCTTTGCTAATAATTTAACAATAGTTCATATTTTAGCTTGACTAACATATAATTAATTCATCCTTCAAACCTATTTCTATGAAAAAGACATTGCTTCTTATCCCGGTTATGCTGCTCGCATTGTCGGTTGTGGCGCAGGAGTCACAGGTTCAAAAACAGGAAAAAACCAAAAGACAAAAGTTTTATGTTAGTATCGGACTGGGCGGAGGTGTAAGTACAGCCTCGTCCTTTGACATGCTTTACAAATACAAAGGTAACACTACCAGCGGTACCGTAAGTGTTGTTCCCGTGGGCCTCGGCAACGGATTTAACGGCTCCGTTTCATTCGGGTATTGGTTTAATAAATATGTTGGAGCTGAAATTGCCATATCTGAATTCATGGGTTTGTCCACTAAAGGAGATTCTGTAATCAACCTCGTCGGGGCAGGACATGCAACAGTAAAAGTGAAGGGTGGAATGCTCAGCATCATTCCTGCAGTCGTTATTTCGGCCGGACTTGAGAAGGTTAATCCATATGCCCGGTTCGGATTGCAGGTTGGAGTTCTGCCAACCATGCTTACAAAGTATAATGAGGAAAACGCAAGCACCAACCCTCCGATGACCAGGGAATTATATAATTCCTATTACGGAGGTATTGCCCTTGGGTATACTGCAGCAGGGGGAGTAAATTTCAATTTTACTAAACTCCTCACCTTCTGGGTCGAGCTTCAGTTTGCCCATTCAACCTGGTCACCAAGTTACAGCCAGGTTATTAAATACAATGTCAACGGTGAAGATAAACTTTCGACCCTCACCACCTGGCAGAAAGAAACCAATTTTGTCTGGGAAAAGAACACCAACGGTGTAGTTGATGAATCCCAACCCCGACAGGAACTCCGCAAGACTTATCCATTCAGCACAGCAAGCTTCAACCTTGGGATCAAGTTCAGGTTTTAACAGCCGATAAAAACTTTTCCAAAAAAGCCGGAATCTCTCACAGGGTTCCGGCTTTTTTCGTGACACTTGACACGCGGAACGCAAGCCGAGAGCCGTTCTGCCGGTTGCTGCCTGACTGCACCCTTGCCCTTGCTGCTACGGTCTAAATGAGCTCACCATTTCTCTTCCCTTAATCATAACCCAAGTCTTAGTTCGCTCACTTAGCCCTGATGCAGCTCTGGCAAGGAGCAGCCAAGTCACCCAGCCATCCTGCATCCTGCATCTTGCATCCTGCATCTTGCATCCTGCATCCTTCATTCTGCATCCAAAAAAATAAATATTGTAAAAAACTTGACAAAGGGGTTCTGAATTTAGTATTATTGTAAAATTATTTTAATATTATTTTGATATCATGGAAAAAGAAATGAAATCGATTGTATCAGGCTACCTCAGTGTGCTGATCATCATCGTACTTATTGTTGCTGCAATTTTCAGCATTGTTAATGCACAAGATAACCCTGCAATGGGTTTCCTTGCAGGTGGTTGTTTTCTCCTGGCAATTTTCATGGCCAAAGGCCTGATTGTTGTTAACCCGAACGAATCGTTCGTGATGGTGCTGTTCGGCGAATACAAAGGAACAGTGAAGGGGAATGGTTTCTTCTTTGTGAACCCTTTCTATGTCAGGAAAAAGCTCACTCTGAGAGCCCGCAACATGAACAGGGAGCCCCTGAAAGTGAATGACAAACTCGGCAATCCCATCATGATCGGGATTGTGCTGGTTTGGAAAGTTGAGGATACATTCAAGGCTGCTTTTGAGGTTGACGATTACTCCAGGTTTGTAGATATACAGAGTGAATCGGCCACACGAAAGCTTGCCGGGCATTACGCATACGACAATTTTGATGATGAGCAGAAGGAGATCACGCTTCGCGCCGGTGGGGAAGAAGTTCATCTAGCCCTTGAAAAAGAACTTGCCGAACGCCTTGCCATGGCAGGGATCAAAGTTATGGAAGCAAGGATCTCTTACCTTGCTTACGCATCAGAAATAGCAGGTGCGATGCTTCGCAGACAGCAGGCAACAGCGGTTGTCGCCGCGAGGACCAAGATCGTCGAAGGTGCGGTGAGTATGGTTGAACTGGCTCTTAATGCCTTGAGCAAAAAACAGATCATCGAATTTGACGAAGACAAGAAAGCTTCCATGGTAAGCAACCTGATGGTCGTGTTGTGTTCCGACAAGGACACCACGCCTGTAGTCAACACAGGAACCTTGCATCAATAGGTGATGGCTGAGAAAAAAATATTTGTATTACGACTGAACCCCGACGTTTATAATGCGCTCGAGAAATGGTCTGCCGACGAGTTCCGGAGTGTGAACGGACAACTTGAGTGGATTATTGAGAAAGCCCTGAAGGAGGCCAAACGGCATCCCCGGGGCAACGTGAAAAAAGAAATCTAGATGAAAAAAATTATCCTTTTATTTATCCTCCTTGCATTCGCAGCAAGGGTGAATTCCCAGGTCTTTACCGGAGACTGGTCCGGGTACCTGGAAGTCAGTGGAGTAAAGCTGACGATAATGTTTCATATAAAGAACACTGATGGGAAGATAACGGCAACGTTCGACAGTCCTGATCAGAGTGCCTACGGACTGAAGATCGACGAAGTGACTATTTTCGGAAGTTCAATTGTGCTGGATGCCAAATCCCTCGGGATTCAGTACCAGGGGACTTCAAACAAGACAATGGATACTATTAATGGCTCCTGGATACAGGGTGGGACAAAATTGCCGCTTGCGCTTCATCCGTACAAAGCAGAAGTAACGAAGCCGAAATTCAATCCGCATGAATCGGAGATTATTTTAAAAACATCAAGCGGGGATATCTTCGGCACCCTTTCTCTTCCAGAGAATTCGAAGCCAGTGCCGGTTGTCCTGATAATTGCCGGTTCCGGTCCGACCGACCGGGACGGAAATTCCCCTCCAGCCCTGAAAAATTCGGGCAACTGTTATAAGATGATGGCTGAGGCCCTGAGGCAAAACGGGATTGCTTCGGTACGTTACGATAAACGGGGGATTGCAGGAAGCAAGGCAGCTGCAGAGAAAGAAAGCGACCTCAGGTTTGAAAATTATATTTCGGATGCGGATGGCTGGATTGGAATGCTCAGGTCTGATAAGCGCTTTTCAAAGATTATCGTTGCGGGCCACAGCGAAGGCTCGCTGATAGGTATGATCGCCTGCATGAATCTAAAGGTAAACGGGTATGTTTCCATTGCCGGATCAGGCCGGCCTGCCGATGAGATCCTGAAAGAGCAGTTCAGCAATTTGCCGCTGGAGATGAAAGACAAGGTTTTTCCCATGCTTGACAAGCTGAAGAAGGGTGATACCATCGGAAATATTCCCCCGGAGCTTTTCTCCTTCTTCCGCCCGGGCATACAACCCTACCTTATCTCATGGTTCAGATATAATCCGCAGACAGAGATCAGCAAATTGAAAATTCCTGTGCTGATCTTACAGGGAGAAATGGACATACAGGTTTCAGTTCAGGATGCTGAGTTGCTGTCAAAAGCTGCTCCTAAAGCTGAACTGAAGATGATCAGCAGGATGAACCATGTGCTTAAAGATGCTGACACAAAAGACAAGATGGAGCAAGTCACAAAAATTTACACCAATCCGGATTTACCACTGGATAAAACATTCACAGATGAGCTGGTTAAATTCATTCAAAAGGTCAAATGATTTAAACATCGACAGGCCCTTTACCTGGCCGGAGATGACACCCCAGGACTGGCTTCTGGAAGCTTTTTCGGTGATCGGACTGGTTTCAATGTTTGTTTACGTTCTGTATTATTTCCCCCGGTTGCCTCAGGCGATCCCTGTGCATTTTGATCAATACGGCTCTTCTCAAGATGTGGGAAGCAGGATGACCATCTGGATAATTCCTGGAATTACCCTGCTGATTCATTTTCTTTTACCATACGGGGAACGATACCGCAGAATTCAGCGAGGTCAGCGGTTTTCAAGGAGAGTATATACTCAAAACCAGTTCACTCAAAGGATTCGTCTTCTGAGGTATAATAAAATGGTAATTACCTGGGGACTTTTTTACATCTCGGTTTCGACGGTTAAAGTCAGCTTACATTCCGGTGGAGGTGTGGGCATCTGGTTTGCCCCTGTATTTCTTGCCGCATTGATTCTGCCTATGCTCTATTTCCGGTTGTTTATAAAATAACCCTGCTACCCTGTTACCTTGTTACCTTGTTACCTTGTCACCTTGTCACCCTGTCACCCTGTTACCTTTTCTCTTACCTTTGCCTGAAAATAAATCATAATGAATTTTATTGAAGAGCTCAGGTGGAGGGGGATGATCCACGACATGACCCCGGGTACCGAAGAAGCGCTTTCCAAAGGCATGACTTCTGCATATATCGGGTATGATCCCACCTCCGATTCCTTGCATATCGGCAATCTTGCATCGATCATGATGCTTGTGCATTTTCAGAAAGCCGGGCATAAACCCATTGCGCTGGTTGGGGGAGCCACAGGAATGATAGGAGACCCGTCGGGGAAGTCCGAAGAACGAAACCTTCTCGACGAGAATGTGCTGAGGCATAACCAGGCCTGCATACAGCAGCAGCTTGAAAAATTTCTTGATTTCAGCGGGATACTGAATTCGGCTGAGATGGTCAATAATTACGACTGGACGAAGGATTTTTCGTTTCTTCATTTCCTCAGGGATGTGGGTAAGCACATCACCGTTAATTACATGGTTGCCAAGGATTCGGTTAAAAACCGCATGAACTCTGGTTCGGGTATTTCCTTTACAGAATTCAGCTACCAGCTGGTTCAGGGATATGACTTCTGCTGGTTATATGAAAATAAACATGTACGACTGCAGATGGGAGGTTCCGACCAGTGGGGCAATATTGTTACAGGTACGGAACTCATCCGCCGTAAGCTGGGAGGTGAAGCATATGCACTCACCTGCCCTTTAATAACCAAAGCCGACGGTGGTAAATTCGGAAAGACCGAGAGCGGCAATATCTGGCTCGACCCGCGCAAGACCAGTCCCTACAAATTCTACCAGTTCTGGTTGAACACATCCGATGAAGACGCAGCCCAGTATATCAAAAAATTCACCTTATTCACAAAGGACGAAGTGGATTCCCTGGTTTCAGAACACCAGCAGGCTCCTCACCTGAGAGTGCTTCAAAAGGCTCTTGCAAAAGACATCACGATGAGGGTACATTCCGAAGATGATTACAAAGCAGCTGTGGAAGCCAGCGAGATCCTTTTCGGTAAAGGAACCAGCGAGACCTTACAGAAATTATCGGAAGATACGCTTTTGTCGGTTTTTGAAGGCGTTCCGCAATGTGAGATTGCATCTTCTGATCTTGCATCCGGCATCAGCATCATAGATTTCCTTTCCCAGAAAACCGGAATTTTCTCCTCCAACGGCGAAGCCCGCCGCATGCTCAAAGAAGGCGGGGTTCAGATCAACAAGCAAAAAGCAGGTGAAGATCTTGTTCTCGGTGAATCCTTTCTTTTAAGAAAAAAATACCTGCTTGTTCAAAAAGGCAAGAAAAATTACTATCTTGTGATAGTCAAATAAAATCATCCTATGAAAACAAATTTTCACATTACATTCCGCCCTCTTATGGGCAGGATTGTTACCTTTTTGGGGGCTGTGATGCTCCTCTGCTATCTTCCGCTTTCAACTTCAGCCCAATGGAACCCGAATACGGCGGTAAACATACTGATTGCAGATCTTCTTATGGCCGATATGCAGGCAGTTCCGACCACGGATGGCAAGACATGGATCGCTTTCTATCATGAAAACGGAGGGAACTATGATATGCGGGCCCAGCTTATAGATGCCAATGGCTACAAGCTCCTTGGAAATGATGGTATACTTGTAAGCAACAAGACTTCAGGCTCTGCAACATATGTATTCAACGTTTGTGTTGATAATTCAAATAACCTGATCATCGGCTTCCAGTATGAAAACCTGGGGGGAATGTCGGCTGTTTTATATAAGATCTCACAAACCGGGGCACAAATGTGGGGCGTAAATGGCGTGACCATCGGTCAGGGACTTGCCCCCTATCCAGCAACCCTGACTACAGGTGAATGCGTTGTCACATGGAACGAGTCGACCAGCAATACGCTGAAACTGCAGAAGCTCACCGCCACCGGAGCCCCTGTATGGGCCACCCCAATCTCCATCACTGTTGGCACATCGAAGACTACCCGCGGACAAATTATCACGAATACAGCAGGGAAATTCACCGTCGTTTACCAGAAAATGGCAGGCGGGATCTCAACCACTCTTTATTCACAGATGTTCAGTCCGTCAGGCACAGCGCTTTATCCGCCCCTCCAGATCTGCGGCGAAACAACAAGCGGGGCAAGATATTATTCAATAGACTCTGAAGCCGACACAAGCTATTTCGGTTACTACAGTTCAACAGGCATGCGTTTCAATTCATACCTTCAAAGGATAAACCCGGATGGAACGATCCCCTGGGGGATGAACGGATCACATTTCAACACCGCCACCGGGACCAATGACAATTACCAGGGTGAGACAAGCATCAGGCTTGCACCTGGATCAAAATATGTATGGTCGGTTTGTACCTTCAGCAATCCCAACCAGTCTCAATACGGGGTGTACATTCAGAAATTCCTTAAGTCAAGCGGCGGCCGACAACTGACCGATGCAGGCAAAGTCGTGTATGGTATCAGTACCAATATGGATACCCAGTGCGGCAACCTTGAACTGGTTGATGATAACCCAATGTTTATGAGCTACGTAAGCAATTATAAAATTTATGCTACAAGACTCGATGCCAATGGTAATTTTGCCTGGCCGGGAAACAGGGTTGAACTCAGTTCTACTACCGCCGGTGCAGGAAATGGTAAAATGCGTTACTGCTTCACTCCTGATGGACCGAACCGCTGCGCGGGTTCATGGACTGAAAACAGGGGAGGTGCCGGGTATAAAGGATATGCCCAGGGCATTTCTGTTGGGGGGCTTGTTGGCCTCATAGTTGCTACTCAGGGCGGAGTTCCTGCCACAATCACCACCAACGGAGGCACGCTGCAGATGGTCGCCACGGTCTTTCCATCAACGGCAAATCAAAACGTGACATGGAGCATTGTACCAGGTACCGGTATGGCTACAATCAATGCCAGTGGACTGGTCACTGCCATTTCAAACGGAACAGCCTATGCAGTGGCTGTGGCTGTGCAGGACACCACTGTTTCTGATTCTTTAATGATAACCATGAGCAGTCAGACTGCCGCTCCCCCGACCGTCGTTACCCTTGCCGCTACAGGTATAAGTTCATCGGGAGCAACACTTAACGGCACCGTCAATGCCAATACTCTGTCAACTAATGTTTTCTTCGAATTCGGCCTTACCACCGCCTATGGAAATACAGTGACGGCTACCCCTCCCACAGTCACCGGGTCGGCAGTTACTCCGGTTGAAACAATTCTTACCGGACTTACATCAAACACCACATATCATTTCAGGGCAATTGGGACTAACCTTGCCGGACAGGCATTCGGTGACGACCTTACCTTCCTGACTTTAGGAGGCGTTGGAATGAGCGAACTTAATCCCGGCAGTATGAATATCTATCCTATTCCCAACGATGGACATTTCAATATCGAATTCTTCTCCGAAAAAGAGTCATCGTTCAGGCTAAATATCTATAACAGCCTCGGAGTTTGTGTCTATGAAAAACAAACCATCAGCGCGAAAGGCAAAAAGATCATTACTGTTGATCTTGGTTCAGTTGCAGGCGGATTATATACCGTGGTCTTAACTGGCGGAGAGAAGAATATAGAACGGAAAATCTCTGTAAATAAATAACTTGTATCCTGAGAAATTTCGAGGATTAAAATCGGGCGGCCGGATAGCCGCCCGATTATTACTTCTTCCGGTCTTACTGAACCTCACACTTACAGTATGGCCGGCGAGTCCGTTTTCCTTTCTTGATAAAGCAGAAAAACATTATAAATCTGCACGGCTGAATCTGCCAGAAAGCACAGTCGATATTCACAAAATTGATTCATTGCTTGCCACACCCTTCGGCACAGGCGATATCGGCAAAGCCTATATGTTGTCCACACAGATAGGGTTGTTTCTCCTTGAGCAGGGAAACCATGCCAAAGCTCTCGATATCTTTAATGACCAGAAACATTATCTCGAATCCAAAACACCAAAAACTGCAGCAGATCTGAAAAGGATCTCAGCAGTTTATAATGTAATCGGAGCAATTTATGAAGAAACCGGTCTCTGGAATGATGCCCTTGAAATGTACCTTCTTTCTCTCAGGATTTGCGACTCAACAGGAAATAAAGCCGGCAAGGCTAAAGTTTACAATAATATAGGCAAACTCTATTATATCCGTAATGACCTAAAGAAGGCTGAGGAATTGTACAACAACGCCATTGAAATAAACAAGGAACTGAACATCAAACCTGAACTTTTTAATAATTACAATAACCTTGCCGGAATATATAATCTGAGGCATAATTCAGCAAAGGCGATCGAATATGCACTGATGGCCCTGAACCAGTTAAATATTGGGAAGGACTTCTATAGCCTTTCTTTCCTTTATTCGAATATTGGAAATTTATACCAGGATATGGGAAATTTTCCCGTTGCCCTCACCTATTATTACCAGGCGGCAGATATCCAGGTTAAGAAATCTTATCAGGTTTCACTTATAGGATCTTACCTTTCCATCTCATCTCTTTTCCAGGGAATGAAAATGTATGATTCCTCATCCGCCTACATCAGTAAAGCCCTGAATATTGCAGAGATACTGAATAATCCCTCTCAGAAGTTACTGGCTTACAGGGCTGCCGCAAAATTTTTCGAAAAAGTCAAAGAATTTAATACGGCTAATGCTTATTACTCAAAATATACTTCGCTTAATGATTCCCTTGAAAAATTAAACAGCCTGACTAAAATCGAACAGATCCAGGCAGTATATGAAGTCATTACCAAGGAGAAAGACAATAAAATTCTTCAGCAAAAGGTAAACCTCCAGCAGTTGTCAATACAGCGTCAACGGATTCTTCTCATTGGAGCTGTTTCACTGGTTTTAATCTTTATTTATTTCGTATTCAGTCTGATCAGAAACAACAAGCGTGAACGGGAGAGAAACCAGATGATCCTGAAACAGGCCGATCTTCTGCATGAACAGGAAAAAAACATGCATCTGCATAAAGAACAGGATTTGGAGCTTAAGCTTGATTATAAAAACCGACAGCTCACTTCCTACGCTCTTCACCTCGCCCGCAATAATGAATTTGTTTCAAAAACAACAGATGAGTTAAAACAGATCCTGCTTGGCCTGAATCCCAGGGATAAGGAAAGGGCAGACCGTATTAAAGCCATGGTTTCCGACCTGCAACAGTACTCTGCCGGCCATGACTGGGAAGAATTCAGGTTGTATTTTGAGGAAGTCCACCAGTCATTTGAAAAGAATCTTACAACGGCATTCCCTGATTTATCCCCCAATGATAAAAAGATCTGTGCACTTCTTAAACTTGGATTGTCAACAAAAGAAATCGCATCGATTACTTTCAGGGAATTGCGTAGTGTGGAATCGGCAAGAAACAGACTCAGAAAGAAATTAAATCTCTCTGCCGATGTTAATATCCACACTTTCCTCTCGCAATATTAATTATTGATTTTCAGACTTTTTTAGAATTATGCAGTAGTATTTTATCCTGCATTTCTTTGTTTGCCGTAGTATAGATATGGTATATTATTAGACAGGAGGGAAAATACGGTATATTTTTAACCATAAATTTTTCATTTTCAGCTAACCATTTAAAAAAATTAAAATGAAAACAAAGCAAACTTTTTCAATCTCTTCTGTTTTGGGTCCTGGCAAAATCATACTTGCCATTATTGTCGTATTGACTATGTACTCCCTGAAAGTCAATGCACAATGGAATCCAAACACTTCTGTAAACCTTCTGCTGTCCAGTTTTACCGATGACGTTCAGCTGGCAGCTCCAACGACAGATGGGAAAACATGGATCGCATTTTACAGCCAGACTGCCGGGAATTATGCCATGAGAGCCCAGCTGGTCGATGCCAACGGGTACAAACTCCTGGGGCCCGACGGTATAATTGTCAGCAACCAGCCTTCAGGAAGCGCCACATTTGTTTTCAATATTTGTCTTGATGCCTCCAACAATCTGATCATCGCCATGCAGGATCAGAGAACCGGAAGCATGAAGGCCTGTATGTACAAAATAGACCAGGCGGGTAACCATCTCTGGAGCACCGACGGTGTGGTCCTTGGCGCTGGCCTGGCACCAAATCCTACAGTTTTAACGACAGGTGAAACCGTGGTATGCTGGGATGAAAGTGTAAGCGGCACCCTGAATCTCCAGAAAGTCTCTGTGGCTGGTGCAGCAGTTTGGGCAACTCCGATCCAGGTTAAAGTGGGTACATCAAAAACAACCAGGGGGCAGATTGTAGCAAATTCCGCAGGAAAATTTACGATGGTATACCAGAAAAAAGGCGTCGGAATTTCAACCTCATTGTATGCCCAGACATTTGATAACGCAGGTGTAGCATTGTACACAGCTCTGCAGATCAGTAATCAGACCTCAAGCGGGGCCAGATATTATTCAATTCTTTCAGATGCAGATACCACCTATTTTGGTTACTATGTTTCAGCGGGTTCCCGTTTCAATTCGTTTCTGCAGAGAATCAATCCGGGCGGGACCATTCCCTGGGGAATGAACGGTTCGAACTTCAATACCGCTACTGCATCTACCGATAACTACCAGATGACGACCGATATCAATATGCAGCCAGGATCCAATTACATCTATTCTGTGTGCAATTTCTGCAACACCCTCCAATCCCAATATGGAATTTATGTTCAGAAGTTCCTGAAAACCACAGGTACAAGGCTGTTCACCGATGCTGCAAAAGTTGTTTATCCTATCACAACTGCCAGGGACCAGCATGTTGACCGCATTGCAATGATCACCGACGGACCTATGTTTTTAGGGTACAGCGACGTGGATTATAAGATGTATGCAGTACGTCTCGATGCCAGCGGAAATTTTGTATGGCCTGGAAATAAAGTTGAACTCAGTTCAACCACGGCTTCAGCAGGAACACCAAAGATGCGTTACAATTTTACTCCAATTGGTCCATACAGATGCGCAGGAGTCTGGACAGAGAACCGCGGCTCAGGATACAGGGGATATGGCCAGGGGGTCTCAATAGGCGGATTATTAGGTATCAAAGTTGCTACCCAGGGGAATGTCCCCGCTGTGATTGCAACCAGCGGAGGAACCCTCCAGGTTGTTGACACGGTGTTTCCGCTTACAGCAAACCAGAGCGCAACCTGGAGCATTGTCAACGGTACTGGAATTGCATCAATTTCCGCCACAGGACTTGTTACTGCAATAACCAATGGAACTGTTTGGGCAAAAGCAGTCGCAGTGCAGGACAATACTGTCAAGGATTCACTGTTGATCACAATGTCGAACCAGTTGATTACCTCTCCGACGGTGATTACCTCAGCCGCAACTTCCGTGACCAGTAACACCGCTGTCCTTAATGGCATGGTAACTGCAAATTTCGCAAGTACTACTGTTACCTTTAACTGGGGATTGACCCCAGCATATGGCAATACAGTTACAGCGACTCCCTCAACCGTAACCGGCACAACTCCAACGCCGGTTGTATTTAACCTTAGCGGATTGATCCCGGGAACGACTTATCATTTCCGTGCCTCAGGGGTAAATATTGCAGGGACCATGAATGGTGCGGATTTTTCCTTCACCACCGCACTTGCTACACCAGATGTCCTTACAACAGTTGCTTCCAATGTAGGAAACACTTCGGCCCAGATCAACGGCTCGGTTAATGCCAACAACGCTTCCACCACAGTTTCATTTGAATGGGGGCTCACTACTGCCTATGGCAACACTATCGCTGCAACACCTTCTCCTGTTACAGGCTATGGAGCCACACCGGTACTTGCCAACCTCAGCGGACTTGTATGGGGATCAACCTACCACTTCCGCTGCAAGGGAGTGAACAGCGTGGGACCAAATTATGGAGCCGATTTCAGTTTTACAACCGGATGCCCTCTTCCGCTGACGCCAGGTCCGCTGACAGGCTCCCTGGTTGTTTGTCAGAACCAAAACAATGTAGCGTACAGTATCCCGGCTGATCCAAATGCAACAAACTACATCTGGACTGTTCCTTCCGGGGCTTCAATAGTGACTGGCGCAGGAACCAACAGTATCACTGTCAATTACACAGTAACTGCAGTTTCAGGAAACATCACGGTTACTTCTGCCAATAACTGTGCAACCGGACCTACAGCTTCTTTCCCGATTACCGTTAATCCGGTTACAGTCCCGACCATTTCAGGGCCCAATTCAATCTGCGCAACCAGCGGTTACAATACTTACACTGCGCAGTCGGGTATGAGCAATTACAGCTGGACAGTATCTTCGGGAGGCTCCATTTTCGCAGGTGCCGGAACGAGTTATATTACAGTATACTGGAGTACCCCCGGTCCACAAACTGTAAGCGTAATCTTTACCAATGCCAACGGTTGCCAGGTCCCCTCTCCAACAGTTTATAATGTGACTGTTAATGGAGTTCCCTCAGCAGCAGGTGCAATCACTGGTCCGGGATCGGTTTGCGCCGGTGCCCAGGGAATCTCCTATTCCGTTGCCCCGGTTGCAGGTGCCCTGGCTTACGCCTGGTCAGTTCCGACAGGTGCAACGATCGTTTCAGGAGCCAATACGAATTCTATCGCTGTAGACTTTGCAGTCAATGCAGTCAGCGGACAGATCACCGTATCGGGTAATAATCTCTGCGGAAACGGTTCAGCCTCCAGCCTTGGCGTGAACATCACTCCGGTTCCTGCCGGTGCAGGTACAATCACCGGCCCTGCCTCAGTTTGTAAAGGCGATGCTGGTGTAGTTTACACCGTTCCTCCTGTGCTGAATGCAACCGCTTATACCTGGACTGTTCCTACCGGTGTCACTGTGACTTCCGGAGCAAACACCAATTCCATCACCGTTACTTTCGGTTCATCTGCCGTTTCAGGACCGGTGAGCGTGTATGGCACAAACACCTGTGGCAATGGCGCAAGCTCAAGCCTCAACTTAACTGTCAATGCAATTCCTCCAACTCCTTCTATCACTTCAAACGGGTATGTGCTTACCTCCAGCGCTGCATCAGGCAACCAGTGGTATCATGACGGAACTGCTGTAACCGGAGCTACTTCACAAACCTATACTGTTCCTGCAACTGAGCCGGGATGGTACTGGACCATTGTGACACTGACAGGGTGTTCATCCGATTCATCAAACAACATTTATATCCAGGGTGTGGGTGTTGATGAACATCTCTCAGGCAATATGAACATCTACCCTGTCCCCAACAACGGGCAATTCACGATCGCCATCCGCAGTGAACAGGAAACATCATACACCATCCAGGTCTTTAACAGCATGGGTGTAAAAGTTTACGGAGATATTTCTTTAAGGGTCAGTGGCAACAGCCTTATCCCGGTTGACCTGGGTAAGGTTGCAGCAGGGCTCTACACTGTGATTTTACGTAATGCCGGCAACCAGGCAGTGCGTAAAATCACCGTTAATTAATAAATGGTTGAATGGTTAGTAAAGCCCCGGATGAATTTTCGGGGCTTTTTTTTAAGCACAACGGGCGGCTGATGAGCCGCCCGTTGTGCTTAAACTCCCAGTCAGAAAGGATTATTTTACAAACTGCTTTGCATAATATTTTGCCGTCAGCTTTTCGCCTGTTGCTTTTTCGATCATTTCATTCCAGTAATATTTATTTGCAGGCATGAAGATCTTTGCCTTCAGGTATTCGCCAACACCCTTGTTGTTTGAGAAACTCTGGAAGCGGAAATCCTCGCTCTTAATAACATTGGTCACGATATAATAATACAGCTGCGAAGCCAGGATCTCTCCCATCAGGTAGTTGTGATAATAACACGGATAGGTGGCGATGTGGATTTTTGTCGCCCAATCCGGCTCATTGCGACCTTCAGGACGTTTCAGCATCTGGTATTTTTCGGCCAGGTCCCACCACAATTTATTAAGATCCTGGTCAGGGTTGGCATACATTTCCTTTTCAAAATTGTACATCAGCTGTGCCCAGCGGCTGAAAACAAGCTGCTGCAGCCTTAGCGATTTAAAAGCATTGTCGGCAATTTTCATCTTCTCTTCTTCACTAATCCCCGCATTATCCTTTAACCACTGAGGATTGGATGAAAAACGTCCGAAAAGCTCGGCAATAGCTTCTGTGGTAAATGTCTGGGCCGGATCACGAAGATCCCAGGGCAGACTGAAGTCCTTGTACCTGTCATATACAGCATGACCGAACTCATGGAGCATCGTTCCCATCCAGTACGAATTGGGCTTGATATTGCATAACACCCTTACGTCGCCTTCCTTGTCCATATCGCTGCAGAAAGCATGCTGGTTCTTCCCGGGCTTCTCGTAAAGATCACTCTTTTTCAGCATTTCATCAATGGGTAGTCCGATCCCGCTGTAATAAGTTGAAGTAAGCACTTCAAGATTTTTACCTGTATAATACTTATCCAGGTCGACATCGTAGATCTTCGGAGCTTCCTGGAAGAAACGGTTCTGGTAATTCCAGGGCATAAGTTCGTCCTTGCTTTTCATGCCGTAATACTTCATCAGGTAGTTGTCAATGTCGCCCTTAACCTCTGCATATGAACCCTTAGTAAGACTGTCAAGTTCTTCAAACAATTTGCTTACTTCCTTCGGATCCTCATCGCTCAGCGTCAGGCTCATTGAATGAAAATTCCTGAATCCCAGGTCTTTCGCTATCTCATTACGAAGCTTTACCAGTTTCTTCAGATCCCCGGCGACAAGTGGTCCTATCTTCTTCTGGGCCATCCACGCCTCTTTCTGTTCTGTTGAGTTCTTTGACTTTTTGAGGATATCTTCCACGTCGTTGTCGGAGATCTTTTTCCCTTTTACTTCAGTCCTGAAGTTCGAATATTTCATCTCGATCTGGGTCTGCATTCTCACTGCCGCATTCAGCTTTGCAGTATCAGCCTCAGCCATGATGTAGGTCCTGTAAAGAACGTCAAGCTGACGCGCCAGGAGGGAGTCGGAGATCAGTCCTGAGATCTTGATCTCTTTCAGTTTTGCAAGAGCTTTCTTGTCGGAGACCAGTTTCATCATCTGCAGCTGTACCTGTTCAGATTTCTTGTAATCTTCCTCCTTCCCCGAAATCGAAGCGTTCCAGCTTGCCAGGGCTGATTCCTTATATAAAGGAATATACAGGGAATCATGCTTTTTGATAAAACTTTTCAGTTCGTCGTTCATCTTCTGTTTTTTAGAAGTGCAGCTGCTGATTAACAGTAAGGCTAACGCCAGCAGCATCAGGTTTTTCATTGTTTTCATCTTATATATTGTTATGTGTGCTTCGCTTAAATAATTTCAATTTCGACATTCGAAACTCGAGTATTCGATTATTCGATTATTCATCTCCCCATTTCCCAGCTGCTTCCATCTTTCCCGTCTTTCACAGTGATTTTCAAGGCAGCGAGCACATCCCTTATCTTATCGGAAGTTGCCCAATCCTTATTTGCACGGGAACTCTGCCTGATCTGAAGTACAAGCTCCATCAGTCCTTTCAGATGCTCCGAATTGTCCCCTCCAATTTCGCTCCTCAACCCGAGTATATCCTTCACAAACACGGTGAACGTCTCTTTCAAAACCGCAAGGTCATCTGCAGGCAGTAATTCCTTTTTATCGTTCAGAGAGTTGATGATCCTCACCCCCTCAAAGAGATTCGCAATAACGATAGGCGAATTGAAGTCATCGTTCATCGCCTCGAAGCAAGCCTCACTGATCTTTTTAATCTCTTTTGACTGCGGATGACATTCTCCATCCTGCATCCTGTTTCCTGCATCCTGCATCCTGGATCCCCCATCCTGCATCCCGCATCCCGCATCCTGCATCTTCTCCAGGACCTCCATTGCCGCGAACAAACGTTTCAGGCCTTTCTCTGCCGCCTGAAGGGCTTCATTCGAGAAATCAAGGGTGGAACGGTAATGTGCCTGCAGAATGAAAAACCTTATGGTCATCGGGCTGTAGGACTGCACCAGAGAAGGGTGTTTGCCGGTGAAGAACTCGTCGAGGGTAATGAAATTCCCCAGCGACTTACCCATCTTCTGCCCGTTGATTGTGATCATGTTGTTGTGCATCCAGTACTTCACTGACTCATGTCCGAGTGCCGCCTGGTTCTGAGCAATTTCCGACTCATGATGGGGGAACAGAAGATCCATTCCTCCCCCGTGGATATCGAAATATTCACCAAGATACCTTGTCCCCATGGCTGAACATTCGAGGTGCCATCCGGGGAAGCCTTCGCTCCAGGGCGATGGCCAGCGCATTATGTGCTCGGGCTGTGCCTTCTTCCATAATGCAAAATCGGCGGAATTCCTTTTCTCCTCCTGACCTTCCAATTCCCTGGTATTGCTCATCAGATCCTCAAGTACCCGACCGGATAGTTTTCCGTAATTATAGTCTTTACTGTATTTCTGAATATCGAAGTATACAGATCCGTTCACCTCATACCCGTATCCAGCATCCAGTATCTTCTTTATAAATTCAATCTGCTCGATCATATGGCCCGAAGCCCTTGGTTCAATACTGGGCCTTTTCACATTCAGGGCATCCATGAATGTGAAGTAACGGTCTGCATAATACTGGGCGACTTCCATTGGCTCAACCTGCTCAAGCCTGGCCTTCTTCGCAATCTTGTCCTCACCCTCATCAAGGTCGTTTTCGAGATGACCCACATCGGTAATATTCCTTACATACCTGACCTTGTAACCCAGGTGTTGCAGGTAGCGGAAGACTATATCAAATGTGATTGCAGGCCTTGCATGCCCCAGGTGCGGATCACCATAAACCGTTGGTCCGCACACATAAATCCCAACAAAGGGAGGCTGCAAGGGTTCGAATTTTTCCTTATTGCGGGAAAGTGTATTGTAAAGAAAAAGGCTTGATTCCATAGTACTGCGATTCGCCTGTCAAAGGTAGGAATAATTCGAAATTGAAGGCCCTCAGCTAGTTTTAAAACCACTGGAATATTACTTTTGGCGGAGTCATTTTGCACTTGAATGCAAATCCATTAAATTTACACTCAGATTGTAAAACTGTTGAGATGAACTCTCACAAAGGTCCTGCAAACCATATGTCTCCATGGGTATATGGGATTGCCCTGTTTAATATCCTTCTGCATTTCACTTTCTACAACATCCTTAGCTTCCACCGGGACGAACTGCTGTATTTTTCCCTCGGGCAGCATTTGAGTGCAGGTTATGCCTCGGTACCACCTTTTATCGGGTTTATGGCCTGGCTGATGATTAATACCATGGGCTATTCATTGCTGGCTTGCAGGATACTTCCCATCCTCTTCGGAGGAATCATGGTGTGGCTGGTTGCAGCTATTGCGAAGGAACTTAAAGGAAAGCAGTATGCACAGATTATTGCCTCCATAGCGTTTGTGGTCACTCCCTTCAACCTTCGCACTTTTATGCTCTATATGCCTGTGTTTTTCGACTGCTTTTTCTGGACAATGATTTTATATCTTGCCCTGCGGTGGATCAACACCAGGTCAGATAAATGGCTGCTGTTCCTGGGCCTGGCAGCAGGGCTCGGCATGCTGAATAAATACCTAATCGCTGTTGAATTACTGGCTGTTATAATCGCTTTCGCCTTATCAGGTTACCGTAATATCTTTACCCGAAAATATTTCTGGATCGCCATCCTCCTGGCATTGATTATATTTCTGCCAAATCTTATCTGGCAGCTAAAAAACAACCTGCCTGTCCTTATCCATATGCGCGCACTGAACGACATCCAGCTGGTTCATGTAAACAGGTTCGCATTTTTCAGCGACCAGATTTTTATTGCCACAATGGCCGCCCTCCTGGCAATTCCCGGGATCCTGTATTTCAGCATTTCAGGGAAAGTAAAAGAGTACCGACCGCTCATGCTGGCGAGCCTTCTTTCCTTTCTGATCATCGCTCTTCTGAGGGGAAAAAGTTATTATACCATCGGACTCTTTCCCTTTTGGATCGCCGCAGGTGGTGTGTTCTGGGAAACACGCCTGAAAGGGATTGCATTCCGCATCCTGCTTCCTGCGTCTCTCGTTCTGCTTACAATCCCCATCCTCCCAATGGGTATACCTGTGTATAATGCCCCTAAGCTGGCGGATTATTTTAAGGGGGCAAAACAGGCGACTGGTTTTGACCAGGAACTGAGATGGGAAACAGGAAAGATACACAGCCTTCCCCAGGACTACGCCGATATGCTCGGATGGGATGAACTTGCAGGCATCACTTCAAACGCATACGCCATGGTCAGTGATAAAAAAGCCTGTATGATCTATGCAGATAATTATGGACAAGCGGGTGCGGTGATGGTACTTGGGAAAAAATACAATCTTCCCGAACCCGTCTGCTTTTCTGAAAGCTTTTTCTATTGGTTACCACGTAATCCGCAAACAGAAATAAAAACTCTGATCTACATCAACGATGAACTTTCACAGGATGTTCATGATCTGTTTGCCGACTGCCAACTTATAGGGAGGATCGAAAACAAATATGCCAGAGAATATGGCACCGGGGTCTGGCTTTGTACCAACCCTCATTCCGGTTTCAACGAATTATGGAAACAAAGGATATTACAGGTAACCAACCCGTTTTATCATTGATCCTTTGCTAATATTTTCACAGAACTTCATACTTTTGCACTGGTGATTGGTGATTGCTGATTGGTGATTGGTGATTGGTGATTGGTGAATGCCAAGAACCAAGAACCAAGAGCCAAGAACCATTCGTACATCGTAAATCGGTGTTATTCGCAATATTGTTTATTTTTAATGGTGCTTATTACGGCTTCGCCGAACGTACATCGTAATTTGTAAATATAACTCGCAAAAATGGAAAAGATATTAGTCATCGGATGTTCAGGCCAGATTGGCTCGGAACTCACTCTTGAACTCAGAAAAATCTACGGCAACAACAATGTGATCGCAACCGATATCCGTCCGGCCCCGGCCGACATCAGGGAAAGCGGACCGTTCGAAATCCTCGATGTACTTGATGCCTCCAAACTTCAGCTCATCCTTGAACATGAAAAGATTACCCAGGTGTACCATCTTGCAGCCATCCTTTCGGGTAATGCCGAAAAACGCCCGATGCCATCATGGGACATCAATATGCGCAGCCTGTTCAACCTGCTCGAGATCGCCCGTGAAGTGAAGCTTAAAAAAATCTTCTGGCCCAGTTCCATCGCGGTTTTCGGTCCGACGACCCCAAGATATGACACACCCCAGTATACCATCATGGAACCGAACACGGTTTACGGTATCAGCAAACTGGCCGGTGAACGATGGATTGAATATTTCTATAATAAATATGGTGTGGATACCCGTAGTCTGCGCTATCCCGGACTGATCAGTTACAAGACAGAAGCCGGAGGGGGCACAACAGACTACGCCGTTGAGATCTTCTACGAGGCCATCCGCAATCATAAATATGAATGTTTCCTTGGTCCCGACTCAGCTCTTCCCATGATGTTCATGAGCGATGCCATCAAGGCAACCATCGATATCATGGAAGCCGATGCATCGAAATTATCGCTTCGTTCGAGCTATAATGTGGCTGGCATCTGCTTCGACCCCAAGACACTCGCAGCTGAGATCAAAAAGCATATGCCCGATTTCGAGATCACCTACAAACCCGATTTCCGCCAGGCTATCGCCGATTCATGGCCTGCGTGCATCAATGATGATGTTGCAAAGAAGGACTGGGGACTGACTTACGAATATGACCTGGCAAAGATGACCAAGGTTATGCTCGAAGAGATCGGGAAAAAACTGAAATAATTCAGGTATAATACCTCACCATGGGCCGGTTGACCGAAGTGCGGTCGACGATCTTAAAACCTGCCCTTTCAAAGGATTTATATAATCCGATCCAGGCAAAGGAATCGGGTAGCTTTTTGATTGTGGGAATCGTGGGATACGCTTCGATGATCTTAATGCCTTGCTCCCTGGCATAGTCAATAACCCCTTTCAGCAGCTCAACCGAGACCCCGTACCTTCTGAAATCTTTGTGGATGAACATGCAGGGGATTGACCAGACTTGTTTATCATCGATGGGCTTGTGGACCCTTGACCGGTTTAGCTTGATGAAATCCTCCCTGGGGGCAAATGCGCACCAGGCTATGGCCTGGTCTTCATACAAAGCCAGTATCCCCGCAGGCCTTCCTGCATCAACGATCTCCTTTATAGCCTGTTTATTGCCGTCCTCAAATTTCCCTTCAAGAAACTCAGGCTTTGAAAGCCGGTAATACATACACCAGCAGTTCCCGCAAGCCCCCCTGGGCCCGAACAGATCTTCAAACTTTCCCCAGTTATGAACAGTAAGGGGTTCGACTGATAATGATAGCTGAACACTGAACATTAAGAATATGTTTTTCGAAAATGATTTTGAGCGATCTGAACTGGTCGCAATTTGCGACCGGTTAAAACCTTAACATGCGTTATTCAATTTCCTCATGATCCCCGAACAACACTTTCCTATATTTCGTGTAAAGGAAAGAAATCACAAGAAGCAACACCCCGAGGACTATGAAAACAATCGTTTTTCCTATGGTGCTCAGTGAAGAAAGATCATAGAAGAAAAGCTTTAGAAGGGTCAGGGAGAATAAAACAATAGCGCTGATACGGAGGTGAAGTTTTTTCTTCCAGATACCAAGGATGATGAGGAAAACCGAATAGAGCCCGAACAGTATGCTCAGGCCCAGTTTAAACGAGCCTTCGGTCCCTGAAAGATCCATCCAGTTGATAAGCTCATTGCTTAACACAGTAAGCAGGATGATATGAAAAAATACATCAAACTCTATCTTCAGATCTGTCCCTACAAACTCAGCCTTGACATACCTGTAAACCGAATATAGCTGCAAAGCAAGGAAGCCAAAGCAAACATATCTCAAACCAACTAGCATGAACCCCCTGTAAAAATAATCTGCATGCTCCTGGCTGATGTAGGATTCGCGAAGCGTTCCAAAAGCGATCAGTCCGACAGTCAGGAACAAACCTACGGCAGCGATGCTGAAACCGAGGTTAACCAGGGCGAGCACGCTCTTTTTCAGGCGATACAAGTTGACCAACGAAAGCGCCGAAAGGAACAACAATGAGTAAACAAGCAATGAAATCGTTTTATACTGAACCACATTTTCGTTAAGGACAGGATCGTCGATACCAGGAACTTTCACCATACTGTTAACACTGAACTGCTTCCAGAAAGTTTCAATTTCCAGGTAAAACATAAAATATAAAGCTATCAGGAGCATGCCTGGAATGATAAAATCCATCACCCGGTTTAGTCCGGGCCAGGGTGAAGTGGATGCTTGTAATTGCCTGCCCGAATTAAGGATGTTGATATATCCGAACGATACTATAAAAATGATTGATGTGAGAAAACCGGCATTGAACAATGGGATCAGTTTTACATCCGACGGCCATTCTCCATAGGTATGATATACCTCCGGCCAGTTCACGATCAGTCCGAAAAACGCCAGTACCATCAACGCATATGAAAGCATCTCAAATGCAGGTGCATTCGTTTTCCTTCCGATCCTGAAAAGCACTGCCGCCTCAACCGACCACAACATGCTTATCCAGCTTCCATTCAGCTCAACCGGGATTGAGATGGTAAGAAAAGCCACAAACAAGCCAGCCGTGAAATAAAAGATGTTCTTATCGGGTTCCCTGACCTTGTAAATCAATATGCAAACCAGGAGATGGATCAGTCCGTTCCCGAGAGTGAAAAGACCCTGCAATTTTTCCCCTCCCAGATGCCCGTGCAGCAAAGCATATCCCAGACCATAGAAAACTGAGGAATTGATAAGAAGCAGCAGAATATCGTCAATCCTGAACTTTTCTTTTTTCTGAAGCTTATATGCAAGAAAGATGATATAAAACGTCACAAAAAAGATGCTGATAAAGACCCATGAAAGCCCAAAATGCTCAGCATCCTTGTATTGTGTTGCAAACCATGAAACAACAATGATCCAGGTGATCAGAAACGATGAATAGTAAAGTGGTTTCCAGTATTTCCTGAGAGAGATGGCAAGGATACCTGCATTGATGATCGCCATGTAGGTGTACAAAATCACAACCCTGCCTGATCCGTCACTTAAAAGAAATGGTACAGCATAGGCGCCTACAAGTCCAATATGCGCAATGACCTGTCGGTCATACCAGATTGCCGCGCCAACCGCAACCAGGGTGAATAACACCATCAGAGTAAACGCAACCACAGCCGGGAACAGTTCAAAAAAACTGTAAGCTGCAAAGGTGATGAAGTACATGATGGCCATTGACCCGCTGAACAGCACTGCACTGAAGTTCGTGTATTGCTTTTTAAGGCGGATGGCAAATCCCAGAAGGCCCAGGCCAACGATGTATCCAAGGATGATCCTGGTTAGCGGACTGATCAGGTCATGGTCGATGGCGTATTTGGCGCCTATTCCAACACCAATGATCAGGATCACGATACCTATCTTGCTGATGAGGTTTTCGCCAATGAATTTTTCGAGGTTTGACCTCCCATTGAGCTTTTTCCCTCCTTTGGAAAACGCACTTCCGGTTGCTTCTTTCCAGAGATCGGGCACCTCCTTGGATGAGAACGCCTCCTCAACCCGGGTTACGGGAGTTTCTACAACCGGCGCAGAATCAACTTTAAGCCCGGAGGACATTTCCAGGTCCGATTTTTCGCTTGTGAAAACTGCATTTTCAGGTGCTTTTGCTTCGACAAGCGGTAGTGTTTCAGCCGAAGCGAGGGCTTCTATTTCCTTCCTTAGTTCCTCGATCTCGTTTTGAAAGGATTCCTGCCTTTTAACCAGGGCCGAAAGCTTCTCCTTAAGCCCGGCAAAAGAATTCTGATCATCACTCATAACATACCAATTTTAAGTGTCTGACAAGCATTAACACAAGCATTGGCAGGTCGTTGGGCCCGGCAGGCCACGGTAGTTCCGGCAGTATAATCTATGCTAATGCCGCTGCCAGCTTAAGCTTGTCTTTAACCCTCACGCCTTTCTCAGTAGCATGAACGGTACAGCATTCATTATAGATATCATGCTCAAGGAACAGTATGTAACTGTTTTCTGAAGCCTCTTTCATGAAGGCCTCCTTCTCATCCAGGGTTAGCAGCGGACGTGTGTCATAGGCCATCACATAAGGCAAAGGCACATGGGCTGCGGCAGGCAGGAGATCGGCCATATAAACCACAGTCTTTTCACTTGTCCTGATGAACGGGATCACCTGTCCTTCGGTATGCCCGAAAAATAAGCGAAGTGTGATGCCAGGGTAAATCTCTGTTTCCTTTTCAACCAGGTTTAGTTTGGCCTGCTCTTTTATCGGGAGGATGTTCTCTTTCAGGAAGGAGGCTTTTTCCCGGTTATTTGGATTAACAGCCCATTCCCATTGCTGACGGCTGGTCCAGTAAATGGCGTTTTTAAATGTCGGGAGATATCCTGTTTTATTATCATTCCATTTCACAGCACCCCCGCAATGGTCAAAATGGAGATGAGTCAGGATCACATCCGTGATGTCATCCGCAGTAAAACCAGCAGCGGCAAGTGATTTATCGAGGCTGTCATCCCCGTTCAGGTGATAATTGGAGAAAAACTTTTCACTTTGTTTGTTCCCGATCCCGCAATCGATAAGTATCCTGCGGCCTTCGGTCTCAACGAGCAGGCAGCGCATGCTCCAGTTGCAAAGGTTATTTTCATCACAGGGATACATTGCACTCCACATCACCTTAGGAACCACCCCGAACATGGCGCCGCCGTCGAGCTTTAAATTTCCTGTATCTATAGGATGTAATTTCATATGACAATTTACGAGGCCCGAAGCCCGATTTACGATTTCATTTACGAATTACGAAGTATGATTTACGATTTCACATACTATTAAATCGTAAATCGTAAATCGGGCTTCGTAATTTCCTATTGGTATTCACTCACTACCATCTCTCCCTGAACAACCCGCAAGGCATTTGCAGCCATTGCCTGGATCTCGTTGTCGCCGGGATATACAATCACTTTGGCCAGTTTCTTCACATGGTCAAGGATAAAGTCAATGACTCTTTCTGAATGTGCGATCTCGCCTGTAAGCAGGATTGCATCAACCTCGCCTTTCAACACCACAAACATCTCACCAATGACCTTCGATACCTGGTAAGCCATGCCATCCATGATCTTCTTTGCTTTCTCATCCCCGCTTTTGATCCTGAATTCAATGGCACTGAGGTCGGTGGTACCCAAGTGCGCCCTGATGCCCCCGCAATGGGTGAGCAAACAAAACACCTCATCCGCAGACCGTTTTTCAACAAGACACATATGTACTATGTCGCCAAGAGGCAAACTTCCGCTGCGGATCATTGAAAACGGACCGTCACCTTCGAACCCCTGGTTCACATCGATCACCCTTCCCTTGCGGTGGGCGCCAATTGTTGTTCCATTACCCATATGAGCCACGATGAGGTTCAGATCCTCGTATTTCATGTTCTGGCTCTCGGCAAACAGCTTTGCAACAGCTTTCTGGTTCAGGGCATGGTAAATCGATTTCCTTTCAATCCCGGGAGCCCCGGTGATACGGGCAACATCTTCCATCTCGTCAACCACGGTGGGATCAGCGATCATCGCCTTCGATCCGGGAATGGTAGCAGAAACTGCATCGGCAAGCAATCCGCCGAGGTTAATGATGTCGATCCCGACCGGACTGTTTCTCAGGTCGTGCTTCAGAGCATCGTTTACCAAATAAACCCCCGACTGCACTGGTCTGACCAGTCCGCCCCTGGAAATGACGACTTTCACATCGCTGAGATCGAATTCATTGTTCTGAAGCTCCTTTAAAACGATCTCTTTGCGGAAGTCGAGCTGATCATAGATCGATTCAAAGCCCGAAAGCTCATCGGTGGTGTGATACCGGTTGTTGATGTAAAGAAGCTTGTAATTCTGGTACACTGCGATCTGGGTAACCTTATCCTTCGGGTTAACCACTAAAATGTTGAATTTCATATCAATAATAGTTTTAGCTACATGTTTCTCCTGTACTGTCCGCCCACTTCAAACAACGCATGGGTGATCTGGCCAATGCTGCAATACCTGCTTGCTTCCATCAGGCTCTCAAAGATATTCATATTTTGCGTTGCCGCGTATTTCAAATGATGAATTGCTTTTTCGGCTTCTTCCCTCCAGGTATGGTGAAGATTCCTGAGCATTTCGATCTGGTACTGCTTTTCTTCTTCTGTACTGCGGATGACTTCTCCGGGTATGACTGTCGGACTGCCTTTGCTGCTCAGGAACGTATTGACTCCCATAATCGGAAGCTTTCCGCTGTTCTTCAGGTTTTCATAATACAAAGACTCTTCCTGTATCTTGCTTCTCTGGTACATGGTCTCCATTGCCCCAAGCACTCCTCCTCTTTCGGAGATCCTTTCGAACTCCAGCATCACGGCTTCCTCAACCAGGTCAGTAAGTTCCTCTATGATAAAGGCCCCCTGTGTGGGGTTCTGGTTCTTTGCCAGTCCGAGCTCATGGTTGATGATCATCTGTATAGCCATCGCCCTGCGCACCGATTCTTCGGTAGGTGTCGTGATGGCCTCGTCGTAAGCATTGGTATGAAGGGAATTGCAGTTGTCGTAAATGGCGTATAAGGCCTGCAGCGTGGTGCGGATGTCGTTGAAGTCTATCTCCTGGGCATGCAGTGAACGCCCCGAGGTCTGGATATGATACTTCAGCATCTGCGAACGTGCATCGGCCTTGTACCGGTACTTCATTGCCTTGGCCCAGATCAGGCGGGCAACACGGCCAATCACAGAATATTCGGGATCGATGCCGTTCGAGAAAAAGAACGAAAGGTTGGGTGCGAATTTGTTCACATCCATTCCGCGGCTTACATAATACTCAACATAAGTAAACCCGTTCGAAAGGGTTAGCGCAAGCTGGGTGATGGGATTGGCGCCGGCTTCGGCGATATGGTAACCCGAGATCGAAACGGAATAAAAATTCCGTACGTTGTTTTCGATGAAATACTGCTGGATGTCGCCCATCATTTTCAGGGCGAAATCGGTTGAAAAGATACATGTGTTCTGTGCCTGGTCCTCCTTCAGGATGTCGGCCTGCACCGTACCTCTTACCTGGGTAAGTGTTTCAGTTTTTATTTTCTCATATACTTCTGCAGGCAGAACCTGGTCGCCTGTAACTCCCAGCAGCATCAGTCCCAGTCCTTTGTTCCCTGATGGCAGATCTCCCTGGTACTTCGGCCTTACTGCATGTTTCTTTTTATATATCTCAGCGATCTTCTTTTCGACCTGGGATTCCATTTTGTGAGCGATGATATACTTCTCACACTGCTGGTCAATTGCGGCATTCATGAAATAGCCGACCATTGCGGGGGCCGGACCGTTAATCGTCATTGACACGCTGGTGTTGGGATCGAGCAGGTCGAAGCCTGAGTACAGCTTCTTGGCGTCGTCGAGGCAGGCTATCGAAACCCCTGAGTTTCCTATCTTCCCGTAAATATCGGGCCTGATATCCGGGTCGAAGCCGTACAGGGTCACACTGTCGTATGCCGTCGAAAGCCTTACGAACGGCAAACCATGCGACAAATAATGAAATCTCTTGTTTGTACGTTCTGGCCCGCCTTCCCCTGCAAACATGCGTGTAGGATCCTCGGCTGTGCGTTTGAAAGGAAACACCCCGGCGGCATATGGAAATTCACCGGGAACATTTTCCCTGAGGTTCCATTTCAGAACATCTCCCCAGGCTTGGTATTTCGGGAGTGCAATTTTCGGGATCTGCAGGTGCGACAAGGATTCGGTATGGGTTTTGACCTTGATCTCCTTGCCCCTGACTTTGTAAATATAATTTTCTTCCCTGTAGGATGTTACTTTTTCACCCCAGCCTTTGATGATCTCGTAATTCGCCGTATCGAGTTTCTTTACGAGTTCGTCGAATAAAAGATCCAGTTCAAGCATCATATTGCAATCGTGGGAATGCAGTTCCGGATTTTTTTCACGTTCTTTCAAGGGTGTACTGCGGATGGCTTCAATGGTTTGCGAGATACCGTAAAGTTTTTGTGCAATCTCAGCCTGCTCAACCGTCCACTTGTTGTAATTCCTGACGCCTTCAGCTATTTCGGCAAGGTACCTGACCCTTGACGGGGAGATGATATTGATCTTCTCCTTCATCTCGTCATGCCCTTCGAAGCTGCTGCCGAAGTCCACACCGGTCTTCGCCCTGATAGTTTTCAGCAGGGCTTTGTAAAGCTGGTTCACCCCGGGATCATTAAACTGTGAGGCTACGGTAGCATATACCGGCATTTCATCCACTTCCTTGTCCCAGAGTTTATGGTTTCTCTGGTATTGTTTCTTCACATCCCTGATTGCGTCGAGGGCACCCCTTTTATCACTCTTGTTCACCGCAACGATATCGGCAAAGTCAAGCATGTCGATTTTTTCGAGCTGGCTTGCAGCGCCATATTCGGGTGTCATCACATACATTGAAAGGTCGCTGTGGTCGACGATCTCGGTATCACTCTGGCCTATGCCCGAAGTCTCGATGATGATGAGGTCATATCCTGCGGACTGTAGAACCAGTGTTGCATCTTTTACATATTTCGAAAGTGAAAGGTTCGACTGCCTTGTAGCAAGTGATCTCATGAAGACCCTCCGGTCGGAGATGGCATTCATCCTGATCCTGTCGCCAAGCAACGCCCCGCCGGTCTTTCGTTTGGTTGGATCTACCGAAACTATGGCAATCGTCTTCCCCGGCAAATCAGACAGGTAGCGCCTAACCAGCTCATCTACTAAGGAAGATTTTCCGGAGCCGCCTGTACCCGTGATGCCTAAAATAGGGATTGGGGATTGGGGATTAGGGGTTGGGGGTTGAGATGCAGGATGCGGGATGTCGGATGAATTTTCACTCGTTCTTTCGCTATTTCGCTTTTCGCTTTTCGCTATTTCACTTTTTCGCTTTTCGCTTTTCGCTATTTCGCTTTTTGAAAGTTCTTCCATTACCGGCCTTGATTTCTCCGGATCATTCTCCGCAAGCGTTATCAGTCGGGCAATCGCATTGAGGTTACGACCACGGATCTCATCCGCAGTCACATAATCAGTCGAATCAAGGGGAAAGTCACATTTTTCGAGCAGGTCGTTGATCATACCCTGCAGGCTCATACTGCGGCCGTCGTCGGGAGAGTAGATCCTGGTGATGCCGTATGCATGAAGGTCGTCGATCTCATGCGGATGTATAGTCCCGCCGCCGCCGGCAAAGATGAGTATATGTCCGCATCCGAGCTCATGAAGCAGGTCGTACATATACTTCAGGTATTCATTATGTCCGCCCTGGTAGGAAGTGAGGGCGATTGCCTGTACATCTTCCTGTATGGCGCAATCGACGATCTCCTGCACTGAGCGGTTATGCCCGAGATGGATGACTTCGGCCCCGCTGGCCTGGAGGATGCGGCGCATGATATTTATGGCTGCATCATGCCCGTCGAAGAGCGAGGCAGCCGTAACAATCCGGATATGGTTTTTCGGTTTATACGGTTCAGGTATGTTCATTGATACGTTGTTATTCGTTCATGATGGCTCTCGAGATGATGATCTGCTGTATCTCGCTGGTACCTTCATAGATCTGGGTTAACTTGGCGTCGCGCATGAGCCTTTCAACATGATATTCTTTCACGTAGCCATAGCCTCCATGGATCTGTACTGCTTCGGTGGTAACGTACATCGCGGTTTCGGCAGCCCAGTATTTGGCCATGGCGCTTGCTGTTCCATACGGACGGCCCTGGTCTTTAAGCCAGGCTGACTTCAGTGTGAAATACCTTGCAGCCTCGATACGTGTATGCATTTCGGCGAGCTTAAATCCAATAGCCTGGTGGTTTATGATCTCGGTGCCGAAGGCTTTGCGCTCTTTTGCATATTTTACAGCCCGCTCATACGCTCCCTGAGCAATACCCAGGGCCTGTGCTGCAATCCCGATTCGCCCGCCTTCAAGAGTTTTCATCGCAATTTTAAATCCCATGCCGTCGCCTCCGAGAAGGTTTTCCTTTGGCACTTTCACATCACTGAACATGATCGAATGGGTGTCGCTGCTGCGCATCCCCATCTTGTCTTCATGCGGGCCAAGGGTAATCCCCGGTGAATGACGGTCGACGATCAGTGCGTTGATACCTTTATGCCCTTTTTCCTTGTGGGTCTGGGCAATCAGAATGTAAGTAGAAGCGCAGTTGCCGTTTGTGATCCAGTTCTTAACCCCGTTCACAAGATAATGATCTCCCATATCTATGGCTGATGTCCTTTGTGAAGTTGCGTCTGAACCTGCCTCGGGTTCTGAGAGCAAAAAAGCTCCCAGCTTCTTTCCGCTGGCCAGAGGCTTCAGCCATTTCTCCTTCTGCTCTTCGGTCCCAAATTCCTCAAGCTCATAACAAACCAGTGAATTGTTCACCGAAATGATGACTGCTGCAGAGGAGTCGACCTTTGAAATTTCCTCCAGGGCAAGCACGTATGAGACCGTATCCATCCCTCCCCCGTCGTATTTGGGATCGGCCATCATTCCCATGAATCCCAGCTCGGTAAGCGCTTTCACATGCTCCGTGGGGAAAATGGCTTTCGTATCCCGTTCAATAACGTCCTTGATCAGCTCCCTCTGGGCATAATCCCGGGCCGATTGCTGTATCATCAGCTGTTCTTCGGTAAAATCAAAATTCAACATATGAAAAGTATTTGATACAAAGATATAATTCAGACTGATTTAATCCTAAAAAAACGGGCAAAAAAAATCCCCGTTGCTTCCGGGGATTCCTGTTAAGAAGGCAGGGTCTATTTTTCTTTTTCGTAAATTACCTTTACCGTCACATTGCCTGTTTTCGAAGTTTCTTCCACAATCAGCAAGTCCGGGGCACATTTGGAAATCTTTATCTTGTATTTTTCTTTGGTTTTTATGTCCTTTGCTGTGAGCGAGTTCTTTTTAAGTTTCCAGGTTGCATTGATGATCTTCTCGTTGTATTTCTTCACAAGGGTCTTGTTGGCAAATATTTCAAGAGAGGACTTCGCTTCATAATACAGAAAATTTTCAAGGTTTCTCTTTTCTCTTTCCGCAACTGCATCAGTGCTTCTTACAGGCCTTCCTTGATTGGATACTCGTTTTGAAGTGTCGACAGGAGCAGGGGCCTGCTTTGCATCTGCCACAGGAGGTACGTTCAGGACCTCAGCCCTGGTAGCTTTCCACTTCCCCACCAGCTGTTCAGCTTTAAACTTCGGCGGTTTTGCATTTTCCTGGGCTGACAGGAAGACAGGGTTTAAAAGAATACTGATTAAAACGAAGGCTGTGAGTATAACAAGTTGTTTCTTCATAGATATATTTTTCCTTTAAAACGAAAAGATGGGAGCTTTATTATAATTCTTTCTCGACTTCAACAGTGGAATCACTGGTGTCGGTATGAATGGTAAACCCCCGCTTTTTAAATACAGAGATCATTCGTTTGTTGTCGGTAGTCGTTTGTGCAACTATTTTTTTCAGGTTCCACTTGCCTGCGATCTCCATACAGAAATCGGTGATGATGTTCCCGAGTTCTTTCTTCTGGTAAGCATCGATTATAAGGATGGCATACTCAACTATCTCATGGTCAGGATCGGCAATAAGTCTGCCCACACCGATTAGCTTCCTCCTGCTGCCATCCTGTACTTCAGCTACAATCGCGATCTCCCTGTCATAATCGATGTAGCAGAACCGGGTTGCCACCTCATGCGACTGCCATTGGAAGAAATACCTGAAACGGCTGTACAATGACTCTTTGGAACAATTTCCTATCATTTCCAGCCAGAGAGGTTCGTCTTCAGGTTTGATGGGCCTAAGAAGGATATCTGTACCGTCGTTAAGCTTCACCGTACGCACATATTTTTCAGGATACGGATGTAGCGCAAGGTGAGCAAATTGTACCTGTTCCTTCCCTGCAATGGCAGTGTCGATCATGATCCTTGCGTCGAGGGCAACCACATCACCGGTCGTGACAAGAAGGGGATTGATATCGAGCTCCGTGATCTCGGGATAATCGGCTGCAAGGTAAGAGAGCCTGATCAGGATTTGTATCAGCTGGTCGATGTTTTTGGCCTTACTTCCACGGTATCCTTTCAGCAGGGGGAATATCTTTAATGATTCCAGCATCTGCCTGGCCAGACTTTCATTCAGGGGAGGGAAACCAAGGGCTTTATCGGCAAAAAGCTCAGCCGTGATCCCGCCCATCCCAACCATGAGGATGGTCCCGAAAACATTGTCCTTTTTAATTCCCAGGATGAGCTCAACAGCATCCTTCTCGGCCACCATCCTTTGAACTGTTATTCCATCTACTTTCGCAGCGGGCATTTTCTGTTTCACCGAATCCATGATCCTTTCAAAGGCTGCCCTAAGAAGTTTTTCATTGCCAAGATTCAATTGAACCCCTCCTACATCCGATTTGTGGGTGATGTCGGGCGACTGTATTTTAAGTACGACAGGGTAACCGGATTTTTCCGAAATTTTCACAGCTTCCCCGGCAGTCTGCGCAAGCAATGGCCGGGTGGTTGAAATGCCATATGTTTCAAGAACAAGCTTAGAAACATCTTCAGATAAAACAGCTCCTTTATCCTTAATTAATTCATTGAATTGCTGCCGCATTTTTTCCCTGTCGACGCTGAATTCAACAGGAACATCCCTTGGCGTTTCGTAAAGTGTCTTAAGGTTCTTCGAATATGCAACAAGGGTCATGAAAGCCCTGATCGCCTGCTCCGGAGTACGGTAAGATGCAATACCTGCTTCAACAAGTATGTCGTCGGCTTTATGCATGCTTTGTCCGCCAAGCCAGGCAGCCAGTATAGGTTTCCTGGTCCCGGGAACCAGGAGGCTGATCTCCCTGGCCGTTGCCTCTGTATTGGTCATAGCCTGAGGCGTAAGAATGACCAGGATAGCATCCACACCCGGGTCCTCAAGTACGATCTGGGTGGCCTTGGAAATCCTTTTTGCACGTGCATCCCCAAGTACATCCACGGGATTGGCATGAGACCAGTATTCGGGAAGGTTTTCGTTCAGCTTCTGCATGGTCTCATCGGAGAGCTTTGCCAGAACACCGTTCGAAGCGATGAGGGCATCGGTCGCCATAACGCCCGGACCACCAGCATTTGTAATGATCCCAAGCCTTGGGCCCTGGGGAAACCGGTTTCTCCCGATGAGTTCAGCAACCGAGAAGATGTCGCCAATTTCGTATACCCTTGCAAGGCCTACTCTTTGGAAAGCGGCATCATACACGGCATCTTCCGAAGCCATCGCCCCGGTATGCGATGCCGCAACCTGGGCCGATTCGGGAAACCTACCTGCCTTGTAAACGATAATAGGCTTCTTTCGTGCGAAGGCACGTGCTGCTGTCATGAACTTTCGAGGATTCTGTATGGATTCGATATACAGTATGATGCAATGGGTATTTTCATCCTCCCCGAAATAATCTATCAGATCACCAAACTCTACATCCAGGCTGTTGCCAATAGAAACGAAATATGAAAAGCCTATTTTCCCTTCAATAGCCCAGTCCAGGACAGAAGTACAGAGAGCTCCCGACTGTGAGATGAAAGCAATATTTCCTTGTCGGGGCATCTCAGCTGCAAAACTTGCATTGAGCTTCAGCGAAGGAACAACAATCCCCAGGCAGTTCGGCCCAAGCACCCTCATGCCTTCGAATTTCCTGATCTCAGCTCGTATATCTTCTTCAAGCTTTTGTCCGGGTTCTCCGATCTCTCTGAAACCGGCAGAAATAATGATGATCCCGCGAATTCCCGCTTCTCCGCATTCCCTTACTGCCATAAGGACCTTTTCGGCAGGGGAACATATGATTCCCATGTCGGGCTGCCTGGGAAGATTCTTTACATCAGGATAGCAGGGAATCCCCATCACGGCTTCATGATCGGGATTCACGGGGTAAACGACCCCTCTAAATCCACCGCTTACCAGGTTTATCAGTACTTTCCCGCTGACCGAATTGGGATTGGTGGTAACCCCGATAAGTGCAATTCGTCTGGGGTTAAAAATGTTGTTTAGTTTGTGTACGTTCATTCAGGCAAGAAGGATATACCTGCAAAGGTAAGGATTTGCCTGGTGTGCAACTACCGAGGACTTTGAAGTTTTTAAACAACACTCATGAACAATAAGCTCTATAATATAAGATTATGAATCATGCTGAAATAGTTCATGGTTTGCTCTTTGTTAAATCCAATGTCGAACCAGATCTTGTAAAAGGATTCTGTTTCCCTGGCTTTCAATTTATCCCCCTCAGCGGCGTAACGGTATGCCATCTTCACACATGAAATATGATACAACATCAAGATGCCTGAGATCCTTGGCATATCAGAGTTCAAAACCGATCTGAAATCCTTGAAATTCGGGGCAGAAATCAGCTTCTCAAGTTGAGTAATATCATCTTCATCGGGAGTCCCTGCAACCGGCACAGATAGTACTTTTGACAAAAGCCCCCTGTTCTGCAGAAACTGCTCGAGGCCCCCGTTTAATTCAGAGTTTGCTGCATTGGAAATGAATACCGGGCGTTCCCATTTGCATGATTCAATAATTGTAAGCAGGATTCCTCTTTGCGGACTTAAAAAAGTTCGTTTCTTCGCCTGATCCTCCTGCTTGTCCCGGTTGGAAACAAGGTCAGGATTTATCTGCCATTTCATAGTCCTTAGCCCTGCTTCTTTAAACAGGGACGCAACGCCTGCAGGGACAGGTATCTCAACAAGGGTAGTATCCCATTTGAATGGATGTATATCATCAATCTGGTCGTAAGTCAGGCTTATGTTTACTTTCCTGATCACTCCGGGAAGTCCATTCTTTAATAACTTCACATACCATGGCCTGTCGATGTTCCCGATCGGGATCAGGGTAATATCTTTCCGCATATTTTCATGAAGCATTAAATACATGCAAACATCAAAATCATTGTTCCCTCCTGTAAAAACAATTGCATCCTGCTCACAGGAATTCAGGAAGTTTCTCCCAAATTCAAGCAGCCATGGAGGAAAAGCTCCTTTATCAAAGGCTTTTTTATAATATCTACTTACATCCGAAGGGGACTTTCTCTGCATAGCCAGAAATGCATTCGCACTGCATTCAGCTCCGTAAAAATACCTGGCATTACCATAATCGGGCCTTAATTCAATCGCTTTATCAAGATAAGCGAAAATCTTTTCAGAGTATACCGGGTTATACCCCGTAAGCGGGCGGCTGTCGTAAGCCCTGTAATGGTTGAAATACCCCAGGTAATAGTATATTTCAGGATCTTTCGGATTCAGCTTGAGTGCTTCCTCCATCATTCCGACTGCCGCATTATAATCTTCCTTTTTGAACTGCAACAGGGCCTTTGCCTTCAATGAATCCGCAGCGGTTTGTATTTGTGACTTGTTTTGGGCAAAAGTCTCCTGAATAACTATTGAAAACAAGCCGGCCAATGCGATCAAAATGATTTTTTTCATATCGGAATCAATGTTTAATCAGCGACACATACCCTGTTTGATTATCTGCCATTATCCGGCAAATATATACTCCTGCCTGCAGGCCTGTAAGATCCATGGGTATTGTTTGATAACCTGCTTCCATCATCCTCTCTGGAATTGTGCGGATTTTATTTCCCATAATATCATAAACCGAAAGTTCAACTCCTGCCTGTTCAGGAAGGTAAAACCTCAGGCTGGCCTTATGCCTGACTGGATTTGGAAAAGCTGTGACAAATAAGGATTTGTACAATGCATCCGGATTCTCTCCGATGCCTGTATGGGAGCTGAGTTTATTGTTCACCAGCTCGGCCAGATCCTTCGCATCAATGGAATCCATGTAATAAAGGGGGACTGAAAGCACGATCACTTTATGATCTTCTCCGATATACTCTATTCCAACAGGTTTACCTTTCATGCTGCCAAGAATCGAGGTAGTATCGTAAGCTGAATTAAACCTGTAAATGACTTTCGCACCTGCAGCCGGATATAAACATTCAAGATCTGCAATATGTCCGGGAGGTTCAGGATAACATTTTCCAGGGTCGATACGTATGGAATCATATTCAATGATACAGGGCCAGGCTCCGTTTAAATGGGCCACAGGCTTTCGCATCACCCTCCTAATCTTATACCAGCTGTATATTGTATCAGCAGGAAGAAATAACTTGTCAAGCGACTTATTCCCGGATACCATATATGTAGGCTGGAAGCAGGCAAGGAACAAACTTCCTCCGTTTTTGAGGTAAGAAGTCACATCCTCGTAATGTTTCCTGAATGAAGATATGGTGCTTGCATAGGAATTGGAAAGCCAGAAGATCTTCTCATACCTTGAAAGTGTCCGAATGTCAAGTGAGTCCATCACAGAAGCATCGGAATAATCGTAGTTCAGGTTTCTGAATATCCATTTGTAAAAGTTGGTGACGGCCGAATCCTTCGGATTTGCAAATCCTCCCCTGGAATCTTTTACAATAAGCAATCCCCTGTCTTTCAGAAAAATCGCTGCCCTGATAATATTAGCACAAATACTTTCATAACCAAACTGGTCAAAAGAAGAGGGATAATAGTAGTAGAGGATGCCTGCTTTTGCAGTGGTGTCACTGAACGCTGAATCAAGAGGGCCGGCCATACCGATTTGTAAAAAAGCTGAGTCGGGGAAAATGCTCCGGTAGATCTTGTAACCCCTGACGTTTGAATTTTTAGTGGGCTTCCACGAAATACTTATACCAGTTCCGTCACTACTGAAATCAATCTGCTGGGGCACCGGGGTCAGCTGTTCGTTAAGGAGGATGGCGCAGTTTGCCCGGGATACTGCCAGGCATACTCCCATATTGCAAAACTTCAGGCTGTCGTTTACAGTATGATACATTGGATTGAGGTTAAACTCCTGGAATCCGGTTACCGGAAATCCCAGCTCAGAAAAACGCGCGGCATCCGATGTGGGATATTCCCCGTGAACAACATTCAGTGATGAAGCATAAAATTCCGCACAAACAATCATCAGTTCACCTGCCCATCCTGAAATCCTGCCCGGTACATAACTTCCGAAGATCGTCCTGGTACTGTCCTTCGTCCATGCTATCATATCATTGTTAATGTCAAGTCTCAGATCTTCATTTTCTGCCTTCATTTTATTGGCATAATAAATACTACCGCTAATCCCCTTATAACCTACAAGTTCTTCTGCCGCATATGTAACGAACCGGATTGTTGAAGCCGGCTGAAATTCTTTGGCTTTCAATACCCTTGCAATCTCAAGGACCAGGGCACAACCGCTGGCATTATCATCAGCCCCGGGGACCGGCATATGAGGGTCAGGAACCCTGTAATTGTCGTGGTGGGCGCTGATTATATAAATCTCACCCGGGGCCGATGACCCGGCTGATGTCGCAACCACATTGTACTGCCATACTGAATCATCGGCAATATTCTCACCAAGCATTTTAAATGAATCAAGCACAACGTCGGTATACCCAAAACTCTTGAATCTGGAAGCAATCCTGGATGCCACTTCCCGCCTGTTCTCCGCATACATGAACCTTGTTCCCAAATCAACCATCCACTGCATTTGTGCTGCAAGGCTGCCTTTGTTGATCGCTGAAACAATTTCACTGATAACTGGATGTTGTTCCTTTAAAATTGCGGATGATCCGGCATGCCGGTGCTTTTCAGCGTTTACTGGAAGGGAAAACAAAGTTGCAATCATCAGCGTTAAGAGAACAGATATTCTCATAGTTACGATATTATATGCTTATTTCTCATCACTTCCCTTTTATAGTCCTTTCATGAAACAGATGATTTGGTTTGATGTACAAAATATTGTGATGGTAGTCGAAAATAATGTTATATAGTTTTAAGACTTCAAGTCCCAGGATTGAGATATTCTTATCTGAAGAACTGCTTCTAACAAATTCCCCGGTCAGCCCACGAATCTTTGACTTCCCGATGGAAAAAAACTGTATTTGTTCAGAATAGCCCTTTATTTCACCCTGGCTCCCATAACCAAGAGTTTTCAGGGAATCATTATCGAAATTAAAACCTGAACTGCCATCAAAATATAAGGTGAAATTGCATGAACCTCCCAGGTCAAGCCTGAGATTGCTTTTAATTTTTTTATCCTGACATCCTATAATTACAGGAACAGAAAAAGAACCATCACCGCTTGATGTCATTGGGATGGGTTCAAAGTTTTCTCCCGGAATAAAAACTGAGGGTTCATGCAGAGTGATCTGCATACTGTCGAAATTTATTTCAGTTATGAAATTCTTAAAGAAAACAGCACTGATTTGTCCATCTGCCCTGAATAGTTTCTGCATCCCCAGTTCAGGAGGTGAAATGATCGCCGGCTGATCATTAAACGTAAGATTTTCAAATTCCACATTGACCCCATTGGCCATCTTGTTGACAATTGGCTGACCACTGCCCTGCCCGCCAACCTGAACTTCTCCTGCTTCATATCTGAAATTCAGTGAATCGATGACCGGACTTCCAAAAAAATACAATTCATCCCATATAAAACCATTGTCGAGGTACATACTGCAGATTCTTCCGTTTATCCTTGGTTTCAGAAGGATGTCGCCGTCGCTGAATTCAAAGGGAATTCTTAGGGGTTTTGATTTATCCTTAACTGTGTACGATCCAACGGCCTGCATTGTAAATTCCCGTTGCGCAAACAAAAAACAGCTGAAGAAAAGAAATCCGAAGATTAAAAGTGTCTTTGTCATTGAGTCCTATATAAGGTTAACTTAATCCTGTTATAAAAGATATAAAAATAAACTGTTAATGAAGTAAAGGAAACTTTCATCGACAGACTGAAGGAATTTCACGGTGAAAAATCATTAATAAAGGCTGATCCGTCGTTCCTGTTTTCAGTTGATTACTTTTTATCAGTTTCCCAGTCAACAAAATACCTGAACAATTTTGCTTAAGCATTGTATTTGAATTTAATAAGATAATATTACCTTTATGGCATAATGATCACCTAATATCAGGGGAATGAAAGAATCAACCTACAGGTCCTTTTATCATCTGCTGTTTGACCAGGCCAGGTTCGGGATTGTAATACTCAGCTCAAAAGGCAGTTTCATCGATGTAAATCCTTTTATCTGCAATCTTCTTGGCTATTCACACGATGAATTACTAAAGTTGACTTTTTTCAGCCTGATCTATCCTGAAGACATAGCCCTGGGTACTGCTGAAAACGATACGGTCGAAGAAGGCAATACAATCTTTAAGGAAAGAAAACTTCTTAAAAAAGACGGGGAACTGATAACAACAGAAGTACATTCCCGGAAACTTGAGAAAGACCGGATACTTGTTCTTATCGAGGACATCTCCGGCCATGAAAAGGCAAGACAGGCCAGTGAGGAAAAATACCGGCAGATCGCAGATAATACCTCCGATGTGATCTGGATAATGAATGAAAAGATGGAATACACATATGTAAGTCCTTCTATCTTCAGGCAAAGAGGGTTCACCCCTGATGAATTTCTTAACCTCAAACCCGAAGAAATTTACCCTCCCGAGTCCCGTAAAAAAGCTGTCGACGTCTATCAATACGGTCTTCAGCTTATAAAGGGAGGGAACCTTCCTCCCAATTTTTCTGTCACTATCGAACTACAGCATTTTTGCAAGGACGGTTCATTGAAAGATTCCGAAGTAATTATCAGTCCGATCATCGATGCTGAAGGGATCCTTAAGGGAGGCCACGGTGTATCACGTGATATCACCGAAAGGATGAAAACTGACCGGGCGCTCAAAGAAAGCGAGGAGAGGTTCAGGCTTGCCTTCCAGACCAGTCCTGATTCCATCAATATTCATAATATGGAAACAGGGGAATATGTTGAAGTGAATGATGGTTTTACAAGACTTACAGGATATACCAGGGAAGACGTGACAGGCAAAACGTCTTTTACTACCAATATCTGGGAAAATTTTGAGGACCGTGCCAGGATGATCGAACTGCTTCAAAAGGATGGATCAGTTTCAAACTTTGAAGCGAGATTCAGGTTCAAAGACGGCACCGTTCATACCGGCCTTCTCTCAGCCTCTGTCATCCGCCTGAATGGTATTCAGCATATTATCTCAATTGTGAGGGATATTGAAAAACTTAAAAAAGCAGAAAGGGACATCGTTAAAGCCATGGAAACGGCCGAGGAGGCATCACGTTTAAAAACTGCTTTTCTGAACAACATATCCCATGAAGTGCGCACTCCCATGAATGCCATTCTCGGGTTCACCGAACTGATCCGCGACGAGGATATAAACGGGCCGGAGAGGGACCGGTTTTTCGGCATCATCACATCAAATGCCAGGCAGCTCCTGAGCATTATCGATGATGTGCTTGAGATCTCGCGTATGGACAGCGGCAGGATCCCTTTCAATCCGGCTGCATTCTCGCTCCATGAGATGATGGAAGATATTCATCTCTCAATGAACGAGATGGTGGTGCGAAAGGGATTGGGGTTTTTCTTCAGCCATGATGATATGGGGAGTTCAAACCATGTTATCGCCGACAAGGATAAAATACGACAGGTCATTACCGGACTTATTGGAAATTCGATCAAGTTCACTGCGAATGGCAAAATCAGTTTCGGGTATGTGAAAAGATCAAATGAGATAGAGTTTTTTGTGCGTGACACAGGCATTGGTATTCATGAAACTGAACACGAGAAGATCTTCGAACGTTTTTACCAGGTTGAAAATGTGAGCGTCGAAGGAACCAGGGGCGCCGGATTGGGGCTGAGTATAGCCAGGGGACTTGCCGAAGTGATGGGGGGGTACAATACGGGTCGAATCATCCCCCGCATCAGGATCAGTATTTTATATCATTGTACCCTACCAGGAACCTTTATTACAAGGGGTTCTGGAAGAAAATAAAAAACATTTTTCAATGGAAGACCTGACGATCCTCGTCGCTGAAGATGAGGATTACAATTACGAGCTGCTTCATGTGTTGCTTTCAAAGAAAACGAAACGCCTCCTGCATGCAAAGAACGGCGCCGAGGTATTAGCCCTTCTCGAAAACCAAAAACCCGATCTTATCCTGATGGATCTGAAGATGCCGGTCATGAACGGGTACGAGGCCACACGCAAGGCGAGGTCTATGTTCCCCGATCTGAGGATCATCGCACTCACTGCCTATACCCAGCCTGAAGAGGAAAGGCTTGCTATCGAAGCGGGTTGCTGTGCATTTATCTCCAAGCCAATAAAAAAGCAGGACCTGATCGAGACCATCCGCAGAAGCCTGAGGAATTGAGGAGGTTAGGACGCGTAATTCCAGGTGAAGCTTCAGGGAAGAATCATGAACTTCCCTTTGATCCTGTGTGTGCCTGAAGAACATACATAGAAATACAGGCCCGGGGAATACCGGCTGGTATTTAGCGCCAATTCAGTAATGCCGGGAAAAAGGGATCGCTCATCCGCCAGCTGCCCTGAAGCATTGTAAATCTCAAGAGAACCACCACTTCCTGACAGAAGCTGTCCGAAACTGAAATGTATATGATCATTCGCAGGGTTCGGACTCACTCCTATCCCCGACATCAACTGGTGTTCATCCACAGCGGTAATCGTATTACCGGCCGAAATAACCTGGTATTCGGGATCAAACACAAGGGAATCCACTTTGAACGGGATTTTCATCCTGAACCATTCCCCTGTAAACGTATTGTTCACCCTGATCATCGTATCCTTTAAGGCATTTTTAAATTTCAGCTGAAGCGGGAGTTTGAAAAATTGGGCTGATGGGAGAGATTGGGTCTGGTTAATAGTAAAAAACACAGTGTCGTTGGGTTGCGACCAGTTGATATGGTACTGCGGATAACCTTCTCCCGTAAACCAGTCGTCGAAATACCATGTGAGGTCCTGTCCGCATGAACTCTCAAAATGGGACTTCAGGTTCTCAGTCCTTGCAAAACCATACGCCAGGCTGTAATCGTCCAGGTAGTTGTTCATTGCGGCAAAGAAAGACGAATCCCCTATGATCCATCGCAACTGGTGCAGGATCATACATCCTTTCGCATAGGATAATCGCGGGTCGAAGATCCTGTCGACATTTGTTGTATCCTGACAATACACCGAACCTCCAGGTTCCCTGGTAATCTTCTTCACCCTGTCTTCCCTGAACCTCACAAAGAGGTCAGGCTCGAGAAATTCATAACAGAGGCCCGAGAGATACGTTGCAGCTCCCTCATTCAGCCAGATATCGGTCCAGCTTCCGCATGTCACCTTATCGCCAAACCAGCTGTGTGCCAGCTCATGTGCAATAAGCTCGAACTGGAAATTGGTCACGAAGGTCATAGTCTGGTGTTCCATTCCCCCTCCCCAGCCGAATTGTGCATGCCCGTATTTCTCCCTCTGGAAAGGATATATCCCGAAGAGAGAATCAAACAGCTGTATCATCGGGATTATGAGCCTGGTCTCCAAAACAGCAGTTGCGGAATCTTCAGGATATACATAATTGACCACCTTCAGAGTATCACCCCCGTAAGGCACCTGGTGATCGTACAGTACATAGTTAGTAACTGCAATCCCAACAAGGTATGCAGCAATCGGATAACGGTGCTTCCAGTAATAAAACACGTTTCCTCCAAGGTGGACCGTACCTTTAAGCACACCGTTCGCGGCGCATACATATCCTTCAGGCACACGAACTTTAATATCGATGGAATCGGCCTTGTTGGTAAGCCCGTTCTTACAGGGCCACCAGTTGCTTGATCCGTAAGGTTCAGACAAAGTCCAGAGTATAGGGGCTCCGTTATGCATGCCGGTTTCGAAAGTACCGAACCCATCGCTTGGGGGGACTCCATGGTAAGAAACAGTAATGGAATCCAAAACGTTTTGCGGCCTGGTTGAAAAGAATTTCAGTACAAGCTGATCCGCCGTATGATACCAGGTATTGAATGGGTTATTATGATACCCCACTGCATCGACGTTCAAGGCCTGGTTCATGTCAAGCACAAGAGAATCAAAACCAGCCTGCTGGGGAATGAAATAAACTGTCACACTACCGGAGATCTCCCGAACTGCCGGATCTATGATCCAGAAACAATTATAATATGTTACCTTGTATGCGGATATTGCAGTACCCGCTGCCCTGCTGATTTCAAATCTGCCGGCTTTACGTTCGCCCCTGGCGATGGTGTTGAGGTCATCGGGGTTGAAGGTGATCTGAGCCGATGCAGCAGCCGCCAGGAAAACAAATGATAAAAGGATGGCTTTTTTCATTTCAGACAGGGTTTTTCATTGCAAGGGAAACAAGAACACTGGTTAATGGTGTGAAGGTACGATTTTCCTGCAAACAAAGGAAAGGGGCAGTTCGCTTACCTGGTTTTAAAATCGAGGTAATAGGTCTCTTTCAGGGGGTACCCTTCCTCGCTCATGAAAAATTCGGCAGGGAAGGAAATCGAATACCAGGTCCCGGGCTTGAGTGTCACAGGAAGTGACCATTCGGTCTTAGTTTCCTTGTCCCATTTTGAGCGGGCATTTTTCGGGATTTCAGGGAAATATTCCTTTCCTTTTTTTCCGTACCTTAAACCCTTTGCTGTAGTGTTCATCGGCACATCGAACTTCAGGGTGATCTCAGTAATTCCCGGGTCAACTTTCTTTGATTTGTCGGCGATATTCGACGAAACAATTCTTGCACAACGAAAGTCAAACTCTGCTTTTAATTTTGAAGGGGTAAGCCTGTTCTGCATACTCACAATTTCGGGCATGAAATCTTTCAGTTGCGGGTATTTGTCCCGCTTGCCTTCATACACCGACAGCTCATCCACAAGGTAATTTATCCAAAGGAAGCCCCTGCTCTTTTCCGCTATGATCATTCGGTTCACGGCTTCGGGACTGAGTTTTGCCGTCTGGTAATATTTAATCACACAGGCCCTGACCAGGATCTCGTAGCACATGGTTTTCGCTGTTCCGTAAGCCTGTTGCTGAAGAACGTCTTTCTCTTCCTTATAAAACTTTCCGGCCACATCCTCCATCTGCTTAAAATAAGCGTCAATCAATGGATTGCAGAACGAATGGTTATATTCATGGATAATAGTCCCTATGACGTCTTTGGTGTAGACGGGCTGCCCTAGGCTGTCGGTCTTCCAGTTGCCCATTATTGCGTAAATATCTTCTCTCCCGTCATTATACATAGCTTTTACCCCGTAATTGCCACCCCCGTTTACCAGGCTAATGATCAGGTTGAATCCCTCGGCCGGCTTTCCACCATAGAACGACTGAAACCAGGTAAAATCAACCTGGGTTAATATCTTGCTGAAATTGTTTTCCGCAACAGAATATAACGCCTTATGGTTTTCGAAAAATTCGTGAAATTTTGTTTCAACATAAAACCTGTTCAGAAGCTTGATAAATTTTTCAACTTCCGGCTTTCCCCATCGTTTATCAAGACTGTTTTCCTTCAGGTGTACCTTTAACCGTATGCTGTCGGTGATCACTAAATTGCCGGCCATCGACATCACCGCATCATATGAAACCCCGCTGGTTTTTCCAAGTTTCTGCGCATATTTTATAAGTTCTCCTTCCCTGGATGGTGCAAACCAGGTATCAATATCCTTCACATAAGCCGGAATCGCATTATTGACATATTCGTCGGATCCTGCAAGTCTGAAAACAATGCTTAAAAGTTCGGTTCTCTCATCAACTGTTGGTTTAACGGGAGATGTCTGGCTGAATGCAGAAAATGCAATAAAAATCAACAGTATAACTGATACAGTGCGTCTCATATGGTTTCAGTATTTCTTGAGTATTTTCCATTTCACCTCGATCGCCGGATTGATTTTTAACAGGTCTTCGACAAAGGACTTTTTATCTTTCGGCGATATCATTACGGCATTCCTGCTGTTATAGTAAATGGCAAGCCGGTCGATGGATGCAGCCGGGGAGTTTATGGGATTATTGGTCTCAACAATCTTCGTAATAGTTTTGATCTCAATGCTGGCCTTCCACCTGAACCCTCCTTTTATAATGAGATTCACACCATCAATAGTGTAAGAAAATCCAGTCATCACATACAAGACAAACCCGGCGATAATCAGGTTGAATGCGAGGCCCACCCAGATCCGGCCTGTTATCATCAGCGCTGAAACCCCGCCCAATACAATGACCAGGAATATTACAATTCCCAAACTGATCTTCGATTTATAAACTTTAGCCTGCATAGGACATCAAAATTAATTAATTCCTATGTATCTTTACAATACAATCCCAGACATATGAAAGCCATTGTTCTTTTCCTTGGCTCTTTATTGGTATTCCAACTACAAGGGCTGAACGCACAAAACACACTCCTGCATCCATCCAATGTGGTTCAGGGTGTTTACGGAGGCTTAAGCAAACCTCTGACTGAATATCCGCAGATCTCATCCGCAGACATTAAAAAAACTGGAGATCCATTATCTCTATTGGAAGTTCTGGGATCATTTGACGGCCAATTCCTTGCTCCTTCTGAATACTGGCCCCCATGTGCTAATGGCGATGTTAATTCAGCTTTTTATGTGCAAACCGTGTATAAATCGATTACCGTTTATACACGCAACGGGCAAAAGGTTTGGGGACCGGTTCCCATTATACAGATCTTCGGAAACCTACCCGGGACAGATCCTTCAAATCAGCAAGGACCGGCTACCTTGTATTATGACGACCAGGCCGGCCGTTGGTTCCTCGCCGAAATGACTACAAAAGCCATGTATCCCCTCACGAACTGGTATATGATCGCTATATCGTCCTCGTCTGACCCTTCAGGGACCTGGCATACCTATTCATTCCAGGTTGGTGACAACCACGGTGAACCAACCTTCGGGATCTGGAGGGATGCTTATTATGCCGAGAGTATTGGTCTCTTGAACAGCAACGCAGGTGTTTTTGCCTTCGAACGTACGCCTATGTTAGACGGTGACCCGGCCAGGTTGATCGCTTTCACAATCCCTGCGGCTGACTGGGGATTTTGGGGTATGGACCCTGTAGATAATGATGGCGACTTTGCACCTGAAGGCAGTCCGGGTTTATTTATTGCTTTAAATGATACTGCGGATGGAGGAGCTAAACAGCAGATCTGGCTTTATGGTTTGCATGCCGACTGGGCCAACCCCTCTAATTCGACTTTCGGAGTGGTTGACAAAATTGACGTGGAAAAAACAAACAACGCGTTGGATAGCGTTACCTGGGAGGTTCCTCAGAAAGGAAGCAGCCAGAAACTTGGGGTTATTCCAGGAATGTTCATGCATGCCCCCCAGTACAGGAATTTTGGGACATACCAAACCATTGTGGGTTGCAACAATGTCAATATGAATTCAGGTCAGGCGAGCTTCCATGCCGGTATAGAATGGTATGAATTCAGGAAAACAGGAAAAAATACTTCATCTATTATAGCATATAGGCACCAAATGAGGTAACTTTGCAGGAACAGAGAAGGTATAATTATGACTACAATTGAGCTTAAAAAAAGCATTATTCAAAGAATAGCCGAGATCGAAGATTCGGAGTTTCTTAAAGCCATTAAAACCATTATTGATTCCAATCAGTCCGATGCAGTATTTCATGTTTCCGAACCAATGAAGAAAGACATTGAAGCAGGCAGAAAATATATCAGGGAAGGGAAATATTCTAACCAGGAGGACCTTGAAAAGGAGATCAATGCATGGCTAAAAGAAAGAAAGTAATCTGGTCTGATAAAGCGAAGCAAGATCTGCTTGAGATACTTGATTTCTATAATCAGAGAAACGAAAATATTAAGTATTCGTCCAGGCTCTTTAAAAAGATTCTTAAAGACATTTCTCTGCTTTCAACCCATTCTTTCTTGGGAAAACAAACAAATCACGAGAATGTCAGGGTTTTGATAATCTTGGAATATCTTATCTTCTATGAGAACAATCCAGATGCCATATACGTCATTAGCATTTGGGATGCAAGAAGAAAACCGTTAAAATCATATTGATTCTAAAATCCATATCAATCCTTTTCATACTATTTTAATCTGTGGCCAACCTGTCTACTTCTCAGCAACCACCAGCATCTCGAAATCCTCGGTCGTGAGTTTATCTTCGCGGCTGAAGGCTCCAAGTTTAGCCCCATAAATATCGATGTGTTTAAACCCCAGGGATTTCAGCAGCCAGCTGATCTCCGATGGTACGTAATATCTTTCGTTGCTTTCCAATTCGAAGCTGTGTCCGTTGTCGTCGGTAAAAGTTGTTTTATTGTGATCCCTGAAGGTCATCAGATCGAAGTTATTCTCAGCGTAAGTCGCATTGCCTTCCCCAGCCGCTGCTGCGAGAAAATCCTTCACCGAATGGAACAGTGGGAACAAACCGTTGAGTGTGGTGAAAATGAACTTGCCTCCGTTCTTTATTGCCCGGGCTGCACTTTTCAGGATTTCAAAATTCATCTCGTCGGTTTCCATCAGCGGAAATCCGCCCTCACACAACATGATCGCAAGGTCGAATTCCTGAATGAACTCCAGCTTCCTCGCATCCTGTTTCATGAACACAATATCGATTTTCTCTGCAGCTGCTTTCTCCTTCGCTTTAGCCAGCATGGAATCCGAAAGGTCAATGCCCGTCACCCTGTAACCTCTTTTGCATAGCTCGATTGAATGCCGCCCGGTCCCGCATCCTACATCCAATATCCTGCATCCTGTATCGGACTTCACTTCTTTCTCAATGAAGTCGCACTCTCCCATCGTCCCCTTCACGAAAACTTCCTGTTCATAGGTATTTCCGTAATTCTCGAAAAGGGCTTCATACCACTGTTTCGTTGTTTTCATTTCAGTTTCGTTTTTACAAATTCAAGAATCTCATCCATCGCCTCGCTTGCTTCCCTGCAGTAAATGACGCTTTCGCAGGAGGCAGTTGATAATCCTGCTTTTCAGACTTGACATGATGGTTTAAATTTTTGCTTTTCTCGCCTTTCCCATGGCATCGGCAGCTATCATTGCAGCGAGCACACGGTTGGGAGAGACCTCCCCGGCTTCATGGTAAATGCCCTCGCCTGGGGTGCAGGCTTTCTCTGCAGCCTGCATCAGGCTTTTCCTGCTGACGCCTTTCAACCCAATATCGGCGAAGGTTGTAGGTAAACCGATCTCTTCGCAGAACGAATACACCGTTTCCATTTCGCCAGGCAGGGCATCGGTGAAATGCAATCCGGCCAGTACGCCGAAAGCTACTTTTTCACCATGGTAAAATGAATGGGTCCCTTCCAGTGCTGTGAGCCCGTTATGCACCGAATGTGCTGTTGCAAGACCGGAACTCTCGAATCCAATCCCACTGAGCAGGATATTTGCTTCAACGATATGGTTGAATGCGGGAGTGATGATGTTGTTTTCGCCCGCGATCTTTGCAGCTTTCCCGAAATTCAGCAGGGTGTCATAACAGAGTTTCGCAAGGTTCAGTCCGCTCAGGGTACTGTATCCCCCGCATTCGTTCTTTGACAGGCTTCTGTCGCATGACCTGGCCTCGAACCAGGTTGCCAGTGCATCGCCCATCCCGGCTACGAGAAAACGTACAGGGGCGTTGGCGATAACGCTTGTATCAACCAGCACAACCTGGGGATTCATCTTCTGGTAATAAACCGATTCAAATATGCCCTTGTCAGTATAAATCACCGCACAGCCGCTGCAGGGAGCATCTGTCGATGCGATGGTCGGAACTATGATCACAGGGATCCCGGACCTGTCAGAGGCGATCTTCGCAGTATCGATGGTCTTGCCTCCACCCATCCCAACAAGTACATCTATCTTCTTTGCCTTGATTATCCCCGAAAGCCTTTCCAATTCTTTTTCACAACATTCTCCCCTGAATTCCTCGATATGAAACCGTTTATCAGTCGCCTTGATACCTGATCCTGGAAGTATTTTCTTCTTCACGGTGGGTGAAGCCAATATCATTCCATTCTTTCCGAATAAGCCCATTATCCCCGGCAATTCCGCTATAGCATGCTCGCCCTGAATATACTTCCCGGGAAACACAGCTTTGTAAATCCTGCTCTCCATATTCTGATCAGATAAAAATGGATGTGATTTATTTCTTTTTCACATATGACTGCGGATCGAGCGCTTTCACACTCCACATCTTCAGGAAGCGTTCGACTTTAGCTGTATCATATCCCGGGACTTTTGGGTCACGGTATTCGAATCCGTCGCTGTCGACCGTGTTCAAGCGCTTGCCCTGCTGATCAAGGATCACGAAAACAGGGAAACCAAAGCGGTTTGGATACTGGTATTCGGCAAACAGGCTCATATCACGCTTGTCCTTATCCTTGGAGCCGGGAACATTCACAAGTAAATAAACGTAGTTGGCCTTCATCAGGGAATCCAGCCTGGGATAACCCGTCACAAGTGCATGAAACCTCATGCACCACGAGCACCAGTTGCCCCCGAACTGCATCATCACGTGCTTGTTTTCTTTCTTTGCCTGCTCAACGGCTTTGCGGATATCAGCTCTCGCATCCTGGTTCTCATTGTAAGGTTTTGGTTGTTGCTGTGCCGATGCCGAAGCCAGGAGGCATAACATCATAAGTCCGAGTATGGTTTTTTTCATAATTTTGCTGTTCATTTGTTAACAATAGAACAAAGTTAGGAATCCTGATCTGATTCACTGCCATTTCAGGATTTTTTTTATGATTATCAACACCAAAATTTTATCTATGAAACACTTCGTACTTTGCAGCATTATGCTGTTTTTGCTGGCTTTTTCATCATCTGCACAAACGAATTCCACACCGCAGGATACAGCCAAAGCTCCTAAAAAACAGGCTGAACAGAAAGCCCCTGAAAAGAAAGCTGCGTTTGGAATTGCATTTTCAGGTTATGTCAAAACGGATATCTTTTTCGATACCCGCCAAACGGTCGGACTCCGCGACGGACATTTTCTCTTGTATCCCGAACCAAAAAAACCCGATGCCGACGGCAACGATATAAACGCGAAATCCGCGTACAACATCCTCAGCATCCAGACCCGTCTCTGCGGATCGATCTGGGGTCCTGATGCAATCGGAGCAAAAACATCCGCCTACTTTGAAGCTGAATTCTTTGGGAATATCAATCCGAACATCAACTCCTTCAGGCTTCGCCACGCCTGGGTCAAGCTTAACTGGCCCCGCACCGAACTGATGGTCGGACAGTGGTGGCACCCGATGTTCGTTCCCGAATGCTCACCTGCTACGGTTTCATTCAATACCGGTGCGCCTTTCGTAGTCTTCTCACGCAATCCGCAGGTAAAACTCACCCAGCATATCGGAAAGTTCAGCGTAGCCCTCACCTTCCTTTCCCAGGTCGACTTTATGAGCGACGGTCCGGAAGGCACAAACACCAAGTACATCCGCAATTCAGTCATTCCCGAATCGGATCTTCAGTTCCAGTTCGTGACCATAAACGCTGCAAAGGGCATTGAATTCCTCTGCGGATTCGGGATCAACTGGCAGATGCTCACTCCCCGCCTTTCTTCAACCATCACCCTCAGCGCGGCTTATGATACGGTCATCGACGGAAAGGTATTCCATCATGATGCGGTTACGGCAACCTATAAAACCGATGCAAAATCCACAGCCATGGCTTATAACGCATATGCCAAGCTGAAACTGAAAAAGCTGACATTCAAGATCGGTGGGGAATACGGCGGGAACAATAACGCTTACACCATGCTTGGTGGTTATGTAGTGAAATCGGTAACCGACCCCGCCCGCGGATTTGTGAATTATGCAAACGTTCGCTCTTTCGCAGCCTGGGCTGAATTTCATACCAATGCCATTCGCTGGCAGCCGGGATTATTTCTCGGTTACGGAAAAAACCTTGGTGCGGGTGAAGAGATCAAAGGGCCTTATTATGTTCGCGGAGCCAACATCGATTATGCCTACAGGATCTCCCCCAGGCTGGTCTTCAATGCCCAAAGACTCAGGCTGGCCGGCGAACTTGAATATACAGTCGCTGCTTACGGCACAACCAACGAAAAAGGTTATGTAAGCTCTCCTTACGAAGTAGGCAACCTCAGGCTTTTGCTTGGAGTGTATTATTTCTTCTGACCAGGATCAGGGTGATCTTCCTGGACCCGGGAAAAACGTTCAAAAGGTCATCAGGGATTGTAAGTAAGTGAAAATCCAATCCCCCTAAGGGCTTCGATCTTTATTCGCCGGTCGGTTGAAAGCAACTTCCGCAGCCGGCTGATAAATACATCCAGGCTTCGCCCGAGGAAATAATCATTCTCTCCCCATATCGCAAGCAGTATCTCTTTCCTGCTCACCACCCTGTTTCTGTTTTCAATAAGGTATTTAAGCAACATCGCTTCCTTCGCGGTCAGGATGCTTGCCGTTTCAGTATTTCTGAGATTGTAGGTGTTGAAATCCAGGGTGAAATCACCGATCTCAAATACCATGGAGATTCCCTTTCCTGCCCGTGTTAAAATATTACTGATCCTCAGCACCAGCTCTTCAGGGTCAAATGGCTTGGTGATATAATCATCGGCCCCGAGCTTCAGTCCGGCAATGCGATCTTCCTTCATTGCTTTTGCAGTCAGGAAAATGAAGGGCATCACAGGATTTTCCATCCTGATCTTTTTCGAAAGTGTAAACCCGTCCATCCCCGGCATCATCACATCCAGAATGCAGATGTCGAAATTTCCTTTCCTGAACTGCTGTAAAGCTTCTGCCCCGTCCCTCGCAAGGGATACCTTAAACCCGTTCATGACAAGGTATTGCTGCATGACGGTTCCCAGGTCCGCATCGTCTTCGGCCAGTAATATGTAAGGCTGGCGGTTCATAATGCAGGGAATATAAGTGTAACCGTCGTCCCCTCGCCGGGCTTGCTTACAAGGACTACTTTCCCCCGGTGTTTTGTCATGATCAGCTTGACATAATATAAACCCAGCCCGCTTCCTTTCACAGCATGTATGTTTCCTGAAGGAACACGGAAAAATTTTCCGAAGATCCGCTTTTGATACTTCTCCGGGATTCCCGGACCGTTATCGCTGATCCTTATGATCTGATGGTTTCCAGGATGCTCAGTAGTGATACTTATCACCACTGGTGGCGATCCATATTTTATCGAATTATCAAGGATATTTGAAATGGCTGTCCGCAGATAAAAGGTATCGGCAAGAATGACTGGTTGTACCGAATTAAACGCCACCGAAAATATTACTTCAGGATGGCTAAGGCTTGCTTCTGCTATTAATTCCCTTATGACTTCATGGGTATCTGCTTTCTGGAAATCAGGATTCAGGCTGCCTTCGCGAAGCACCGAAAGGTTGATGATATTTGAAAACAAGGCATCCAGACGTTCACCCTGCTTCTCCAGGATCTGCAACAGGTTTTCTGAGCCAGCCTGTGTTTTGCCTTTCAGCGCGCCTGCGGCAACCATCATAGTGGTCAAAGGGGTTTTAACTTCATGCGAGATGTTGTTGATAAAGTCGTTTTTGAGTTCGTCAAGTTGTATCTGACGGCGGATGATGGAGATCGTAAACCAAACGATCCATATAAAAAGCAAGATCATAAGCAGGGATCCCGCAAGCTGCCATCTGAGTTTGCTTATAATATCGGCGAGCCCATATTCGATATTGAGATATGCGCTCACTGTTATATTATACCCGTTCCCCTTAAAGAAAAAACTGATAATGGGTTTTTGTATGTCGCCTGAATCCGGCTTTCCGCTGATAGGATGAAAGCTATGTTTCGAAGCCGCATCGCAGATCACAAATTCCCTGCCCCTGTGAAACAGTATGAAGGAAGAAACCACCACCGACAGTTTATGGTTGAATGTAAACCCTGCCTCTTGCATGGCGCTGGTAAACAGTGAATCGGTTTTTCTGTAAGTGGAAGTTGCCGAATCCAGGGAAAGCAGAATTTTTTCGGAATTGTCTTTGAGGTATTGGTCAATATTCCCCGAGGAGTCAGCCGACCGTATCAGCTGCTGCGCCAGTGTCTCCATCACTTTCACATCGATCATTCCCCTGTAAAAGGCAGTCGCTACCATCGACTGCCGGGCATAGGTGAACCTGATCTTTTCAACCTGGTATGCCTTGTATATCATAAAACACTCAGTAATGAGGAACATAAGAGTGCCTGAAATCATCAGTATGATAGAGTATTTAGCTTTCCTGTTCATAGGTTCTGAAGCAAAAATACAACTAAACGCCGGCTCCCCTGCACATTAACCCATCATTAACACTGCATTAACAATAGCTTCCCATTGGCGGGCCTACCTTTGCTGCACAAATTCTGATACTATATGAAAACGATCGCCTGGTACACCTTAGTTTTATTCATTCTGCTGAAACTGTCTCCGGTACTTGCGGGTACTCCCGATTCTGCCCTGGTCAGCCGGTATTTCAGGGAACTTCAGGATGTAGTGATGAAGGACCATGGACAGTTCTGGGGACTTTCACTTGACGGACCGATATTTTGTATCGACCCGCCTTCAAGAGAGTTTCTCTCGAATTGCCAGTCAGCTCACAACCGCCTCAGACCACAGGGTGATCTCTTCTTCGGAATCCTTCCGGCAGGAACTTCATCGGCAAACTCAACGTTGAATTTTGATGGTGAAAACTGGACGATGGTGATGTGGCCTTTGCCTGAAGATTACAATAAACGTATTGATCTTATGGTTCATGAATCCTTCCACCGCATTCAGAAATACCTTGGATTTAAAATGGGTAATCCCATGGTCAGCTGCCTTGATAAAAAAGACGGGAGAATATGGTTCAGGCTTGAAGTGAATGCCTTGTACAAGGCGGTTTTAAGCCATGACGATGAAATGCTGAAGGCGCTGAAACATGCACTGTATTTCAGGTACAGGCGTTTCATTGAATATCCTGATCCGGGTAAGTCAGAAATAATGCTTGAAACGAGTGAGGGGCTGGCTCAGTATACCGGGTATCATATGGCTTATCATCAGAATGCAGAACTTCAGTCTGGATATTTCAAAGATCTCATGGTTTTATTTGCGAATACTCCATCCTTATTGCGTTCATCGGCGTATTATACCGGTCCGGGTTACGGAGAATTATTCGACCGCTTAAACCCCGGCTGGAACCGCAAACTCATCGATTCAGCCGATTTCTTTGCCCTTGGGATGAAATTATGCGGGATCAGCCCCCAAACCTTATCCGCCATGAATGAAAAAGATTTCAGGGAAGAATACGGGTATACAGGAATACTAAAAGAAGAGACCCTGAGACAAGATGCCAATGATAAGAGAGTTCAGGAATACAGGGAAAAGTTCCTCGGGAAAAACGTGTTCAATATACGGTTCAAGGAAATGAATATCGGGTTTAATCCAGGCAACCTGGTCAACCTCGATGATACCGGAACCGTTTATCCAAACTGCAATGTTTCTGATTATTTTGGAACGCTTACTGTGACAAAGGGGGCCCTGATGTTCAACGACTGGAAATCAATGAATATCACACCTCCTCTGTCGGTTTCCGATACGGTTGTAAGCGGCGACGGCTGGAACATACGGCTGAAGCCAGGCTGGGTTGTGCGAAAGAATGCAGAAGGAATTTATGAGTTGAACAGGTAGCATTTATTGAAATCAGGCTGGTTTTTTCTTCCCGAACCACTTCCGCAGATAAGCATAATCGAGGTAATACAGCACCCGTATCGAAAAGCTGTTGGCCTGCGGACTACCCAGAGTGTTCCCCAGGTTACTGAAATATCCCCCCTGGATCTCGGTGCCCTGGCTCAGGATCTGGTTCTTCCATACCACGCTGATCTCGCTCCCGGGAGCGAAATACCAGATGTACTGCAGATCAACCGAAAAGGCATTGAAGTCGATGTTGTTGTTCTTGTTGTAACTGCTGTTTTCGAGGTTCCCCTCCCGGTTCAGGGTGTAATACTGGAGATACCTGGCTTCGGACCAGTAATGACGCACCCTGAGCGAAAGCGACATCTTTGTGTTGAAAATATAACTCGCCGCGATCACATTGTTCCAGGTGGTGATATCTCTTCTCCCGAAATAGATCACGGTATTGTTCATCGAATCGACCTCCGTCTCCACCCATCCGCAGTTATTCATATTCTTCTCGGTGTACAGGTCCATGCTGATGGTAAACCTGTCGCTCAGCCTCAGCCGCGGGATGTATTCAAAACTGTAAAAGAAATTCTTGTTCCCCGGGCTGTTGGTGATTGTAATATACTCGGCATACCTGAACATTTTGCGGCTGTCGGTCCCGAACCTTGCAATCCCTGTATAACTCAGTGGCGTCTTGTAAACCCAGCCCCAGACGCGGGGTTCGTAATAGTCGTTGAATCCAAGCGGACTGATACTCCCCTGCAGGTAGAGGTTCCAGTAATTTATAAACGTGGCCTGGTTCCAGAGGCTGATCTGAAAAGTCTTGAATTTATCGGGCTTGTAGAGGCTCGACTGGCTCAACGAAAAAGTAGTCCTGTTATTAATGAATTTCCAAAACGGTTTCAGCACAAGATAATACAGGTTCAGACGGTTCACCACATCGTTATTGTATAAAAGAAATCCCATATCGTTCGGATCATACTGATCGCCCGTCTCCTGCCTGGTAACATCCCACTGGAATTTACCGCTGGGTTTCGAAAAGGAGACGACATACATATGCCCGAACACCGGTTCGGTATTCACCTGGTAAAGCTGGCTCACATTTAGCCTTCCGAACACCGAAAAAGTATTGCTCTTATTGCTGATACTGGATTCGAATCCGCTCACATTCGCCGAATAACTCTTGTCGGGAATCCAGTAATTCGTATTCACCAGGGTTACATATGAGTGGTTTTTAAGGTTCTGGTCAAACACCAGAACATTGTAATTCGTGAACGGCTGGGTCATCAGTTTGCGGCTGGTCCATTTGACTGTATCCTCCAGCACAGCCCAGGTGTTGGTCGTCATCCCGTTGAAAAAGCCTATGCCTAATCCTTTCTGGTTGCGGCCGGATATTTTGGTGGCGTTGATGATGCGTGTTTCCTCCGGATTTTTGGTGATGACTTCGGATGGCTTTGCCGAGTCATATGGAACGTTCCCGTACTTTGGTGGTCCGCCTACTCTTCTCGTATAAAAAATATCGCATTTGCTGAACATTTCGGTGCCTTCGGTGAAGAACTGCCGTCGCTCATCATACCTCACCTCAAACGGAGTAAGATTCAGGATGATGTCGTCACTCTGAACCTGTCCGAAATCGGGGATCAGCATCATGTCGAGAGTATAACTTTCGTTGATGCCGTATCTCAGGTCCATGCCCCCTCTGAACTGGTAAGACCAGCCGTTGGTCGTCGGATCTTTGAGCACATACGAGGAAATGTAGGGTACAAACGAAAGCCTTACCGGGGGTTTGATATTATTCATCCCAACCAGCTTTCCGTAATACTTGAAAATACTCTGGTCATTGTTATCGACCCACGACCAGGTTGAATATTCCTGCCTGCGGTAAAAATTCCTCCACATATTGATGCCCCACACCTGGTTCTCAATTTTAGGGAAACGCAAAGCCGAGAAAGGAAACTTTATCTCGAGTATCCAGCAGGAATCGTTGATGCTTGTAGCGCTTTCCCAAACAGCGTCCCAGCTCAGGTCAACCCCTACCATAGAATACTTGCAGTCGTTCTGCACCCCCGCCGGGTTCACCTTGAACTCGTACATATTCATTTCGTCGTTATATGGCAGAATATCGAACGACAGGTAGTCGTTTGCAAGCCTTTCCAGCATATCCCTCCTCCCAAGCTCCTTGAAAATACTGTCGGGATAAGGATCATACATGATACCCGCCGCATACAAGGCATCGTCATCATAGGCGAACATGACTTCTGTTTTATAGGGCGGATGAGTTTTGTTCCTTGGCGTATATTCCACGAAGTCTCCGGCTTTCGGAAGCGTTTTCCAGAAAGGCTCATCCAGCTTTCCATCGATTTTTGGCGGTTTGCTTATGCGGATAGCCTGTATGGTTTTGCGGGACAGGAAGGCGGAGTCAGTTTGGCCTTGTGAAACGTGGGAGGACATTAGAAGGATGATGAGAAGGATGAAGAATGCAGGATGCAAGAAGACTGATGACTGATGACTGATGACAGATATCTGACATCCGTAATCAGACATCTGACATCCATCATCAGACATCTGCCATCCGTAATCAGATATCTGTGATCCACCATCCAAAATCTTTCCGATACCTGTTTTCCCCGACATCCGCCAAAAATAAGCCAGAATACAAAATACGGAAAAACAATTAGATGAAATCCCTTTAATGATCGGTAAAACTGCAGGCATGAAATGAGTTTTCATTAAAAAAATTGCGGGTTAAGGAATAAATGTCAATATAAATTATATTTACAGTAAGAAATTCCGATAAGGATGCGGAATTCTGAAGATTCGAACTGCTGAACATAAACCGCTGATTTTTATGGCAAAACTGATAATTAAAGAAGTAGAAATAACCATTATTCAAATCAATGCAACTGACTACATTTCATTGACAGATATGTTGAAGGTAAAAGATGGTGAGTTTTTTATTTCTGATTGGCTTAGAAACAGGAACACACTTGAATATCTCGGAATTTGGGAGAAATTGTATAATCCCAATTTTAATTATGGCGAATTCGCCATAATTAGAAATCAGGCAGGTTTAAACAGATTTAAAATCAGCATTAAAGAATTCGTTGAAAAAACAAATGCTATTAGTCTTCAAGCTAAAACCGGTCGATATGGTGGCACCTATGCTCATAAAGATATTGCCTTTGAATTTGGAATGTGGATCAGCCCTGAATTTAAAATTTATTTAGTTCGTGAATTCCAGCGTCTCAAAGAAGAAGAACAAAAACAACTTGGTTGGACTGCCAAACGCGAGCTGGCAAAGATAAACTACCACATACACACCGATGCCATTAAACAAAACCTCATTCCAGCCCGACTTACCAAAGAGCAAATTAACCATGTCTATGCCAACGAGGCCGATGTACTAAATATGGCCATGTTTGGCATTACTGCCAAACAATGGCGCAATGCCAACTCCAAACTCAAAGGAAATATACGCGACTATGCCACCATTAATGAACTCATTTGCCTCTCGAACATGGAAAATCTGAATGCCTTATTCATTAATGAAAATATGCTGCAAAGTGAACGGCTGGCAAAGCTCAACCAGATTGCCATCCAACAAATGAAGGTATTGCAGGAGGTCGAAACCCGCAAGTTGTTGAAAGGGGATAAGAATGAGTAAAATGATGAACCTATTCAACTGCTTTGTCCTGATTTAAACAAAATCACTAACTCATAACAAAACTATTATAGAATACTGGGATAAACTTTTCACTTTCAAGTTTGGAATCAGTAAAATTTACAATTGCTCATTGAAATTCATTATGTTAAAAAAATCAATATGGTTTACTATAGTTGTCTGTTTGTGGAGTCTAAATTATTCTTTCGGGCAGGAATGGATTCGTAAGTATGGCGGAGGGGCCTGGGATGCCGGAGCCAGGTGGGTAATTGAAGACAATGACAGGGGATTTATTATTCTTGGTGATGCTAAAAATTATAAATATGGATGGATAATTAAAACAGATATTAATGGCTATGTTATTTGGAATAAAAAGTTAGGCAATGGAAATTATTTGGAAATTCCAATGAACATCGAAAAAGCCAGAACGAATGGCTATATTATTTCAGGAACAACAGGTAAACTTGATTACAAGAATGATCCATTTATAATGAGAATGAATTCCTGTATGGAAATTCAATGGTGTAAAGTTATAAGTACACCAAATCATTCGGATTTTGGTCAAAGAATTAGGCAATTACCCGATAAAGGGTATATTTTTCTAAGTAGATATCATAGTGCCAATATTTCATCAAGAATCTCTTTAATTAGATTTGATAGTATTGGTAATATGCTTTGGCTTCAAGATTACAAGCCTGTCGACACCCTTATATTTAATGAAGATGGCATGGATGTTCTTATTACAGGGACAAACAATTACTTGATAACTGGATTTTGTTATCATACTGATTCCTTACCAAATGGCGGTGGTTGGATACATCCTTATTTTATAAAAACAGATTCTTTAGGGGATGTAATATGGGAACTACCTTATGGTGTTCAAAATACTTTTTATGGTGATGCTTTTAATTCTGTTGAAAATTTCTCAGGAAATATTTTCTCTGCATCAAGACATACGATTCCCACTTATGGTGATGCTCCAAGTATGATTAAAACAAGCTCTAATGGTACAGAATTGTATCATAAAGATCTGGTTGCTAACACTCGTGGCGGCCTAGCAACTACAATCACATGGTTAAATTCGACAAAACTTGTTTTGGCTGCAAGCTGGACGACGACTGGGTTCATTGGACCTACTGGAATATTTAAAATAGATACTTTAGGAAATATTGTAGCTCAGAAAACATTCATGAATTTGACCAATACAATTTCCAGTACTGCAAAGACAGTTGATGATAAATTTATAAGCATTGGAAGTAATGCAACAAATGGTGTTTTCCAGATATATGCATTCAAAGTTAATTCTGATATGCAATACGATACAATTTATACCCATCAATTCACTTACGATAGTCTTTGTCCGCATCCAATTGTTTCCGATACTGTAGATCCTGATTGCGATGTTATTGTTTCTATTGAAGACCCTGACTTGCATCCCGAAAAATCACAACTTCAGGTTTTCCCTAACCCGGCAACAAAACAATTGCATGTCTTATTACCCCTTCAACTTGTTGAAAGGTCAAAAACACAATCATTTTTTGTTACAACCGTTCACCAACAATGGAAAGAAACAAGTCTGGAAGTTTATAATATGTCGTCTGTTAGAATATATCAAAAAAACATCTCAAAAGATCAGACCAGACTTGAAATTGACGTTTCAAGCTGGCCCAAAGGCATGTACTTTTTCAGGCTTGTTTACAACAAACAAACTGTTGCAGGGGAAAAGGTAATTATTGAATGAAATAGTTGGGATAAATGAAATCTATGGAAGGAAAGAGTATCTGGGATTAACAGATACTGAAAAAGAACTGATCTGTAGAATGAGCCGGGGCCAGCATGCAAAAGATATCTCCGAGGAAACAAGCTTGCCAGTGTCTTATATCAACCTCACATTCTTCAAACTAAGAAAGAGATTTGACTTTTTGTCAAATACTCAGCTGATCCTCGCCATCTTCAAAGCGAGCTATCCCGGAACCTCATAGGTTTGACCGTTTGTTCCCTTGCGGTGAAAAAATATCATATTCACCGCATATTTGCGTTGAATAATTGGAACATTTACTAGATAAACTCTTTGAAGGTTTTAAAGGAAAACTACAAAGTTCAACATGGGCCAAAATTGTAAAAACCTCTACCGACACTGCCTTACGGGATATAAAAGACCTGGTCGCCAAAGGCATCCTGCAACAAATTAAGGAAGGAGGACGTAGTGTCAACTACGAATTGGCAGACTTCAAGTCAGAATAACCAGCGGTCGCAATTCAGTACTTTAAAATCTTCTTCCCCAGCGCCTCATCCAGCACCTCGGCCATGGCGAGATAAATTGCCGATAATCCGCAGAGGATGCCTTCCCAGCCTGCAACATGACCGATAAATGCCGAGCCGGTCCAGTTGCGGATCGCGAGCAGGAAGAACAGTACCCAGAGTGATAGAAAGACGAAGCTGAGGCAGAAACTTTTCCCGAAGGTGCCTATCCACATCATGAATGTGAACAGTCCCCACATGAAAAGATACCAGCCGAGAAAAGCATTGTCGGTGCGCACTCCCTTGCCTCCCGCTAGATCGGGAAACACGAAAATCGCCACCAGTGTCAGCCAGAACATGCCGTAAGAAACAAAGGCCGTCATGCCGAATGTATTGCCTTTTTTGAATTCCAGTATGCCTGCAATGATCTGGGCGATGCCGCCGTAAAAGATGCCCATCGCCAGGATCATGTCGCTCACAGGAAAAAATCCCGCATTGTGGATATTCAAAAGTACCGTTGTCATCCCGAAGCCCATCAGTCCGAGGGGCGCGGGGTTTGCCAGTTTTTGTTCCATCATCTTGTTTTTTAAAAACAAAAAGCGAAAAGCGAGTAGCGAAAAGCGAAATAAAATTTCAAAATTTCGCCTTTCGCCATTTCGCTATTTCGCTATTTCGCTATTTCGCTATTTAACTTACATACCATACATCTCAATGATCTCCGCTTTCGTCTTGCCAAGAATGTTGTACTTCTTTCCAACTTTCCTGAACGCATCCAAAGCCTTTTCGAGATGATGTATTTCGTGGCCTGCGGATATCTGGGTACGTATCCTGGCTGCTCCCTGCGGAACTACCGGGAAGAAGAACCCTATCGCATAGATGCCCTCATTGTAGAGGTCCTTCGAAACATCCTGAGATAATTTGGCATTGAACAGCATCACCGGAACAATAGGTGTATCTCCGTCCTTGATGATGATGCCTGCTTCGGTAAGGCCTTTACGCCAGAATGCGGTATTTTTTTCGAGCTTGTCGCGGCGCTCTGTGGTAGCAGATAGAATCTCAAGAACCTTGATCACGCCTGCAACAACAGGAGGTGCAATGGTGTTCGAGAACAGGTACGGACGGGCTTTCTGACGGCACATCTCAACCAATTCCTTACGACCCGAAACACATCCACCGGATGCTCCTCCAAGACCTTTACCAAACGTGGTGGTGATGATATCCATCTTGCCCATCACTCCGCATTTCTCATGCGTACCCCGGCCTGTCTTGCCGATGAACCCGCTGGAATGCGACTCGTCGCAGAACAGCATGGCGTCGTACTTCTCGCATAATTCAACCATCTGGTCAAGCTTCGCGGTATCGCCGTCCATCGAAAATACGCCGTCGGTGATCACCATCTTCTGCCTCTTGTCGCTGTGCAGCTGAAGCTTTTCTTCGAGATGGCCCATGTCGGAATGCTTGAAGGTATCGTGCATTGCCGAGCACAGCCTGATCCCGTCGATGATGGAAGCATGCACCAAACGGTCGGAGATCATGACGTCATCCTTGGTCAGCACAGCTTCGAAAACACCTGCATTGGCATCCATGCATGAAGGAAAGAGAATGGTGTCTTCTGTTCCGAGGAACTCGGTCACCATCTTTTCAAGCTTCTTGTGAATGTCCTGCGTACCGCAGATAAAGCGCACCGATGACATGCCGTAGCCGTGGGAATCAAGCCCTGCATGGGCTGCCTTCACAACTTCGGGATGACTCGATAATCCGAGGTAATTGTTAGCACAGATATTGATGACCTTTTTCAGTGCAGCTCCCTCGGGAAATTCAACTTCAATGTCGGCTGCCTGGGCTGAATGGATGTAACGCTCAACCTTGAACAAACCGGCGTCTTTCATCCCCGTAAGAATGTCACTGTACATCCCGCGGGTTTTATCGGTATAAGCCATAGTTCCTCCTTTATTTTGTGAATTCCAGTACCAGTGTGCAGATCTTGTTCACCGAGTCAAAAGCCTCAGGTGTGGCCTTATCATCGGGAATAGAGATCTTGTATTTGTTCTCGAGGAAACGTTTCAGCGATACCATCGAAAAGCTGTCGACAATCCCGCCCGAAATAAGAGGGGTATCATAAGTAATCTCGCTGTCATCCTCAACGTACTCGTTAACTACGTAAGTCCGTATAATTTCTTTCATGTCTTCCATAATGTGTTCTCCTTTTTAGGTTTTCTAATTGATTATTTGACGTTTATCTATCATTTATTCTTTGTGATGCTGTTTAAAAGCGAAAAGGCGAAATCGTGAAATAGCGAAATAAAGAAATTTTCGCTTTTCGCTTTTCGCTATTTCGCTTTTTGTTTAATCATTCTCCAGCGTGCTCGTATCCCCAATCTCCTCTCCCCACTCTTTGGCGTGAAGTATGCGCCGCATGATCTTCCCGCTCCGGGTCTTTGGCAGCTGGTCGATGAATTCGATTTCCTGGGGCATCGCTAATGGCGATAATTTTTTGCGGATGTAATTCATGATCTCGAGGTCGAGGTCTTTGCTTGCGACGAATCCTGGTTTCAGGGTCACGAAAGCCTTGACGACTTCCATGTTCACGAAATCAGGTTTGCTCACAACTGCTGATTCGGCTACCGCCGGATGTTCGAGCAGGGCTGACTCCACTTCGAACGGACTAACAAGATGTCCGCCTGTATTGATCACATCATCATCACGGCCTATGAACCAGAAATAACCTTCACTGTCGATGCTTGAACGGTCACCGGGGAGGTACCATCCGTTCCTGAATTTCTTCTGGTATGTCTCCTCATTACGCCAGTATGTACGCATCATCGAGGGCCAGCCTGGCTTAATGGCGATGAGGCCTATTTTTCCCGGACCGTCGAATGGTTCGTACTTGTCGGGATCGATTACCGTTGCTGTAATTCCGGGGAAAGGCTTGCCCATGGATCCGGGTTTGATCTTCATGCCGGGGAAATTGGTGATCATGATGCTGCCGGTTTCGGTTTGCCAGTATGTATCGAGGAAAGCTTTCCCATACACTTTTTCGCTCCAGATCACGGCTTCGCTGTTAAGGGGCTCTCCTACCGAAGCCAGGTGCCTCAGGCTCGAAAGATCATATTTTTTAATGACTTCATCTCCTGCTTTCATCAGACTGCGGATGGCGGTCGGCGCTGAATACCACATCGTGATCTTGTGCTTTTCAATGAATTTGTACCAGTTATCCGCAGAAAAACCTGCATCCAGAACGCATTGGGTCACTCCATTGCTGAAAGCGCCGATTATACCGTAAGATGTACCGGTTACCCATCCCGGATCAGCTGTACACCAGTAGATGTCAGTATCGAGCAGGTCGAGCACCCATTTTGAAGTAAGGTACTGCGAGATCAGGCTGTAATGCACATGCTTCACTCCCTTTGGTTGTCCTGTTGTTCCTGAAGTATAATGAAGTACCGACGGGGATTCTGCTTTGGTGGGATGTATTTCGAAATTGTCTGGTTTCGGCGCATTGTCCATATCAAAGGCAACCTGCCTTTCACCAAGGGGTTTTAACGGATCGGCATCCACTATGATGATGTGTTTGAGGTAAGGCATCTTGTCAATGATCTTCATCACCTTTGGAGCATGCTTTCGCTGGGTAATGATGGCTGTGGTCTGCGCATTGTCAAGCCGCACGATCAGCGATTCGTCACCGAAGGCCGAAAAGAGCGGCTGCACAATGGCCCCGATCTTCAGTACTCCGAGGAACCCTATGTACAACTCAGGGATCTTGTCCATGAACAGGCAAACCCTGTCTTCAGGCTTAATGCCAAGATCGCGCAGGAATTGTCCCACCCCGTTCGAGGTGAGCCTGAGCTGGTCATAAGTGTAGCGTTTTTCCTGGCCCTGGGAGCCTTCCCATATGAGGGCCATTTTGTCAGCTTTTCCAAGCTTGCAGATTCGGTCGGAACAATACCAGCCTATATTGATCACATTACCAGGCTGGTAATCAAGCTCTTTTTCAGCAATGCTCCAATCGAAATTTTTAATCCTTTCGTCGTAGGATCCGATGTTTGACATAGGTGTAAGAGGGTTTTTGGGTTAATACTTGAGTATAAAAGCGAAATATTAAAAGCGAAATGGCGAAATCGTGAAATAGCGAAATAAAAAAATTTCGCTTTTCGCTTTTTGCTATCTCGCTTTTTGATTTTTATTCACGTTCAATTATCACCACTGCAGTTGTTAATTCCTTAACATGCGATAAAGATACATGAATTTTTGAAAATCCCTCTTTTTCGGCTAATTCTTTAGCTTTCCCATACATGCTGATATGGGGTTGCCCGAGTTCATCATGGATAATCTCTATATCGGCGAAACGGATGCCGAACCTCCAGCCGGTCCCAATAGCCTTCATAAAGGCTTCCTTGGCCGAAAACCGGGCAGCATAATGCTGGAATTTGTTGCGGTTTTTTGATTCGCAGT
>SESA01000068.1_pt1 | contig 67555 bp, 56 predicted proteins | sample 3171451 | NCBI WGS metagenome assembly SESA01 (sample SAMN06051862, study PRJNA518727) | freshwater metagenome | biome: subpolar coniferous forest; feature: holomictic lake; material: water; isolation source: holomictic Lake 227, 8 m depth | place: Canada: near Kenora, Ontario | collected...
TTGACAAGCGGAATCACATCAAACGCATCGCCTCCGCATTGCTCGGCTGGAATTCCTGTCGCCGCGACTTGCCAATCTTGCATTGGCGGTAGCGCGCTTGGAAATGAGCTTTGTTGAATCGAACGCGCGGCTTGCAAATCACGCTCCATGCGTTCGCGAGCCATGCGATCTTCCATAAGTCGACCACGACGAATGGCGACCGCCGCTTGCGCGGAAAGACCAAGCGCGATTTCTTGATCTTGATCCGTGAATGGTCCTTGGCAACTGTTCAGCACCTGCGCCACGCCGACCAGTCCGCCTTCGTGATCAATCAGCGGCAGGGCAAGGATGTTGCGCGTGCGAAATCCTGTGGCTTGATCGATGGCTTGATTGAAACGTGAGTCCGCATAGGCGTCGGGAATGTGAATGAGTTCTTTGGATTGAGCCGCCGCGCCGGCGATACCTCGATTGGCGGGAATTCGAATTACGCCTGAACCAGTTTTCGAAATTCCGTGGGCCACTTGTGTGAAGAGTTCATTTGCTTCTGCGTCATATTCAAAGACGGTGGCGCGCTCGGCGTTGAGCAAATCCCGCAACGCGTCAATGACAGTGGAAAGCACCACGGAAAGTTCGCTGGACTCCGACAAGCGCCGAGACACCATGAGCAACTTGGTGATGACTTGGGACGGAACATTTTTTAGTTCCTCATGTTCTATTGGATCAAGTGGTTTTGACATGGTGTTTCACGCATTGGCTTGAAATGATTTCAATCGGCCAGTTGATCATTTCCTAATTGCAAACCAAAGTTTCAAGAATGACAAAATAGAAATAGAGGTTGAATGTTTAGCGAAGCGAGCACCCGCCAAATTGGGCGCGTGATCCCAGTTCCTCGGCAATGCGAAGCAACCGGTTGTATTTGGCGGTGCGATCACTACGGCACGGCGCGCCGGTTTTAATTTGACCGCAATTTGTAGCCACGGCCAAGTCAGCAATGGTGTGATCCTCTGTTTCACCTGAGCGGTGGCTCAGAATGACATTGAACGAAGATTTTTGCGCAAGGGCAACGGCTTCCAATGTCTCCGTGAGCGTGCCAATTTGATTCACCTTGACCAAGATGGCGTTGGCGCAATGTTCGGCGATGCCACGCGAGAGAAACTTAGGATTGGTCACAAACAAATCGTCACCAACAAGTTGAGTTGTTTTTCCTAGGCGCGTTGTGAGCGATTGCCATCCGCTCCAATCATCTTCGCCAAGACCGTCCTCAATGGATCGAATAGGCCAACGCTTGCGCCACTCGCTCCACATGTCAATCATCTCATCGCTGGTGGCGACTCGGTTTGGATCGCTCTTAAAAAACTTGTAGCCGATCTTATTTATTTTTTTTGCCTCGTTCACCAATTCACTTGTTGCAGGGTCAAGGCAAATCATGATGTGCCGACCAAGTTCGTAGCCGGATTTTTCCACCGCTGTGGCGATCAGATCGCAGGCGTCCTCATTGCGTTTCAGGTTGGGTGCGAACCCGCCCTCATCGCCAACCGCGGTTGAAAGATGTTTCTCATGCAGCACATCCTTGAGCGAATGGTAAATCTCCACGCCCGCGCGCAGAGCCTCTTGAAACGTGTCAAAGCCAATTGGCTGGATCATGAATTCCTGAAAATCCACGGTGTTATCCGCGTGTTTTCCGCCATTGAGAATATTCAGCATGGGCGCGGGCAATGTGGTTGCGCTTTCGCCGCCAAGATATTTGTAAAGCGGCTGATGGGAGTGCGCCGCCGCAGCGTGCGCGTTGGCCAGACTGACGGCCAACATGGCGTTGGCGCCAAGAGCGGCCTTGTTGGGCGTGCCATCAAGATCAATCATGAGCCGATCAATGGTGGATTGGTCAAGCGAGTTTAAGCCTTTGAGAGCGCCCGCTATTTTTCCATTGACATGGTCGACGGCTTTGAGCACGCCCTTGCCGCGGTATGTTTTCTTGTCGCCGTCACGAAGTTCCACAGCTTCGTTTTCGCCAGTGCTGGCGCCAGAAGGAACCGCGGCGCACCCCAGGGTTCCATCGGCAAGTGTGACTTGACATTCCACAGTGGGGAAGCCGCGTGAATCAAGAATTTGACGGGCGTGAACATGGTGAATGGCTGATTTCATTTTATTTCCACGGATGGTTTGATGAGCACGTTCAGAATGTGACGGACAATCTATTTTGCAAACAATTCAGAGAGCACTATAAGTGGTTTGTCCAATGTGCATCACACTCATTTCAAGCTTCAAATTGTGGGGCGCGTCCTTGCAATACCGCCACCAAGTCGCGCACCACCCAACTCATGTTGAGCACGGCGCTTTCAGTGCGGCTTGCAAGGTGCGGCGCAAGATGCGCGTTGGGCAGACCAAGCATTGGGCAATCAGAAAGAAATGGCTCGGGATCATGCACATCAAGAATGGCTTGCGCCGCGGTTTTTATGCTTAAAAACTTCGCCAAGGCATGGTGATCCACCACGCGCCCGCGGCTTGTGTTTATAAATGTCAAGTCCGGCTTCATGACCTTGATTAAATTTGCGTTCACATACTGAAAGTTGCTCTCTCGGCCATCAATGTGAATGGAAAGAATGTCGGCTTGCTCGAATAATTCTTGTGCCGTAACAGAAGTGGCGCCGTTGCGCGCGGCCGATTCAATATCAAGTAGATCATGGAACAAAACTTTGCAGCCAAGTGCTTTGAGCGCAAGGGTTACACGTTTTCCAATTCGACCCAAGCCAAGAATGCCAAAAGTCATTTCATTCAATTGTCGCGGCGCGGTCAGTTCGGTACGAACCTGTTCCCATTGTGCCGCGTCAACAGGTGAAGTAAGAAAAACGCGCGGACGGATGGCGTCAAACACAAGCGCAAGTACATATTCAACAACGGCCTGCGTGTTGGCGTCGGGCGTATGCACCACGCGAATACCACGCGCCTTACACGCCGCAAGATCAATGTGATCCAGACCGACCCCGGCGCGCGCGATCACTTTTAATTGCGGAAGTTGCGCCAAAAGTTGCGCGTTTACACGCGTCGCCGTTCGAATGGCAAGTCCCTGCGCGCGCCGCGCGGCGGCAATAAAATCCTTGTCTCCTGGAGCCGCTTGTATCACATCACATTCATTGGCAAGCCATTGGGAAGGGGGGCTGGCCAGGGGTTCCGTGACAATGACAAGTGGTTTCATGCGATAAATGTAGTCATTTAAGAAATAAACGTTTTTTTATAGAAAAAAATTTGCGCTCCGCATTCACAGCGACATAGTTGAATCAGTAGGCCAAAGTGTCTTGCATTTGCACTTGGAATTGCTGCAAGGAGACGCACTTTATGGTTGCAAGTTCTTATGTAGTTGCATTTGTCGCCTCATGTATTGCGGCGACTCATGCCTTGGCGGACAGTCCTGGCTATGCCGCACTTGTTGCGCGTTTGGGTTCCGCAACGCCAACTGGCGCGGGTATTGGCGTTGTGCAAGTTGAGTCACCATTGGCGACGGATTCCACCGCGTACTCGCCGGACGTTTCGCAGAGTGAGTTCATCGGCAAAACTGTGACACGAATGAACACGCCTTATGCGATCAGTTCACACGCGACCTATGTTGCGAGTTCTTTATATGGCGCCAACACAAGCATGGCCAAAGGGGTCACCAATATTTGGGCTTTCAATGTGAGTAATTGGCTCGTTGACAATTTAAAAATTGGAACGGGTGTGACATTGCCCACCACACAACCCAATGCATCGGTGCGCGTGCACAACAATTCTTGGTTGGCTTCATATGGCATGGGCAAAGAAGTCTATGACCGCGAGGCGGTTCGACGCATGGATTACATCATGTACCGCGACGGCGTGTTGGCGGTCAATGGCGAGAACAATGGCGCTGGAAGCATTCGCTATCCCATGATGGGAGATTGTTTCAATGGTATTTCCGTGGGGCGCTTGGATTTGCAACATTCCGCAGGTGTGACAGCATCGGCCAGTGACACCCCTGGAAGAATGAAGCCGGAAATGATTGCGCCGGGTCAAGCCACCAGTTACTGCACGCCTACGGTTGGCGCGGCAGCGGCATTGCTATTTCAGCAGGCGCAACTTGCTGGCGCGCCAACGGCGGGATTATCCGCAATGGCAACGGCGCAAGTTGTGAAAGCATCGCTGCTCGCGGGCGCAACGCGTGACGCAAGTTGGAGCAATCAAGCGCCGCAAAGCGGGGCGCAGCGAGGCGTCACGGTCAAGCCGCTCGATACGCTTCGCGGAGCCGGCGCTTTGGATATCAATGTCGCTCATCAAATTATCAGTGCGCCAAAAGACAATGGCAACGCTGTTGCCGTGAATGCCACGCGCTCCAATCGAGTTGGGTTTGCAAGCATCACCATGAGCGCTGCGCAACATGTGTATTGGCGCTTCCGTGTGACGCAACTCACGCCAACTTTGGACTTTGTCATTACATGGCCGCGCGTGGTGGCGAGTGGTTTCGCAAGTTACACGCTTGCCAATATCGACTTGCGAGTTCGACGAGCATTATCTGGCGCCAGCACGTTGCAGGCGCTTGAAGGTGACGCTGGCGTTGCTTGCATTGGCGGCGGAAATGTTTCAAGCGCTTCTGCGGTGGACAATATTGAAATCATTCACCTTTCCAATTTGCAGCAAGGTGAATATGTGGTGGAAATGACGCGGATTGATAGCGGGGCCGCGGTGCAGGTTTCCGCTGGGTGGCAAGTGGATCCACTTGGTTTTGGAATTGAAGGAGATATAGATGGAAGTGGACTGTTGGATTCCGGCGATATCTCGCAAGTGCTCCTGAATATTGGCACCAACGATCCCGGCAGCGATGTGGATCTGAACGGTTACGTTGACACCGCCGACGTGGCCATGATTTTGCTGAACATGTAGTCATGACGGCACGCCGTACACTGCGGTTGTGAGTCGACACGGTTGGCAACGCGCGCAACTTTTTTTCTTGATCGCAATTCTTGCAAGTTGCCTGTTGTGGCCATTGTGGTTGGTGTTGCGCGGCGCGTTTCTCACGCTTGATGGATCATCGTGGACGCTGTGGCATGTGACGGACGTATTACGGGATCCCGCGACGCGCGCCGGACTTTTCAACGCGCTTGCGATTGCGTGTTGCGTGACCGTTGGCACATTATTGTTGGCGACGCCGTTGGCGTTGGTTGCCGCGCGGTTGCAATTTGCAGGCAAGGGACTATTGACGGGTTTGTTGCTCTTGCCTTTGGTGTTGCCGCCATTTGTGGGGGCGATTGGGTTGCGCCATTTGCTGGGGCGAGAAGGTTCTTTCAACGCCGTCTTATGCAAACTTGGCCTGCTTCAAGATGGAATTGACTTCACAGGGCGAGGCGGATTTTGGGCTGTGATTGTGCTTGAAATATTGTCGCTGTATCCAATCGTGTATTTAAATTTAACCGCCGCTCTGGCCAATTTGGATCCGGCTCTTGAAGAAGTTGCGTGCAATCTTGGTGCGGGCGCGTGGACGCGATTTCGTCGCATCACCGTGCCGTTGGTCACGCCCGGCGCGTTCGCCGGCGCTGTGATTGTGTTCATCTGGAGTTTCACGGAGCTTGGAACTCCATTGATGTTTGAATTTCGCAACGTCACCAGCGTGCAAATTTTTGACGGCTTGAAAGATATGCAATCCAGTCGCCGACCATTCGCGCTGGTCGCGGTGATGTTGGTGGTTTCGATCTCGTTGTACATCGCAGGAAAAATAGCGGTGGGCGGGAAAGCGCATGCCATGCAATCCAAGGCCAGTGTTCGCCGCGAGGAAAAAAAAGTTGGCTGGCTTGGAACAATGCTGTGCTGGATTTTTGTTGGCGGCGTGGTGTGCGTGGCGGGACTGCCACACATCAGCACCATTCTTGCAAGTCTTTCATTGCCAGGCGGGTGGTACGGAACAATTCTTCCAGCATCCTTCACGCTTGAAGGTTGGTCCACGGCCATGTCGCACCCGCTTGCGGTTTGCAGCATTCGAAACAGTTTGATTTTGTCCCTGTGCGCCACGGTGGCTGCGCTTGTGATTGGATTGATCGCTGCGCGTTTAATTGTGCGCGGCACCATTCGTGGCCGCGGCATGATTGATGCGCTCATGATGTTGCCGCTTGCGGTTCCTGGTTTGGTGATGGCGTTTGGTTTTATCGCCATGAGTTTTGAGTGGCCATTTGGCGGAGCCATGCCGCGCATGTTTGATGGCGTCGCGGGCTGGCTTCCGCAGACATGGGGCGATTGGGTTCGCAACGCGCCGCTGAAATCCGTGGCGGATATTTTGGGCTCCAATCCAAATCCGTTTCCGTTGCTTGTGGCGGCCTACGCCATTCGGCGCATGCCGTATGTGGCGCGCGCCGCAGTGGCGGGTTTGCAACAAACCAGTTTGTCTTTGGAAGAGGCCGCGCAAGGTTTGGGCGCGGGACTCTTTCGCACCATGCGAAAAATTGTTGTGCCATTAATCGCGGCCAACTTGGTGGCCGGCGCGTTGCTTGCATTTAGTTTTTCAATGCTTGAAGTGAGTGACAGTTTGTTGTTGGCGCAGCGTGAGCGCGACTATCCAATCACCAAGGCGATTTACACTTTGTACGATCGATTGGGCGATGGCGAATTAATCGCAAGCGCGATGGGTGTGTGGGCCATGGCACTGCTTGCAATGACGTTACTTGGCGCCAGCAACATCATTGGTAAAAAAATGGGCGCCTTGTTTCGAGCCTAATTCGCAGGCAAATTCTGACTTTTCACAGGGCATGACCGCGCCTTTGAAGAGTGCTTTGGACAATGACACAAGTCACGCGAACTGATTGCGGGCGGTCCATTTTTTTGCAAATCCAAGCACGACTCATTGCAAATTCCTGTCTATACTCGCAGTTCCATGCCTTACACACTGTCGCCCGATGAGACCTACGGCCTTGATGTCGAAAATACGGATTACCTGAAGGACCATGTTCAGTCTCCCGATCGATGGATTCTGAATTTTGGTCCAGCGCATCCCGCCACGCACACAACATTGCGCGTGGTGTTGGAACTAGACGGCGAGCGCATTGCGCGCGTGACGCCGCACATTGGATATTTGCATTCGGGCTTTGAGAAGTTGGGCGAGCACCATGATTGGAATCAATATGTGTGCACCGTCAGCCGCATGGATTACTCCAGTCCGATTGTGAACGATATTGCGTGGCACAATTCGGTTGAGAAGTTGTTGGGCATTGATGTGAACCCTCGTTGCAAAGTCATCCGCACCATCATGGCGGAAATGGGCAGGTTGCAAAGCCATTTGTTATGCGCTGGCGCCGCTGCGCTTGACTTGGGCGCGTTCACGGGTTTCTTGTACGGCTTCAACGAACGCGAATTTATTTACGACATTGTCGAATATGTCAGCGGCCAGCGCTACCACCCAGATTGGACCCGAGTTGGAGGAGCATGGCGCGATTTGCCTGACGATGAAGTCTTTAAGCGCATGGTGAAAAATTTCATCCATGTGCGCATGGCTAAGTCGCTGACGGATTTGGAGTCACTGCTGAATCGCAACCGCATTTTCCGCGATCGACTTGAGGGCGTTGGCGCAATTTCCATGGAGGACGCCATTGCGTGGAGTTTGACCGGTCCCGTCGCGCGTGCCAGTGGCGTGCGCCGCGATGTGCGCAAGAATGAACCGTACTTGTGCTTTGAAAATAATTGGGATGGTCAAGGCGCCGAGGCCGTGAAATTTAATGTGGCCGTGGCCAGCGCCGGCGATTGCTTCTCGCGTTACTTGATCCGCATGGAGGAGATGAAGCAAAGCATCGCCATCATTGATCAACTCATCGACAAAATTCCTGGCGGCTCGATTAATGTTGGCGCCGATTCCAAGACCGTCATTCCTGAAAAGGGCGATGTATACGGCAGCATTGAAGGCACAATTCAGTTGTTTGAATTGGTCATGCACAACCGTGGTTGGGATGTTCCGCTGGGCGAGAGTTATTCCTGCGTGGAAAGCCCCAATGGCGAGCTTGGTTTCTTTGTGGTGGGTGGCGGTGGAAAATATCCATGGCGCGCGCGTTGCCGCCCGCCATGTTTTGTGAATTATCAAAGCATCGCGAAGTTGTTGGAGGGCCATCAACTCGCCGACGCCGTGGCCGTGATTGGAAGTTTGAACATCATCGCCGCCGAACTCGATCGTTAATTTATTTCAGGAGCAGAATCATGGCATGGATTGCCAAAGCATCATCGACAGAAAAAATAGAGCGACGCGCTGAACCTTATGTGACGGCGCAAATGAAGGCGACGTGGGAAAAAGACATACTGCCGCGCTACGCCACCAAGCATGGCGCGCTGATGCCCATTTTGCATGAGGTGCAACACGCGTACCGACAAATTCCATACCAAGCCATGATTGAGATCGCGCAGTTTTTGTCGCTGAAACCAGCGGATGTTCTGGATACGGTGACGTTCTATGAGGAATTCACCACCGAAAAAATGGGCGAGTGCGTGATTGGTATTTGCCAAAGCATTGCCTGCGAAATTTGCGGGCACAACGCCATCTTGAACCATGTGCGCAAGCGATTGAATTTGGAGCCGCACGAAACCAGCGACGATGGCAAGTTCACATTGTTGGCCATGGAATGTCTTGGCAGTTGTGGAACGGCGCCTGTGGCGTTGTTCAACGACACGTTGTATGAAAACTTAACCATTGAAGGCGTGGATCGCTTGATCGACGCCGCGCAGAAATCATCCTCTGGAAGTGGCCACGCATGAGCGCGAAAATTGGCGTGATGCGAAGTTTGGGACAGGCGGTTGGAATTGTGGTCAATGCAATTCGTACTCCCGTTCAGCGCGACAAGGTGGTTGAAGTCTCCCGCACATCCAAATGTGAGCGGCGCGATGATGTCACGCTGCGTCGCACGGTGATCGATGAAATTATTTGGAAGGAGTCGGCGCAACAAGGCGCGGGCTCAAGTGATTCACATTCAAGTCAAACTGCGTAACGATTTACAAACCAACAGGCAAAACTATGTCCCTTAAAGAACCCATTCTCACCAAGCGCATTCCAACGGCTCCCTGGGCCGATCCCAAGACCCGCAGCACAATTTCATGGGAGCAATCCATTGCCACCGGCGGCTACAAAGCGCTTGAAAAAGCCTTGGATATGCAGCCAACGGATGTGATCAATGTGGTCAAGGACGCGGTCATTCGCGGTCGTGGTGGCGCCGGATTTCCCGCTGGTTTGAAGTGGAGTTTCTTGGCGCCCATCGATGGCGGTCGCCGCTACTTGGCGGTGAATTGCGACGAAGCCGAGCCTGGAACTTTCAAGGATCGCTTGCTGGTTGATTTCGATCCGCACCTTGTGCTTGAAGGAATCGCGATCGCATGTTGGGCGTGCCAACTTGATACCGCGTACTTTTTTATTCGCGGCGAGTACCACCATCAAGCGCGCGTCATGGAGCGCGCCATTCAAGAGGCATACGCCGGCGGAATTTTTGGCAAGCAAGGTCTCATGCGCGGCAAGCAAAAGTTCGCCGTTGATTGTTTCTTGCATCGCAGCGCGGGCGCATATATTTGCGGCGAGGAAACTGGTTTGCTTGAGGCCATTGAAGGCAAGCGTGGATGGCCGCGCATTAAGCCGCCGTTTCCCGCGGTCAAGGGTTTGTTTGGTCGACCAACCATTGTGAACAATGTTGAAACGTTGGCCGCCGCCGTTCCTGTGTTGGAACACGGCGCCGCATGGTGGAAGGGCATTGGCGTGGAAAGCAAGTTCCCTGGCGCAATGCCAAGTTACGGATCCAAGTTGATGGGCGTCAGCGGGCACGTGAATCGTCCAGGCGTGTATGAAATGCCGCTGGGTATTTCACTGCGCACGCTTGTCGATGAGTATTGCGGCGGCATGCGCGGCGGCAAGAAATTCAAGGGCGCAATTCCTGGCGGAGTGAGCATGGGCGTTCTAGGCACCGATCAATTTGATGCCGCGCTTGACTTTGATATTGGCCGCAACTGCGATGTGCTTGGCCTTGGCACCGCGTGTCCAACTATTTTCGACGAGGACACCGACATGGTGGCCGTGGCAAGAAATATCGCGCGCTTCTTCAAGAATGAATCATGCGGTCAATGCACTCCGTGCCGCGAAGGCAGTGGATGGATGTTGAAAAGTCTGGAGCGCATTGAGCGCGGCGACGCAACAAGTGGCGACCTTGATTTGCTGCTTGAAGTTGCGGGCAGCATGGGTTTGACTCCCGGCACCACCATTTGCGGTTTGGCCGACGGAAACAATTGGGCCGTGCGAACCATTGTGAACAAGTTCCGCGGCGAGTTTGAGGCCCGTGTGAAGCCGCAATATGTGCCCGTGTATGTCACCGCGGGCGGACATTAATGGCGGCAATGTTGGCGTACGATGCGCTTTCAATGAGCGGTCATTCCAATGATTCTTCGCAGCGTGACCACGAAATCACCGTCCTTCATGGCGATTTAATTTCAGAGTCTTTGGCGCAGTGGTTGGTTGAAAAATTGCGCGAATTGCAACGTGCTGGCGCTCCAACGTTAAAGCGCTTCACTGTGCAATGTGTCAATGATCACGCCATGGGTGAATTGCATTTGCGCCACATGAATAATCCAGCCACAACGGATGTGCTGACATTTGCCGACGGAGACGAAGCGGATGTGGCCGTGTGCGTGGATGAGGCCAGTCGGCGCGCGCAGGAATTCAGCCACGAAGTGCGCGACGAATTGTTGCTGTATTGCCTGCATGGATTGCTGCATGCCGGCGGCATGGATGATCAAACGCCGGCTGATTTCGCGGCCATGCACGGTGAGGAGAATCGTTTACTCAGCGCGATTGGTCTGGGAAATATTTTTGGAGCGATCCAGCCATGACGTGGGTGTTGCTTGCCTCGGTCGTTGATCTTGTGCTGACCATGTTGCTTTCAGCGATCAACTTGGCCATCGTGCAGGTGAGTGACAGCGCGTTGCAACGTCGACTTGAGCGTGGGGGGCGGTCGGCCGCGGATCACTGGATTTTTAAGCGTAAGACGCAAGTGGATCACGCCGTGGCATTTTTGCGCGCGATTGGCCGCGTCGGCATCTTTGCATTGTTGTTGATCGCCATAGTTGGTTTGGGCGACAATGAAGGACGTTTGACATGGCAAAATTTAGGAACGGCGTTTGTGATTTCCGCCAGTTGCATTTGGTTGTTCACAAGCGTCATCAGCGCCGCGTTCGCTCGCTATGCGGCGGTGGGTTTAATCGTGGCTTGTATGCCGCTTCTACGCGTGATTGATTTTGTATTACGCCCGCTGGTCACCGTTGCGGAAATTATGGACGAAGGTGTGCGACGACTTGTGGGCGCAAAAATTGTGGCCAATGAATCTGGCGCGGAGTTGCTTGAAAGCATTCAAGACACCAAGCGTCAGGGTGGCATTGATTCCACCAGCGCGGCGATTATGGAGAACGTGGTGGAACTCAGCGAGACCATGGTGGCCAGCATCATGACGCCGCGCACCGCCGTTGAAGGCATTGAATACACCGATGATTTGGCTCAGATTCGTTTGGTGATCCATGAGGATGGCCACAGCCGCATTCCGATTTATGAGGGCAGTTTGGATCATGTCGTGGGGGTGTTGTATGTGAAAGATTTAGTGCGATGGCTTGGAGCGGAGGCACCGGACTTTTGCTTGCGGCCATTGTTGCGCCAACCTATTCGTGTTCCAGAAACAAAACGAGTGCGCGACTTGTTGAAGGAATTTCAGCGAGGCAAGGTGCACATGGCGCTGGTTGTCGATGAGTACGGGGGAACCGCTGGGCTGGTGACGATTGAGGATGTGCTTGAAGAAATTGTGGGCGAGATTCGTGACGAGCATGAGCCGCAAAGCGATCAAGACCCCGCGATTCGAGAGTTGGCTGTGGGTCGCATTGAAGCCGACGGGCGTTGTTCCATTGCCGAGGTGAACGCCAAAGTGAATTTAAATATTCCAGAGGACGAGGGCTTTGACACCATCGCGGGATTTGTGTTGAGCGTGCTTGGACGTGTGCCTGAAAGCGGAGCGGTGTTTGAAAGTCACGGTGCGCGCTTTCGAGTGCTAGAGTCATCTCCCACGCTGGTTTCCAAGGTCGCCATTGAGTTTGGCGTCAAGCCCAATCGCCACTAAATCGGGCGATTCTGCGGGCAAAATCGTGGTCCGCGCTCTGTTGAAAACGGCTTGTAATCAAAGTGAATGGGCGTCAATCGAATTCATTGCCGCGGAACGTGCCGGCCAAATACGCGTCGCGCACCATTGGATCATTGATGATGCTCTTGGGATCGCCTTCGCGAAGATTCTTTCCTTCGTGAATGATGTAGGCGCGATCGCAAATGCGCAGCGTTTGTTGCACGTTGTGGTCGGTCACCAAAATGGCGATGCCCGTCTTGGCCAATTTGCGAACTTCATTTTGCAACTCTTCAACCGTGTGTGGATCCACAGCCGCGAATGGTTCGTCAAGAAGAATCAAGGCTGGCTGCGTCACCAATGCGCGCGCAATTTCCAGTCGACGACGCTCGCCACCAGAACACGTTCGCGCTTGCTCTTTGCGTTTCACTTGCAAACCAAACTGTGAAAGCAAGGCGTCGCAGCGCGACCATCTTTCCTTAGATGAAATTCCAGAAATAGTTTCCAATATGGCCAGCAAATTCTCCTCCACGCTGAGTCGCTGAAACACGCTTGGCTCTTGGCTGAGGTAGCCCATTCCCAACTTGGCGTGGCGCCACATGGGCAAGTAGGTCACATCTTGTCCGCGAAAAGTCACTTGCCCGCTCTCTGGGGTAATCATGCCCATGGCCATGCGGAAACTGGTGGTTTTTCCCGCTCCGTTTCGACCAAGCAGGCCAACAATTTCGCCTTCTGAAACATGAAATGAAACTTGATCGACCACGCGGCGGTGGCCATATGTTTTTTGTAATCCGTTGACTTCAAGGAGCGCCATGGCTCAGATCGTAGCGGCAGATTTCGCTACAGTGTGCGCATGAGATTGTTGGCTTGCATTCTTGCGCTTGGTGTGATTTGTGGCTGCGTTCGACGCACCATTGAAATCACCAGTGAACCCGAAGGCGCATTGGTTTGGCTGAACGATCGGGAAGTTGGTCGAACACCATGTTCGATTGAGTTCACCTATTACGGCCGCTATGACGTGCGCCTGCGCCGCGATGGCTTTGAGCCTATTTCTGGTTTTGGCGACGCCGACGAACCCGCATGGGATTTTGTTGGCGCGGATCTTGTTGCTGAAATTATTCCAGCGAAGTTGACAAGCCGAGTGAAATGGCATTTCACCATGATTCCAACCGACAGCGATGAAGCCGCCGTTCTTGAGCGCGCGAAAAACTTGCGTTCACGTTTATTTGAGTCGCCAGAAATAGAAACAGCCGAAGCAGAGGTGGTGCAAATGCAGGCTGCGCCAGTGGCTCCCGTACCAAAGGACGTCCTGCCTGTGCCAAGTTCGGTTTTGCCGCCTGGTGAGCGTCCAAAAAATTAACCAGGCAAGCTGAAGGCAGGAATGTCATTGCAAACTGGGGATATCCAACAGCTCAATAATGGGGTGTAGTCAAAGGCCAAATTTGATCTAAAAAATCAGTATGCGGGGCTGTGACCCTGCAATTGGCCGAAAAACTACAAAATGCAAGTTTGGTGAATGCTTTTCGCCATTGGAAACTGAATACCACTTTAAACAGCAGTATTTATGGGGCATCATCCATAAGTCTATTTTAAACAACCGCTTGCGTTTGAAAAATATATTTACAAAGAATCCAAGTAAGTTTGGTTTCTGCCATTGATTCTGGCCAAATTGGGTAGATACTGTGCTTTCCGGGAATTCAACATCAGCGCAATCCAACTGGGTTGCGGGAGCCGCCGTCTGTGCGTGTCGGAGCGACCAGACGGCGGTGTTATTTTTAAGATGAGTTTGAGCGCATCACATCAAAGTTGTTGAAGCGGTGATTGGTTGATGGCGGATCCACCGAAACAAATGTCACGCGAATTTCTTGTTTGAGTGTTGCGACCTCGCGCGCCCAATGCGTCTTACAAGAGTGTTACCATTCGTGCGTGCCAATTTCATCCGCAGTGACGGCGCTTGCCGCCATGACCAACATTTCAAGCCTAGCGCCAGTGGCGCCGGTTGATTCCGCGACATTTTCAAATGCATTATTGAGCGACAGCGCGCCCATGATTTGCATGATGTCGCAAAGCACGCAGAACGCAATCGCGCCCGCCAAAACTTCAGACAAAGCCGTGGCGACCAAGGACAATGCGCCAGCGAAATTTGGCGCCAAAGGTTCCTGGCGTTGGGAACTTGAAGGCAGTTGGATGAATGACTTCGACAGCGACAATCAACTTCAAGGCGCGTGGTACGCCAGTTGGTTCTTGATTGATAATTTCAGTTTGGATTTTGGTCCTGAAGTCGCTTGGTTCTCCCAAGGCGGCGGCAACACGTGGGGTGCCGGTCCCGCGTTCATGTTTCGCTGGCACTTTCTAGCGCGCGAAACCTGGAGCGTGTACGCCGACGCTGGAGTTGGACTTATGTTCTCTGGTTCAAACGTGCCTTCCGGTGGATCATCGACCAATTTCACGCCACGAATTGGCGTTGGCGCTTCATTTGAAGTGGCTACAAACGCCCGCATTCTGACTGGAATTCGATGGGCGCATATTTCCAACGCCAACTTGTCAGAAAACAATGACGGTCGCAACAGTATTCAGTTGTACGCGGGCATTTCATTTCCGTTTTAAATCACGGACGCCGTTCGCCTTCTTTATTTTTCTTTGGCAAACCATCGCCACGCGCTTTGCGTGATGGATTCAAGCGATGAACGCGTGGGTCGCCAACTGGTCAAGCGAACTATTTTTTCTGGATTCGAAACAAGCCGCGGTGGATCGCCATCACGGCGCGCACCAATGCGAAACGGAACCTGGCGACCAGCCGCAACCGAACACGCGCGCAACACTTCAAGCACGCTGGCGCCCGTACCCGTTCCCACATTCATGGCCAGCGTCTGCCGACGCGGAATCACCTTGATCGCCTCAATATGCGCAGTCACTAAATCCTCCACATGCACGTAGTCACGAATGCATGTTCCGTCTGGCGTTGGATAGTCATTGCCGTGCACAACCAGCTCTGGGTGTCGACCCGTGGCGGCGCGCAAACATATTGGAACAAGATGCGTCTCGGGATCGTGGTCCTCGCCGATGCGGTCCAAGTGATCGCCGCCAGCCACGTTGAAGTAGCGCAAGAACACAACGCCGCGATCGCGATCCGCAAGCGCGTGTGATTGCACCCACGCTTTCATCATGAGTTCGCACGCCAGTTTGCTTTCTCCGTAGGCGTGAGTGGGTCGTTGCGGACACTCTTCACCAATTGGAATGTGCTGCGCCGCGGGTTCTCCATAGGTGGCGCATGTGCTCGAAAATATTAATTTTCTTGCGTCCACAGCGTCCATGGCATTCAGCAACGACACCGTGGCTCCCACATTGTTGTGCCAGTACAGCAGAGGAAATCGCACACTTTCAGGCACCACGGCAAAGGCCGCAAAGTGCAGCACGATTTCCGGCGGATGCAATTTCAGCGCGGCCGCTGTTGCGTCATGATCGTTCAGTTGAACTTGCGTGAAATGAAAGCGCCCGCCACCCGCGCGCTGCAGCGCTTGCACAGTGCGCGGGAAACTGCGCGAGTAATTATCCAAGCCATGCACCTCGTGGCCATCATCTAGCAGCTTCAGACACGCATGGGAGCCAATGTAGCCAGCGGCGCCTGTGACAGTTATTTGCATTGAAATAGTTCCATAATTGATTTTGAGAAGATCAAATCAGCGATTTGCGGGAAATAAGGCAACTTGCCTAATCCGCTCCAACTTGAGAAGATACATTCCATGGATGGATCCTTTTTTGGGAAGCCGTTAGTGGCGACCCGCGTGACAGAAGTGAAGACCTCGGCGGAGCCGAATCCTTCACTTCGACTTTCAGGAACAGCGGCCCTTCACGGCGTCGCAAGCAATGATCCAAGGCTGCAAGCCTTGCGTGACGCATGTCTTTTGGCGCAAAGCCTGAAGGATCATGCCAGCGCTTTAACCGCGCGTAGCCAGGCAAAGGGCGCCAAAGACCCAATGACCGTGGCCCAAGGCTGCAATTCAATGCAGAAAGCCATAATGGATGTTGAGATATTGATCCGCCAACTTGATGAGGCTTTGGCCACTCAAGCCCTGGCAAGCAATGAGTTCATGGTGAACACATGATTGAAACACAAAACCAAGCGAATATTGAGGCCAAAATGGATTTGGAAACGACGCGTGTTGACTTTACAAACGCCGCCGCATTTGAAGAAGCGTTGACAGCCGCATGTAGTTTCCGTGGCGATGTCACTTTGGAACTCAAGGACGGAAGCGCGATTGAAGGCTACGTCTTTGATCTCAAGCGCACCAACGCCGCGCCTCACGCCGTTCGTATTCTTCCAAAAGATGGCCGCTCACGAATCACGGTGGAGCAATCAACAATTCAAACGTTGTGTTTCACGGGCAAGGACGCGGCGGCCGGCAAGACTTGGGAAAATTGGATGCGTCGCTATGCGGAAAAGAAGTTGAAGGGCGAAGCCGCCGACATTGAAAGCGAAACGCTGGATTAATTTATAAATTCAAGGCGTGATTTACGGGGTGTATTCAGTTCCCTTGGCGGGATCTAAAAGTTTCCACTGCAAATCTTTGGCCAAGCGCTGAATGACAGGCCATGCAATGTCATCATCGGTGATGGTTAAAAGCATTTGCAAAACAGGATCTTGTCCAGGTGACAATTCAATGTCGACGCCTGGTCCATACAAAATATCCCCGCCATCTATTTCAGCGACCGTATTGCGCAGGGCAAGAGATTGGATGATTTCCCGACGGCTACCAATAGCGCCAAGGGAGCCATCTTTGTTGTTTGTTCTAGAAAGAATGACCAGTTGTCGCTGCGGCATATTGAGTTCCAAAGACTAGCGGTGAAAGCCAAAAAATGTATGTGCGGTGTTCGTGAATCACAAAATAAAATTTCAATGCGCGGGCACGGCTTCAATGTGCGGGTTGAATAGACGATCCAATTCCTGCTCAGTCAACCACGGAAGCGAGCGCAACTTTTCACGAACACGCTCGGGCATGGGCTTACCTTCACGTTCCCACTTTGGACGACTTTTCCAGCGGCGGTGAACCCATAAATATTGTTCAGGCGCCATGCGGATCGCGGTTTCAATGCCGCGGTTGAACCGAGCCGTGATGTAGAACAAAGGATCCTCGAATGCTTCCCAGTCTTCTGGGTTGATTCGATCCACCATTTCAAGACGGTACTTCAGGCGGTTTGTTTCCCTGACTGCGGTGCCCACAAAAATTGGAATGCGATAGCGCATGGCAAGAAGCCCAATGCTTTTGTAACTGCTTGCGAGTTGACCAAAGAAGGGAACAAACAGTCCATCGTCACCGGCATTTTGATCCGCGATGAAGCCAATGCGTCCACCTTCAAGAATTATGTTTTGCAATTCCTGCGTGGCGTTCCATTTGGAAAGAACGCTGAGACCGCGGCGTCGGCGCATATCAAGCAACCAGTTATCCAAATACGGATTGTCCAGCGGGCGCGCGAGAGCCGTGAGATGGAAATCAAGAACGGCCAAAGCAAAGCCAAGCAATTCCCAGTTTCCACAATGACCCGTGACTAAAATTGCGGGTTGCTTTGAAAGAAGAAAATCCATGTGCGGCCCAACCGAGCCCAACGTGATGCTGTCCGCCCAATTTCGCGCATGTAGGCGCTGCGGTGTGAGCATGCTTTCAACCATGAAGAGTTGAAGCATGCTGACAACACTGTCCTCGGCAAGTTGATTGGCTTGCGCTTCGGCCATGTCGGGAAACGCGCGACGAATATTCACGCCCGCTCGAAGAAGGCGTTTTGCCCCAAGCCGCGTGAACAACTTGGCGAACATCGCCGTGGTGCGCATATTTTGCTCGCCTTCAAATAAATGAAAAAGGCCTGCGAAACCACGAACAAGTGCGTATTGCGAGAGGTGCGTCAGCCGCTTGATTGCGGCGCTCATGATTTAGTTGCCTTGACCGGTCAAAGCCTTGAAGCGATTCCAATTCAACATTGGAATGCGCGCGTCCTTGGCTTCCTTCGTGATGCGTTCATAGGTGTCGTATTCGTTTTTGGCCTGCGTGTATGCCTGCGTTTCAATGTCGCCAGCGGTGGCCGAAGGTTCTGTTGGTTTTGGCGGAGGATTTCCAATGACAATGAAATCAAGGTCGCCCGTGACTTTTTCACTGTCAATGACAACCCCGCCCCATTCTTGAATTCGATTTCGAATGACGGAGGTTTCACCAGCCGTGGCCTTGCCGTCATTGTTCACATCAAATTTTCCATAGACCAACATGCGGTAGGTGTAGGTTGGGCTGTAGACCGCGTTAATCAGAACATCGTTGCGATTGACTGGCTGATTGGGCGAACTGCGTGTCACGCGCGCGGTCGAAGTGTCGTCGGTGACGCGCAAGACTTGAATGCTGGCCTTGCCGCGAAGGGCGCCGTCTTTGTTGTTTTGGACTTGCTCTGGTGTTGAAAAGACTTCAAATGTCATGCCAGGAACAACCCGGTGCTTTTGTCCAATGTCCAAATACACCGTTGAATCAGGTCCGCCAACTTCAATAATGTGTCCGTCGACAAGGCTGGAAGGATCTTCCGGCTTGACTTCAAATTGCACAAGCTTTTTCTCGGCTTGCTCAAGTTTGGTTCGAAGCGTGTCGCGCTCGGCGCCAAGACCGTCGATATTTTTTTGCAAGTCGTCAATGCGCGCGCGATAGCGTTGCTCAAGCTCCTCTTTGGAATCATGGGCGATCTTTTGCATCTCCTCAACGCTTTTGCTGTAATCAGTTGTCGCGTTGGTGAAAGGCGCGATTGTATTTTTTGTGGCCTCGGTTGCCGTGAGATGTTCAGCGATGGCGTCCGCAAGGGATTTGTTGAGCGCGTCAATCTGCGACTGCAACTCGGCGGCTTTTTTACCAGTTCCTTGCAGCGTGCTTTCTTGTTGCGCAACGGTGGACTTCAATCGATCACGATCCGTGGTCAATTCAGTTTGCGTTGCGGCAAAAGTCTCCGCTTCTTTTTTGGCGGCAGCCAATTGGGTGTTTAAGTTTTTATTTGTATCTTTTATTTTCTGCAAATCGCTGGTGGCCGCGGATGATTGTCCAAGAACGACAACAAACGCAACCATGAACGCAACGGTGGTCAGAACAAATACAACGAGTGTGACGAGGACGCCGGATCCGGCGGGACGAGTAGCCATTCGAGGGGGGGTCTCCCGGGCGAAATTGCCCGAAATGGCAGTGTGATGCTTGGAGCCGTTCTCGTCAAGAGGAAAATGAAAAAGCCACTTGCCTTTCTTGTTGAAATTGGCGATACTTCTCGACCCATCGGAGAACCCATTTGCCAAATAGTAAATCAGCTGAAAAAAGAGTCCGTCAAAATAAGAAGCAAAACGCCGTCAATAATCACCGCAAGCGGTTGATTAAAGAAGGCACCCGCCAATTCATGTCAGCCCTTCAAGCGGGTGATGTGGTCAAGGCGGAGCTTGAACTTCGATCCGCCACCGCGATTTTGGATCGCGTCGCTGGCAAGCGAACAATTCATCCGAACACTGCGGCTCGGCGTAAAAGTTTGTTGGCTCGCAAGTTGAACGCACTTCGTTCACCAAAGGCGGAGACCACAACGACCAAGCCAAGCAAGTCCAAGGCCAAGACCAAGGTCAGTAAGACCGCTTGAGAAAAGCCGCAGCTCGCGGCGTTTCTTCACGCGTGAAGACTGCAACCCAGTCACGTTTTACTTCGCGTTTTCATTACGCAGAGGACTCAAATCGTCCGCTGGAAATTCTTGCGTTCCTAACGCCGCTTGTCGCATTCTATGAATGTGGCTTGGTGTTTTGGTTGCGCCATGATGAAATGGTTTTGACCAATCGCGCGCACAGTGGCTTGGTGAATTTTTTCAGGCTCTTTGGAGTGCGTGCGGAGGATTTGCATGTTTCCGCAATGTCGTTGCCATCCGTGGCGTTGATATTGACCCTGTTGATCTGGCACATTGTGGCGGGATTGCCGTGGATTATTCGCTGGCGCACCATTGCATTCATGTGGATGGAAAGTTTCGCGCTTGCCGCGCCACTATTGGTGGTTGCGGCGGTGATTGGCCGCGCGCACTTGCTCATGGGTGCAAATCAAGTCAGTGAAGATTCCATTCGTTCGCTTGATGTTGTTGGTCGTGCGTCCATGGCCGCTGGCGCAGGCATTTATGAGGAATTACTTTTCCGAATGGCGCTCATGGGCGGTCTTCATATGTTGCTTTTTGATGTGGCCAAAATGAAAGAGCGCAACGCCTGGTTGATCGCCCTTGTGGTGAGCTCGATCTTGTTCACGGTGTATCACCCTATTCGCGATATCACAGGCGCATTGCAATGGGGGCGCGTGATTTTTTTAATGCTGGCGGGTGGTTGGTTTGGACTTGTTTTTCAACTGCGCGGTTTTGGCATAGCCGCTGGCACGCACGTCGCCTACGACGCCGCTGCGTTGTTGTTTACCAGTTAGTACGCCGCTGAATTTCAATATGCAATTGATGGCGAGTGCGCCTTACACGCATCGAATGAATCGCTTGATGAATTCACGACGCAGTTCCAATTCTTGCGCCGATTGCGTTACTCTTGCCGCATGCGCGAGGCCGCTTTCCCAAACAACATTCAACTTCTCATTTTGGACTCGGATGGCGTGTTGACCGACGGCGGAATTTTTGTCGATGATCGCGGCACGGAAACCAAGCGCTTCAACGTGCGAGATGGTTTTGCGATTCGCGCGTGGCTTGAGGCCAAAAAAGAAATCGCCGTGATTACGGGTCGTGGTGGTTTGGCGTTGCGTCACAGGCTGGATGGACTTGGCGTGAAAAATTTAATTTCGGCGAGTGGTCCCAAGAAAAAAGTGCTTGAGGATCTTTTGAAAAAATTTGGAGTTGACGCGCAACACACCGCTGCGCTTGGTGATGACTTGCCAGATCTGCCCATGTTGAAGATGGTTGGATTTCCAATGGCCGTCGCGGATGCCACGGATGAGATTAAAGCGGTGGCGAAGTGGCACGCCACAAAAAATGGCGGACACGGCGCCGTGCGGGAAGCCATTGAATTTTTGCTGAAATCATCGGGTGAATGGGAACGCGCGGTCGAGGGTTGGGGCTGATGTCGCTGCGGCGAAATCGTGTGTTGCCTTGGATTGCGGCGGCGGTTGGAATTGCCATTGGACTGATTGGAATTCTGATCGCGTCGCAAGTGGGCGACGCGCCGTCATCGGCCAAGCGAACGCCGCGCATTGTTGACGCAAAAGATATTCCCAGACCGGATGCGTTGACGAAAGAAGAATTCAATAGCACAACAAAAGTTCTACAAGCCGATCAAATATCCCTGCAATCAGGCGCGTGGGTGCAAGTGGCTGATGACAAGGGACGGCTTGAGCAGCAATATCACGCCACGCGAATTGACCCCGAGCCTGACAAGTGGTTGCGCATGGAAGCGCCCCAAGCCGTGATGTTTCCTTCCGGTGGTCGCATGGTCACCATGAGCGCCGATCATGGACGCATGCGTGTTCCCAAGCGCGCGCTTGAAAGCGGCCAACTTGAAGGACATGTTGTGATTCAGGTTTTCAAACCAGTGAATGGCCGCGAGATTGATCTTGCAAAAGATCAACCGACCATCATCATCAACGCGCCTGAAGCCACCTTTGACAGCGTGCTTGGTGAAATTCGTTGCGACAAATCCGTGAAGGTGGTGACGGAAGCGCTGCGCTTTGAGGGCGAAGGCTTGACCATGTTGTTGACCGAGGATGGAAAAGGAATTGAGCGGTTGACGGTTGAGCGGCCATTGAGCGCGATTGAAATTGAGCGGGTGGTAAGCGCGCCGAGTGCAAACGCCGCGGCGCCACCAATAGTTGCAAGCGCAAATACGCCTGCAATTCCATCTGTTGTGGCTGCGACCACGCCAGCCAAGAAGGAAGCGATTTCAGTTGGGCAGAAGAGTTTGCCAACGGCAACGGCGAACGCAAAGACGCCCGCGGCACCGACAACTTCGAAACGTTTTTACAAACTTATTTTAGAAAATGATGTGCGCGTGTTGCGAACATCAACCGAAGGCAACACGCAAATCAATGGTGATCGCTTGGCGATTGTGTTCAGCATGGAAAGCGACGCGGTTGGTCAAAATATGACGCGCGCATTTCCTGCCCAAGTATTGCAGCCATCCAATATCCTCATGTCATCTGCGATTGACTGGCGGGTGTCTCCGTTGCTGTTGGCCATGGCCGCGCCGGCCGCGCAGCCGGATCACATTCAAATTCAATATCGCGGACGTTTGGTCATGACCGTTGTGACCGATGCCGCGGATCAATTGCCCAACGCGGACGATGTCAGATTGGACATAGAAGGAATGCCCGCCAAGTTGTATGACGAAAAAAGTCAGGCGCGCATTGATTGCGGCCGCATGCGTTATCAAACTGGAATTGAAAGCGTGTCGTTGCGTGGCTATGGCGATAAACCATTTTTGTTGGTGAGTCCGCGCTTGGATTTGGAGGGGCAAGCTTTTGATCTTGCGCGCAAGTCTGGTCAAGGACATTTGGAAGGCGCCGGGCGAATGCGAATTGGCAGTGGCGACGCCGCGGTTTCTGCCATGGCCGCGGCGCCAAACTTGGCGCAAGAGGCGATTCAAAGTGGCGACGCTTCCAGCGCCGTTGTGGGTCCGCCGGATTTAGGAGCGAGCGCGCGTACGGTTCGCATTCAATGGACAAAGTCGGTTGATTTGGAATTTGAGCCCGGGGAAAACGCAAACAAACTGTACAAGGCGGATTTCTACGGCGATGTGAACGCCGACGCCGAGGAAGTTCGCATGGTGGCGCAGCGGCTCTTGGTGAATTGTTTTAAAACTGGAAAAGGTTCCGCGGTTGAGCGCATTCTTGCCGACGGCGGCGCCATGGCCATGCGTCAGCCTGAAGGTTCAAGTCTGTCGGCCAAGACCATTGATCTCACCATGGAGCAAACTGAAAATGGAAGTTCCAAGGCCAAGCGTTTGTTGGCCACCGGCGGCGTAGAAGCGCAAGATAAAGGGCAGCGACTCTGGACTGATTCATTGGATTGCTCTTTCCGTCCAGTGATGGGCAAGGAATCCGCCACGGAAAATATGGAGCTGTCTGTTGTGCAATCCAAAGGCGCGGTGCAAGCGTTGTTGGCGCAGGACGCACGGTTGTGGGCCGCGACCATGGACGCGGATATTCCCGCCAAGCGTGTCGCGCTGCGTGGACCAGATTTATTGTTGGTGCGCGGCAACGTGGTCGCGGATTTAATGAATGAACTCACTGTTGACGAGGATTCTGGCAGCGCGATTTCGCCTGGAACAGGTCGCTTTCGATATTGGCCAAAGGCCATCTCAGATTCAGCGCCAAATCCTGTGGCGCGGCCAGTGATTCCAGAGAAGCCGCAAATGGAGGCCTTGTGGAATGAGGGTTTGAAATATGTCAAAGATAAATTTGGGCGCGCCACGCTTGATGTGCGCGGCAAAGTGCGCGCGACCGCCGATCGCACCACGCGCGAATTGGATCAATTCACGGCGAATCAGGCTATTTTAACTCTTGGCCGTGACACCAACGCTTTGGAAAATGCGGGCGACGCCGCGAAGCGAAGTGGGTTGAGTTCGGAAACATCTTCGTTGCAAGAAATTCATGGTATTGGAGACGTTCGCATTGAAAGTCGCGCGTGGGGCCGCGACGATCGCACTGATGAGCCACGATTGTTTCGCTTGATGTCCAGTGAGGTGATTCACAATGTCATCACGGGCGAATCGAATGTTCCAACAGCGGGAACGCTTTTGATTTTCGATCGTGATGATGAGGGAGCGAAACCCGCGCCGCCTTCCTTGTTTGATGTGCGTGGTTCGACGCGCTTTCGTTGGGACAATTCGTTGGTGATGAACCGAGATGGTGAAACGCGCTATCGCATTACGCTGGATGGTGGCGTTGAATTGATCCACGCCGGCATGCGGGCGCAAGACACGTTGACGTTGACGGCGGATCAATTAGAAAATACAGTTGAGCGTTTGGAGGCCGCGCCAGTGAAAGCCGATGCCACCGAGGCGACTCCAGTGGATTTTGGCGCACCCGTGAAATTGCTGCGAATTCGGGCGCTTGGAAGAGTTTTTGTACGAACGCCAGACGTGGACGTAGAGTGCGACGCGTTTGATTATGACTTGCGAACCAAAGTGGCCACGCTCACTGCTCGACCTGGTCGAACCATCAGCGTGATGCAGAAGGGCAAGGGTTCGCCAATTAAAGCGGAGGCCGCGGTGTGGGATTTGGACAATGGACGCGTGCGCGTGACCAACGCAGCGGGAAGTTCATTCCGCTAAGAATTTCTTGCGCAACCTGTTTGCACACAGGCGCGTCGGAACGCAATTCAATTTCACCTAGACACGATTCAATTTGAATTCGATTTGCGTGCCGTGGCGATTACAGTTGCGCGCGAATTTCCCAAAGATCCGGGAACACAGGTTGAAACAATGTCGAGCGCAAATAGTCCACGCCCGATGAGCCGCCTGTTCCAGTTTTTGTGCCAATGGTGCGCTCCACCATTTTGACATGGCGGTAGCGCCACTCTTGAATGCCCTCGTCAAAGTCAACCAGCATTTCACACATGCCGCGCAAAGGTCCTGGCGTGTGATAAATGCGCAGCAGCAACTCTTGCAATTCTGGATTTGAAATCGTGCCGGCGGTGGCTTCGCGTTGAAGCGCGGAAACAGGCACTTTTTGCCCCATTTTGTGCAGGCATTGCACAAACCCCGACCACAATGTTGGAAGTGTTGCATGGTGTTCCAGCGCCTTGCGCTCTGCGCTGTCGGCGGGATAGCGCTCCATCACTTTCAGATTTCGTTTGCCCAGCAAGAATTCAAACGCGCGAAATTGCCAACTTTGAAAGCCGCTGGCGTTGGTCAGGAAATTTCGAAACGCCAAGAACGAAACGGGGGTCATGGTTTCAAGCACATCGATTTGCGCCACCATGGTCTTGAGAATTTTCAACATGCGCGCAAGCGTGCTTGCCGCATTTTCCAAATTTCCCTGTGCCAAAAGTTCCCGCAGGTGCTGGCCTTCATGAATTTGTTGCTTGAACCACAGTTCATACACCTGGTGAATGATGATGAAAAGTGTTTCATCATGCTCCACGGGTTCGCCGACAGGTTGTTGCAGAGAAAGTAATTCTTGAACTTTTAGATATTGACCGTAGGTGATTTCCACTCTTGAAGCATACCGATTGAGGGAGTTGGTGGAGCGTCGAGCGCGCAGCGAAGGCCAAGCTCCGCGCAGAGAAGTCGCGCGGTGATTTGCGACGATAGAAAGATCACTGGTAGCCCCGATCCTGGATGCGTTCCGCCGCCGACAAACCAAGTTCCTTCCACGCCGCGCATTTTGTGTTGTGGTCGCTTGTGCAGCATTTGCCCCAACGTGTGCGCTAAATTAAATGTCGCGCCGTATTGAATTGATTCTGCGGCCCAATCATTTGGAGTGATGTGTTTCTCGGCGCGAATACGCCCACGGATATCACCAACGCCAAAAATGGATTCAAGTTGATCCAGAGTTCGCTCGCGCAGCGTTGAGCTGGATGAATTCCAATCCACTTGATTCACGTCAGGTTGCGTGTTGGGCGTGGGCACCAGAATGTAGAGCGCGCTGTGATCGCGCGGCGCCATGGAAGCATCAAGTCTTGAGGGATTGCACACATACATGGAAGGGTCCTCGCTCAACACGCCGTTGTTGGAGATGTCCTTCAAATTCTGCTCGTATTGGCGACTGGCATAAATGGTGTGATGAGGAAGTTCAATGTCTCCCTGAACACCCAGATACATCATGAACGTTGAGCAGGAATATTTTTTGCGATCAATGTTCTCATCGCTCCATGCGCCCCGCAGTGACTCTGGAATCATGCGCTTCATTGCGGCGGCGGCATCTGCGTTGATGACAACATGCTTGTGTCGATGCAGCGCTCCGCCCACGCGCACGCCCACGGCTTGCCGGCCTTCAAATTCAATGTGTTCCACTGGAGAATTGAAATGAAATTGCACGCCAAGTTCCTGCGCAATGTCGCGCATGGCGTTCATGATGGCGTTGCAGCCGCCGCGCGGATGCCAGATTCCATATTCATATTCAATAAAGGGAAGAATGCTGAAGAGTTCCGGGCATTCGAATGGACTCATTCCCAAATATTTACTTTGAAAGGAAAGCGCGAGTCGGATTTGCGGATGCTTGAAATATCCACGAAGGTGGTCGTACAAACTTTGCCACGGTCGCAGTTGCGAACCCGCGCGCATGTTGTCCACCGTGAATAAATCCAACACGCTGCGTATGGGGCTGCGCAGCAAAGGCGTCATGGCTTCCAGTTTGCGTCGGTTGTCGATAATGAATTTCAGAAACGCCGGGCCATCATGCGGCTCTATGGCGCTTAGGCGTTGCTCCATTAAATGTAAATCTTGCGTGGTGTCCAGGGTGATTGGCTCTTGACCGGGGCGACCAAGCAGCAATCGATACATGGGGTCAAGTCGCTGCAGTTCCACGCGCTCGGAAAGTTTGCTGCCCGCGGACGCCAGAATTTCATCCAGCACATAGGGCATCATGAAGAAAGTGGGTCCAACATCAAAATGAAATTGTCCGGGAGCGCCATCCAACGTGAGTCGGCGAGAACGGCCGCCAACAATGGGTTGCGCTTCGTACACATGCACGCTGGCGCCGCTGGCGGCAAGAATGATGGCCGCGGCAAGTCCGCCAGGACCCGCGCCCACAATGGCGACATCTGAAACATGGAGATTTTGATTGTGGGTAGAGATCATTTGGAAGTGATTTGCAAGCGATTTTGAGTTGTTTATAAAGTGGCCTGTGAAATGGAATGCGCTGAATCTGTCAAGACAAGGTGATCGAATAATTACATAGGCTAAACTAAAATCTTCATGTTTACTTCTGAGTCTAGACAGATAAATTCAAATTTTCCTTGGAATGCGCGCCAAGCGTGGCTGCGTAAGTTCGAGGCTGCTGTTGCATTTCATGCCCTGGAAATGTCTCAACAAATTTCCGATGAAATTGGAAAGCCGGTGGAAGAGGCATATGTCACCGAGTTGATGCCGTTGATCGCGGCCATTCGCTGGCACCGAAATCGCGCGCGAAACATTTTAAGAACGCAGCGCATGGGCGGCAGGCCGTGGTGGATGATTGGAAGATCATTGCAAGTGAGCAGAGTTCCACTGGGACGCGTCTTAATTATCGCGACATGGAATTATCCCGTTGGACTTCTTGGCGTGCAATTAGTGCAGACCCTTGTGGCGGGAAACTCCGTTGTGGTGAAGCCATCGGAGCGAAGTCCGCGCAGTCAGACGCAGTTGTTGAACATTGCGCAGGCGTGTGGTTTGCCAAATGATGTGTTGACTGTGCTTGATGCATCGCCGCAAGCGGGCCGCGACGCCTTGGAAGAGGGTGGATTTGATCATGTCATGTTCACCGGTGGAACGGCCACAGGACGGGCGGTTGCCGCGCATTGCGCCGAGACGCTGACTTCATCCACGTTGGAACTGAGCGGTCAAGATTCCGCCTTTGTGCTTGAAGACGCGAACATGATCAAGGCCGCCAAAAGTATTTGGATGGCGTGCACCATGAACGCTGGGCAAACGTGCATGGCGCCGCGGCGTGTGTTTGTGCAGCGCGGTTGTTATAGAAAATTTCTTGAAGCATTGGCTCCGCATGTCGCTGGTGCGAAGCCACTTCAATTGATTGATCACGCAGCAGCGCAACGATGTGAGGACTTGGCGCGTCAGGCTGTGGCGAGTGGTGGGCGAAGTCTTTCCGCGGTGATTGATGGCGCGCGCGCAGGTTGGTTGCGTCCTCTTGCGATTGTGGATTGTCCTGTTGGCGCCAATCTGGTGGCAGGCAATTATTTTGGTCCAGTGCTGGCGGTTGTTCCAGTAGAAAATTTTGAACAGGCGATCGGATTTCATCGCCAACATGCTCACCATCTTGCCGCGAGTGTGTTTACACGCGACACAAAACGCATAAGCCGTGATTGCGAATTGTCTGCGCGCCTTGGTGTGAGCGTGATCACGCTGAATGATTGCGTTCTGCCCACGGCCCATCCTGCTCTTGCTATTGCGGGGTTTGCGCAAAGTGGATGGGGAACAAGTCGTGGAGTGGAGGGATTGCTTCAGCTCACGCGCGCTGTTGCCACAACAACAACGGCGAACTGGCTTCCAGTGTCGGACATTCCCACATCCAAGATTGTGCGAGGACTTTCAAAGTTCATGCAGTGGATGAGCCATGCGAAGCCAGTGGCGTGGAAAAATAATTCAATCACCGCTGCGGTGAAGCGCGCGCGAGCAACACAAGAAATGACCAAGCCACCGCTGAACGAGATGTCCAAATGATCAGCACAAAGACCAAGCCAACAGCCATCATTATTGGTGGCGGACTTGCGGGACTTTCATCCGCCGTGGAATTAACTACCGCTGGTTTCGCCGTGACGGTGGTTGAAAAGAACGCGCATTTAGGCGGCAAAATGAACGTGCTTGAAGAGCAGGGGTTCAAGTTCGACATGGGACCCACCATTCTCACCATGCCCGATGTGGTGCGCGGAATTATTGCCCGCAGTGGACGGCGCGTGCAGGATTATTTGGAGTTGGTGCGCCTTGATCCACAGTGGAGATGTTTCTACGAGGACGGAACAAAAATAGATTTGTTGTCAGATGTGGCGGCCATGAAGAGCGCCATGAATTTGCAATTTCCGGGCGCGAACGCTGGCGATGGTTGGGAACAGTTTGTGGCGTGGAGTCGCCGCATGTATCGCCTGAGCGAGAATGTTTTCTTTTACAAGGATCTTGAGGGCATTTCGGATTTGATCCGCAAGCCGCCTCCGCGCGTCAAGGGTTTGATGGGCGATGTCTTGGCCATGCGTCTACACAGCACGGTTGCCGCAACGGCGCATCGATGGATTCATGAGCCGCATTTGCAGCAACTGAGCGAGCACTTTCTGCAATATGTTGGATCGAGTCCGTTTTTGGCGCCAGCCATTCTTGGATTGATCGCCGCGGCGCAAGTGGATCATGGTTGTTGGTACAGCATGGGTGGCACGCGGCAAGTGGCTAAAAGTTTGGCGCGCATTTTGCGCGAGGAGAACGCCACGCTGCTCAACGGCGTGGGCGTGAAAAAAATATTGGAGCAGAATGGTCGCGCCACGGGTGTGGCGCTTGAAGATGGACGCGAATTGTTTGCCGATGTGGTGGTGAGCAATTGCGATGTGCAGCGGACGTACCGCGATCTTGTCTCTTCGCCGCGTGGAGCGCGTGAGCAGAGGCGTATCGCCAAAAAATATTCGCCCGCATGCAGCGGAGTGGTGTTGTATTTGGGATTAAATCGTCAATACGACCACTTGCTGCACCACAACTTTATTTTCAGCCGCGAGTCAACGCAGGAGTTCGCGGATATTTACGGCGCGGGAATTCCAGCGCGTGATCCATCGTTGTATGTTTGTATTCCAAGCCGCAGCGACGCCCATCAAGCGCCGGCGGGTTGCGAGTCGCTTTATATTTTGGTGCACACCGCATATCTGCGAGAGCAACAAGTGTGGGATGGTCCTGGCGGTTTGTTGGAGCGCTACCGACCGGTGATTCTTGACAAGCTGAAGCGGTTTGGAATGCAGGACATTGAGAAACATATTGTTGTTGAAAAACATCTCACGCCAAATTCCATTGATCGCATGTACAACGCACAGGGCGGCGCGATTTATGGTTTGGCCAGCCACGGACGCTTGCATGGTGGATTCAAGCCGCGCAACCGCAGTCGTGTGCTGCGAAACTTGTATCTTGCGGGCGGCAGCACCAATCCTGGGCCAGGTGTTCCCATGGTGCTCATGAGCGGAGTCACCGCAGCGCGCGCGGTGTGTGAAGATTTTGGTATTGCCATTCCAATCATGCCTTTCAATGGCAACTTACAAACTGCGCCGCAAGAAATGGCCTCATTGTCGTGAGCGCGGAAATTCTGCAGGACGCTTGGAACGCGCGCTTTGCCAATGTGGTGTGTTGGTACGCCAAGCGCTTGATCCAGAAAAAATTTCACGCGGTGCGGGTGCTGGTGGGAAATCGTCCGGCGTTTGACGACCTTGCGCGCGAGCCACACCCCAGCATGTTGATCATGAATCATTGCAGTTGGTGGGATCCCATGATCATGTTGGCGCTGCGGCATTTGTATTTTAAGAATCGAACCAATATCACGCCAATGGATCGAACACAGTTGGAGCGCTTTCAATTCCTGCGCAAGTGTGGTTTGTTTGGAATTGATCCAGATCGCGCGGAGTCGCTCGCGCTTATGACGGACTATGTGCAAAAGCGTTTGAGTGAATTGCCGCGGCCAATGATTTCGCTGACGCCGCAAGGAAGATTTGTCGATGTGCGCAATGAAGTTCGGCCACGGCCTGGCGCGTCGGCTATTTTGGCTAGAAATCCGGGCATGCGTGTTTGGCGCATTTCGTGTGAATATGGATTCTGGCAGGATCAAAAACCGGAAATATTTCTAAGCGTGGCTGAAATCGCGCCGCCGGAAAAATGTTCGACCGTATCGTGGCAACGGCATCTTGGCGAAGTCATGGAGTCGCATCAACGCCTGCTGGAGCAAGCGGTGAAATCGCGCGAGCCTGATCTGTTTGAATCCATTCTTGGCGACCGCGGAAATAAAATTCATCCCTTGTATGACTTGTGGCTCAGGGCGCGCGGGAAAAATCCAGGCATAGAAATGAAGCATCGGCTGGCGTCAGCGAATCCGCCGCGTTGAAACAAAGACACAATGAAATGGCAAGTTGAACATGCTTCTTGAAGGACTGGCCATTGGCGCGCTGTGTTCTGCAGGGTTGCCCTTGGGTATGAGTTGCGTGAATTTAGTTTTATTTCGTACGCCTAAAGTTCGCGGCAGAACTATGGATGACCGCGCGGAAGTTTCGGTGTGTATTCCCGCTCGCAATGAGGCCGCCAACATTCAGGCGTGTGTGCAAGGCATTCTTGCCAGTGAGCATGCCGCCGTTGAAGTGCTGGTGTACGACGATCAAAGCCAGGATGAAACTCCATCCATCATTGCGGCCATGTCCGCGCGTGATCCTCGTTGTCGAAGCGTTGCCACCAAGCCACTTGAATCTGGATGGAATGGAAAGCAGTGGGGTTGCGAGCAAATGGGTCAAGCATCCAGCGCGCCGTGGTTGTTGTTCACCGACGCCGATGTGCGCTTTGCACCTCAAGCCGTGGCGCTTGGTTTGCAATTTGCGCAGGACAGCAACAGCGATTTAGTCAGCACCTTTCCGCGGCAAATCTGCGGTTCTCTTGGCGAGGGCATGGTGGTGCCGCTGATCCATTTCATGTTGCTTGGCTATTTGCCAATGGCGTTGATGCGCAGCGACGCGCGCACAAGTTTGGGCGCGGGCTGCGGACAATATTTGTTGGTGAAGCGCGAGACATGGTTGCGAGCTGGTGGCCACCGCGCATTCAAGAACAGCATGCATGACGGAATTCAATTGCCGCGCGCCGTTCGCGCCGTCGGTGGCAGAACGGATTTGTTCGACGCAACCGATTTTCTAAGCGTGCGCATGTATCACGGATGGATGAGCACTTGGAGGGGATTCACCAAGAACGCGTTTGAAGGATTGGGTTCCATGACCACGTTGATTGTGTTCTCAACGCTGCATGTGTTGGGACATATCGTTCCCGCCGTGGCGCTGATCGCTTGGCTTTGTGGATTTCCAATGCAACCCATCGCGCTGAATTGTTTTGTGGCCGCGTGGCTTGCGGGCATGGTCACGCGCGCAGTGCTTGCGATTCGATTTCATCAACCGTGGATCGCGGTGGCGCTGCATCCAGTCACCGTTCTATTGATGACCGTGATTCAATGGCGCAGTTGGTGGCTGGCACGCACTGGTCGGCGCGCTTGGCGCGGCCGCGTGTCAGGCGTGTGAAGCCATTGAAACTGGCGCGATGACCTCTGACTTTTTCGTTTCCGGCCGCGAAGTTTGAATCAAAACCATGTCGTAATAGGAACCGCCACGCGCCATAAGTTCCTCGTGCGAACCAACCTCCGCGACAAGGCCGTTCTTCAGCACAACAATCTTGTGCGCGTTGCGGATGGTTGAAAGCCTGTGCGCGATGACAAAGGAAGTGCGATTGCGCATGAGATTGACCAAGCCCTCTTGAATAAACAATTCACTTTCAACATCCAGATTGCTGGTGGCCTCATCCAGAATTAAAACGCGTGGATCAGCAAGCACCGCGCGGGCAATGGCCAAGCGTTGGCGCTGGCCACCGGATAGACGAACGCCGCGCTCGCCAATGCGCGTGAGATATTGCTTGGGCATTTCACTAATGAAGCCGTGGCAACACGCCAGCATGGCGGCTTGTTCAATGTCGTGTTGCGTGGCGTGCTTGCGCCCATACGAAATATTGTCGGCGATGGTGCCATCGAAAAGAAAAACATCTTGTTCAACGATCCCAAGCAAACTCCGCCAATCATGCAGGCGATAGTCGCGCAAGTCCGTGCCATCAATCAAGATGCGGCCCGCGGTTGGATCAAAGAAGCGCGCGATGAGATTGCATAGCGTGGTCTTGCCAGCGCCGCTTGCGCCAACAAACGCAACTGTTTCGCCAGGCAGCACATCAAACGTGACGCCGTTGATCACGGGCGTCTTTGATTTTGGGTAACTAAATTGCACATCCTCAATACGCATCGCGCCCAGCATGCGCGCGCGATCAAGCCGCAGCGCGTTAGGTCGATCGGGCAACTCTGGAGTTTCATTCAGCACATCAAGCGTGCGGTCGTAGCCCGCGAGATTGGTTTGAAAATTCGTCGCGCTGCTGGCCAGCGCTTCTAGCGGACCAAGCAACATGGCTAAATACGTGAGAAACAAAACCAAATCACCCGGAGTGAGCGTTCCAGAAATGACTTGTTTTCCACCGAACCACAGCAATAACGCGCTGGCGGTTGGAATAAGAAGCGCCCATGCCAATTCAATTCCGCGGCTCCACCACCAGGTCAAAATTTCCTGACGCGCCATGAGATGGCTGCCGCGCAAAAATCGCGACGACTCGCTTTGCTCACGCGCGAAGGCGCGAACCACGCGCATTCCACCAAAGGCCTCCGTGGCGTGCGAGTCAACATCGGTGCGTTGCTGACGAATGTCGCGGTACAGCGGACGAATGCGGCCGATCCAAGTCCAATGACTCAGCCACACAACAGGCAGAATCATTGTTGCTCCAAGCAGCAATCGATAATCCGTGATCGCCAGAATGGTGAGTATTCCAAGCAGTTGCACAATGGCGCGGAACGGGTTGTACAACATGTTGAAGACAAGTTCCGCCACGCCGCCAGCGTCCTCGCGCAGCAAACTGGCCACGCCGCCGGATTTCATTTGCCACACGCGGTGCAGCGGTAAATGCACCGCGTGCTCAAATGTTTTGCGGCGAATGTGCGCCTGCAATCGCTTGGTGATGCGAGTGGCTTGCCAGCGCCCGGAAATACTGATGGTGGTTCCGATCAAACTCACCACCAAAATGCTGGCGGCGATCCAGCCCAGCAATGTGGTGCGATCGCCGGTGATGTTGGCGGGAAGAATTCGATCAACCCACTTTGGAAGTGGCGAGCCAATGAAGACATTATCAATTGCAAGTTTGGTGGCCGCGGGTGGAATGAGTGTGAGCCCCGCGCCAAGAGCGACGGTGACAAGTGTGAACATCATGGACGCGCGGTGCGGACGCAATTCGCCAAGGAAAGATTTGAACAGTTGCCCGAATGTTCGGTTGCGCCGCAGGCTGCGCTCGGACCCATGCCATGAAATTGCCACCGGCTCCAACTTGGCTTTCATTTTGCGTTCACGCAGCGAGGCGAGATATTCACGATACAAACGGCGACTGCCACGGCGTAGGGACATGAATTGATAGTAGCCCAAGTGCGCGCGGCATTCGTACACTGCGTCGATGAATATTTCCAGACTTCCGTTGCTTGTGTGCGCCGTGCTTGCGTATTGGTTTATGGCCGCCGTGGCGGCGCCAGTTGCGCCAACGACCGTGCCCGCGGCGTCGCAGGCCGACACGGCTCAAACGGACGCTGCCAAAAGCAAACCTGCTTCGCAAACTGCGCCTGCGACATCCAAAAAGCCAAAGCGCGCCGCTGGTTTGTTGTATGGAATCGCCAAGGCGCCCCCGAAAGCCGCCGGAACAATTCGACTTGGCGCCTACAACATGGAAAATTTCTTTGATGGCGTTGACGATCCAAATTTGTCCGGCGAATACGACGACATTAAAATGCAAACCAGCGAGGATCGTTGCAAATCATTGGCGAAAGCCATTCATGATTTGGACGCCGATGTGCTAGGTCTTGAAGAAGTGGAAGGCGAGGACGCGCTTCGTTGGTTCCGCGACACGTATTTAAAGGACATGGGGTACCAATTTCTTGCCAGCAAAGAAGTGGGGTATTACCGCGGCGTGGAGCAATCTCTGCTCAGCCGCTTTCCAATCAAAGATGTTCAGATTTGGACCACGGAAGATTTGTCGCCCATGGAAAAATATATTCCAAAGGACACCGATCAACGCAAGAAGGAGGGTTGGGGCGATGATCCGAAAGTGAAGGAGCCGTTGAAATTTCAACGCAGTCCGTTGAAGGCCACCATTGAACTTCCAAGTGGTCAAGAGTTGACCATCTATGTGGTGCACCACAAGGCTGGCGGAAAAGTAACGGCGCATCACCGCGAGTTGGAATCACTGCGCATCAATGAAATGGTGAAGGCGGATTTGGCCAAGAACGCCGACGCATTGGTTGCCGTTGTTGGCGACTTCAATGCCACGCCCAGCGAGAAGGCGTCCAAGTTGTATCGCGACAAGAATTTTGCTGGACTTGTCAGCGCCTACGAATTTCGCCCTGAAGCGGACCAAGCCAAGGAAAAGAAATCCGCCGCGCCAGATGCGACGGATGCAAGCGCGGAGACCGATGGAGCCGCTGACACCAACGCGGATGAGCCCGTTGCAAAGTCAGACGCAACTGCAAAAGCCGACGCTAAAAGCAAAGCCGCTGAAAAACTGGCGGCAAAAAATCTTTATCTCACGCACATCACCAATCGTTCCATCGACTACATCTTGCTTTCGCCCGCACTTGTCAAGATTGCGGTTCCCAAGTCGTTCTTTGTTTTTGGAACGTTGATGCCTGGATCCGATTACGACTATAAAAAAGATCAGCCGCCCGCGGGCTATGCCAGTGATCATTGCCCCATTGCGCTTGATCTGAAAATTGCGGCGACCAACCCCGCGAAGCCAAAGACAGACGCTGCCGCGCCACCTGCCGCTAAGGAAGTTGCGAAATAAATTTCATTTCACACGCGATGATTCACCGCGGCGCGTTGAATGCAGCACCATGTATTTGTGAGACCACCTTGCTGTGAAATGACAACCCGCTGAACACACGGCGCCAGGCAGGACATCACTTCATTTTTGTATGCAGTGAATCGCCACGCAACTCAAGCAGGCGAATGGCTTCGGTCACATCCTTGTCGCCGCGGCCAGAAACATTGATCACCACAATCTCAGTGGCGGGACGGGTCCGCGCGTACTCAAGCGCGGCGTGCACCGCGTGCGCGGTTTCAAGCGCTGGAATAATGCCTTCTTCTTGCGACAGAATGCGGAACGCGTCAAGCGCTTGATCATCCGTGGCGCTCACATACTGAACACGGCCCGAATCTTTCCACCAACTGTGCTCTGGACCAACGCCTGGATAATCCAAACCTGCGCTGCATGAATGCACATCGGCGGTTTGTCCCGCCGCGTCTTGCAGCACATACGAAAGCGATCCATGCAACACGCCTGGACTTCCATGCGCCAACGGCGCAGCGTGATCGCCGTATTTAGCGCCGCGGCCGCCAGCTTCAACGCCAATCAATTTCACGGATGCGTCTTGCACAAATGGATAAAAAATTCCAGCGGCGTTGCTGCCACCCCCAACGCACGCGATCACTGCGTCAGGGAGTTGCCCCGTGGCCGACAAACATTGCGCGCGACACTCGCTGCCCATCACGCTTTGGAAGTCGCGCACCATCATTGGAAATGGATGCGGTCCAACAACGCTGCCAATAATGTAATGCGTGTCGCCCACGCTGCCCATCCAATCGCGCATGGCCTCATTGGTGGCATCCTTCAACGTGCGGCTTCCAGTTTCCACCGAATGCACTTTGGCTCCAAGCAGGCGCATGCGAAATACATTCAACGCTTGGCGGCGAATATCTTCCGCGCCCATGTAGACCTCGCACTTCAAACCAAGGCGCGCGCACGCCGTTGCCGTGGCCACGCCGTGTTGACCCGCGCCAGTTTCCGCAATGATGCGCGTGCGACCCATGCGCAACGCCAATAGCGCCTGGCCCATGGTGTTGTTTATTTTGTGCGCGCCGGTGTGCGCCAAGTCCTCACGCTTCAGCCACAATTGCGCGCCGCCCGCGCGCTTGGTGAGTTGCGGCGCCAACGCGAATGGCGTTTCACGGCCAACAAAGTCGCGCAATAATTCATTCAACTGCGCGGTGAAGGTGGGATCGGTGCGCGCTTGAGCGTACGCAAGTTCAAGCTGCTCAAGCGCCGGCACCAATGTTTCCGGCACATAGCGACCGCCGTAGGGACCAAAGCGACCGAGCGAGTTTGGAACTGTTGAAAGCGCGGTTGACATGCAATGATCCTAGCGTGCTGAAATTGAGCGGGATTTAAAATACATGTTCGTCAATTCTGCGCGGGTGAATTGAGTTTCAGAAAAGACACGACTCGAAAAAATGTGAATGGAAGAATAAAGTGCTTCCACAAGGCTTGTATTTGAAATCACAAATCCACTTCAAGACATTGCGTGACATGTCAGGACACGGGTTGTTCTTCAACGGTCCGTGCAAGAACTTTGGGCCCACGGAATTTTTTAGTGAGCGCCGCGACGGGTCCATACACCGTGTAGGTGGTGAAGCAAATCGCCAACGCAACCTGCAACCACCAGATGGCCATGATGATTGGAATGACAATTTGCACAAGCACTGGAAAAGGTTTGCGCCCGCGCAGTCCGCGGTTGATGATGTGCGGATAGCGAATGGTGCTGACCATGGCCAGCGCGCAGAGCAGCGTGATGGCTGGAATAAGCAAACTGGAAGTGGCCTCTATGCGCGGGGGCAAGACGCCGCCGTAACGCTTCACCAGCAAGTGTTGGTGCAGCAAAATTAAACTGGCCACGCAACCAGCTGATCCAGGCGATGGCAAACCACGAAACCACATGTGCGCCGTCACATCATCATTGACTGTTTCGGAATTGAAGCGCGCCAGACGCAGCGCGGTGCAGCAGATGTACACCGCCGCAATGGTCCAAGTTGCTTTGGCGTAGAAATTGTCGGCGTCGGGACCCAGGATATTTGTGCCATGCTCCGCGCCGTAGTAATGGCTGACAAGGCGCAACATCATGAAGGCGGGGGCCACGCCAAAAGTCACCATGTCGCACAGCGAATCAAGTTGCGCGCCCAAATCGCTGGTACTGCGCGTGAGTCTTGCCACGCCGCCATCAAGCGCGTCAAAGAACATGCCAAAGAAAATGAGCGTGCCCGCGACCGTCAACGTGCTCCATCCAAATATTTCACTGGCTTCAACTGGCTTGGCTGCGTAATGAATGGCCGCGAAACCGCACAGCAAATTTCCCAATGTCAGCAGTGTTGGAAGCACCTTGATTCCGCGGGCCACGCGCGTGTCGCGCAATCGTCGGCGCGGTCGTTTTTGTTTTGTGCGTGGAAGTGTTTCAGGCATGGAATTGTCTTTCACTCAAGGATTCACAGCTGGCGTCGCATTGGCCGATGGTTTTTCAATCGAAGATTTGGAGGGAAGAATTGAACTGGACATGTGAGGCACGAATGCCAAAAGAGTAACGCCTTTCACCAGAGTTTCCTTGCCTTGGACATCGGATGATTCCCCCAGTAAAAATTGGCCCGCCGTGGGTGGCAAGGGAGATTCCGAGCCGGGTCCGCGGCCACTTTTGAATGGGCCTTGATTCGCGCTCAGCACAATCAGCACTTCGTTTGGTTGCAAGCACGTTTCAATTCCAGTGTTGTCAATTGGCGTGCCAAGCGGTCGATCCGCGCGCCCGAGTGATTCCTCTTGCAACGCGTCAATCACAAGAATGGATGTCGCGATTTCAATTTGAAAGCATGCGCCAGATTCCGTGGGCGTGGTCCAACCTCGTGCCGCGATTTGTAAAACTTGATTTGCGGTTGTTCGACCGTGGCCGTTCACGGAAAGCGCTTGACCCATTGGAATACTTCGCTTGAACACTTCGCGCCAACTTGGCAATGTTCCATATGAGGTGCGAATATCCATCGAGCCTGTTCCAATCTTTTCGCGCAACAAAGCCATGTCGGATTGATCAACAATGGAAGCAAGGAATCCCTCCTTCAATAATAATTCCGTGGCCAGCATGCTCATGACGGGACGCTTTTGAAATCCAACCACAATGCCTTCCAACTTGGACGTGTCCTGTGTGGTGGTCCATCGAATGACTTCTAAGCCATCCAACTCTTGTCGCTGCGAAGTGTTCATGGAACGTTGATCATTGCCTGCGCAATGTTGCAGCAGAAGCGCCACGCCAAGAAGCGACGCCATGTGTATAGCGCGGCGCACGAGTTGCGTCATGTTGAAATGGAGCTGGCTTCAGGAAAATGATTGATGCGATCAATCATGCGCCGCAGCAAACCAAACGCGCGTTTGGAATAATGAAACTGTAGACGCGGCAAATCGTGGTGCTCATTTTCCGCTTCTAATGCGCCTGTTTGCGTAATGTGACCACTCTTAATCAACGGTCGGAACTCCGTGTCCAACTGCGCAACTTGCTCAGGCAAGAGTTGGCGCTTGAGGCGAATCACAAGATGATCACCCACATAGCGACTGCTGTGGTAGCGATGATAAAAGCGAAGGATGCGCGCGACCGCGTCATCGGGACTGGAGGCGAATTCATACAGCCCAGGATCCTCGGCGCTGATCCAGCCTTGCGCCAAAAGATTTTCAACAACTCCATATTCCCATTGGCGCCAATATCCACGTGGCTTTCCATTGGTATCCGCGCCTTCGACAAGCACAATTGGAACAATGGGGCTCTTGCCAGTTTGAATAAGGGTCAAGACCTCAAAAATTTCATCCATGGTTCCAAAGCCGCCTGGAAAAACCGCGACGGCATCCGAGTGGCTGACAAACATAAGTTTGCGCGTGAAAAAGTATTTGAATGAAATCAGTTTGTCGTCACCCGCGATGATGTCGTTGGCGTTGGTCTCAAACGGAAGTCGAATGGACAAACCGAAACTGGATTCACGGCTTGGACCTTCGTGGCCAGCTTTCATAATTCCGTCGCCGGCGCCAGTGATGGCCATCCAATGTTCCGCCGCCATGGATTGTCCAAAGGAGCGCGCGGCGATGTAGTCGGGGTGGTCTTCAGGAGTGCGCGCGCTGCCGAAGATGCTCACTTTTTGCACGCCGCGGAAACGGTTGAACACGCGGTAGGAGCGGCGAATTTCCTTCACCGCATTCTCAATCAATTTAATTTGCGAGACGTCGCAACCGTCCGACAATAATTTAAGGCCAGTTGCGAGAAGTTCTTCAACGTGGCGGCGGCGTCGCGCGTCAACTTCGCCCGCATGGTCGGCGTGGGTGGCGGAGGCTTCCGTCACAAGCGCGGAAAGTCGGGTGCGGATGCCACTGTCAAGTTCGGGTATTTCACTCATTGTGTCGGATTCGGCTTTGTGGATGTGGAAGGAGTGGATGAAAGATCCCGAGATGGATCTTGTCCTAAACCTGGAAGTGGATTTGCAACAATATGAGGGTCGGAGATCGAACCATTCACATCGACCGCCAAGAGAAGGTCAGTGGCTGCGCCGAACACATCGCTTGCAATTGGAATAATTCCGCGGTTCTTAAATCTCATGCTGATCGTCCAAGAATCAAGATCAAGTGATCCTGATCCCAAGAGTTGGAGTGTAGGGCAAGTGAGATTAAATTTCTCGAAGCGAATTTTGTTCTCTCGAAGATAAAAATCAATTTCGACTTCGTTCAACGCTTGAGAAAGTGGCGGCATGAACTGCGTGACTTGCAATAGGCGCAACGCCAAAGGCAGGTCACCTAATTTTGCGTTCAACCCTTTTAGTTTTCCACGGCCCTCGCGTTCGCGATCGCCCGAAATTTCGCCACCAAGAGCGATCATGGCGTTGAAATTTCCATCCTCAGTGTTGGCCGCCGTGCTTGGAACCCCGCCCACAATGGCTTGTGAAAGATCGCTTCCAGCCACGCCAATATTCACTTTCCATGGGCGCGTTCCTTCGCCTTGCACTAGCGCGTCAAGCCAAACGCGGCCGCCGTACAAAGCGCCTTCCAACTTTGGAATGGTGAAATTTCCATTCGCGGAATTTGTGATCAGCGCGCCTTGGATGTTTGTGACGGCGCGGTTTTGAATGAATAGATTTCCATCATCAATGTCTAAACGCATGCCGTTGATGGGACCGCCAATGTCACTGCCAAGTTTGATTTGAGCGTTGATGCCAACAAGTTGTGGACCGCAATTCAGTTGCGCGTCGGTCAAGGTCAGATCCGCGCAGAAGTCGGCGCCTTCATGTTGTGGTGGCATTGTGAATTTGCCATTGGTGATTTCAAAGGCGCCCTCGCTTTGAAATTGGGACTTTTCCAGGCGATCTTGCAAAGTCGTTGGCAACACTTTAAAGAACACTGGATCGACAAATTGAAAATGGGCATCCAGTGCGATCGCATCGGTGGCGTTCTTGTTGGTTGCTCCAAATGGCACGGAGCCATTGGCGGTCATGGTTCCAATATTCGCGTTCATGTCATTGAATTCAAGAAGCATGTCGTGGACTTGCATTGAATCATCGATCAACTCAAAGTAGCCGCACGGAATTTCAATGGTGGCGAAACCGGGATCAAGGTTGAAGATGACATTGCTTGGGTCAACCATGACGCGGCGACGCGCGGGTTGACCATGGTTCTCCATGAAATGAACATCGGCGTTGATGGTGCCCGTTGGATTGCAATCGCCCCACGTCAGCATGGATTCATCGCGTTTGTCAGCCGGTAAAAAGCCAAAGATCCAGCGATCAATTGGAACATTTTTTGCCGTGGCTTGAAACCAGCGTTGCTTTGCATCAAGCGTGGCAAAGCCCTGCGCGGTCACTTCACCGCCGCCAATAAATCCATTCAGTGCATCAAGTGAAGTGGCGGCATCGGTCACGTTCACTTGCGCTGTCACATTCTTGAGATCAAAACCATTGGGCAGAATTTGATCGGCGTCGGCGGGAGCGGCCGCGGTGTTCTGGCGCGGGGTGATTGACCCTTTGGTCAATCCAAGATTGAAATTCCACGTGGTGCTTTCATCGGCAAGCGCGCCAATTTTTCCTTGGCCATTTAATTGGCCTTGAAGATTGATTTGCTGCAGCATGCGCGCGGCGGGGGACAGATTTTTTCCAGGCCACCCAATGATCGCCGGCGAATTTTTGGATGTCTCAAATGGAATCGCCGCCAGCAACAAGGGATTCACAGTGTCATTTTCAAACGTGATGGTTAAATCTGGAAAAACTTTTCTATCTTCACCATCGCGTGGAATGTTGATGATGCCTCCAATGGTGACGGCGGCATTTGATTGAGTTGTGAGTTTCCATTTCTCCTCTGGAAGCCGTACGACGGTGTCCTCCAAAATAATTTTTCCAGAATTCACGTGCACTGGATAGGGAAAGCGCGAGCAAATCACATTGGCGTCGCGCAAGGTGACCGCGCCAGTTGTTTTGACATTGGCTCCGCCCTTGACCGCGCGTTCCACGCGCAAATCAACATTGCAGCGGCCTTCAAATTGAAATTCATTGGGCTTCAACAGTCCGGCGGCAATCAGACTTTCTTGCGCGGCGTGGTCGTACAAAAGCTCGAACACTTTCTTGGGTCCAAACAAAAACGATTTTTTCAACGCCTCGTCAATGGGCAAATCAGCCGCGGTAATGTGCAGATCAACACCAGCGTCGTCGCCTGGTTGTGTGACCGTTCCAGTGATGTCCACGATCGCGCCGCCACTGCCTTTGCCTTGCAGGGAGACAATCGTGACGGTGTCGTTGTTCAAATCAATCTTCGCGTTGACATCGCTCAGCAAATACGGAAAGAGAAAATATCCGCCGGATGCTTCTCGGATATTCAGCGTTCCCTTGTTGGTCAGGGCTTGTGGTGTCGTGATGCCAGCGGAGTCCTTCTTGGCGATGGCGCGCGAAATGGTGATATCCAAATCAACGTCCCACGTCTTTGCCAGCAAGTTGCCAAGGACTTGCACGGCGGGCTTGGGCAATTCAACCCCGTCATAGTCCATTTCATTTTTCTTGGTCAACGCAAAATTATGAATTTTCACGGTGGCTTCAACGCCACTTCGGTCAAAAACATCTTTGAACCACTCTTGCGCGTCGTCCATTGAAGTTGGCTGATCATCGGAAGGCAATCGAATTTCAAGGCCCAGCTGAATTGGCACCGCAAGGCTGCGCGCCTTTGTGCTGTCAAGTTTGCCAATAAAGTTCTCAAACTTCAGCATATTTTGTTGAAAACGAACGGTTCCGCTGTCGACTTGCATTCGCGGAAAACCAGTTTGAAGTCGCGGCGGGTCCTTCACATCGCTCGCGGTTTTAATATTGTCCGGAAGCGGCGGAAGTTTTTTGGGCTCATAGCGAACCCATTCTGTTTCGTAGCCGGGAAGTGGAATAGTGGCCTGCACATTGCTCAACGTCAGAGTGGCCTCATCAAGCAGGCGATCCGGTCGCCCGCTGACCTTGATCAAATCAATGGATCCAGTCAAGTTGATATTTTTCCACGCGGTTTCCAGCGAGTAGGGAAACATGGGCAGAAGTGATTCAACAAAAGAAAGTCCAGTGATGGTCATGCTGTAGGCGAATGTGTTTTGATTGACATTGCCATCAAGTGAAAGCGTGCTTTTTTTCTCAGTCGGCGTTGGGTTTGCATTTGGAATTTCATGCAGCGCAAATTTGAAATCGGAGGGCGAATGTGCATCGGGTTTCAAGGATCCATTAAACGAATGTTGGCCTTCCATCCTGATGTTGTTTTTTGCGTCCACCGTAAGCGAGACAATTTGAAGGTTGTCCAAACTTGCTTGGCGGACTTCAATGGGAGAGCTGCCCGAGCCCATGCGTGGTTGAAGCGCCATGAGATTAAAAATGCCATGGGCATTGGCGCGTTCGGCGATATTGACCACAACCGAATCGACATGGATGTCGTGCACCAGAACTTTTCCAAGCAGCAAATGCAGCGGGTTGAACGTTACGTCGATTCCATTCACGCGAATCAGTTCCTTGGTCTTGCCCGGCCACGTGGGCGCAAGAACAGCCATGGATTCCACGGTGAGATTTCCCCAGCCGTTCCAATGCGCGTTTGTCACCATGGTCTCGGCGCCGCTTTCTTTGGTGACCACCGCGGCGATGACCCAATTCAAGGATGGCGTGAAACGCAGCAGGCACCAAATCGAAATCGCCAACGCCAAGGCGGTGATTGAAATTTTTCGCCGCCTCTGCCAAATCATTTGGACATGCGTCAGAATTCTGTTGGTCAGCCTGTTGCGGTGGAACACTTTTTCATTCTACGAGATTCGCCAAATCAACTACGGCTCGTATCCTGTTGTAATCATGCTTGAAGCCACTCCAGGACAGTTTGAACTCTCAGCGATTTTTCGCATGTCGCTGGTGGTTGTTGGTTGCGGTGTCTTGGCTGCTTTGGCGCTTCTCTTTGTGAAATCCGCGCTGCGTAGGCGCGTGAATGAAATGAAAGTTGGCGCGCGTCGCACCACAAAAGTGGTGGATGCTTGGAGTGAATCCGCCAAGAGAATTGATGGTGGTTCATGAGGCCGCTGGCCATGGTCATCGGGGCGTCGCAGCGAGTTGGGCGGGCGGTGGCTTTGGAATTGGCGCGCGCCGGATTTGATTTGGTGGCGACCTTTCATACCGACCAGGTGGGCGCGAATGAAACATGTTCAATGGCCGTTGCCCTTGGCGCCAAAGTCACGTTGTTGAAATTGGATCTTGCTGATACGGAAGCAACCTTGCTGGCGGTGCGTTCGCTTGCGCTGGACTCGCTTGACGCGTTGATTGTGTCGGCGGGAATGTGGGAAAAAGATTTGGTCGATGGTCAACAGAGCGCGCAAGCGGCGAAATTGATGCGCGTCAACGCCACCACTCCAATGGAGTTGGCGCGAATGTTGTCGCCCGCGCTGCGCCGATCAACGCTGCCGGGTGGCGCCTCCGTGATGGCGTTCGGCGACATCCATGTGGACTTTCGTCCAATGAAAGAGTTCACTCATTACTTAGCCAGCAAATCTGCGCTGCAAAAAAGTTTTCGTAATTTGGCTCTTGAACTGGCGCCGCATATCCGTGTGAATGTGATTGTTGCCGGCGTGATCGCGTGGCCGCAGAGCATGGGCGCCAACGAACTCGCGGCGTATGTGGAGCGCGTTCCACTTGGCAGAGTTGGAACACCCAATGACGCCGCGTCGTTGGTTCGTTTTGTGACCATGGAAGCGCCCTTCATGACGGGAAGCGCCATCACGCTTGATGGCGGGCGCTCGCTTGGTCACGATGTTGGTTGAATAGATTTTGCGCTCGCAAAGCCAAAAAAATACGTACGACATTCGCAATTGAAATTAATCTCGTTGGAAGTTGTGTGGATCGCATCACGGGGCATGCGGCAAAATATTTTTTATGGATGCTGCGGCTGACGCGCCATAATTTCGCTTTGCACCAGATCAAAGTACGCCTGTGGCGCGTTGGCTTGACGGGCTTTTTCCAGCAAAATCAAAGCGGTTTCTTGCTGGCCAGCGCGCGACCAACTGCGCGCGGCTTCCAACAAAGGCTGCGGACGCATCATGGTTGTGGCGGCAAGTCGCTCCCACACTTCAGCACTTTGCGCGTGCTTGCCAGCGTCGCTGAGACATTGCGCGCACAGTTCGAAGGTGGCCTGATTCGCGCTGCCAATGGAAATGCCGCCAAGCAATATGTCAGCGGCTTCGTTTGGTTTGCCAACGGCGCGCAAAATAGTCGCGGCGCGAAAACGAATTGCGGCATCTTGCGGCGCCAACGTGCGTGCGCGTTGCATATGTTCAAGCGTGCGTGGCACATCGCCCACTTGTGAAAGCGCCTCGGCCCAACCCATTTCAATATCGGGCGAGTCGGGATTCAATTTCAGCGCTCTTTCAAAAAGTTCAATTGAAGAATTGGGTTGCGCCGACGCGTTCCACATCATGGCTTCCAAATACAGATGTTGCGGATTTCCCGGTTCTAGTTTGCCGGCTTTCTGATGAAAGCGGATCGCGTTCTCAATGGATCCCGCGGAAAATGCGGCAATGCCCGCGGCGGATTGAAGCCCAGGACTTGTGGGTCGCTCCTTTGCGGCCTTGGCGTATGCGGCTGCTGTTTCAACTCTAAGTTCAGCGGTTGGATTCGCGTTGCACTGGCTCAACAACGCGCGCGCCAACGCTTCGCTTGCAATTGGATCGCTTGGCGCCTTGGCCGCAAGTTCGCGTGCCACACGCAACGCGTTTTCAAATTGGCCCGCGTCAATCAAGCGGTCCATCGCCTGAACGCTTGCTTGCACTTGCGCCGCCGAAAGCGTGGGCGATGACTTGTGATCTCCGCACGACGCGACAAAATAAATTGCCGCCAAGAGCAGGCATCCAAGAGCAGGTGGTCGGTAGTATTGTTTGGACATGTCGCAAACTCACAAGCCAGAACAAACGCAAGAAGCACACGCAGTGATCGCCAACGCTGGCGTTGAAGTTGATGCCAGTGGCTTGCCGAAATCCTACCGACCAAGCGACCATGAAAGCGAGATCGCCAAACGTTGGCGCGACGCGGGTTGTTTCAAGGCCAATCCCCAATCCAAAGCCCAGCCTTTCACCATGTTTATTCCGCCGCCCAATGTCACTGCGGCTTTGCACTTGGGGCACGCTCTCAACAACACGTTGCAAGACACATTGGCCCGCCACGCGCGCATGCGTGGGTGCGATGTGTTGTGGATGCCAGGCACGGATCACGCGGGCATCGCCACGCAAACTGTGGTTGAGCGGCGCTTGGCGTTGCAAGGCAAGAAGCGCACTGATTTTTCGCGCGATGAATTTGTGGCGCAAGTGCAAGCGTGGAAAGATGAATATGAGCGCGTCATTCTTGAGCAACTTGTCGCCATGGGTTGCTCGTGCGACTTTGATCGCACGCGTTTCACCATGGATCCAGTGTGCGCCTCCGCGGTGCGTGAAGGTTTTTTCAGGTTGTTTAAAGATGGTTTGATTGAGCGCGGTCGGCGCCTTGTGAATTGGGATCCCAAAACCAAGACGGCCATTGCCGACGACGAAGTAGTCATGCGCGATGTCGAAGGAAAAATGTGGTACTTGAAATATCCGCTGAGCGATGGTTCAGGCACGATCACCGTGGCCACCACTCGTCCCGAGACCATGCTTGGCGACACCGCGGTTGCCATGAATCCAAAAGATCCGCGCGCGGCCAGTTTGCGCTGCAAGACAATTCGCTTGCCAATTGTTGGACGCGAAATTCCAATCGTGGAGGACGACTATGTTGTCATGCCTCTATCCATGGGTGGCGACGCCAGCGACGCCAAGGCCGAAGTTGCGACTGGGTTCTTGAAAGTCACTCCTGCGCATGACCCGAATGATTTTGACATTGGTCGCCGCCACTCTCTTGCGGTGATCAATGTGCTTGGTCCAGACGGCGCGATTTCAGATCGCCATGGTTGGCAAGATGTGTCCGCGGATGCGAAAGCGTTTGTTGGTTTGTCACGCGAGGACGCGCGCAAGGCGATTGTGAATTGGTTCAAGGTGAATGGTCTTCTGGAAAATGAGCGGCCGTGGAAACATGCCGTGGGTCACAGCGATCGAAGCGGCGTGGCGATTGAACCATGGTTGAGCGATCAATGGTTTGTGCGCGTGACGGACGAACGTTTGCGCGGCGCGGCGCTTAAGGCCATGGCGCCCGATCAATTCGAAGGCGCGTCGCCCGCGGGCAACGCAGTGGGCGACGGCGAAATTCGTTTCTTTCCGCCGCGATATGCAAAGACATTTCAACATTGGCACGAGTCGCTGCGCGATTGGTGCATTAGCCGGCAATTGTGGTGGGGGCACCGTATTCCGGTGTGGACCCGCGACGCCAAAGATGAGGCGCTCACGCAATCCACTTCGCTGAGCGGCAGTGCAATGATCGCGGTGGATTCCAAGTGGTCAAAGATGGGCGCGGCGCACCGCATGCGCAAGCGCGACGATGGCAGCGTTGAGGAATCCGTGTGCTTGCCCCTAGAGCTTGATCATGTTGCGGCGCAATTGCTCGCGGCTGGTTTTGTTCAGGACCAAGATGTTCTTGACACCTGGTTCAGTTCGGCGCTCTGGCCACTGGGCACGCTGGGTTGGCCGCATCCAGAAAAATTTCCAAACATGAATGGCATGCTTGAGCGTTACAACCCAAGCAGCGTGCTCAGCACCGCGCGCGACATCATCACATTGTGGGTGAGCCGCATGACCATGTTCAATCGTTATTTCTTGGGCGGAAAAGTTCCATTCAAGCATGTCTACATTCATCCCGTCATTCAAGATGGTTTCGGTCAGCGCATGAGCAAGAGCTTGGGCAACGGACTTGATCCGCGCGATGTCATTCACAGTCACGGCGCCGACGCGTTGCGTTTCACATTGCTTGACTTGACCACCGACACGCAAGATGTGCGCGTGCAGATTGACATGATTGATCCTGAGAGTGGCGAAACATTCGAGCCTGAATTCATGCGCGCTCCAAGCGGCCACATGGTGGCGGCGCCAATTCAGAAAAGTCGAAAAACGCCTGCAAAGACAATGGTTTCCACCTACGGCGCGGCCAGTGGTTTAGCCACTCCTAGCGCCGCGCAGCCATTGGCGCGCAACACCTCAAGCCGTTTCGACATGGGTCGCAATGTGGCCACCAAGCTTTGGAACGCGTCGCGCTTTGCGTTAATGAACACGCCGCAGCCCGCGCTTGAAGTTGATCCCGCCACGCGGCCACTTCTGGATCGTTGGATGTTGTCGCGCGTGGCCGGCGCATTGGCGCGCGCCGATCGCGCTTTGGCGGAATATCGCTTCAGTGATTTTGCCGCCGCTGGCTATGACTTATTGTGGCGCGACTTTTGCGATTGGTTCTTGGAGGCCGCCAAGCCAACAGCCAAGAATGATCCCGCGCAACAATGCGTGATGGCGTGTTCACTCAGCGCCATTGTTCGTTTATTTCATCCAGGCATGCCGCATGTGACCGAGGCGTTGTGGAGCGCGGTGAACAAGCACGCGGCGTGCATCGTGCGCGGTCTTGATATGAAATCGACAGACATGTTGGCTACATCGTCGTGGCCAGTGGCTCATGCAAGATTGATCGACACCAAAGCGGAGGCTGATTTCGCGCGCGCGCAAACGTTGGTTGAAGCCATTCGAAATGTTCGCGGCGAACGTCAAGTGAATCCCAAGAAGCGCATCAAGTTGTTGGCCAGCGCCAAAGCGTTGCACGTGGTCACGCTTGCGGGTGGCGTTGTTGAAACACTGTCCGGCGTGGACGGGGTGTTGCCACTCACGCATGCGCGTTCGCCAACCGCCGCCGCAATGACCTTTGAGGGCGAAGAATGCTGGCTTGATGGCTTGGTGGATGCGCTTGATATTGGCGCGGAACGCGCGCGTTTAACAAAGTTGCTCGCGGATCGACAGCGCGCCGTGAGCGGCTACAAAGGCAAGTTGTCCAACGCCGGCTACGTGGCCAAGGCGCCGCCGCAAGTGGTGCAAGACACGCAGAAAATGTTGCTTGACGCAGAGGCTGAACTTGCCACGGTTGAGCGATCACTGCGGGAGCTGGCCTAAGTTTTATTGAATGCTTGTTGAAATGTGTTTGCATAGAGTGTGAATGTTGAAATTGTGCATGGACAAAAACAAAGCTATTTTTGTGACGGTCATTCTTGCGTGCGCTGCGGGTTGCAGCGCGCCAAGTGTTCCAACTGCATCTTCAACCACAACCAGCGAGGTGCATCCAACCGCGATCGCGGATTCCATTTCCAAAAATGTTGTTGAGGGATCGTGGAGCGATGGCGGTGACCACGGCGTTGTGGTTCGGACTCCACATTACAATTTAAAATTGGCGCTGCGCGATCAAGCATTTCGTGATCGATTGCCTGACTTCATGGAGACTTGTTTTGTGGCTTACGCAAGCGCGCTTGGTCCCATTGCAATCCCTGAGGCGCCGCTGGAAATGTATATTTTTGGCGAGCGCGCGTTGTGGGAAAAATGGACGCGCAAGAAGTTGGGTCGCGACGCAGAAATTTATATCGGCCTGGGCAAAGGCGGTTACACCACAGATGCCATCAGCGTTCTCTACGACATTGGCCGCTTCGACACGCAGACCATCGCCGCGCACGAGGGTTGGCATCAATTCAGCCAGCAAACTCTGCAACATCCGCTTCCCACTTGGATGGAGGAGGGCATTGCGTGCTACATGGAAGGAACGCGTTTGTCGCGCGATAGTGGTCCTTCCACATTTCGTCCGTGGCGAAATTTTGAGCGTTGGTCGGAACTGCGTGAGGCGGTTCGTAGCGATGATTTAATTCCACTTGCTGATTTGCTCAATGGCACGCCGCAGGAATTTTTGCAGGATGGAAAAAATTCTCTTCTCACGTACTACGCGCAAGTGTGGGCGTTGGTGCAATTTCTGCAAGATGGTGAAGGCGGAAAGTACAGCGCCAACTTTTCCAAATTGATCCAAGACTCCGTCACAGGAAAACTCGCAGGAAGATTGGCCGCCAGCAAGGCGATCGTGGGCAAGAAGGGCCGTGAACGCGCCGTGCAATTGCGCACGGGCAACGCGGTGATTTTGGAATATTTCAATTCGGACTTCGCAACGTTCACTGAAGAATTCAACACCTTTGTCAAGGCCATCACCGCGCGTGGCGCGGGCGACAGAATTTTCCGCGGTGAATTTCCGCTGCAGCCTGTGGAGCAACCAGCGAAAGCGTCCGCTGTTGCTCCAGCAGTCGCGCAACCATCTGTTGAAAATAAAAATCGCTGAAGTGTGTTTGAGCGGGCCACGCTTGCTCGCGTTTCACATTGCATGTCGCCGCGTGCATCTCCACAAAAAAGGTGGGGAGGGGATTCGAACCCCTGAGACCCTTGCGGGTCTATCCGATTTCAAGTCGGATACGTTCAACCGCTCTGCCACCCCACCAAGGTGCGGGCGAATACTACTCGCCGTTTCAATTATGTCGAAGTCAATGCGCGAATAGCCGCCCAAGCAAGCAAAAGACAAGCGATCATGGATCCGCACGCGACGGCGGTTGAGAACACCAGCCACAAATGCAAGCGTCCCTGAATTTTTCCAATCGATTCGTCGCGGTCGCGCATGCGATCAAGCAAGCCCACAAGCGAGTCGGAGTTGCGTCGCTGGCCACTTGAAAGATCGCCAACGCCTTGAGCCAAGGTGGCCACGGCTTCGGCAATGCGCTGCGCCGCTTGGTGATTTAAATCCAGTTGTTGTTGCACCAAGCCAAAGGTGTCGGTTTGTTGACCCACGCCTTGGGCGATGCGCTCCAAAATAGATTCAATGGATTGATCGCGCTGACGAGACTGCACCAACGATGTTGCGATGGCCTCACCAAGCTTGGCTTGTTGGCGTGCGATCTCCGGAAGCGCTTGCAGTGATTCAGGCAAGCGTTGCAGCAGCGGCATTATGTTTTCACGCTCGCGCTCATCTTCATGCAAGCGCTCAGCAAGTTCGGTAATGGCCGTCGCCACCGCGGCGGCGTCAGGAACGCGGCGCGTTTGCACTTGCTCGGGTTCCTCGCGGGGGCCGAGCAATAGTTGACCCATGGATCGAAAAAGATTCATTTCAGTTTGAGAGTGTAGCGAGAGGTCGTCGCGCAATGGGTGCTACTCTGCGTTCATGCGACGCGCGATATGGCTCATGTTCATGGCGCTTGTTGTGGCGGCATGCCACGAGGAAGATGCTGTAAAAACGCTGGCGGATTCACGCAATTCCGCGCCGCGCATCGCCAGTTTCTCGCCTGCCTTAAGCGCCACCGTGGTGGCCTTGGGATGGGAAAGTGCCTTGGTAGGGCGCACCCCGTGGTGCGCATCAACCGCGCCCATCGTTGGATCATTGAACGATGTGGATTTAGAAACGCTCATGCGCACCAAGCCAAATTTGATTTTGATTCAGCAAACACAAGTGGGCGCGCCGCCGCAACTTGAGCAAGCCGCGCGCGCGAAAAATTGGAGGTTGGAATATATCCCCGCCACCAGTTTGGATGACATTCGGCATTTGCCTGGCGCCGTTGAGAAAGCGGTTGGTCAATCTGCGCCCATTCGTGCGCAACTGTTGGTCGACGCGCTAGAAAAAGAATTGTCGCCTTGCGCGGCTGCGCAAAAACTTTCGCCAGCCATTTTGTTGTACTCCGACGAACCCATTGGAGCGTTTGGCGCCGACACATATCTTGCGCAAGCGTGGGTCGCCATGGGTGGAACGCTGGCGTTGCCCAATAAAGGCAATCCAAACTTGTCACTGGAGGAGTTGTTCGCCACGCAACCCAAATCAATCATTGTCATCGTTGGCTCCGTTGGCGATAAAGACCATGCGCGTTCACCTGGTGTGTTGGATGACGCATGCAGCAAGCGTGGCGTGTCGCATCTGGCGCTGTACGCACCAAAATTGTTGCTGCCAGGACCCGAGTTGGCCACAGGATTGAAGTTGTTTCGCGCCGAAATAGAGAAGTTTTGCCAGCCTATGACATCAATGAGCTCGCCGAATGTTTCGACCGAGCAAATGAATGGGGATGCTGACAAGCCATGAGCGCCCGTCGAACACAGTTTGGATGGATTGTGCTTTCGCTGTTGTGCGTGTCCGCAATGGCCTGTCGATTTCTTGTTGGACGCGACGGGGTTGGTCAGTGGACTTTTGCGTGGCCATCATCCGACTCAATTGAATGGCGCGTCGGGGCGCTGCTCAGCGGACTGCTCGCGGGCGCCGCGTTGTCGCTGAGTGGAATTTATTTACAAACACTTCTACGCAATCCATTGGCTTCGCCTTTTGTGCTTGGACTTTCAGCGGGAAGCCAAGCGTGCGTGGCGGCGGCGTATTGGATTGCCGCAATTGGTGGACCATGGTTGCTCATGGGTGGCGCCATTCTTCCCGCGACTGTTGGCGCATTGTTGGCGCTTGGGGTTACGTTGTATTTTGGTCGCGGCAAAGGCGGCGGCATTGACCCAATTTCGCTTGTGCTTTCGGGCGTGATAGTTGGAACAGTCGCGGCCGCGCTGGCCTCGCTGATCGAGTGGCTGCTGCCACTTGAAATGCGCCCCGCACTCGCGGGTTGGGCGCTGGGACGCGTGCCAGAAGTGCCAGAACTCTCCGTGGTGATCGTGACGGTGATCACCGTATTCGCAGCCATTTTCATTGGTATTCGCAAAGGCGCCACATTGGACGCCATGGGTTTAAGCGATGACGAAAGCGCCTCCATTGGAATACATGTTTCTCGCGTGCGCCTGTATTTGGTTCTTGGTTCAAGCGTTCTTGCGGCGGTTGCCACGGCGCTGTGCGGACCATTGGCCTTTGTTGGATTGATCGGTCCGCATATGGCGCGCAGTTGTGTTGGACCAAGGCACCGCGTGTCGGTTATGGCCGCGGCAATTTCTGGAAGCACGTTGTTGATCGCCGCTGATGCGGTGCGCCACTTCGCGCCAGCCAGCACGGGGCGCTTGCCGGTTGGTGTCATCTGCGCGCTTGCGGGTGGTCCATTCTTCTTGGTCTTGTTGCGCCGCGGCGCCGCGAAAGCGTGGATGCGATGATGTTGCAATTTGAACACGCGTTGATTCACAACGGCGATTTTGTTTTGGGTCCACTTGATGTGCAATTTCAAAGTGGCGCGGTGACGGTGGTGATTGGTCCCAACGGCGGTGGCAAGAGCACGTTGCTGCGCGCCGCGGCGGGCTTGTTGTCCACGCATTCCGGAAGCGCGCGATTGCAGGGCGAACATGTGCATCGCGCGCACACACAAGTGTCTTCATCACCGTCCGCGTTAGCGCTTGACACCGATCAAGAACTTTCCCGCATAACGCCAACGCAACGCGCGCATTTGCTTTCATTTGTGCCGCAGCGCCCAGAATCGGTGGCAGGTTTTTCAGTGCGAACATCGGTGGAATTGGGCCGAGTGGCCATGCGCGCCGACGCGCCACGGGTGCAATTAGCAATGGAACGCACTGGAATTGCATCGCTTGCGGATCAGCTTGTGGGACATCTTTCAGAGGGTCAGCGACATCGAGTTGCATTTGCGCGCGCGCTTGCGCAGCGAACGGCGCAGACGCAATTGTTGATCGTGGACGAGCCCACATCCGCGCTTGATCCAAGTTGGACGCGCACGTTGGCCGCCGAGTTGCGCCACTGTGCCAGCGAAGGATTGGCGGTGATCGTGGCCACGCATGATTTTGCCTTCGCCGGAGCCATTGCCGATGACGCCGTGGCGCTCTCGCAAGGCAAGCTTGTCAGCGCCGGTCGCGCGCAAGACATCCTTGTTCCAAATATCTTGCAGCCCATCTTCAATGTTCCATTTCGCATGGTGGACCATCTCGCGGCGCGCCCACTGTGTTTGCCCATGTGGGGCGACGTCATCAACGCCACTTGATTGGCTATCATTGAACCATGTCCAACACGCTCATTCTTCTTGCGGTGCTTGGCGTCATCAACTTCTTGATCAAGAAATTTGCCACCAAGCCAACGGATGCGCAAGCATCTCAGTCGCCGCAAATGCCCCAAGCCACTCAAGCGGCTAGAAGCATGCGCGATGAAAATCCTGACGCGCGCGCAATGCAATCTGCCGAGCAGCCATCCGCGCGCATTGCGTTGGAAAATGTGGCGCGCAAATTCGCCGATCAAGCGCGCGCATTGGGTCTTGTTGATGAGAACGGTCATTCCATTTCTTCGCGCGAACCTGTTGCGCCCGTAGCTGCCGCCACGACCAAACCCACGCAGCCCAGCAGGGCAAAGCGCGCCGCCCAAAGACCAATCACTGTCACGGACTTTGCCCCCAAGACGCCAGTGATTGTTCGCAACAGAACGGTTTCTTCCGCCGTCTCGCCCGCGATTGTGCTTTCAACTTCGGTTCAGTCCGCAGTCGTTTCTAAAATCACTCAAAGCCAGACCCCCAAACAACCAATCAGCGCCATTGACGCATTGATTGCCAGCAGACTGAGCCAGCGAATTGCGCCAATGACGCGGGCGGAACATGCCGCAAAGCCAAAGGGAATCTGGAACGCCAAAAGCATGCGCCAAGGCTTGATTATGGCTGAAATTCTGTCGCCGCCAATTGCGTTGCGTTCCTAATCTAAATCCTGCCTTCATAAAAGCTTGCATGAAGCCATCACGATCGCAGCATGATGCATTTGTTTTCGCTACAATTATCCAATTCAACACATTTGTAATCTGAAGGATGAACGCATGATTGACATGAGAAAACTGAAAGAACTGATTCGTTTAATGACCGCCAACGAGTTGTTGGAGTTAGATCTTCGCGACAAGGATGAGCAGGTCACCATTCGTCGACCCAATATTCATAGCGCGCCCCAAATTATGCAGGCTCCCGCAGGTTTGGCGCAAGCAGTCGCGATGGCGCCTCCAGTCGTCGCTCAGTCCGCTGCTCCAGTGGCGCCAAGCAAACCGGCGGCCCCAATTGATGACACGGCTGGTTTGATCAAGATTGAAAGCCCAATGGTTGGAACTTTCTACGCATCGGCCTCGCCGGACAAGCCACCATTTGTCAGCATTGGCGCAAGCGTTGGTCCCAATTCCGTGGTCTGCCTCATTGAAGCCATGAAGATCTTTAACGAGATCAACGCCGGCACCACGGGCACCATCGAAAAGATTCTTGTGAAGAGCGGGGACGCTGTGGAATTTGGCCAGGCGATTTTCCTGGTGCGACCTTCGTAAAATTTACACCGCACTGCCTTTGTTCTTGTCTCTTTCATTCGTCACCTTGCGCACATCAATGTCTTTCACTTCACACATCAACATTCATCCATCATGTTTAAAAGAATTCTGATTGCCAATAGAGGTGAGATTGCGCTGCGAGTGATTCGCGCCTGCCGCGAGTTGGGCATAAGTCCAGTGTGCGTGTACAGCGTCGCCGACCGCGATGGTCCATGGATTGAGCAAGCCGATGAAGCCGTGTGCATTGGTCCGGCCGCCAGCAAGGAAAGTTACTTGCGCATTGAGCGCTTGATCGCCGCCGCAGAAGTGACGGGCGCGGACGCCATTCATCCGGGCTACGGATTTCTTTCTGAAAATTCCCATTTCGCGGAAGTCTGTCGCGATTGCAACATTACTTTCATTGGACCAAGTCCAGAAGCCATGAATTTGTTGGGCGACAAAGTGAATTGCAAGCGCTTGGCGCGGCAATCTGGAACGCCTGTTTTTCCGGGCACAGAAGGCGGAATTGAGGATATTGATGAGGCCGCGAAAGTAGCCAACGAGATTGGTTATCCAGTCATCATTAAGGCCAGCGCTGGTGGTGGTGGCCGCGGCATGCGCGTTGCGCGCAGCGAGGCGGAGTTGCGTGAAAATGTGGAGAAGGCGCGTCAAGAAGCGTTGGCCGCATTTGGAAACGGAACCGTCTATGTTGAAAAATATTTGGAGAACGCGCGCCACTTTGAAGTGCAAACCATTGGCGACAACCATGGCAACGCAGTGCATTTGTTCGAGCGCGATTGCTCCAGTCAGCGGCGCCATCAGAAATTAGTTGAGGAAGCGCCAAGCCCTGGCGTGGATCCAGCCAAGCGCATGAAGGTGTGCGAAAGCGCCGCCGCGTTAATTCGTACCGCCAACTATTGCGGCGCTGCCACCGTTGAATTTCTCATGGACAAGAAACAAGATTTCTACATGCTGGAAGTCAACACGCGCGTTCAAGTGGAGCACCCCGTCACGGAAATGATCACCGGCGTGGACATTGTGCAAACGCAAATTCGCGTTGCGGCCGGCGAGCCGCTGCCCATCAAGCAGGAAGACATTCACATCAACGGCCACGCGATTGAAGTCCGCATTAACGCCGAGGACCCAGATAAAAATTTCATGCCGCAAGCGGGGCTTATTGAAACATTCGTGGCGCCGGGTGGTCCAGGCGTTCGCCTTGATAGCCATGCCCGCGCCGGCTACCGCATTCCGCCCAACTATGACTCCATGATTGGCAAACTGATTGTGCACGGGCCAACGCGCGCGGCCGCCATTGCGCGCATGCGTCAAGCGCTGAATGAATTTAAGATTGGTCCGCTGCGCACAACCATCGCGTTGCATAAGCGCATCATGGACAACAAGGAATTTCAGAACGCCGACTTCGACATTCACTGGGTCGAGCGTTGGCTGAAGAGCAATGACACCGCTGGCGTGTCAAAGTAAATCCAAGCGGTTGCAACGCTATTTCTCAATATGAATCTGTGGCGACTGGCTTGCAATGCCAACAGCAAGAGCGTTTTATTTAGTCGAGCCTGAGCTTTCAACTTTCAAACTTGCGGTGCCAAGAATTCTTGCCTTGTTCACTGGCAGACTTGGATCGCGCAAGATCACCATTTGAACTTCAACGCCAATTGGAAGGCGATACAGAACGTCGATAAAGCCGTCGCTGCCGCGCTGGAATTGTTTGACGGTGAAACCTTCGGCTGGTTTTTCCAAATAAATTTCCCACTCTTCGGTGACGGTGTTCACCCAGATATATCCAAAGGGCTCGTACAAATTTCCGTTTTTGTCCACCAGCGTCGGAACGCCGCGCAGACCAACGGCTTCCGCAATTTTTCTGGTCTTGTCGACATTGAACAAATCCGCGATGCTTTCACGCGACACGGTCAGTTTGACGATTCTCTCGTCCTTGGATTGAGCCATGTTTCGAACATCGCCCTTGGCCTGAGGATTTTTCTTGATGCGTTTGGCGGCGCCACTGACAAGATTTCCACCGTCTTCTTGCAGTGTTCCTGGCAAGCCGTTCTTGCTGAGAACAATTCCGCTGATCATGCTGTCAAGGCGAAGTTCACTGGAAGGAATAGGCGGAGCGCTTTCGTCGGGGGCGATGGCAATTTTCTCGCCAGCATTTTCAACCGCTTGACCCAACGCAAGCGCGTTTGGATTGACCGCGGGCAATGCGACGCGCAGTCCCTTGATCAGCAGCATGGTTGGGGCGCCGGATTTGAAAGGCTTGTCTGAGAACACAAGGCAAATCTTTCCTTCGCCGCTTGAATCTTCCAACGAGGCGAACGATGTCGCGGTCTTGAATTCGTATCGAATCATGGATCGACCTGAGTCTGTTTTTTTCTCCTGGCTGAACTCAATTGGAAATTCAGCGATGGAACCGCCAGGAATCGGCGCGATTAATCGAGCTTGCGAAGCGGAAAGACTGAATGATCCGCCGGCATCAAATGAAGCGGGCTGCAAAGTCAACATGACCGCGTAGGCGCCTTGGCCTTTGTTGTTGTCGCGCAAGACATATTTTGGATCGTGATAAAAACCGTCCAACGAGAATGTTCCAGGAGCCAGCGTTGAATTGCCACGACCTTCACGAAGCGAATCCTTGAACAAGCTTCCACCGTCCTGCGCCACCGCTGGACGCAGAGACGCCATCGGCGTGTTGCCCATGAGCGGTGAGCAACTTCCAGCTGACAACATGTTGAAAAAGCCTTGTGTGAAACCCATCACCAACGACGCGGGTGAAGTTGGCGAACTTTGTTGCGGACGTCCATTGGATTCTGGCGAACGAACCCATCCGGTGTATCCCAAAAGTTCCGTTGAAGATGAGAGATGTCCAACCGCGATCAGCGTGATGCCCATGGTTAAAATTCCACTGAGCAATCCAAGCACCGCGCCAAATGACAAGTTGGCCCAGCGCGGAAGTGCGGGGCGTTTTGGTGTGACAAAATCAATGACCACACGGAGAACGAACAGCAGGCCAAGGAATACAACACCAAGCGTGAGACCCCATGCGTATCCGTCAAAGCCGCCGCCTTTCAGCAGAAAACCAACCGTAATTGGCTCCCACAAAGCGAAAGCCAACGCGCCTGCGACCACGACGCATGTGAAGTGAATGAAGGCGTCAAAGAGACCTTGATTGGCCCACCAATAGGCGATCAGAAGAACAAGCAACGCGACAAGAACTGAGAAAATCATTGTGAGGCCTTTGGCTTGTTTGGTGGCGAGGCGGTTTTCGCGGCGGTTGGCGCAGGCGCCGATTTACCCGCGGATGGTTTGCCGGCGGCGGGTGGCGTTGTCGAAGTTGGTTTGTCTGCGGCCGCAGCCGGAGCCGCTGTTTTGCTTGCGGCTGGTGAAAGAATACGAATGGCCTCCTCAAGACTTGTTGTGCCATCGCGCACGCGCAGCAACGCGGCCTCTTGCATGCCTGGCAATTTGTGCCGCAAACGCGAGGAGTTGTACGCGCTCTTCAAATCTCCCTTGGCAAGGAACACGCGTGCTTCGTCGTCCACGACAAAAACTTCGCTGACAATAATTTGACCGACATACCCTGTTCCATTGCACATTGGGCAGTCGATGATTTTATTTTTGGTCTGCACCTTGCCGCTGCCTTTGAACAATTCAACTTGTTTGCCCGCGGCAATCCCAAGTTTTTTGGCTTGATCAGGCGAAGGTTGATAGCCAACGCGGCACGCCAAACATAATTTGCGGCACAACTTTTGCGCAATGACCAGGCGAAGCGGACCCGCGGCAAGTTTCACATCACCAACAGATTTCACCCATTCCGTGATCGCCGCGGCGACACCATCCACAGGCATGGCGACGTAAAAACGAATCTCGCTGTTGTTGGGCGCCGCGATCAGTTTGCCCACGCCAACTTCGGCCGCATCCTCCACATACACCACATCTGGACTTCGACGAATGATGGATTGCAAATGTGTTGAATAATCAACTCCGCCTTGCGCGGAAGTCCATACTTGATGATCAACGCCATCAAGTCGATGAATGAGATTTTTTTCCAACGTCTTCACCGCGGCGGTGAACGCGTCATGTCCAGAGAGCATGGCTAACGCAGACGACGTCAAGCCTTGACCAGGAGCTGCGGCAAGCAGCACCACTCCGCCGCGCGACATCGGATCCATGATGGATTGAACGGTCTTTTCCTGCGACGGCAAGAACCCAACTTGAGGGATGGTGCGCGTCATGGTGTGTGCGCGGTCAAAATCAATTCGCAGTTGTTGGCCAGCGGACGAGCCCGCGATTGAAATGGAAACTGGAATCACCACTTCTTCTTTGATGACAAAGAATGATCCACTTTGGCGCTTGCGTTTTTCCTTCACGTCAAGGGCGGCCAGGCCCTTGAGGAAATCAATCATGGCGGTGGTGATCTCTGGAGTTGCGCTATCGGCCTTGCTGCGAATGCCATCCACGGTGATCGCTGCGCTGACGGCGTCGGGTTTCACAACCAAGTCCACGCGCGATGCTCGCTTGTGAAGCGCGTTGCCAAGCAGGGCGTCGGCGGCTTGGAACGCGGGCAAAATAGGATCTGTTTTGGCTGGATTTGGGCGGTCTTTTTTATTGGCGTCTTTGAAAGCAAGTTGCGCGCCTGCCAAAGATTTCGAAGTGCCGCGCTTCTTAAAGAAGGCGCGGACCTTGTCACCGCCAATCACAAACTTTTGCTTTTCCGGAACGGCCGCGTTGCGGGTTTTCCAATACAACAAAATTGGACCCACGGTGAAAATAATTTGGGTGGGCCAACTGATCCAAAATGTTGGTATGAAAAGTCCGGCAAAAATTCCGGCGGTGAGTCCGCCAATGAGAATGGCGTGCCACTTGTGGGAAGGCAATCCGCATTTGTGAATATCCGAAACAAGCTTTGAAACAATCGCCGACGCCACCAGCGCGGTCACAAACAGAAAAACGGGCTTGATGGGATCAAGCAGGAACTCACTGGAAACATTTTGCGCAAGAAGGAATGTCATTGAATTCATGGCGCCTTACGAAATTCCCTTCAAACGCATTTTTAATTCTTCCGGCTTGGCCGTGGCTTCCATGGCGACCTTGGTGTGCACCCATTCGCCTTCGACCAATCTCACCAAACTTGATGTGAAGTCCACCATTCCTTCGGAAGCGCTTTGACGCATGATGTCAAGCAACTCGCCTTCGCGGCGCTCCAAAATATATTTTTGAACAACGGGGGTGTTGATTAAAATTTCCAAGGCGGGCAAGCGCGCGATGTTCTCGTGCAGCGTGGGCAGCAGCTTTTGATAAATGATCGCGCGCAAATTGAAGGCTAAAAGCTTGCAAATTTGATCACGCTCGGATTGCGGGAACAAATCATAAATGCGGCCAAAGGTCTGCCACGCGCTGGAGGCGTGGATGGTTCCAAACACCAAGTGGCCGGTTTCGGCGGCGCGAATGGCGGCTTCAAAAGTTTCGTGATCGCGCATTTCACCTACCAACACCACGTCTGGATTTTCTCGCACCAGCGCGCGCAACGCCTCGTTGAATGTGGCGCAATCAATTCCAACTTCGCGTTGGTTGATCATGGCCTTGTCATCGGTGAAGACATATTCAATCGGATCTTCAAGCGTGACAATGTGCACCTTCTTGCGCTCATTCACATATTGCATCATGGCGGCAATGGTGGTGCTCTTGCCGCTACCCGTCACGCCAGAAAGCAAAATCATGCCTTGGGCCAATAGTGAAATGTCGCCAAGAATTGGGGGCAAATACAGATCTTCAAAGCGGCGAATGTTGCTGGAGATCAATCGAGCCGCGACGCTGGGCGTGCCACGCGCCATGAACAAGTTCACGCGGAAGCGATTCTTTGGGTCGTAGCCATATGCAAAATCGATTTGACCCTTGCGGCAGAACATGTCGTATTGCGACTTGTCCAGAACGTCTTTGGCCATCTGAAATAAATCTTCAGGCTTGACCGCGGGACATTTCAGCGCTTGCAATTGCCCCTTGTGGCGAATGCGCGGTGCCATTCCGCTCTTGATAATCAGATCGCTTCCATTGATCGCAATAATGGCCTTGAGCCAACTATCCCAAATCTTTTTACCCTCGCCAGGGCTGGTGCCTTCGTCGTGGTGAACAGGATTTGAACTTTGATCGCCAGTGGATGCGGGAGCTGACATGTGAATCTCCAAAGAGGGTGTAAGAGGGATAAGAGTAACAAGGGAAAGCGTGCGAGTGGCGGGGTTCATAAAATTTGCCGCCGCCTATTGACAAGCGACGTCACTGGCGGGAAGGTCTACAAATGAAAGACCGCATTTCCTTCGAAGGCCTCACTTTCGACGACGTGCTCCTTGTGCCGCGCTACAGCGAGGTCACGCCAAATTTGGTCGACACGCGTACTCGTCTTACAACAAATATTGAACTGCGTGTGCCAATTCTGTCCGCGCCCATGGACACCGTTACGGAGTCCGCGCTTGCCATTGCGCTGGCGCAAGAGGGTGGTCTTGGCGTGATCCATCGCAACATGACGCCGCAGCGCCAAGCGCGTGAAGTGGCCAAGGTGAAGCGCAGCGAGAATGGAGTGATTTCAGATCCTGTTGTGTTGTCTCCGGATGATTCGTTGGCCAAGGCGAAATTGCTCATGAGCGAGCAGGGAGTCAGTGGATTTCCTGTGACCGAGGGCGGAGTGCGCCGCGGAAAAGTGGTTGGAATTCTGACGCGCCGCGACATGAAATTTTTGGATTCGCCAGATGGTCACAAAGTTGGCGAAGTCATGACGCGTGACAATCTAGTGACGGCGCCGCCGGATATTGCCCCGAAAGAGGCCGAGCGATTGATGGTGCAGCGTCGCGTTGAGAAAATTTTATTGGTGGACGCAAAGGGTTGCCTCGCTGGTTTGATCACCATGCGTGACTTGGAAAATTTCTCCAAACACGCCGTGGCGTGCCGCGATTCCCGCGGTCGCCTGCGCGTTGGCGCGTCGATTGGCGTGGGTCAATATGACCGCGTGGAGGCGTTACTTGCCGCGGATGTTGATTTACTTGTCGTGGACACCGCGCACGGTCACAGTAAAAATGTCATTGACACGGTGAAGGAATTGAAAAAGCGTTTCAAGATTGATGTGGTGGCGGGAAATGTTGGAACAAGCGAAGGCGCCAAGGCGCTGGTGGACGCAGGTTGCGACGCCATTAAAGTTGGAATTGGTCCAGGCTCAATTTGCACAACGCGCATTGTCACTGGCGTGGGCGTTCCGCAAATCAGCGCCATTATGGAAAGCGTCAGCGGCGCGGGCGGTGTTGCGGTGATCGCCGACGGCGGCATTCGTCAATCAGGCGATGTGGCAAAGGCCATCGCCGCCGGCGCTTCAGCCGTGATGTTGGGCGGACTGTTCGCGGGACTGGATGAAAGTCCAGGTGAACTTGTCTTATATAGGGGCCGCCGCTTCAAGAGTTACCGCGGCATGGGTAGTGAAGGCGCCATGATCGATGGCAGCGCCGACCGCTATGGCCAAGGCGCCATTTCCGACAGTCGAAAGTTTGTGCCCGAGGGCGTTGAAGGCCGCGTTCCCTATCGTGGTTCGTTGGCTGACTTTACCTATCAAATTGTTGGCGGAGTGCGCGCCGCCATGGGCTACTGCGGATGTCAAACGCTGACGGAATTGCGCAAAGAAGCGCGCTTTGTCAAGATTTCAACGGCAAGTTTAATGGAGAGCCATCCGCACTCCATTCAAATCACCAAGGAAAGTCCGAATTACTCGGCGAATTATGCCGCTGGATCATTTGGTGGACTTGACTAGACTTCGCCGCTTGATTCGCTATCTTGCTTGACTCGATTGCTCTTGATTTGTATTTGTGAAAATGCCGCCGGTGTGGCGGAATTGGCAGACGCGATGGACTCAAAATCCATTGCCCCTCGCGGGGCGTGAAGGTTCGATTCCTTTCACCGGCATTTTCTTTCTGGCGCGTGTTTGGATTCGGTGAAATTTTTTGATGTGATATTGCAATTCAATGTCTCATCACGGAGCGCATGGCGTTCAAAATATTTTCGCCGACGCAATAAATTTCCTCCGCCGCGCAATTCAATGTATATAATGCGTCCGTGTTGATTTATTTCATGAAACGATTTTTTACGGGCAGCTTTCTTGCAATGTGTTTTGTGGCTTTGGCGTTGTGCGCGTCAACTAATGCGCATGCTGCCACTGATATTTGCTCCACGAGCGCGGTCGTTCCAACCACCACCGCGCCAAATGGTCCAACAATTCTGCCAAATATCTTTGATCCGCACGGACCGCCCGCGCGCATGATTCATAACCTTTCGTGGCTTGTTTTAGGCATTTGCGGTGGTTTGTTCGTCGTGGTTGAAGGCATGATTTTTTACGGCGTGATTTTTTATCGCCGCAAAAAAAATGACAAGAACAACGCCGATCCGCGCCAGGTGTACGGCAGCAATCCAGTTGAAATTGCGTGGACCATTATTCCGCTGTTGATAGTTTTTGTGCTCACGCTCACCACGGTGCGGACCATTCGAGCCGTTGAACTTACGGAAGCTCCCAAAGACGCGTTGCAGGTTGTGGTGATTGGCCATCAGTGGTGGTGGGAATTTCGTTACATGGATGCCAGCGTTCCAGGTGGCGAAGTGGTTGTGGCAAATGAATTGCACGTTCCAATAAATCGTCCCGTGTGGCTTCGCCTTGAAAGCGCGGACGTCATTCATTCTTGGTGGGTGCCAGCACTGGCCGGGAAAATGGATGTGATTCCAAATCACACCAACCACACTTGGTTCACCGCTGAGACCGAGGGTTTGTACTTGGGTCAGTGCGCGGAATATTGTGGCAATCAACATGCTGGAATGTTGTTGCGCGTCATAGCCAGCAAGCCCGCTGACTTTGACGCGTGGTTGCAAACGCAAGTTGCGCCAACGGTCAACGACACGACCGTGGCCATGGGCCGCGACATCTTTCAGGAATATGCCTGCTCCAATTGCCACACGGTCAAAGGTGTTTCTGATGGGCAATTTGCGCCGGATCTCACGCATCTCATGAGTCGTCAGACCATTGCCTCTGGTGTTGCCCCGCTTGATCCAACAACATTGCGGGCGTGGATTGAAAATCCGCAAGCGCTGAAGCCCGGGTGCAACATGCCAAGTTTGCAACTGGATCCGCAGGAACTCAACGCCGTCACCGCATATCTTTTAACCCTACGCTAAACCACACATGACCACAGCTCCAATTCATCCAATAAGTGAAACCAGCATTGGCTTTGGTAGTCGCGTGCACAGTTGGGTGATTTCAGTTGATCATAAAAAACTGGGCATGATGTATATCGGCGTTGGCTTGTTGTTCTTTGTCATTGGCGGCCTTGAAGCCACGCTCATGCGGTTGCAATTGCTCAAGCCACTGAACGATGTGTTGACGCCGCACGGCTTCAACCAAATGTTCACCATGCACGGAACCACCATGGTGTTCTTGGTGGGCATGCCGGTGTTGCTGGGCTTTGGAAATTATTTAATCCCCCTCATGATTGGCGCGCGCGATATGGCGTTTCCGCGCCTGAACGCCTTTGGGTTGTGGCTGTTCATTTTCGGCGGATTACTGCTGTATTACTCGTTTATTGGTGGCGACGGCTTGTATGGAATGGGTGGCGCGCCGGATGTGGGTTGGTTCGCCTATTCGCCTCTGACAAGCAAGGCGTTCAGCGTTGGTCACGCCACCGACTACTGGATTCTTGGAATCATGGTGAGTGGTTTTGGCAGCATGACCACGGCTATTAATTTCATGGCCACCATTGTGTGCATGCGTTGTCCAGGCATGACATTTATGCGAATGCCGCTCTTTGTCTGGCTCATGTTCACGGTAGGCATATTGGTGTTGCTTGCCTTGCCTGTGCTCACAGGCGCGCAAGTGATGTTGCTCTTTGATCGATTCTTGGGCGCGCACTTCTTTGATCCACAGCAGCAGGGCAGCGTTATTTTCTGGCAACACTTGTTCTGGTTCTTTGGACATCCAGAGGTGTACATCTTAATTCTGCCGGCCTTTGGAATGATTTGCGAAATCATTCCCGTGTTCAGCCGTAAAGTGATCTTTGGATATCCACTGATGGTTGCCGCGACTTTGTCCATCGCTTTCATTTCACTTGGCGTGTGGGTGCATCACATGTTCTCAGTGGGTTTGCCGCCGTGGCTCAACTCCATCTTCGCTGCCAGCACGTTCTTAATCGCCGTGCCAACGGGCATGAAAATGTTCAATTGGATTGGCACCATGTGGGGCGGAAATATTCGATTCACCGTGTCCATGATGTTCGCCACGGGATTTCTGGTCATGTTCCTATTTGGGGGTTTAACTGGAATTATGTTGGCGGTTGTGCCATTTGATTGGCAATTGTCCGACAGTTATTTTGTGGTGGGGCACTTCCACTATGTGTTGTTTGGTGGAACCATGTTGGCTGTGTTCAGCGCCGTGTTCTATTGGTTTCCCAAAGCCACGGGCCGCTTGTTGAGCGAACCCATGGGCAAGTGGACATTTTGGATGTTCATGATTGGACTCACGTTGACATTCTTCCCCATGCATCTCAGCGGTGTTCTTGGCATGCCGCGACGTGTGTACACCTATCAACCTGGACGCGGATTTGAATTGTGGAATTTAATTTCCAGCTCGGGCGTCCCTTTTCAAATTGTCGGAGTGTTGTTGTTGGTGACCAACATCATCAAGTCACTCATCAATGGACGCGTGGCTGGACCTGATCCATGGGATGCGTGGACTTTGGAATGGGCCACAAGCAGTCCACCACCAAGCGAAAACTTTCCAAACATTCCAACCTGCACAAGTCCACGGCCACTGTGGGATCGCAAGCACCCTGAAGACCCTGATTGTTTTTACGAATGACGCCACAAGAAATCTCCATGACTTCCATACCGCATACACATTTCATTCCAAGTAGCGCGCCAAGCCGCGGCAAGGTTGGCATGGCGTGTTTGATTTTCGCCGAGTGCTGGTTCTTCGCGGGTTTCATCGTGGCGTATTTGTTTTACATCGGCAAGAGTTCGTCCGGTCCACTGCCACGCGAAGTGATTGATATCAAGCCTGTTTTGGTGAATTCCGCGGCGTTGATCGCCAGTTCATTTACCGTTATCGCGGCGTTGCGGGGTCTGGCGCGCAGCAATATGGGCTTGTTCCGTTTCTGGATGTTGCTCACCATTGTGCTTGGCGGTTATTTCATTTACGGCACCGCCATGGAATGGAAAGGTTTCATTGTGGACCACCATCTCACCATCAGTACCAATTTGTTTGGCACCACGTATTACAGTTTGGTTGGGTTCCATGCGTTCCACGTGATCGTGGGCTTGTGTTTGCTTACCGCCATTTTGGTCTTGTCGCTCATGGGCCATATTCATGTGGTGCGTGATCATCTGCGCGTTGAGCTTGTAAGTTGGTACTGGCATTTTGTCGACGCTGTTTGGATTGTGGTATTCACCACCGTGTACATAGTGGGAATGCGACCATGAGCCGTGACCCAATGCAAAGTCAAGTTGAGAAACAATTGAGCCAGCACGAGGTTCCATATCTACGTGGCGTTCCAGAGCCAACGGGCGCGCCAATGATCGCCGCGTTTGGCCTCACGTTGCTCTTCATGGGGCTCATCACCAGTCGCGCGGTCATGGCTGTGGGAATTATTTGCATGGTTGTTGGACTTATTGGATGGATCAAAGTTGTATTTCCAAATGAGGCGCTTGAAGAGCTTCCAAATGGCAGCGAAATTCCAGAACCCGCGCCGCAATTTTCAGAAAGACCCAACGTGGGTCGCATTTCGCTACCAGAGCACATTCATCCATATCGCGCGGGTATTTGGGGTGGTTTGATTGGCGGCATTTCCATGGCCGTTGTTGCCGTGGCGTGGGGCCTGATCAAGGAAAAAAGTTTTTGGATGCCAATTAATTTGCTCGCTGGAGTTTTTCTGCCATCAGTTGAGGCCGCCAACGTGGACGCTTTGAAAGTGTTCCACATGGATTGGTTCTTGATCGCGCTCTTGATCCATGTTGTTGGCTGCATGATTGTTGGATTGGTCTACGCCATCACCTTGCCAATTGCGCCGCGACGACCAATTTTGTTTGGTGGAATTGTCGCGCCTATTTTATGGACCGGCGTGCTCTACGGCAGCATTGGCATTATTAATCCAAAGCTGGAGGCCTTTGTTTCCTGGCCGTGGTTTGTGGCAAGCCAATTCGCATTCGGTGTGACCTGCGGATTTGTCATTAGCCGATGGACCAAAATTCCAACCATGCAGAAGTGGTCCTTGCAAGAGCGATTTGGTTTTGAAGCCAACAAGGAAGTGCAGAAATAATGTCAACCGCTTTTAAAAATATCGCTGCGCTTGTTGGGGTGATCTTCGCGGCAGCGTGTTTGCAAGCTTGCGGAAAAATTTCCGCCACAGACCCAGCCGACACTGTTGTCGCCTCTTTGCCGCAAGCCGCCATGACCAACTATGCGGAAAATTGTTCCG
>SESA01000069.1_pt1 | contig 67053 bp, 76 predicted proteins | sample 3171451 | NCBI WGS metagenome assembly SESA01 (sample SAMN06051862, study PRJNA518727) | freshwater metagenome | biome: subpolar coniferous forest; feature: holomictic lake; material: water; isolation source: holomictic Lake 227, 8 m depth | place: Canada: near Kenora, Ontario | collected...
AAAGGGGGCAAGGTTAATTGGGGCCACATCCAGGCAAACGCAAAAAATACTAGGGCCTGAACAACGCCAATAACGTGAGCCTGTAACAGGCCGATTTGAGCAAGTGCGTATGGTGAGTAAAGGGGAGCCAATAACCCAAACATCAGCATCAATAGACCCGATATTAAAAAACTTCTATTAAATTGAAAATTCATTGTTAGCCTCAATTTTGAACGTTGAATTCTTTAATACTAGACTAAAGGCTTATTGACGCAAATGAAAAAACCACCCGAAGGTGGTTTTGGTGTTTCTTGGTGGCCCGCACTGTAAACGAAGCTCCGAAAGGGATTTCTATCCTTAGCTCTACTGAATGCTACAGGCCGATAGCGGCCATGTGTAGCTATCCCAATAAAGAAGAATAAACGGCTTAACTTAGCCTGTAATGGCTTGGCTACGTAAATACTCTTCGTAAGTACCAGAGTAATCCACAACCGTTCCATCCATCTTCACTTCTAAGATGCGATTGGCCAAAGAAGATACAAACTCACGGTCATGGGATACGAAAATTAAGGTGCCATCGAATTTCTCAAGGGCAATCTGCAAACTTTCAATCGATTCCATATCCATGTGATTGGTTGGCTCATCCATTGCAAGTACATTGTATTTTTGTAGCATCAATTTGCCCCAAATCATTCTGCCTTTTTCGCCACCAGATAGAACTTTGACAGATTTACCAATGTCATCTCCAGAGAAAAGTAAACGACCTAAAGTGCCGCGGATGACTTGATCGTCATCTCCACTGTTGCGCCACCAATTCATCCAGTCCATGAGTAATTCGTCTTTAGCGAACATCTCCGTATTGTCTTGAGGCATGACACCAACCTTAGCATTTTCAGCCCACTTCACATCACCGCTATCAACGGCAATACCCTCAAAACGTTTGCTAAGAATAGAATTCAGCAGAGTAGTTTTACCAGCGCCATTTTGGCCAATGATGGCAATCTTTTCACCAGCACGAACACCGAGCTTGAAATTTTTAAAGATCGTACGATCAAAAGATTTAGTCAACCCATTGCACTCTACTGCCATGTTGTGCAGTTTTTTCTCGGTATCAAAACGAATAAATGGGTTTTGACGTGAAGAAGGCTTTACTTCAACAATCTCAATCTTCTCTAATTGACGTTGACGTGATGTAGCTTGGCGCGCTTTAGAAGCATTCGCAGAGAAACGGGCCACGAAAGCCTGTAATTCAGCAATTTTTTCTTTGGCTTTAACATTTGAACTGAGTTGTTGGGTCCGCGCCTGTACGGATGCCAGCATATACGAGTCGTAGTTGCCTGGATAGACCTTTAAAGTTCCATAGTCCATATCGGCCATATGCGTACAGACTTCATTGAGGAAGTGGCGATCATGGGAGATGATGACGATGGTGCTCTTAATGTCATTCAGAATATCTTCGAGCCAATGAATCGAGTGAATATCCAAGTTATTGGTTGGCTCATCCAGAAGAAGGACGTCTGGATCTGAGAACAATGCTTGCGCTAGCAATACGCGTAACTTCCAGCCTGGCGCAACGTTACTCATCGGGCCATTGTGTTGCTCAATTGGAATACCGATACCTAATAACAACTCACCTGCTTTAGCTTCCGCGGTATAGCCGCCGTACTCAGCGTACTTCCCTTCCAGCTCAGCAGCCTTCATGTAATCTTCATCTGTAGCATCTGGATTAGCGTATATCGCATCACGCTCTGCAGCAGCTTTCCACATCTCTTCGTGACCCATCATCACCACATCTAGTACGCGTATATCTTCATAAGCAAATTGATCTTGGCGTAATTTACCCAAACGAACACCAGGATCTAGGCTGACGTTGCCGCTGGTTGGCTCGAGCTCGCCACCTAAAATTTTCATGAAGGTGGATTTACCGCAACCGTTTGCGCCAATGAGGCCATAACGATTGCCGCCGCCGAACTTGACGGAAATGTTTTCAAACAGGGGTTTCGCCCCAAACTGCATGGTGATATTAGATGCGGACAACACGGATGGTTTCTAGCTTTCTGAAATTCAATTCAACAGATACCCCCTATTTGGGGGCAAAGACCGTTATTTTAACGGGTTCAGGATGCAAAGGTCTAATTCAGACTTTGAGCCTAAATGGGGTGAAATTTGTATGGATGTCGTAATAATCCTCATTTTCCTTGCGCTTCAGGAAATTGACGACCCAATACGTCAGGGGAGTAGCCAGAACTTCCCAGGAAGTCTTAAGGACATACTGAGCTATAGCAACTTGAATTACCTCATGGGTTGACCAGATGCCATAGAAAGCCAACATATAAAAGAATGAGGAGTCGACCAACTCACCTACTGCGGTTGAGCCAATCGTGCGCATCCATAAATAACGCCCTTCTGTCCAAATTTTCATTTTGGCAAGTACATAGCCATTCGTGAGACTGCCACACCAAAAAGAAAACATAGAGGCCAAAGCAATGCGCCAGGAGTTACCAAAAACCGTTTCTAGGCCATGTTGATAGTTTTCCATGTAAGCACCAGGAGCAACGGGCAAGGCAATCACAATTTGCGCCATGATCGCTGCAAAGGCTAAAGCTGCGAAACCAACCCAGACCGCACGGCGATCATAGGCGTAGCCATAAACCTCAGTGAGAATGTCTCCAAAAAAGTAGGCGATAGGGAAAAACAAGATCCCACCGCCAAATGGCACCGTACCAAAGTAAGGTAGATCTACAACTGCTGCCTTACCCGCCCCAATAAAGTTTGAGCAAAGCAAGACCACCACAAAGGCCGTCAAAATCAGGTCATAGTAGCGATGGTGTCGTCTAGGTGAGTCCATAAGCTTGGAAAAATGGATAATAGAAATAAGAATATCTGTATTCCTGAAAATTCGCAGGAAGCAGGCTAAACCAACGATAGGATGACCAAGCAAATGAGCAAAGCCAGTTTTAATTGGGCAGACCCCCTACTTCTTGATACACAGTTGTCTGAAGAGGAACGCATGATTCGGGATGCGGCGGCAGAATATGCTCAAGGCCGCCTGATGCCGCGCATTCTTGATGCATTCCGCAACGAAACTTCTGATCCAGCAATCTTTCGTGAAATGGGTGAGCTTGGTCTGTTAGGCATCACCATCCCTGAGCAATATGGTGGCGCCAATTTGAACTATGTTTCATACGGACTCATTGCTCGTGAAATCGAACGGGTCGATTCTGGGTATCGCTCCATGATGAGCGTGCAATCCTCTTTGGTGATGGTGCCTATTAATGAATTTGGTACTGAAGCGCAAAAACAAAAGTACTTACCTAAATTAGCCAGTGGCGAATGGATTGGTTGTTTTGGTCTAACTGAACCCAACTATGGCTCTGACGCTGGTGGCATGATTACGCGTGCGAAGAAAGTTCCCGGTGGATTTTCTTTAACAGGATCCAAGATGTGGATCTCAAACTCCCCGATTGCGGATGTCTTTGTAGTCTGGGCAAAGAATGATGAAGGCGTCATCCGCGGCTTCATTCTCGAAAAGGGTATGAAAGGCTTAAGTGCCCCCAAGATCAGTGGCAAGATGGGCTTACGCGCTTCCATCACTGGTGAAATCGTCATGGATGAGGTGTTTGTACCTGCTGAAAACGAATTCCCTGAAGTCACTGGCCTCAAGGGCCCATTCACTTGCTTGAACTCTGCACGCTATGGTATTGCCTGGGGTGCACTTGGTGCAGCTGAATGGTGCTGGTATGCAGCCCGTCAATACACAATGGATCGCAAGCAGTTTGATAAACCTTTGGCTGCCAATCAATTAATTCAGAAAAAATTAGCAGACATGCAAACTGAAATCGCTCTTGGCTTGCAAGGTTGCTTGCGCTTAGGGCGCATGAAGGATGAAGGTATTGCTGCCCCAGAAATTACCTCCATCATGAAACGCAACTCCTGCGGCAAGTCTTTAGATATCGCACGGATGGCACGAGATATGCACGGCGGTAACGGGATCTCTGATGAATACGGCGTAATACGTCACTTGCTGAACTTAGAAGTAGTCAATACCTATGAAGGCACGCACGATATACATGCACTGATTCTAGGTCGCGCGCAGACAGGTATACAGGCGTTTAGCTAGTCTTTAGCTTGGCCACAATGCCCTTAGCTGCTTTGGTAAAGGCTTGATCACTATCGCTTTCTAGTTGTACAAAATTCTCAAGTTTGTATTGGGGGAAATTTCGCACGATTGACGATTGATAGGATGGGTCATAGTGCTTCACTAACAGCTCTTCAACTAACTCTGGAAAGTTGCCTGCATCAATCGCTTCATTCCATTTACTCATTTGGACTTTTCCATAATGGGTAGTCAATAAGGCGAGCTTGCCCTTGAAACTATCGGTGTCTGTTAAGAAATGGTGGTACTCGCGAATTAACCAAGACACCCGTGTTGCCGTGCTTGATCTCAACTCAACACAGGATCCATTGCGGATTTTTTCCATCAAGGTATCAGGCACATGTAGCCCTCCGACCTTTTTACTCTCAGACTCTACAAAGACAGGCTTGGAGGGGTCCAATTTGCGTAAGGCATTCCACAAGGCAGTTTCAAATCCCTTTTGGGATGGCTGATCAATATTGGGCTCATTCCCTAGAACAGAGCCACGATGCACTGCTAAGCCCTCTAGATCCAGTATCTGAGCCCCTAACTCGCCAATCTCTTGCAACACTCTAGTTTTGCCACTTCCCGTCATGCCGCAGATTACCTGGAATGAGAAATCATTCGCCTCTTGCTCCAAGCCATCAATCACAGTGCGCCGAAAGCCTTGATAGCCCCCTTCTAATTGCATGGCCTTCCAACCGATGCGATTGAGAATGTGGGTAAATGCCCCACTACGCTCACCACCACGCCAACAATAAATCAATGGGCGCCATTCACGCGGCATCTCGAGCAAATGATGTTCAAGGTGATTGGCAATATTGCGAGAGACTAATGCTGCGCCGAGTTTTTTGGCGGCAAAGGGAGAAACCTGTTTGTACAAAGTTCCTATCTCGACCCGCTCATCATTACTCAAAACGGGAAAATTAACGGCGTCAGGAATATGATCTAAGGCAAATTCCGCTGGTGATCTCACATCAATGACAAGGTCAAACTGATCTAATTTAGAAAGAAATTGATCCAGTTTTAAGATGTGCGGATTGCTGGGCTGCATACCGTTTACGCGCGCACCTTTTGTAATATATCCTCAGGCCAAGGCATAGACTGATTTGTGTTGATATCCACCCATACTAGAGTGGTACCACCTTCAGCAGCTAAGACATCTGGCTCGGTCTCTAGTGTCATGGTGTGGAATACATCCATGCTGGTTCTGCCAATAGTCCCAACAAAGGTTTTAAGAATAATGTCGCCTGGATAAGTGAGTTGCTTAAAGAAATTACAAAAGGCATTGATCATGATCACTGACTCACCCTCTGGAGCAACCTGATATCCCAGCGAACCAATCCAATCAACCCGTGCCTGCTCCATATACCGAAAGTAGACTGTGTTATTCACATGCCCATAGGCATCCATATCACCCCATCGAATCGGCATGATCATTTCATGAACGAGCTTGAGCTCTTCTGGGATGGCGATACGCATCTGACTAAATAGAGTTAACCAACCTGCAATGCAAGTTGATATAAATTGGTTGAGCGGGCCCCAGAACGGCAGAATGCCAAGATAGGTCCAGGCATCGTTTTTAAGAGGCGCGCCATTTCTTGAACCTGTGCTGGAGTGAAGGCGCCAGGAATTACTGGTAGATAAACGTAATTGAGACCCAGTTTTTCTGCTTCCGCCTGAATAGATGCATTACTAGGTTGATCGGGTCCGCCTTCGCCATCGGGGCGATTATTAATGACGCTTTTATAGCCTTGCTTGGCAATTTCTGCCAAATGGCTGTGATCGATCTGACCAAGAGTACCGAACTGGGTGGTATGGCAAGTAATAGGAAGACTCATGAAACCCTCTACATGAAATAAATATGCGATAGGGTTGATTCTAAAGCAGGCTCACTTAGACCTGAGTTGGCCTGTTTTTATGGGCAGAAAAGAAGCGCTCACAGATCTCCATGCCAGCCAGCATAGCAATGACAAATACTAAGGCCTTGAGATGACCTGCACCAAGCGCCACAAGCACTGGACCAGGACAAAAACCCGCAATACCCCACCCAGCTCCAAATATCAGGCTACCAATAATCAAGGGCTTAGTAATATCTCGTCTAGTTGGAATATGGAGGGCGCCACCAAAAAAAGCCTCAGATCTTTTGCTAACCACATAAAAACCGCCAAGGCCAACAAGCACTGCACCTAGCATGACAAACATTAAAGATGGATCCCAAAGGCCCGTTAAATCCAAGAATCCTAAAATCTTTTGGGGATTACTCATGCCAGAAATAATGAGTCCCCAGCCAAAGAGGACGCCAATTGCGTACTGACTAAAGAGGCTAAAATGTTTTTTCATCTTAGCCTCCAATGACGTGTCGTAGCACAAAGACAGTGATGAAACCAGCACACATAAAAGCGAGGGTAGCCACTAGTGACCTAGGAGAGAGTCGTGATAAACCACAAATACCGTGACCGCTCGTGCAACCAGAGCCGTATTGCGCACCAAAGCCCACGAGTAGTCCAGCAATCCCGATTGCTAACCAATCAGAGTCGATTTCGATCACAGGGTAAATACCAAAAAACAAAAGTGCCAGAAATGGTGCCGACAAAAGACCTAACACCAAGCTTAGACGCCATGCCGAGTCCCCGGCCTGAGGATGTAATAAGCCAGAAACAATTCCACTAATCCCCAATATGCGGCCATGAAGGAATACATAAAGTGCTGCTGCAACTCCCAAAATCATTCCGCCAAGCAGTGAAGGTACTGGGGTAAAAGAGAACCAGTCAATTTGCATTACTTGATATCCAATCTATTGATGATTAACTGCAAGGATTCGGGGCAAGACGGAATTGCAAATAGCGCAGACCTAAATAGGCGCCAAAAATAAATCCAGGCAAGGCCAATAATGATCCAAGAGCTAAAGTAGAAATACCGCTTAAGCCCTGCCCTACTGTACAGCCCAATGCCGTGACACCACCAAAGCCCATTAGGGCAGCACCAATGAGGTGATTTACCGTGTCTTCAGTATCCCGGAAAGATTCCCAGCGAAACGTTTTTGTTACCACTGAAACGAGGGCCGATCCCAAGATCATTCCGAGTACAGCAACAACCCCTACTGTAAGCACTTTGGATGTATCGCTATACATCATGAGCCAATCTAGTGAGTATGCATAGGGTGCTACAAAAGAGAGGCTCTCCATGCGACCAGAATTAGTCACTAAAAATACTTCTTCCAAGGTATTAGGATCTTCTGCTACATAACCCAGGTTACCCGACACCCACCAGACGGCACAGATAGCCAATCCAACCGCAATACCAGCGATCAGGTTCTCTGCAGTCCAAAATGCTTTACTAGCTAAGGCGTAAGCAATAAATGCAAAACCAATGATCAAGCCTAAGACCAGATGCAAATTGGCGCGGGCCATACCTAATGGACCACTAAGAAGACTAGGCAAATCTTGTGGAGTATTGAAAGCGATAAAGAAGGTATCTAGCGTATTGATACGAATAACACCCAAGAAACCACGCATCGTCATATAGGCAGCTAGGCCTAAGACCATAAACACAATGATGGACTTTAAGTTACCACCACCGATGCGCACCAAGGTTTTACTGCCACATCCAGAAGATAAAACCATACCAAAGCCAAACAACACGCTACCAACAATGGTAGAGAGCCACAAAAACTTATTGCCGGTATAAAAGCTTTTTAAAGGATCGATGAACCCGAGATAAGACATCAGGGTAAATCCAACAATAGCAATGCCAATCGCCAAGAACCATTGCTTCAAGCGGTCCCAGCTAGACATAATAAATGCGTCAGAAACGGCACCCATGCTACAAAAACCGGTTTTCTGCATGACTGCGCCAAGCAAAAAGGTAATGGCAAACGTAGCCCAGAGGACTGACTTACTTAATGAAGCGATATCAACAACATCCATAGCGACTGTATTTAAAAAATTAAGGTTTGAATTTATAAAACTGTTGATTGAGATAAGCAACCACATCTGCTTCATCTTCTGGAAATAGATCTAAGCGAAGTTCGGTATTACAGATACCAACCATCTTCTTTAGGTTGGCGATTGATTTCACTTTGCTATCACTACGCGTGTAAATCATGTCGCCATTCCCAAAACCCGTTTTCTTGGCATGACAGGCATAACATTTCTGCTGATCAATCGTTTTGCCGTTAGCCAAATCCGGCGCAGCAAAAGCTGGAGCGCTGATCAGGGCACTCAAGGCAGTGGCAGAGATGAATCGAATAAAAATCATTTTCATTACAAATCAAGGATTTAGCATTAATTCTCTATTTTAAGGCCCAATGGCCAAAATTGCCCTACTCGGCCTGGATCGACAGGTAGACGTTATAGGCATTCATCCGATTAGCCGCTCTAAATAGTGGCATTCCTTCATATTCCGACCAATCCGCTTGTTTGTAGGCATCTTCAAATGGGTCCATATTGATGGCTGCTGCAGACATCGACTCCCGCAGATATTTGAGGTAATTTCTGGTAAAGACAATATCTTCAGTAGGCTTCACTGAATAATTACCATGACCCGGAATGACAATATTGGGATTGAGTTTTTCAATCTCATCCAAAGCGATTAACCAACCCTTGCTATCGGCATTGCCTACAAATGGTATCCGCCCTCTAAATACCAAATCACCAGCAAAGAGTACTTTCTCTGACGGCACATAAACCATTAAATCTTCAGGCGCGTGTGCCGGCCCTACTCGACTAATGAAGAAATCTACCCCACCAACGGACAGCTTGGATTTTTGATCAATCCAAACATCAGCAGAAATCAGCTTTGTATCGACGTTTACCCACGGAGTAAAATCGATTCTTGAGGCAATTAAGCGTTGCTTTGCCGTTTCTGAAGAAAGGTAGTTTCTGCCTTCTCCTTGCGCATAAATCTTCGCACCTATCTTTTTGAATTCTTGCAAGCCATAAACGTGATCGGCATGGTAGTGGCTCACAATGAGCGCTACAACTTTTTGGTTGGTGATTTTCTTAATCTCAGCAATGAGTTTTTTTGCCAGGATGGGTGATCCCAAAGCATCTACAACCACTACTCCACTGGGAGTGACAACAAAGCCTGCATTGGAGATGAAGTTTTGATTAGCGCTACTTCCCATTTCTGGAAAGCCTTGAACAAAATACGTATGGGGGGCAACCTGAACTGGATTTAATTGAATGGTGTCGACAGATTTAGCATTCTGCCCATAAGCAACACTAAAAAAGATAAAGGATCCCATCAGGATCCCTATCAATTGCCGCAAAGAAGGACTAAGCAATTTGCTGGGCATTTGAATCAGGGTTAAGGCTTGATGTAGGCAAAACCGTCTTTATATTGCAGGTCAGCAACACGCACTACCCCGGATGGTGTGAAATCCGCATCCATAGTGAACTGATCTTTCTTGAGATTACGATTTTTTAAAGTAATCTCACAAACTTCAAACTTCACACCGCGGGACTTAAGAGCTCCAACCAACGGTGCATATTCCACATTATTCTTTTTGTCCTTAGCGCCTTCCATCAGGAGATCTACTCCATTGGCATGGGTCACGACAATAATCGTTGTCTCTGGAGATGTATCTAAGTGATTACGAATGTTACGTAATCCTTTTAAGCCTTGGCTTTCAGCATCATCAATGTGGTAGACCACTTTAGTTGAACCTGACGATTGGGCATTGGCAATCGACCCGAGGCCAAACACTAGCATTGCGGTAAAAATAAGGTGGATCAGTTTATTCATTGTGACGACTTTCATGAAGATTAAATAGGTGCCATGCCTGGATTATTGCTGACGCCCTTGATGATTGGCTCATTCAGTTTCACAGCCTTCACAACCTTAACGTCTTTTAAGTGTCTCTCGATCACATCCCAAATCGGTTCACCACCGGTATTCCTAGCCTCTTCACTGACTGGTGCCCAGCCAGCGACCTTATAAGTCTTATTTGCTTCAATTGCTTTGCCATTTAAACGCATATCCGTAATCCGTTTACCCGCAGTTTGCACTGGGTCAATGGTGTACTGCATGCCACCTACGCGCACCATATCGCCGCCTTGTTGGTAATACGGGTCAGGGTTGAATAGATTGTCTGCCACATCTTCTAGGATGGTTTTAATCGTCTCACCAGTCATGTTGGTGACTGTGGTGTACGGATAGGTAATCGCCGTTTGATCTAAGAGGTTCTCACGGGTAATGGCTTGTCCTGGCAAAAGACTCGTGCCCCAACGGAAGCCTGGTGAGAAAGCGATCTCCGCATTCTTCTGCGACATGAGGCCATCCAGAATGAGTTGATCGAAACTACCATTGAAATTACCACGGCGATACAAAAGCCCTTCAGTCGTGGCTAGCTTCTCGTTTAACTTCGTCTCGTAAGGCGCTCTGATCTTCGTAATCAATTTACTCATCGTTGGATCGGCAGGAATCATATTGGAGAAGATTGGGAAGAGCTTGTAGCGGAAATCAACCGGTTTGCCGCCTTTCACATCAAAATCCAATACACCCAAGAACTTACTGTTAGATCCAGCATTGGTTACTAACGTTACCCCGCCGGCATTCTTTACCTTGACTGGGATAGGAACACCATCATGAGTATGACCACCCAAGATGGCATCTAAACCACGCACGCGTGATGCCATCTTCAAATCCACATCCATGCCGTTATGAGATAAGAGAACAACTACCTTTGCTCCTTTTGACCTCACCTCATCAATGGTCTTTTGCATATTCTCTTCCTGAATACCAAAGGTCCAATCTGGGGTGAAGTAACGGGGATTTGCAATCGGTGTATAGGGGAAGGCTTGACCAATGATGGCCACTTGCACGCCGTTCTGAACTTTCATGACATAGGGGTTAAATACCATGTCGCCAAAGTCAGCCGTCTTAATATTTTGGGCAATGAAAGAAACCTTGCCCTTGAAATCCCCATTGACAATTTCCATGACGCGCTTCTCGCCCAGAGTCATCTCCCAATGCGGTGTCATCACGTCTACACCCAAAGCAAGAGCAGCATCCACCATATCTTGACCATTGGTCCAGAGCGCTGTTCCAGATCCCTGCCAAGTATCACCACCGTCAAGCAATAATGCCCCAGGGCGAGTGGCTTTCATTTGCTTGATCAAGGTAGCCATGTGTGCAAAGCCACCCATCTTGCCGTAGTTTTGCGCAGCAGCGACATAATCCAAATAGGTAAATGCATGCGCATCACGAGTACCCGCAGAAATACCATTGGCTTTTAAGAAATATTCGCCAACTAAGTGCGGGGTTTTGCCCTCTTGCGTGCCAATACCGATATTGACATTAGGCTCACGGAAATAAATTGGTAATAGTTGTGCATGACAGTCTGTGTAATGCAAGAAGTGCACATTTCCGAACTTAGGTAAATCATAAAACCGTTGTGCTGTGCTTTGCGCATTCACAAAGTTGGATTGCAAACTCATTCCACCTGCCGATGCAATAGCCAAGGCTTGCAAAAAATCACGACGACTTAAAGACATAACATTCCCTTTGTGAAAACAGGCCTGTCGGCCTGTTCTTTATATTTTGTATCTTTACTTATTGATTTACCGGAGAGGCAGGATCAAGGAGTAAAGCCATGACATCCTGAATCTGCTGTTCATTCAACAGCTTGAAGTGGGCAAACCTAGGCATATTGCTACAAGCGTTATATGCCTTGGAGTTATTAATACGGTTCCAGGTATAGGTGACTACTTCCTGAGAATAGCCACGTAATTTGCCATAGCCGGTTAAGGATGGACCAATGGTTCCATAAGAAATTTCTTTCTGATCGATTTGGTGACAGTTGTAGCAACCACCACCAATTGGGGTGTCGGCTTTATCAGTCCAAGTGGCGCCACGACCACTTTGTGCAATCGCCTCGCCCTTCTTCCAATCGCCGATGTATTTACCATCAGAAGGCTGCTTGATGAAATCCATATTCATTTTTTGGATCTGCCCACGCATCTTCTCACCCTGCTTGCTACTAGCAAAAACGGGGTCGGAGCAGAACTTTTGGGTTGCATCTTGATCAATGCGATCCAAACCAGCAATACCATCAGCTCTAAAGCCATCCTTCATCATCTTATTGAACTTAGGGTCGTTCGCTTGCTGTGCGCTTGCAGAACCCTGCATTACGAACGCGGCCACCACAAAAATACTGAGGGCTAAGAGGGGTTTCATGTTCTTCATGTTCATATTCTCTGTCTCTTATCCATTAACGCTTCAAACCAGGGGTTTCAACTGTGCCACCATTGGCATTCTTTGCCATATACATAGACAAAGCCACAGTCAGATCAGAGCCATAAATCGGGAATGGGAAACGTTGCTGACGAAAGCAGTCATTTAAACGCTGCTGCATTGTCCAGAACTGTCCACTAGAAACACGATAAGCTGGCCAATAACCCCAACCCAAAGCTGCACCCTTTTGAGTGGTGATATTTGGCAAGTCTTGTAAGCGGATCCGCTTACCATCTTCACCATGGCAAGAGGCGCAGGAGAAATCCATTGGGCCACCCTGGAAAAAGAATGCGCGCTTACCAAGGGCATACATTTCTTTTTCTTTAGGATGATTGGTGCTCACCTGAATCTTGTCACCCTTAGATAAGGTGACTACGTAAGCCACAATGGCCTCCATATCTTTTTTGGGACCCTTTTGAAACGGTGCATCGACCATTTCTTGTGGATCACGACCTTGGAGATTTTGCATACAAGTCATTAAACGAGACTCAAGGTCTTGAACCTTATTGGTATCTTTAAAGTAGCGTGGCAACTGTGCTGCTGCACCTTTCACAACACCTGGTCCCAAACCTAAATCACACTTCTCTAACGTAGCGTTCTTAGGGCCAGCGGGTTTCTTCCACAGCTCTTCACCAGCAGCCTCATATAGTTCTGAAGGATTTCCGTCTGCAATCATCTCGCGATACTTTGCAATATCGTCAGTAGCACTTTGAGCATAAGACGAAGACGAAATTGACAACAGGGTTGCCATTAATCCTGAGGCTAAGCCCAAGGTGTATTTACGCTGCATTTGTTACCCTTTCAGAACCATTGAGGCGGTGAAGATGATTGGCATTAAGAAGCAGTTGCTTCATCGCTGCGCTTGTCACCCTTGCTATCTACCCAACTCACAACAATCTTGTCACCCTTGGCACCTTTGTACTTGAAGTTCAAGAATGGATCCTTAGAAATTGCTGGACCAAATTGACCATTCAATACATCTTTGCCATTGGCTTTGACATTAATAGTGCTGATGAACCATGCAGGAATCACTTTGCCAGCAGCATCTTTGCGCTGACCAGATTCCATATCGTGTTTCATCAAAATTTTTACATCCACAATTCCACCGTTCTCAGCAGCTCTAACGCGCATTGGATCAGCCATATTTTCCTCTTGTAATCTATTAATTCGTTATTGGTATTTATTCAGCTTGAAGCGATTAACCGCCGCAACCACCTAAAGTCACTTTGACTTCTTTAACCGCCATGCTCCACTTGCCATCGGCTTTTACCAAGGCGTATACGTTAGAGGTTTGACCCATCTTGATACGGGTAGTCACAAATGGTTCTGTGCCAGCGGGGATAAAGAATTGAGCAGCTAAGGCACTTGGGTTTTTCTCAACCAAGATTGCCATCTGTTCTGCTTTCAGCGTGGTTGTAATTCCAACAGGAACTACCGCACCATTTTCTGCAATATCAGGGGCGTTCAATGTAACGGCGGCTGATTTGTCTGGGCTACCAGCGCCCAAGATTTTGAATACGTCGTCAAGACTCTTACCTTCGAAAGCGGCTTTATTCCACTCCTGTGCTTGGGCTATGCTTATAAGACCCGCAGAAGCCATCAAGCCGAATACGGCTGAATATTTCAATAAACTGCGTCGCTGCTGATTCATAAAAACTCCTTTAATAATCTTTTACTGTGAATATATTATCTGCTTTCCAATAAAACCTACTGGTAATTACTTATGCGCCCCTTATTTACCTCCTGAGAGAACCCAAACCACTAATACCTTGCGATCTTCTTCGGATAATTGACTTTGTGGAGGCATTGGAATGGGGCCCCAAACCCCAGACCCACCATTCTTTACCTTAGTCATTAATTTCTCTACGGCCCCACTCTGACCTTGGTACTTAGCAGAGATATCCGCGATAGATGGCCCCACCAATTTAGTACTCATCGCATGACATGCCGAACAATTCTCATTTTTAAACATGGCTGCGGGACCCTTTGCAGCAGAATGGGTTTCCGAGGCGTGCGCCAATCCCTCACCTGAAGCGCCTGGCAATTTAGCCAGAGGCGGTTTTGTGGAATCAGAACCACGGAAAGGTCCATATTGGCGATTTTGTTCTGCAATGTTGCCATGGGCATTTCTGGCGTAATCGGGAAGCTCTGATCCAATCTGTACAAATGCCACGCAGTTGGTCATACAGGTACTGCCATTCACATCAGGCTTACCCTTTGAATTCCATAAACCATGCTTTAGAGTCATGCCATTTCGGTTTGGCATCCTTTTTTGTACTTCCGCAATATTGGTATTACTGAGAACATAATCGTCTGGCACTATCTCTGCCATGCTGAGTAAATACGCAACTACCGCATAGGTGTCATCAACCGATAATGACCTTGGCGCATTCCAAGGCATGGCACGATAGATGTAATCCCATAGTGAAGAAACCGTTGCTACCTTCATGATGGTCGATCTCTGCGGCTGCTTTCTATCCGTAAGAGAGGCAACCCTTCCTGTTTTAATGTCATCTACAGTGGTGCCGCCGATGATCGGAGTAAAAATCTCATTTGATTCACCGAAGGTGCCATGGCAAACAGCACATTTGGTCTCCCAAACTTGCTGACCTACTTGGGTTGAGCCAGATCCTTTTGGAAGCCCTTTGAAATCGGGGCGAACATCAATATCCCATGCCTCAACCTCGGCAGGAGTGGCATCTCTACCAATACCAGGAAATCGATTGCTGGCGTTTTGTGCATTGGCAGTAACAGTTGCAAAAACTGCTATCAGCAATGCTATGGAAGTAGCAAACTTAACCAACTTGTACATTGCTAACCTCCCCATTTGAAGCAACTTTCCAAGATTGGATTGCATTGTTGTGATAAATAGAGCGAGTACCACGCACATCGCGCAACATTTTGATTGTGGGCTGCACATAGCCAGTGTCATCTACTGCTCTCGATTGCAATATCGAAGGTGAGCCATCCCATACCCAGTCAATATTGAAACGAGTAATGGATTTAGTAAGAACTGGAGTCTCTAGGCGTGCAGTGCGCCAATTGTTTCCGCCATCAAACGAAACATCCACGCGCTTAATCTTGCCACGGCCAGACCATGCCATCCCACTGACGTTGTAAAAGCCTTTATCGAGAAGTTGCTGACCTCCAGATGGCGTTGTAATGACAGACTTACATTCTTGAATAGAGGTGTATTGCCGTGCGAGTCCATCCGGCATTAAATCGTTGTAATGAACTGCTTCATCTTTAGTGGCATAGGGCATGTCACCTACTTCCAAGCGACGGAGCCACTTCACCCAGCTCACTCCCTGAACGCCCGGCACCACTAAGCGAAGCGGAAAACCGTTTTCTGGTCGCAACATTTCGCCATTCATACCCCAGGCAACAATGGCATCATTTATTACGTCATCCAAATTTACGGTTCGTGTCATACCTGAACCATCTCCACCTTCAGCAAGCATGAACTTGCCTTTTTTCAAATCGGCGCCACACTCATCAAGTAATACCTTCAGTGGTACACCAGTAAATTCACAGCAAGACAACATGCCATGGGTGTACTGCACTGTTGGAACAGCGACGTTACCCCATTCCAAGCCGGTATTCGCACCGCACTCAATAAAGTAAATACGGGATACTGATGGCAGACGCATGAGATCGTTCATCGTAAACACCCGGTTATGCTTTACCAAGCCATTGACCATCAATCGATGCATCTCTGGATCTATGTTGTACCAACCCTGATGTTGCCTTTCAAAATGCAAGCCATTAGGAGTAATGATGCCGAATAGACCCTGCAATGGTGTGAATGCTACGGATGCAGCTGAAACCCTAGTCAACCCAGGAGACTCTCGACGAATTAAGTTAGCCTCATAGATGGAAGGAGTTCCATAAGGCATAGTGGCCACATTCTTTCCCAATGTGGTTTGCCAAACCTGCTTTTCTAAAATGGCTGGGTCGCCATCACCTGCAGCAAATGCCATTGGCGCAGACAAACCTGCGGCGGCGCCACCTAAAGCGGAGAAGAATCCTTTACGCAGAAAGCCGCGACGAGTTTCATCAAGTCCATTGGAATTAATGTCAGTAATTAAGTCTTGAGAAATAAAGTGCTCTGGGGCTTTAACCAGGCGAGCCCGATTAGCAGGCTTCTCTACCGCAGTAATATCCTGCGCACTTAATTCAATTTGCTTCTTAGTCATTTGACCTCTACTTAAAAAGTGAATTACTACAAATACTTAATGAATATCTTCAGCAATCTTTGCGCAGACTATCTGACACATCTCTACGGTTGCGTTATCCGCAATCGAGTAATAAACCGTTACACCTTCTTTGCGCCTCAGCAAAATGCCCGCTTTATGCAATGCCAGCAGATGCCTAGAGACGTTCGCTTGACTGGTGCCACACATCTCTACAACTTCAGAAACGGATTTTTCTCCAGTGCACACTGCGTACATGATCCGCAAACGCGCTGGTTCAGACAAAACATTGAAATAGGCTGCTACTTTAGAAAATACCTTCTCCATCTGTTTGGGAGATAAATTCTGCGTTGCTTTTTGAACTTTGGATTTCATGCGGCTATTTATATGTATATATGCGTATAAACGCATATTTGACCTAGATCAAAAGAAAATTTATATAGAGAAATACCCTGAGGACACCAGAAGATACAATGAAATCATGGACATGGATGCAATCCTTCTTTCGCTAAAGCTGGCCTTATGGACTTTAGCCCTGATCATCCCTTTTGGAGTTTGGGTTGCCCATGCCTTGCTACGACTAAATCGAAGCAAGCCCTGGGTTGAGGCAGCCCTGGCTTTACCCCTCGTTTTGCCACCGACAGTCTTGGGGTATTACCTTTTGGTTGGCCTGGGTGGCAAGAGCTTTTTTGGCATTCCGCTCGTCTTTTCCTTCACTGGAATCCTCATTGCCTCCCTCATCGTCAATCTCCCCTTTGCTATTCAGCCAATTCAGCGTGCTTTTGAGTCGATTAATCCGGATATTCGAGAAGCAGCTCAAGTCAGCGGACTCACTAATTGGCAAATCTTTTGCTTAATTGAGCTACCTTTGGCGTGGAAAGGTATCACCAGCGCTGCCGTCCTTACTTTTGCTCATACCTTAGGGGAATTTGGCGTTGTCCTGATGGTTGGCGGAGCCATTCCCGGTGAAACCAAAACCGTTTCGATTGCTATTTACGACAAGGTACAAAGTTTTGATACTTCTGGTGCTGGGGCGCTTGCGTTACTACTGTTAGGAATCTCTCTAATAGCAATTGCGCTCTCCTATGGCGTATTTGGAAGAACCTCCTCACAACAGCGTGGAGGTAAAGGCTAATGCTTAAGCTCAAAATCAGCCAAGCCTTACCGAATCCATTGCAAATTAGCTTGGAGTGTGCGGCAGGTCAATTGCATGCGCTTGTAGGTCCATCGGGAAGTGGTAAGACTAGTACCTTGCGAACCATTGCAGGACTCAGCCAAGCGAATACAGGGAAGATCGAGTGTGATGGTGAAGTTTGGTTTGAAGCAGAGGATGTTGCCGGAATTAAACAGAATCTTTCCCCGGCAAAACGTTCTTGCGGATTCCTATTTCAACAATACGCTCTCTTTCCCCATCTTTCAGCCATTGAGAATGTAGCCATTCCACTACAAAACTCGGCATTTCCAATTGATCAGCGTAAGGCTATTGCCCAAGATTGGCTTAAGCGTATGGGAATCGCCGACCTTGCTAACCGAATGCCACATCAACTCTCTGGTGGACAACAACAACGCGTAGCTCTTGCAAGGGCATTAGCAAGGCAGCCAAAAATACTATTGTTAGATGAGCCATTCTCCGCCGTTGATGCACCCACCCGTCAGAGTCTTTATAAAACTCTTGCCGACTTGCGTAAAGATTTAAACATCCCTATTCTGTTGGTGACGCATGACTTAAGAGAAGCCGACTTACTTGCAGATCGAATTACCGTGATTGATAACGGGATTAGTTTACAAACTGCTGAGCCCCAAGTACTTTTTCAAAAACCCAGAAATTCGCGCGTGGCTGAGCTAGTGGGCATTAGCAATATGTTTCATGGCGTATTTAACGCAGGCAATCTCACTTGGGATGGCTGCCAAAAAACCTTTAATGTTGCTGACAAAGGAAAGATACCGCCTAATGCCCAGGTTGCTTGGGTGATACCGCAAGCCGGATTAAGCATTCATCAATCATCTTCTGAGCTCACCGTACCAGCTACTGCAGCAGAAATTAGTAGCCTAGGTCAAATTGCTGTTGTTCAATTTCAAGTAGAAAATAGTCCCCACAAGATTGAATGGGTTGCTTCAGCATCAGAGATCAAAAGACTGAATATGGAAGTTGGCAGTCTCATGCATGTTGAAATGGATGGCAATCAAATTCACATCATGCCACTAAGACCCATTAATGACCCTAGACGTTTTATTGATCATTGAAGTACTACGCCCTGCGAAGCATGAGTAAGGCATCAAATCTTTTCCTGGCTGCTAGGCCAGCATTTTTATCAATCACCTTATTAGGCTGCTTACTTGGTCTTGTTTTGCCTAGCCATATTAAAGGCTCCTGGGCAATCAACTTTCTCGCTATAGGTCTTGCTTTATCAGTGCATGCGGCAGCGAATCTTCTAAATGACTATTTCGATCACCTTAATGGCAGCGATCAAAATAACCATAGTCGAATTACACCATTCACAGGTGGGAGTCGTTATATCCAAAACCGGATACTGACACCATCTCAGATATATGGTCTGGGTTTAACACTAATTGTTGTAAGCGCTGCAATCGGAATATATATCTGCTCGCAGACCACTTGGCAATTAATTCCCATCGGACTAATTGGAGTAGCAATTGCTTGGTCCTACTCAGCACCACCACTTGAGCTGATGTCTAGAGGGGTTTTAGGGGAAGCGGCAATCGCAATTGCTTGGTCATTGCTTGTAATTGGATTTGCCAGTCTTCAAGCAAATTCTATTGCTTATGAATCTATACCTATTGGCTTGGCCTATGGACTAATGGTATCCAATATTCTTCTAGTAAATCAAATCCCCGATATTGAAGCAGATCAACTTGCTAGAAAATATACGCTAGCAACCACGCATTCGCAGCATGGCCTACGATATTGGTATACCTGTATTTATATCTCTGCGTATGCATTTCAATTTCTAGGTACTTATTGCTTTGGCACTCCAAAAGAAACAATGGTCACAGTTATTGCGCTACCGATGATTCTTCTTTGTAGCAAAGAAATATCAATACCCGAAAAAACTAATGCTCAAACTAGAAAACTGATAGTGCGCAACATGATAGCTGTGCACTTGTATTCAATACTTTTATGCTTGGGCCTGCTCAAAAGCACTTAATGCATCCGCTGCGTACATCAGGGATGGACCACCACCCATATAGACTGCCATACCGAGGCATTCAATCACCTCTTGTTTAGTAGCCTTGAGCTTAACCAAGGCTTGTGTATGAAATCCCAAGCATCCATCACATCTAGCTGCAACACCAAGAGCAAGAGCAATTAACTCTTTCGTCTTTTTATCAAGCACACCATCCTTGGTGGCAGCTGCAGCCAAATCCCCAAACCCCTTCATGAGATCTGGGGCTTCTGCTTTAAGATGCGCCAAGGATGCAGAGATGTCTTTTGTAATTTGCTTATATTCTTTAGGCATTATTAATCTCCGATATCCGCTTTATTTGCAGCAACCGCCGCCGCCACAAGAATCACTACCAGCAGTGTTAATGCCCAATAAAGGGTAAGCAGGACAGAATCTAAATAAACCTGTTGCGAGCGGAACAACGCCAATCCATCCCCAAGCACCTATAGTTCCGGTAACAGCCAAACCAATCAAGATTAAGCCAACTACCATACGTAACATACGATCAACATTACCAACATTGCATTTCATATTAAGACCCCTTTTAGTTATTTACTACAATAATTTTGATACAACACATCCATTACAGCTACAGCTACATTGCTAGTTAGAGAGTAATAAATTTGTTTACCCTCTCTTCTAGTCTCTACTAACTCTTCATTGCGCAATACTGTTAACTGCTGCGAAAGTGTTGGCTGATGAATATCAAGACAGTCCTCAAGTTCACCAACGCATTTTTCACCCTGGCCAATTTGACATAACAACATCATGCGATCTCTGTTTGAGAGCACCTTCATTAAGCGGCAAGCGTCATCGGCTGATGCCTGCATCTTTTTTAGGTTAATGTTGATATCAATAGTATTCATAGGAACCTTGCTTAATTTAATGGCACACCGACTAATGGGCGACCCTCAAGAGTCCAAAGATATAAAGATCCGTCATATAGCTTGGTGGATTTATTGCCAACCAACTCAGACATCACAAACCAGCCGCCCGCTGCCAAGTGGCCAGTATTGCAATAAGCAATCGTTGGACCTTTGACATTTAAACCATTGGCTGACATTAATGCGTCATAAGTATTTTTCTGCCAAAAGTACAGTGCGCCATTCATTGGCTTAGCCAACAACTCTGGAGCTAGCTCTTTAGAGCCTGCAATATGGCCAAAGGTTTGTACATCTGGACGCTTAGCAAGGCCCAGATATTGTGCAGGTTGACGAGCATCCAATAGCTGTTGCTTGCCACCTTTAGATGCTGCCGCTACCTCATCTGAGCTTGCAATCAACTCTTGGCGAAAGGCTTTTGCAGACCAATTACCGGCAACTTTTTGGGCATTAGTGGTCGTATATTCACGTCCTTCACTCAACCACCCAGCAATGCCGCCATCCAATACTGCTACACGATCTTCGCCATACACTTTGAATGACCAGTATGTTCTTAATGCCTCATCAATATCAGACATATCCTGACCAATAGGTACTAATACGATCGGTTTATCTGAATTGATTCCCAAAGATTGAACCAGTTTCTCAAAGTCCACTTTTTCAGGAATCAGAAGCTTAATCTTTTTACCATCCACTAAGCGCTCAACGCGCACTTTCTTGAAGTCCAATAAGCTGGAATTGGTGATATGACCACCCACTTCTACTAAAAATTTCTTCCCTGTTTTTTTATCGGTATCAAACTCTGGATTTCTGAGATAGCTAGCCAAATCCGTTCTAACCTCGATCACCTGCACTTCCGATAGATTATTAGCTAGCCAATCAGCACTGACTACCGGACCAGGCAATGTGATCGCCTGCGCCAAACTGACTAAGCTGGTTAGTGCGAAGGCTAAAGCCCATTGAATTCTTTTCATTTCCACTCCTCTATGAATTTACCGCTAATAAATGCTCTGAAATGCGTCCCATCAAATCAATCTTGCACTGAGTTAGTACCTGGTGGTCTTTTAAATTTAGTGCAAGATTTCGGTTACCCAACTTCAGCACTAATTGCGCGATCTTTTGATCTCTTTCCAAAATCAAGGCTTCAATCTCTACTGCAAATAGTTGAATCAAGGCGCCTATCCACTTACTTATTGGAGCCATCCGTCCTTTTACATTCATTTGAAAGGCTTTTAGAGACTCGATCGCTAGCTTTGCATGCGCCATATCTTCTCCAGTTACCCACTGGTTAGTGGTAAACAGACGAACTGGTAAGCCTTGTTGGTTTAATGAAATCCCGATCAGATGATGGAAACTCTTTTCGTCACGCTTGATAACATGGAAATGTCCATGCTCTCCATTAGGCATTTCATCAGCCGAATGAGCATGGTAATAAAACTCATATCCACTAGTTTTATCGACCAAATCATTATTCGGATAATGCTGCCACTCAATAAACTCACTAGCGCCACATAAAGCAGCCTCATTCAGAGTGCGCCCAGATTCGGCGTACCTTATTTGAATGTTTGCCAGCTCTTGAGCTGCTAACCAGAGGTTAGATTGGGTGAGCATCGACGAAATCACTCTGCAGCTTTACGCTTTTTGGGGCCGCAAGGGTTTGAAGGACCACATGGGTTCGCTGCTTTTTTCTTTGCAGGACCGCATGGATTGGCTGCTTCTTTTTTAGGGCCACATGGATTTTTTTGTTCTGCACTCGGTGGATTACTAGGGGCATCCGCGGAATGCGCAAGCGGTGCTGCTGATAGACCAGCCAAAGCAAGCGCTAATGTAGCTACTGTAGATATCTTAGTCATATATTTCCTTTTTAAATTAAACCTGCGAGTTAACTGGGCCTTTGAATTTCTTCTCCATCCAAGAGCCTAATACGAAGATGCCTACTGCTGCAATGACCATGCCAATATTGATGTACAGATCAGAAATACTCAAGGCATCAGGCAGGGAGTCTGCTTTTGCAAATTCACCTAAGGTAGTAAGTACTTCAATACTCGGATAAATACCTGCAAACAATATGGTGCCTAGTAGGAGGCCAACCAGGAAAATTCCGGCATCAATACGTCCCGACATCAGACCCACCACTGAAGTTCCTGGGCAATAGCCACCAATAGCAAAGCCAGCACCTACAAGTGCCCCACCCAGGGCTGCAGCACCCAAGAATGCAGGCGGTACAAACAAACTCCCTGCATCCACCAGGCCTAACTTTTCTAAAACCATGAGGCCAACAGCTGCAAACACAATGGCAGTGAACATCACCTTAAATACTGACCAATCCGTTAAACGAAATTGGCCAGTTAATTTGTTGGGATTACCAAAACCAGCACGCTCTAATACAAAACCAAAGGCAGCGCCTATTAAAATCCCTGAAAGAATTGTTCCCATCTTATTTCTCCTCTTTCAAAAAGCGACTGACTAGTAATCCCACCGCAAAAAATGTTCCCAGAAAGGTAAATCCAGCCAAGCTCAGAACAGCAGCTCCGGATAAACCTAATCCACTTGTACATCCAGCGGCAACCCTAGCCCCAAAGCCTGCCAAAATTCCACCTATTAATGCAGTCCAGGGACGCTTAGAGCCCCCCAAAAACTTGGCGCCATCTAATTTGAATTGAATCCTATGAGCAAGATAAGCAGAAATAAGAGCACCAAAAGCGAGCCCAATCACTTGCCACGTGATCCATGCGCTTAATGGCTTGCCATCTTCAACCATGCCGCCAAGGTAGTCATTTGCATTCGTAGCAACTGGTGCAACATACATCCCCATCCAAGCAGTTAGCCTAGTAGTGAAGCCTGTTGCGCCCAACCCATGACCCGTAATTACAAAAGTAGCCAACAAAACAATACCCAGAAGAATTCCCGCTAAAAGCGGATTCATATACGGCGCTGGCTTTCTCTGCTCTACTTGCATATCCATCTTTACAGGCCTCATTTAAGGTTTAAATAATATATTTATTTATATAGTATTCCCTATACATCGGTAAGTCAAGTTGATGGGGAAGCAAAAAAGCAGAAATTTGATCTACATCATATAAAAGGGACTTTGTTTGGCATATCGCATGAGGTAATCAACTCAGTTCTCTTTTGGCGAAAATAAATAGGGAGCCTAAGCTCCCTATTCTGCAAACAGTGAAGATAAACTGACTATTTAAAATCGCCTTTTACAGAAGTGGGGCCTAGGAGTTCTTCGTTGAGCATAGCGAAAACTACTGAGTTACGGATTGAAGAAGCGTTGCAATCGGTATTTCCCTGTGATGCACGTATGCTTCCATCATCCTCATGACAAATAACTTACTTCTTAGCAACAAGGCCTAACAAGGCAGACATGCCTGCATGTCTTGCACCTTCATTGAGCTCTTTTTCATAGCAGCACAAATCGAGTATTTGAAATTCTTTTGTAAGATCTCGAATCAGTTCCTCGGTGTAGAGGTGTTCAATCAATGAGGGGCCACCCGTTTTGTACTCCAATTGCTTTGGTGTGTAACCTTGCAATATAAAAATACCCTCTGGCTTGAGGGATTGATGTACTTTTTTAAAGATACGCTCACGCATTAGTGGATCTGCAAACTGAATAAAAATTCCGATCACTGCATCGTAGGTATTTTCTTGCCAGTCAAAGCTGTCTGTATCTGAGAAAGAATATTCGACTTCTACTTGATTCTCTTTAGCAAATTGCTTGGCTTTGCTAAGGGCAATATCAGATGCATCAAAGCCGATAACTTGTATACCCTGCTTGGCTAGCCAAACACCGTTGCGTCCCTCGCCATCAGCAATACAAAGTACTTTATCTTTCGGCTTTAAGTATTTTTGGGTTTGTTCAACAAGATACTCATTGGGCTCTTTGCCAAAGATGAATTCCGCCTTATCAAAGCGTTCATTCCAGAATTGGGTTGCATCAGCAAAACTCATGGGCCTACTTTGATGAATTTGATTATTTTTTGAGTCCACCAACGAGGTCGCTCTTCAAATCGTTGATGTTCTCAAGACCAACTGCGATGCGTACCAAGCCATCAGTAATGCCCGCAGCTTTTCTAACTTCCGCAGCCACACGACAGTGAGTTGTTGTCGCTGGATGAGTAATGGTCGTGCGCGTATCACCCAAGTTTGCAGTAATTGAGCAAAGCTTCGTTTGATTAATCAGTTTGAAGGCTGACCTCTTGCCGCCCTTCAGTGTGAAAGACACAATCGCCCCACCTGCTTTTTGCTGGCGTTTTGCCAATGCATGCTGAGGATGAGATGTGAGACCGGGATGGTAAACGCGCTCAACACCAGGCTGCTTCTCGAGCCACTGCGCTAAAGCGAGTGCATTCTGACTCTGTTGCTTCATGCGCAACTCGAGAGTCTCCAGACCTTTCAAAAATACCCAGGCATTAAATGCAGACAATGTTGGACCAGCAGTGCGAACGTATGGGAATACTTTGCCCATGATGAAGTCTTTGCTGCCCACAATTGCACCGCCTACCATTCTGCCCTGTCCATCTAAGTACTTGGTCGCTGAATGAATGACCACATCAGCGCCAAGAGCTAATGGTTTCTGGAGCGCTGGTGTGCAAAAGCAGTTATCCACTGCAAATAAGGCTTTGGCTTTCTTGGCAATCTTAGAGATGGCTCTGATATCCGCAATTTCAGTTAAGGGATTCGATGGCGTCTCTAAATAAAAGAGTTTGGTGTTTGCTTGGACAGCAGCCTGCCATGACTTGGTATCAGCCAAATCAACATAGGTAGTAGTAATTCCAAAGCGACCCAAGATATTAGTGAACAACTGAATCGTTGCACCAAATACTGAACGAGAGCACACCACGTGGTCACCAGCCTGCAAGTGCGCCATCGCCATTGTCAAAATCGCTGACATTCCAGAGGCAGTAGCGATACATGCTTCACCACCCTCTAGGGCAGCCAAGCGATCTTGGAACATGCTGACAGTAGGATTGGTAAACCGAGAATAAATAAAACCTTGGTCAGCATGCGCAAAACCATCGGCCGCTAATTCAGCGCTATCAAAGCAGAAGCTTGAAGTCAGAAACATCGCCTCTGAATGCTCTTGGTATTCAGCAGTACGACGAGTGCCGGCACGGACCGCTAAGGTCTCGAGTGCCAGCTTAGAAAAATCTGGTTTTTTACGCGTGGTTTTACTTGTCATATTGCTATTTTGACACCGAATTGGGGATTTGCCTCTTGAGAGACGAATCCCTGTCGCTTTTTAGTCTTCAGTAGCCAAATGCAGATGGAGCTGGGAGCGAGCAAAGTCGCTAGAATCGCGCTGACGATCCGCTTTTGCCTCCGAAGTATTTCTAGCAGCTTCTAGGGCATCAAGATAGGATTCTGTGATATCGCCAGTGATGTAATTACCATCAAAGCAGGAGGCTTCAAATTGATGGATATTGGGATTGATATCTCGAACTGCCTGTTTCATGTCTTCGACGCTCTGGTAGATCAATTGATCAGCGCCAATCATTTTGTTGATTTCTTCATCGGTACGACCATAAGCAACTAACTCACTACGGGTAGGCATATCAATGCCATACACGTTCGGGAAACGCACTGGTGGTGCCGCAGATGCAAAGATCACTTTCTTCGCCCCAGATTCCCGAGCCATTTGCACAATCTCAAATGAAGTGGTGCCCCGTACGATGGAGTCATCCACGATTAACACCGTCTTATCTTTGAACTCGATACGCATTGCATTGAGTTTTTGACGGACCGACTTCTTGCGCACTTCTTGTCCAGGCATGATAAAGGTACGACCGATATACCGGTTCTTAAAGAAGCCTTCGCGGTAATCAACACCTAGCTTTTTAGCCACTTGCATGGCTGCCGGGCGACTAGAGTCCGGTATCGGCATAACCACATCAATCTCATCTACATTAGTCTCTTTGCGAATCTTCTCTGCCAAGTAGTCACCCATGCGCATGCGGACGTTATAAACAGTGACGCCATCAATAGTGGAGTCTGGACGCGCCATATAGACATATTCGAAAATACAGGGCGTGAGAATAGCATTAGCTACACACTGACGTGAATAGAAATTGCCGTCTAAATCAATATAGATTGCTTCGCCTGGATTCACATCACGTACAAAGGTAAAGCCCAAACCCTCAAGCGCCACTGACTCAGATGTCACCATCCATTCAGGACCTAGCGGAGTATCAATACGACCGATACAGAGAGGACGAATACCAAATGGGTCGCGGAATGCTAGCAAACCATAACCAGCAATGAGAGAAACGACAGCATAAGAGCCTTTAACCCGACTCGTTACGCCAGTAACTGCATTAAACATAGCGCCCTCATCTAAGGCGGCGCTATTGGTTTCTTTTTGAAGTTCATCAGCCAATACGTTTAATAACACTTCCGTATCGGAGCTGGTATTAATATGACGGCGGTCACGGTAAGCCATCTCTACACGCAAGCTTGGTGCGTTTGTCAGATTACCGTTATGTGCCAAAACAATTCCATAAGGCGCGCTGACATAAAAAGGCTGAGCCTCTTCTTCACTGCTTGCTGATCCAGCTGTTGGATACCGAACCTGACCGATACCAGCATTGCCGACCAAGCTGCGCATATTGCGAGTTCTAAAGACGTCACGCACTAAGCCATTTGCTTTATGCATGGTGAACGAATTACCGTTCATGGTTGCCATACCGGCTGCATCTTGTCCGCGATGTTGCAAGAGCAACAAAGCGTCATAGAGAAGTTGATTTACTGGTGAGTGGGAAACAGTTCCGACGACGCCGCACATATCTCTAGATTCCTATTGTTAATTTAGGAGTAATGGTAGGTGTAACTTTGGGCATTGCTTCACCCAATTGCTTAGCCCAGTCGGCTGGCAGCCAACCTTTAATTAAACCGGTTGCCATATCCATCGCTGGTCTGGTGATGGCATTTTTCCAGGCCATACTTTGTGGAATGGGTGTTAGTGCAGCAAGTGTTGCGAGAATAACTACCACCAATACGCCACGCGCTAGACCAAAAACTAAACCTAAAAATCGATCCGTCATACTCAAGCCGGCAGACAAAATAATTTTTTGTACTACCCCGCCAAACAAACCGCAGATGATCAAAGTCAATATAAAGAGAATGATGAAGCTAATTCCTAAGCTGAGGAGCTCATCGAAATGAAATGTAGAAAGCCATTCTGTAGAGAGGTAGTAGCTGTAGTGATAAGAAACCCATGCCGCGACAAACCAAGACGCTAAGGCAAGTACCTCTTTAAATAATCCCCGGGAAATGCCGACCAGCGCAGACACCAACAACACAACTAGGGTGAAATAATCCACCGATGTTAACTTGAGGGTGGATAAGTATTCCATTACTGCTTACCAGTCTCGACGACTCTTGGAGACAAGCCCATCGCCTTAATTTTCTTTTCCGCCGAATCGGCAGCATCCTTATCTGTAAATGGGCCGGCCCGCAAAACGTAGAGCTTGACACCATCCGTACCAGTCTTATTTAAGACGTAGTTTGGAATCTTTTGATCTTTGAGTTTTGCAATCCAACCTTTAGCGCGCTCTTCAGAAGCAAACGCGCCAATCTGAATCACATACTTGCTGGAGCCGTTTGTAGCGCTAGTGCTATTTCCACTGCCATTACCGTTATCCGTGCTGCTTGCAGCTTTTGCAGAGTTATCGACTTTAGGCTTTGCATTAGGGGCGGCGGCAACCACTTCTTCACCAGCAGCCAAGCCAAGACCAGGAGATTTATTGGCTGCAGGAGCAGGCTTCGTTTCTGGCTTAGCTTCTGGTTTGACTTCTGGTTTTGCTTCGGCTTTCGCTTCAACCTTAGGCTCTGGAGCAACTACTGGTTTAGGTAGTTCTTTTGCGGGTTCTGCAACGATTTCTGTTTTTGTTTTGTCTTCAGGCTTTGCATCAGTGCCCGGGATAGGCAGGCTGGTAACAATATTGACAGCAATGTCATTGGGAGCGGATTTTGGCTTATTGTCCAAAATTCTGGGGAGCCCAACAACGGCGAAAAGAACTAAGACAGCAGCGCCGATTAAGCGATGACGTGCTCTTTGTTGTTCTGGATCTTCTGTGAGGGCAAGCTCTTCTGCTTCAACCGATCGTTGGAAGCTCCTTGGAGCTGACTTTTTAGTGGTGCGTCTTGCCCCTACTGAACCTAATTCAAGGTCATCAGCCTGTGTTTTTCGCTTAAAGAAGCTCGGTAAACGAATCATGGATCAGTGGGCCTGGTTGTTTCGGTAAATCATTACGCCTGCAACAGTATAGAAGGATCCGAAGGTCACAATTCTATCACCCTCACCCGCTTTAGACAGCGCTTTTTGATACGCTGCAGCAGGATCTAGGAAGCATTCAATACCCCCGTCCAAGCCATTATTTGGCTTTACACCCAATGCCTCAAGCTTCTGGGCCAAAACTTGGGCGCTAGCGGCCCTAGGGGTTGGCAAATCAGTACAAAACCAAAAATCCACAATACCTAAAAGGGGTTTAATCACACCATCAAGGTCTTTATCCGCCATAGCGCCAAAAATGGCATAGGTATAAGGGTGGTATCCCATCTTATCCAGACCTTGCGCTAAGGTGGCTGCGGCGTGGGGATTATGGGCAACATCCAAGACCACCGTAGGCTGCCCAGGTAGCACCTGAAAGCGGCCAGGCAACTCAACTAGGGCAAAGCCATTCCGAATATCCTGCGCGCTCACAGGTAAGCGCTGATGTAAGGCCATCAAGGCGGCAATCACTGCAGAAGCATTCAGAATTTGGTTAGCCCCTCTGAGAGCTGGATAGCCAAGACCACTAAAGCGTTTTTTGCGCCCAGCCCAACCCCATTGTTGTTTATCTCCCTGGAAGTTGTAATCACGACCCTGCAACCAGAGATCGCAGCCTAATTTTTCGGCATAGTCGATTAATGATTGTGGTGGAACTGGATCCCCACAGACGGCAATCTGTCCTGGGCGGAAAATACCTGCCTTCTCGCGACCAATCGCTTCCCGGGTGCTACCCAAGAAGTCTGCGTGATCAATATCGATGCTCGTCACAATTGCGCAATCCGCATCCACAATGTTGACAGCATCCAAACGACCACCCATGCCTACTTCCAACACGACTGCATCTAAATTGGATTTAGCAAACAAGTGCATGATGGCTAAGGTGGTGAATTCAAAATAAGTGAGCGTCGGTGCGTCAACCAAACTCACACGGGCTTTTTCAACAGCAGCAAAGTGCTCAAGTAAAAGATGGTCATTGACCTCTTCACTATTCAACCGTGCGCGCTCGTTAAATTTCAGTAGGTGCGGCGAAGTATGGCAGCCCACCCGATAACCAGACGCGAGCAAAATACTTTCAAGGTAAGCGCAAGTCGAGCCTTTGCCATTCGTACCAGCCACCGTAATGACGGGGCAGTCAAAATGCAGATCCAATGCTGCCTTGACTCGATTAATACGCTCAAGACCCATATCAATACCAACGGGATGAGCAGTTTCGAGGTGGCTAAGCCAAGCCTCTAGGCTAGAAAAAAGAATGGGGGCTTGGTGTGCTGTGCTCAAGCGCTTAAACGGCTGCGCTACCCGCATTCGCAGGCTCTGGAAGTTTTTGCAAGAGCGCTAATAGACGTGCAATCTCGCCACGCATTTGGCGACGATCGACAATCATGTCAATTCCGCCTTTTTGCATCAGGAACTCTGAACGCTGGAATCCTTCCGGCAATTTTTCACGTACGGTTTGCTCAATCACGCGCGGACCAGCAAAACCGATTAAAGCTTTTGGCTCAGCCATTACAACATCGCCCATAAAGGCAAAGCTGGCAGAGATACCGCCCATAGTGGGGTCAGTCAAGACGCTGATGTATGGCAAACCTTTTTTAGATAGTAAGGTCAACATGGAATTGGTCTTAGCCATCTGAAATAAAGAGAGCAGGCTTTCTTGCATCCGCGCACCACCAGTAGCGGTAACACAAATAAAAGCGCACTTTTTATTGATCGCTTCTTGAACGCCACGCGCAAAACGCTCCCCCACTACAGAACCCATTGAGCCGCCCATATACTGAAACTCAAAACACGCTGCGACAACTGGAATGCTTTCGATTTTTCCGCCCATGACCATCAAGGCTTCTGATTCACCGGAAGCGTCGTTGGCTTCTTTAATCCGATCGGTATATTTTTTAGAATCTTTAAATTTCAGTGGGTCAGTTGGGTAAATATCCGCGCCGATTTCATAACGCCCTTTAGGGTCTAATAGTTTATCCAAGCGTTGACGTGCGCCAATGCGCATGTGATGACTACATTTTGGACAAACTGAAAGATTGGCTTCAATATCAGTGCTGTAAAGAACCGTTTCACAACTCGGGCACTTAACCCACAATCCTTCTGGTACTGATTTGCGATTTGCAGGATCAGTATGTTGAATTTGGGGTGGGAGTAATTTATCTATCCAGCTCATTAGTTTTTAACTATCCAATGCGTCGCGAATCTCACGAATGAAGGTTTCCAGTGATTGTACTGCCTGACCAGGAGGCGCTTCTTCTAAAAGCCGAATAATTCGGCTGCCAATGACCACTGCATCGGCGCTAGCGGATACTGCCTTAGCGCTAGCAGCATCGCTAATTCCAAAGCCTACAGCAATCGGAATGTCTGTTTCTTCCCGAATTTTCGGGATGATGCTAGCCACATCTTGGGTATTCAGGTGGGATGCACCAGTAACCCCACGCATCGACACATAATAGATATAGCCAGAAGCAATTTTGGCAGCCTCTTTAATACGTTCATGTGATGAAGTTGGAGCCAATAAGAAAATCGGGTCAATGCCAGCAACGCGCATACGCGCAGCAAAATCAACGCACTCTTCCGGCGGATAATCCACTACCAACACGCCGTCAACGCCAGCAGCTTTTGCTTCGGTTGCAAAACGTTCTGCCCCCATTTGTTCAACAGGATTTGCATAACCCATCAAGACCACTGGCGTGTTGACATCTTTTTTTCGAAACTCTTTTACCATTTCCAAGCAACTATGCAATGTCACTCCGTGGGTTAAGGCACGTTCAGAAGATCTTTGAATGACAGGACCGTCAGCCATGGGATCTGAAAAAGGTACACCTAACTCGATCACACTTGAGCCACCCCGTACTAATGCATGCATCAACTCAACAGTTAACTTTGGATCAGGATCGCCTGCAGTAATAAAAGGAATGAGTCCTTTTTTACCTGAGGCTTTTAACTCTTTAAAGAGTGCTGTAATTTTCGACATAACTATTTCTTAACCTTCAGATCCGGTAGCTTGCGCGACGGTGTGCATATCTTTATCGCCACGACCAGAAAGGTTTACCAAGATGGTTTTGTCTTTCGGCAAAGTCTTGGCGAGCTTACAGGCATAAGCAATGGCATGAGCAGACTCAAGCGCAGGAATAATGCCCTCGATGCGACAGCAATCATGGAATGCTTGCAAAGCTTCCTCATCAGTAATAGCAACATAGTCGGCACGACCGGAGTCTTTTAACCATGCATGCTCAGGGCCAACTCCGGGATAGTCCATACCAGCCGATACAGAATGCGTTTCAGAAATCTGACCATTCTCATCTTGCAATAAATAAGTACGATTGCCATGCAATACCCCAGGCTTACCCACACACAGGGCGGCAGAATGTAAACCACTACCCAGGCCATGACCTGCAGCTTCGACACCAATGAGTTTGACTTCGGCAAAATCAATGTAAGGATAAAAAATGCCCATAGCATTAGAACCCCCACCAACGCAAGCGAGAACATAGTCAGGTTGACGACCGGTCATTTCAGGCATTTGTACTTTGCACTCTTCACCAATGACACTTTGGAAATCGCGCACCATCATCGGATAAGGGTGTGGTCCAGCGACAGTGCCAATGATGTAGAAAGTATTGTCTACGTTAGTTACCCAATCGCGCATGGCTTCATTGAGTGCATCTTTTAATGTTTTGGTCCCTGACTCAACGGGCACCACTTTGGCACCCAACAGCTTCATGCGGAATACGTTTTGGGCTTGGCGAGCAACGTCGACTGAACCCTGATAGACAGTGCAATCTAAGCCAAAGCGCGCACAAATAGTGGCAGTAGCTACGCCATGCTGCCCTGCTCCAGTCTCCGCAATAATGCGCGGCTTACCCATGCGCTTAGCCAGCATTGCCTGACCAATCACATTATTAATTTTATGAGCACCAGTGTGGTTTAAGTCTTCACGCTTAAGATAAATCTGTGCACCACCCAGCATTTCGCTCCAACGTTTCGCGTGATAAACCGGCGATGGTCTACCGACAAAGTGTTTTAGCTCGTAATGAAACTCTTCGATAAACTCGGGATCGTGTTGATATTTAGCATAAGTCTCTTTGAGTTGATCTAATGCATACATTAATGTCTCAGAAACAAACACACCGCCGTAAGGACCGAAGTGTCCTCGTGCATCTGGCTTGTCGTACATAGCTACCTCTTTTGATTTATTTACAGCAAATTATTGGGATGATGATTTCTCATCTACCGCGCGCACTGCTTTTACAAATTCAGCCATGAGCGCAGGATCTTTAACACCCCTGCTGCTTTCTACGCCACTAGAGACGTCAACCGCGCAAGGATGCAGGCGTGCAATGGCCTCGCCCACGTTGTGCGTGTTCAATCCACCACTCAAAACGACCCGAGGCGCGTTTTCGCTTACCCATGTCTGTGGAATCCCCTGCCAATCAAAAGGAACGCCTCCGCCACCATAACCCTCGACGAGGGCATCCAGCAGAAAAGCATTTGCTTGCCTATATTGTAGGGAAAATTTACCAAAAGCGAAGTCCTGCCCCACCCGGGCGGCTTTCATCCAAGGCATTCCATCGGCGAGCTCAATACAGCGCTCTGGGGACTCATCCCCATGAAATTGCCATAAGGTGATGGGAGCAGCATTTTTAATGGCTGCAAACTCGGCATTCGTGGGGTTGACCACCAAACCAACAGCATCTATCCCAGCAGGAAGCCTGGAAATTAGCTGGGCAGCGACATTGGGACTTACCGCCCGAACACTGGGGGGATAAAACACAAAACCCACAGCATCCACGCCTGCTGCAACAGCTGCATCAATATCTGCAGAGGTCCTTAACCCGCAGATTTTGACTCTAGTTCGTCCAGGTGAGTATGTCAGTAAGCCCATAAATGAATAATAAAGCCTTATGAAGCAATGATTTGGGTTGGCAGCCAAGAGTTTTTCAGCCAGGGGTCTGGAATACCGAACTCGTCTGGGTAAGCAATCTTAGCCAAGTACAGACCATCAGGCATAAATGTTGGTGCAGCTATTTGTCTATTTTTGGCTTCTAAGACCTCTGCCATCCACTCTGGCTTTTGCCTAGCTTGTCCAATTTGGAGAAAGCAACCAACGAGATTACGGATCATGTGATGTAAAAAAGCATTTCCCCGAATAGAAAAATAGAGCCAGGGCTCTTCCGAAATGATTTCAATTGAGTGCAGCGTTTTGACTGGTGTCTTACTCTGACACTCAGAAGATCTAAATGAACTGAAATCATGCTCGCCAATAAGACACCGAGCCGCTTGTTTCATCCCCTCTACGTCTAGCCATTTATTTGGTGGAAGCAATAAGTAACCTGCCCTAGCATTTACCATCGGCGCCCGACAGGGGCCTGCATGTAAGGCATAAATATAAGTGCGCTCAAATGCAGAAAAGCGCGCACTAAATTCAGCAGGCACTTGTTTTGCCCAATTGACTACGATAGAGCTGGGTAGAAAAGAGTTGATGCCTCTGACCCAGGAAAATACTTCGCGTTCAACATTGGTATCAAAGTGCACCACTTGACCTAAAGCATGTACCCCAGTATCTGTTCTGCCGGCAGTAATGCTGCGAATCGGAAAATCCTTACATGATTCCTCGCCTACAAAGGCAGAAATGGCTTTCTCTAATTCGTCTTGAACTGAATTTTGATTTACCTGAGTTTGCCACCCAGAATAGGGACTGCCGTCATATTGCAGGCCGAGTGCTATGCGCATCGGTTCACACTCTGGGCCTTAGGCATTGCGATGCGAAAGCTCTGCTAATAAACCTTGTGCTTCAATCGTAATTACAGGATCCACTGAATTACTCACACGCAATACTTCTTCTAAAGACTTCATCGCAGCAGAAAAATCTTCTATCGTGATATAGGCACGCGCCAGATTGAGCTTGACGCGTAAGGTATCGGCCAATGGATTTGAAGCTGCTATTGGTGTTACCGGTGAAATTTCATTGATTGGCTTCGAGAGATCTAGATCAATCCCAGCAAATAACGCTTTAGTGCGCTCAGGCATTTCGAAGTGAGCCCCAGGCACAGATTTTTCTGAAGTCTGTGGAGCATGGGTTCTTGTCGCCTGGAAATTAGCCCCTTCAGAGCGTCTTGCATTACGCGCAAATGCCCACAGCAATAGACCAGTGAATGCGATTAAACCGATGGCAAAAACAGCGGGAGCAAAACCACCAAGTCCAAAGTTATTTTCAGCTGCTTTTTTATCTTTGGATTTATCTAACAGGCTTTGAAGATCTGCAATGTTTTTTTCTAACTCAGCAACGCGTGTTTTAGCCTGCTCTAATTGTTTTTCTTGGGCAACGAGCTCTTCGGTATAGCGGCGCTCTTGCTCATTACCTTCTGCGCTTGAGCCAATCTTCAGGCGATCCTTGGGAACTGAGGCTCCAGCCTTGGTATCGCCAGGTTTAGACGTTCCTGCAGCAGAACCCTTATCCACCTGCTCTGCACGCCACTCTGTATTTGCATCAGCAACAAATTGGTTTGCCTCTGCAGGACTAATGGAGCGGAGAAGCGCTTGGCTTGGCTTGCTTAATTCAGCTCCTGCAGCTAAGCGATTAATACTGCCGCTAGCGAATGCATCTGGGTTGGCTTTATATAAAGCCATCATGGTTTGATCTAAAGTAGCACCCTCTAATTGCGGAGCCATCAATGCAGCGATTTCGGAGAGCGTTTGACCAGGCTTCACCAGTACTTTTTGAACATCGCCCAAGAGTAAGGTGTAGGTTTTGGTTAGGCTTCCGCTTGCCCAGGTCAGATTAACTAAAACATCGACAAAGGGATCATCTGTGATTGGAACTGAATTGACTGTCTCCACCAGGACCATTAACTTCTCTTGGCGATTGCGATACACCATCACCTGTGGATTAAGTTCTAGAATCTTTTGAGAAATTCCAAGACGCTCATAGGCTGCTTTATTCGGCGTTGTTGCCTTCAGGCTATCTAAAGTAGCCGTTTCATCAGCCGCAATCCGAATCGGAATTTCTACGCGGAGTGGTTCCCCAGCCCTCGATTGAAGCTGTGGTGAACCTAAAGTCACCGCCCAAGCCGCACATGACCAACTAAGCCAAATAAAGCAAAGCGCTTTTACAAAGCGGCGTTGGCAGGTTTGTAACATTATTTTTCGAGCAAGATTCTTAGCATACGGCGCAATGGTTCTGCAGCGCCCCATAACAATTGGTCGCCAACCGTAAAAGCCCCAAGATACTCTGGACCCATTGCTAATTTATGTAAACGTCCAATCGGAACACTTAATGTTCCACTGACAGCTGCAGGTGATAAATCACGCTCAGTAGATTCACGGTCATTCGGAACCACTTTGACCCACTGGTTGTCGTTGGCCAAAATAGCTTCGATTTCCTCAAGGGGGATATCTTTCTTCAATTTCACAGTCAAGCCCTGTGAGTGGCAACGCATTGCACCGACACGGACGCACAAACCATCAATTGGAATACTGCCTGGTGTACGGAATGCGGGACGACCTAAGATCTTGTTGAACTCAGCGCCACCCTTCCACTCTTCTTTAGTTTGACCATTCTCCATCGGTACGTCGATCCAGGGAATCAAGCTTCCAGCTAAGGGGGTATTACGGAAATTCTTTTTCGGAAAATCAGGTGAACGCAAAGTTTCGGTAATTTTGCGATCGATGTCCAAAATCCATGATGAAGGATCTGCTAATTCGGTAGCAACGCTGTCGCGCAATGCGCCCATCTGCAGTAGTAACTCACGCATATTTTGTGCGCCCGCTCCGGATGCCGCTTGATAAGTCATGGCACTGATCCACTCGACCATATCTGCCTTCACTAAACCACCCATTGCCATCATCATTAAGCTAACGGTACAGTTACTACCAATCCAATTCTTGCCACCCGCAGCCAAAGCTTTGTCGATCACCGGACGATTCACGGGATCCAAAACCAACACTGCATCATCCTTCATGCGTAAGGCACTAGCAGCGTCGATCCAATGACCATTCCAGCCTGCAGCACGCAGCTTTGGGAAAATCTCATTGGTGTAGTCGCCACCCTGGCAGGTCAGAATGATGTCGCAGAGAGACAAGGCTTGAATGTCATTGGCATCTTGCAGCGTGCTTTCGCTTTTGCTCACTTTTTGACCATTCAGCAATGGCACTTCGCCACCAGCTTGGCTGGTACTAAAAAATACTGGCTCAATCAAATCGAAATCTTTTTCAGCGAGCATTCTTTCCATCAGAACGCTACCAACCATACCGCGCCAACCAACTAAACCTACCAATGGTGTTTTTGTATTTGCCATGATGATCAACTATCTAGTGAATATATTTATAGTGCTTCTTATTTATGCCAATGCCGCAACAACTGCATCACCCATTTGGACAGTGCTTACCTTTTGAGTACCTTCTGTATAAATGTCTGCAGTACGCAAGCCTTGCGCTAATACTTTTTGCACAGCCTTTTCAATGCGCTCCGCTTCTGCAGGCATTCCTAAGGAATAACGCAACATCATTGCTGCCGACAAAATAGTCGCCAATGGATTAGCAATGCCTTTGCCAGCGATATCCGGGGCAGAACCATGGCTTGGCTCATATAAGCCTTTGTTGTTCTTATCTAGGGAGGCTGAAGGCAGCATACCGATAGAGCCCGTGAGCATTGCCGCCTCATCAGACAGAATATCGCCAAAAAGATTGCCAGTAACCACCACATCAAATGCTTTAGGGGCTTTAACCAACTGCATCGCCGCATTATCTACATACATATGGGATAACTCTACATCCGGATACTCTTTGGCAATCCGAATCATCACCTCACGCCAAAGCTGTGAGGTTTCCAAAACATTTGCCTTATCAACACTGCATACTTTTTTGCTACGCTTACGCGCTGCTTCAAATGCAACACGGCCAATGCGCTCTACTTCAGGCTCGCTGTAGTGCATGGTGTCAAAACCTTCGCGCGCACCCTTAAATAAAGGTAATTCAGAAGTACGTATTCCACGTGGCTGTCCAAAATAAATATCACCATTGAGTTCGCGAACAATCAAAATATCTAAGCCACCAATAATTTCTGGCTTGAGACTAGATGCAGCGGTGAGTTCTGGATAACAAATGGCTGGCCTGAAATTGGCAAATAACTCCAGGTGTTTACGCAATCCTAAGATCGCCTGCTCTGGACGCAGTTCGCGTGCGAGGGTGTCGTACTTCCAATCCCCTACTGCACCAAACAAAATAGCATCGGCTTTTTTGGCCAACTCAAGAGTGGCTGGCGGTAATGGATGACCTGAGATATCGTAGGCAGCGCCACCGACTGGAGCTTCCTCTAGATCAAACTTGGGACCGAGTGCGTTTAATACTCGAACGGCTTGAGCAACGATTTCCGGACCGATGCCATCGCCCGGGAGAACTGCAATTTTCATGAAAGACCTTTAACTCTGCAAAATTACGGCAATTGTGTCGCAAGCCAAGGCATCTTCAGAATGCGCTCAGCTTCATAAGCCTTGATTTTATCTGCATGTTGCAGGGTTAAGCCAATATCGTCCAAGCCATTAAGGAGACAGTACTTTCTAAATGGGGCTACTTCGAAGCTATAGGTCTTGTTATCCGGTGCAATCACTTCCTGACGTTCAAGGTCAATAGTGAGCTCAAAGCCATTAAATGCCATGGTTTCATTAAAAAGGTGATCTACCTGCTGCTCTGAGAGCACGATGGGCAGAAGGCCATTTTTAAAGCAATTGTTGTAGAAAATATCGGCAAAACTAGGGGCAATGACCGCTCTAAAACCAAATTGATCCAAAGCCCAAGGCGCATGTTCACGGGAGCTTCCGCAACCAAAGTTTTTACGCGCCAGAAGAATTCCTGCGCCTTTATAGCGAGCTTGATTGAGAACAAAATCTGGATTAATGGGGCGATTAGTGCAATCTTGGCCTGGCTCGCCATGATCCAAGTAGCGCCATTCATCAAACAGGTTTTGGCCAAAGCCCGTCTTTTTAATGGACTTCAGAAACTGTTTTGGAATGATGGCATCGGTATCCACGTTCTCGCGATTAAGCGGAGCAACTAAACCTTTGTATACCGTAAATTTATCCATGATTCGAGCTTTAACTTTGATTGATTACTTCACAGGAGTAACGACAACATCCTTACCCTTAGTTTGAGACTGATTATTTTGTTGGCTTGAGCTAGTGCCCCCCATTGAATTGCCCATATTCTGCAAATCTTTGCCCATACCTTCCATAGTGCTACTGCATGCTGAGATGACTAAGCCTGCAATACCAACGATAGTTAATCTGGCAATTAAAGAAATTGGAGAAAATTTCATGATTGAGATGCCTTTAAGAAATTTTACGAACATCAACAAAATGACCTTCGATTGCAGCTGCTGCAGCCATTGCTGGGCTAACTAAATGGGTTCTACCGCCGTTACCTTGGCGACCTTCAAAATTGCGATTCGACGTGGAAGCACAACGCTCACCCGGCTCTAAGCGATCCGCATTCATGGCTAAACACATTGAGCAACCAGGCTCACGCCATTCAAAGCCTGCGGCCTTGAAGATACGATCCAAGCCTTCACGTTCCGCTTGGGCTTTTACCAAACCAGAACCAGGAACTACTAAGGCTAACTTCACATTAGCGGCAACCTTCTTACCAAGGCGATCAACCACCTTAGCGGCTGCTCGAATATCTTCAATACGGCTATTAGTACAAGAGCCAATAAATACTTTGTCTACAGAGATGCTGCTTAACGGTGTATTTGGAATCAGATTCATGTACTCCAAGGCACGCTCCATGGCAGAACGTTTATTTGGATCACGCTCTTTTTCGGGATCAGGTACGCGTTCACTAATAGCGAGCACCATTTCTGGAGAAGTACCCCAAGTCACTTGAGGAGCAATCTCCTCTGCACGCAATTCCACTACTGCATCAAATTTTGCATCAGCATCTGAACGCAAGGTTCTCCAATACTGCATGGCTTGCAACATTGCAGGGCCCTGAGGTGCATAGGGACGTCCTTGAAGATATTCAATCGTGGTTTCATCAACAGCAACAAGGCCAGCTCTAGCGCCAGCTTCAATTGCCATATTGCAAAGCGTCATGCGACCTTCCATTGAAAGATTACGAATCGCTTCACCTGCAAATTCAATGGTGTAACCCGTCCCACCAGCAGTGCCGATCTTGCCAATCACTGCGAGGACAATATCTTTAGCGGTAGAGCCTGGTTGCAAACGGCCATCGACTCGTACCAACATATTTTTGCTCTTTTTCATGAGCAAGGTTTGAGTTGCCAATACATGCTCAACTTCGGATGTGCCAATGCCGAAGGCTAAAGCTCCGAATGCACCATGAGTACTGGTATGGGAGTCTCCGCACACTACTGTCATGCCAGGCAATGTTGCGCCCTGCTCTGGGCCAATGACGTGAACAATCCCCTGGCGGGTATCGTTCATTTTGTAATGGGTAATACCGAATGCATCACAGTTTTGATCCAAGGTATCTACTTGCAACTTAGAGATCGGATCTGTAATACCTTCAGAACGATCTGTCGTTGGAACGTTGTGATCAGAGACCGCTAAATTGGCGGAGATGCGCCAAACGGGACGACCAGCCAAATTTAAACCTTCAAATGCTTGAGGACTGGTTACCTCATGTAGCAACTGACGGTCAATATAGATCGTGGCTGTGCCATCCTCTTCAGAGTAAACAACGTGGTCATCCCACAATTTGTCATAAAGCGTACGAGACATGAGTGACCTTTGAAGCCTTATTTACGAACTGAGATATTTGGAACTTTACGCGTTGTTTCACCAACATACAACTGACGTGGACGTCCAATCTTGTACTCAGGATCTGTAATCATTTCTTCCCACTGAGCAATCCAGCCTACAGTTCTTGCCAAAGCAAAAATACAGGTGAACATTTCTGTTGGAATACCGAGAGCCCGTTGAACGATACCAGAGTAGAAATCAACGTTTGGATAGAGCTTACGGCTAACAAAATACTCATCTTCCAAAGCAATCTTCTCCAGAGTCATTGCCAATTTGAACAATGGATCATCTTGTAGACCGAGTTCGCTCAATACTTCATAGCAAGTCTCACGCATCAATTTTGCGCGTGGGTCGAAGTTTTTGTAAACACGGTGGCCAAAGCCCATCAAGCGAACGCTAGAGTTCTTGTCTTTTACTTGAGCAATGAATTCATGAATCTTATCAACCCCACCGTTTGCTTGAATTTCATTCAACATCTGCAAGCAAGCTTCATTTGCACCACCGTGAGCTGGACCCCAAAGGCAAGCAATACCAGCAGAGATAGCAGCAAATGGGTTTGTGCCAGAAGAACCGCATAAGCGAACAGTTGAGGTAGAAGCATTTTGCTCATGGTCTGCATGCAAGGTAAAGATACGATCCAAAGCACGAACCAATACAGGGTTTACTTTGTATTCTTCACATGGGGTTGCAAACATCATGCGCATAAAGTTTGCGGTGTAAGACAAAGAGTTATCGGGATAGATAAAGGGCTGCCCTACGGAATACTTATAAGCCATCGCAACTAAAGTTGGCATCTTCGCAATCAAACGAATTTGCGCTACTTCACGAGCATGTGGCTCACTATAGTCAATCTCATCATGGTAGAACGCAGCCATTGCGCCAACCAAACCCGTCAATACTGACATTGGATGTGCATCACGGCGGAAGCCACGCAAGAAGAACTGCATTTGCTCATGGACCATTGTGTGGTGCATGACCATATTTTCAAAATCTTTTTTCTCAGTAGCGTTAGGCAAATCACCGTTGATCAAGAGAAAGCAAACTTCCAAGAAATCACAGTTATTCGCTAAATCTTCAATGGGATAGCCGCGATAGAGCAATTCACCTTTATCGCCATCAATGTAAGTAATTTTGCTATTGCATGAAGCAGTAGAAAGAAAGCCGGAATCGTAAGTGAACTTACCAGTCTGACCATAGAGCTTACGAATATCGATTACGTCAGGACCTACTGTCCCTTTGTAAATTGGCAGATCAATATCTGGTGTTCCATCCGAAAACGAGAGTTTTGCTTTGATGTCCGATTCAATCATTTCTAATCCTTAGTCATTCAAAATTAAGATTAATACACTATTCGAGCACATGCTTTCACTACTATTGCATCAAAAGGCTGAATTACTTCTCTCTCAGCTTATGTAATACCGCTTTAAAAGAGTCAGTTTGCAACTCTTTCTCCAGGACTGCCACAGAATCTTTACGACCGATCAAGAGATCCATTAAATCGTTGTCTTCTAAGGCCAGTAACTGGCTTAATACTTTTCCCTCTTCTGCGCTTAACTGAGCGCCATAGTGCTCAAAGAAACGTCGCAGAATTAAATCATTCTCTAGTAAGCCCCTACGAGCATCACTCTTTAAACGATATAACTCTGCATTTCCGAGGGTCATACTGCCCTGCGAACCATCAGCTCCTTGATCTTGCCAATCGCCTTCGTTGGGTTCAGGTGCTTAGGACATACATCTACGCAATTCATGATCGTATGGCAACGGAATAAACGGTATGGATCTTCTAAATTATCCAAACGGAGATTGGTTTCTTCGTCGCGGCTATCAGCAATAAAGCGATATGCCTGTAGCAAACCAGCCGGGCCAACAAACTTATCTGGGTTCCACCAGAAGGATGGGCATGATGTTGAGCATGATGCACACAAGATGCACTCATACAAACCATTTAACTCTTCACGCTCTTCAGGACTCTGGAGACGCTCCTTTTCAGGAGGTGGATTGTCGTTTACTAAATAAGGCTTGATAGACAGATATTGCTTAAAGAACAAAGTCATGTCCACAATCAAATCGCGCACTACTGGCAAACCAGGTAATGGGCGCAATGTGATGACCTTAGGCAAAGTCAACATATTAGTCAAACATGCCAAACCGTTTTTACCGTTGATGTTCATTGCGTCTGAACCGCAAACACCTTCACGGCATGAACGACGATAAGAAATAGTTTCGTCTTGTTTCTTCAAGGAAATCAAAGCGTCTAACAACATGCGCTCACCTGTCAGTTCAAGCTCATAACGCTCCATGCGGGGTGCAGCATCGACATCTGGATCGTAGCGGTAAATTTCAAATATACGGATATCACTCATGTTCTATTTCTCTTCGCTTAGAAAGTACGTTCTTTAGGAGGGAAGGACTCAACTGTCAAGGGCTTTAACACAACTGGCTTGTAAGTTAACCTATTGCCTTCGCTATACCAAAGGGTATGCTTCATCCAATTGTCATCATCGCGCTCTTGATGATCATCATGTGAGTGTGCACCGCGACTTTCTTTGCGAGCAGCTGCAGAGATCATGGTTGCGTTAGCAGTCTCAACCAAGTTGGCTACTTCCAAAGCTTCAATGCGGGCAGTATTGAAAATCTCCGATTTATCTTTAACCCATAAGTGCTTAGCACGCTCGGTTAACTTTGCCATTTGACGAACACCTTCATCCATCAGCTCTTGGTTGCGGAATACGCCAGCGTATTTCTGCATGCACTTACGAATGTCATTGGCTACATCTTGCGCATACTCACCAGAGGTAGAGTTATCCAGCGCCGCAATGCGTGCCAAAGTTTGCTCGCCAGCATTCGCAGGTAATTTCTTAAACTCACGATTCTTTAGGTTCAAACCAGCAATATGGTTACCAGCTGCGCGACCAAATACCAAGAGATCAAGCAATGAGTTGGTACCTAAGCGATTAGCGCCATGCACAGAAACACATGAGCATTCACCAATTGCATACAGTCCATTAACGATTTCATTGTGAATGCCGTTGGCAGGCACAACGACTTGACCATTGATGTTAGTAGGAATACCACCCATCTGATAGTGAATCGTTGGTACTACGGGGATTGGCTCTTTGGTAACGTCAACGTTAGCAAAGTTAATACCAATCTCATATACCGAAGGCAAACGCTTCATGATCGTCTCGGCGCCAATGTGCGTCAAATCGAGTACTACATAGTCACCGTTAGGACCGCAACCGCGCCCTTCTTTAATTTCTTGATCCATACAGCGGGATACGAAATCCCGTGGCGCTAAATCTTTATAGGTTGGCGCATAGCGTTCCATGAAACGCTCACCATCTTTATTACGCAAGATACCACCCTCACCGCGACAGCCTTCTGTCAACAGCACACCCGCACCAGCTACGCCAGTTGGGTGGAACTGCCAGAACTCCATATCTTCCAATGGAATACCTGCGCGCGCTGCAAGGCCCATACCGTCTCCGGTATTGATAAACGCGTTAGTAGATGCATCCCAAATACGGCCTGCACCGCCCGTTGCCAAGAGCACTACCTTGGCTTCAAGGATATAAACCTGACCGGTTTCCATTTCAAGGGCGGTAACACCAACCACATCACCCTCGTCATCACGAATCAAATCTAGCGCCAACCACTCAACGAAGAAATTGGTTTTTGCGCGGACGTTACGTTGATACAGCGTGTGTAACATCGCATGGCCAGTGCGGTCAGCTGCAGCACAAGCGCGTTGCACGGGTTTCTCGCCGTAGTTTGCAGTATGACCACCAAATGGACGCTGATAAATCGTGCCATCTGGATTACGGTCAAAAGGCATACCAAAATGCTCAAGTTCGTAAACTGCTTTGGGAGCTTCACGACACATGAACTCGATGACGTCCTGGTCACCTAACCAGTCGGAACCTTTGATCGTGTCGTAAAAGTGATAGTGCCAATTGTCTTCACTCATATTGCCTAAAGACGCGCCAATACCACCTTGAGCTGCAACCGTATGTGAACGGGTTGGAAATACTTTGGTTAATACAGCAACATTCAAGCCGGCCTCAGCCAATTGCAAGGAAGCGCGCATACCCGAGCCACCCGCTCCAACAATCACCGCATCAAAACGGCGGCGTGGCAATGATTTTTGAATTGCAGTCATCGAATTACACTTTCCACAAAATTTGGACGGCATAGGCCGCACACGCTACGAGATACAGAACGGTCAACACTTGCAGTGTTAAACGAATGCTGACTGGCTTAATGTAGTCCATCCAGATATCACGCATACCAATCCAGGCGTGATAAAAAAGGCTAAACAAAGCCAGGAATGTTAAGAGCTTCATGAACTCATTGCTAAACAAGCCAGACCAACCTTCGTAAGTCGCACTGCCGGTAATGCAATAGTCAATGAGCAACACAATCGTAAACACCACCATCACAATTGCAGTAATACGTTGGATGATCCATTCTTTGAGACCGTAATGAGCGCCTACAACTAAGCGCTTTGGTCCAATGTGATAAATAGGCATGAAATTTCCTTAATAAAGATACGCTTAGCGCTTAGTAGAAGCCGAACATTTTGAGACCCACTACTGCGGTCAAAGCCAAGCCAAGGCAAAAAACAAAAATGGCTGAACGATTGGCTTCTGTCTTATCTACGCCGATTTCTAAATCCAGCAAGAGGTAGCGGATACCAGCACAGAAGTGGTGCAAGAAACACCAGATCAAACCAAGGCAAATAATCTTTACCCAGATATTGCTCGTGATGGCTTGGAACTTTTGATAACTCAACTCAGAAGCAAGACTCTGATCAAAGAGATACAAAATAAATGGCAAGAGGAGGAATAAGACTGCTCCGCTGATGCGATGAAGAATAGAAACCTTACCTGCCCAAGGGAGGCGGTATTTAATTAACTGGGCTAGACCAATATTGCGGTAAACCGGTCTATCTTTTTTTATGTCTTGCTGTGCATCAACCATGGGCAATCTCTATATTCAAAGGGAGGTTTAATGTGGTTTTGTTGTGTTGCAACATATTCTATTGGAAACCTTAGAGTCAGTGGGGATTTTTTAGCGTTTAAAGGGGTTAAATAGGGGTTTTAACGGATAAGCTCAGTTCAATTTGTTCTCGTAATGCTGATCAGAAGTGTCGTACCTTGCGTGTCGAATTTCTACTGGTTTATTCCCGTAGGTATACGCAACCCTCTCTACTGAGAGTAATGGTGCACCCACCTCTAAGTTCAAATGCTTAGCCAACACTTGGTTGGCAGCTATGGCCTTGATTTTTTCTTCGGCACGCACCATGTGGGTGAAGTATTGACTTTCATACAAGGCATAAACCGGGCCATGCCACGCAGTTAGCGCATCGAGATCCAAGCCCTTAAATCGTCCGCCAGACAACCAAATCTCTTCAAAAACAATGGGTTTGCCTGCAAAGCTCTGTACGCGATCAATATGAATTACCGAATCACCTGCCTTTAATTTAAGCAAGTTCGCAACATAGGGGCTTGCTTTAGTCTTTACGCATGTTAAAAACTGGCTTATCAGGTGAAATTTTTCACCTGAATCCGGAGCGAGCCGTAAAAACCGATATTGCCAGTCGTCTTCCTGGTGGGTAGCCACAAAAGTACCTTTACCCTGGCGCCTCACCAATAAATTTTGCGCGGCTAACTCATCTATTGCCTTGCGAACCGTACCCTGGCTTACTGCGTAGCGAGCCGCAAGCTCCATTTCGCTGGGAATAGCATCCCCAGGAAGCCATTCAGAGGCTTGAAGGCTGGCCAAAATCATCGCCTTAATCTGTTCGTACAGAGGACTAAATGAGGCTACTGGCATGGTTAAATCTGACAAATTAACTCCATGACGCTATCAATTGGATAAAATTCAGGGTAATTCTAGTCTTATATAAGACATCATTGACAGTGTAAAGCTAAAGTCCCTACACTTGAATGGATAATAGAAAAGTTTTCATTAATTAACCTTCCTCGGAGTTATTAGTAATGGCAAAAGCCCCAATGCGTGTCGCTGTAACCGGTGCAGCCGGTCAAATCGGATATTCCCTTCTGTTCCGCATCGCCAATGGCGACCTTTTGGGCAAAGATCAGCCCGTAATTCTCCAATTGCTTGAGATTCCCGATGAGAAAGCACAAAAAGCCTTAGCTGGCGTCATGATGGAATTGGAAGACTGCGCATTCCCACTCTTGGCTGGTATGTCTGCGCATTCCGATCCAATGACTGCATTCAAAGATATCGACGTTGCTCTTTTAGTTGGCGCACGTCCACGCGGTCCCGGCATGGAGCGTAAAGATTTGCTCTCCGCGAATGCGCAAATTTTCACAGCACAAGGCAAAGCATTGAATGCTGTTGCTAAGAAGACTGTCAAAGTGTTGGTTGTTGGTAACCCAGCAAACACCAACGCCTACATCGCCATGAAATCAGCACCAGATATTCCTGCGAAGAACTTCACAGCAATGTTGCGCCTGGATCACAACCGCGCGCTCTCCCAATTAGCTAACAAATTAAACAAACCTGTTGCTGATATTGAGAAGCTCGTCGTTTGGGGTAACCACAGCCCAACGATGTACCCTGACTATCGCTTTGCAAGCATCGATGGGAAATCTGTTAAGGACGCGATCAATGACGCAGCTTGGAATAAAGATGTGTTCATTCCTACTGTTGGTAAACGTGGTGCGGCCATCATTGAAGCACGCGGCCTTTCATCGGCAGCCTCTGCAGCGAATGCAGCCATTGACCACATCCATGATTGGGTGCTGGGTACCAATGGCAAATGGGTGACCATGGGCATTCCTTCTAAAGGCGAATACGATATTCCAGCCGAAGTCATTTACGGCTTCCCAGTAGTCTGCGAAAACGGTGAGTACAAGATGATCGAAGGTTTAGAGATCGACGAATTCTCCCGTGAGCGTATGACTCACACCCTTAACGAGTTGCTCGAAGAGCAAGCAGGCGTTAAGCACTTACTCTCCTAAGGAAAATTTCCAATGAAGAAAAACCTTCTCATCATCAGCGCTGCACTAGCAGGCCTATTCGTCACTACAAGTGCAAGCGCTGCTGAAGAAGTTGTTACATGGAGCTGTAGCGAAAGCAAGCAGTTCAAAACCTCTAGTACTGGCAGTACCGAGAAAGTTCGCTTAACTTGGGATGCCCAGACTTATGACTTGGATCGTCAAACATCTTTGCCAGGTAGCCTGCGTTACAAAAACATGAACAGTGGCCATGACCTGGTTGTGTTGGGCAATAAAGCAATGTTGTTTAATATCAAAGCTGGCGTACGACTTGCTGATTTCTGCCAAACGCCAGAAATGAAAGCGGGCAAGATGCCTCATTTGTTTGCTGGTACAGAACCATTTGTTGCGAATTAATTTCTGATTGCTGTCAGTAAAAAAGCCGAGAATTTCTCGGCTTTTTTCTTTTTACAGCACCACTACATTTCCTAATGGAATAAAGGCTGTTGGGTAGGTGCATCATCGGGCATTTCCGCATGTGTTGCCTCGCCTGAACGATCCGGAAATAATGGCGCCCCACAGTCATCGCATAACTCTGGATCAAACAACATGGCATGGCGGAAGACATCTTCCACACCGGCATCATGCAAAGCATCACATATCTTTTTGATCGGGCTTTCATCATCCGATAAATCATTGAGCGCATCGCTTGCCACACTTTCACGATCATATAAAGGCCAGATCACGCCATACATCACCTCAGCAGAACCCTTAGCGCTAAACGAAATACGGTACTCATCGGCCTGCTCTTCGCCAAATGCACCGACCACGCAAGATAAGCCTGCTGGGAGAATGCCTAAAGTGCTTTCAAGATAATTGACTGCTGCACGAATGCTTAAAGGACGCACATGTTTATCAGCCAAGCGGCAATTCGTGAAATAAGCCTCGGGTAGTAAAAGTTCAAACTCGCAACCCGGCAACATGGAAGCAATCGGATCATGCATTGCGTTTTGCCAACCAATCAAACTTACCCCACGCTCTTGTCGTGCCGGAGCTTCAGCCTGCCAACGAAAGATGGGTGATCCACTTGGTGCGCTTAATGCAGCAATGATAAATCGCGGATCCGCTAAAACTGCAATCGTCTCGGACATATCCCGGAGTTCTAATTTCACATCTGCAGCAGAGATAGCAGCTGTTGCTAAGGCCTCGGTGAGTACCCGCGTTTGACAATGCGAATGGGGCATCTGATCAATACTGTAAAGCCAAGGCACAATTGCCAAACGGGTATCGGGCGCAGCAACAGCGCTATTTAACGCCTGTGCGGTTGCCTCAATCATATTAGTGGGCAACGGACCAGAAGGAATTTGATAGCGGGTATGCGCAACAATCGGCATGGCCAATAGCAATACATCCCAATCCTGTCCCTCATGTTCCAACTGAAGTGACTCAGCCAAGGTTTCAGCGGAGTCAGCGAGAACCTCAAAGGCGACAGTGTTGATGCGAAAGGTTTGATCTAATGCCGCATCAATCACATTTTGATTCTGGCTTTTTAGTAAACGCATTAATCGGACATTCAGACGCTCCTCCCAAAAACGATCCTCTATTTGGCTGCCAGAAGCAGCCAAAGAAATCGCATCTGCAACCAGTTTTTCAACTTCAGGGGAGCTGCGTTGTGAAGATTTAGTGCGGTGTACAGCCATTATTTTCTCTCCGCCCGTCTAAATATGGGCTTCTCTAACTTTGATTCTGCAGCAAAATATCGATAGCCGTCCAAATTAAACCCTTTTAAATCTGCAGGGTCGGTAATGCGGTTTTCAACCACATAGCGCGCCATTAGACCGCGTGCACGCTTTGCATAAAAAGAAATGATTTTGTATTTGCCATCCTTGGCATCCTGAAACACCGGGGCAATCACGGGGCAGTCTAATTCTTTCGCTTGCAACACCTTAAAATACTCCTCGGAAGCCAGGTTCAACAACACGGGTTTCTTCTGCTTCTCTAGCACCTTTTTCAAGGAATCGGTTACTCTGCTGCCCCAAAAAGCATATAAGTCTTTTCCTCGCGCATTCTTGAAGGTAGTACCCATCTCCAAGCGGTAGGCTTGCATCAAGTCCAAAGGTTTTAGGGCGCCATACAGACCTGACAATATCCTGATGTGATCTTGAGCAAAAGCGACATCCTTGGCATTCAGGGTTTTAACATCAAAACCATCATAGACATCACCATCGAAAGCATAGATCGCCGGTTTGCTGTTTTCTGCGGTAAATTTTTTGGACCAGTCACGGTAACGACCCACATTCAAAGCAGCCAGTTGATCGGATAAACCCATTAACTTAGCTACGTCCTGGGGGGATAACTTTTTAAGATCTGCAATCAACTTAGCTGATTCCGAGACGAATTCAGGCAATGTCGGTGTCTTGACCTGAACAGGGGTCTTGTAATCCAAGGATTTAGCGGGCGAAAGTACGATCAGCATGGCACAATTTGTATATGTATTTTTACCATTCTAGCGACTACCAGATTTGTCTGCCCTAAAAGGGCAATAGCTGCCCCATAACCGTCTTTCCATGAATCCATCAGATACCACTCCCTCATTTCCGAGTCGCCTTCCTAATGTAGGTACAACGGTATTTACTGTGATGTCTGCACTGGCAACTGAGCATCAAGCGATTAACTTGGGACAAGGCTTCCCTGACTTTCCGTGCGATCGCAAATTAATCGCTAACGTCAATGACGCGATGCTGGCTGATCACAATCAATATCCCCCAATGTTAGGGATTAAAGAACTGCGTGATGGTATTGCGCAAAAGATCAAGGGCTTATATGGCCATCAATATGATCCCGATTCTGAAATCACCATCACCGCTGGTGGTACCCAAGGAATTCTGACGGCCATTCTGGCATGTGTTAGTCCGGGTGATGAAGTGGTTATTATTGAGCCTGCATACGATAGTTATCGTCCCTCAATTGAATTGGCTGGCGGAAAAACGATCGCTGTTTCTCTGGAAGTGATTCGTGATGAGCAAGGCCAGGTTGCTTCTTATGAAATCCCTTGGGAAGCATTAGCCAATGCAATCCATTCCAAAACACGCTTGATCATTATCAATACCCCACATAATCCAACTGGAATGGTTTGGAAAAGAACTGATCTTGATCGATTGGCAGACTTAGTTAAAGATACTTCAGCCCTCATCTTGAGCGATGAAGTCTATGAGCATATGGTCTACGATGGCGCTAGTCATTACAGCGTAGCCTCTCATCCCCTTTTAGCGGCGAGAAGTTTTCTCATCTCTAGTTTTGGTAAAACCTATCATGTCACCGGCTGGAAGGTGGGTTACGTTGCAGCCCCACCTGCACTCAGCAAAGAGTTCCGCAAGGTTCACCAGTTCAACGTCTTTACCGTCAATACACCGATGCAGTATGGCTTAGCTTCTTATCTTACGGATGCCTCACATTATTTAAACCTGCCTGCTTTTTACCAAGCGAAACGGGACTTTTTTCGAGCCGGCCTATCTCATACAGGCTTTACATTATTGCCAAGTCCAGGAACGTATTTTCAGTGCGTGGATTATTCCGCACTCAATATTCCCCAAGCCAAGTTCAATGAAGCCGATTTTTGTAAGTGGCTCACTACTCAGGTTGGTGTAGCCGCAATTCCCGTTTCCGCTTTTTATGACCAAGCAACAGAATCTGGTGTGATTCGTTTTTGCTTTGCTAAGCAAGAACAAACCCTGTCAAACGCTTTGCAACGTTTGCAATCTTTATAGAGAAATAGATAACCATGAATAAATCGAATGTGATCGATGTTTATAGCTGGCCAACACCCAATGGCCACAAAGTACACATCATGCTGGAGGAATGCGGCTATCGATTGGACCGTGATTGGAGTGCCCACCCGATTGATATTGGTGCAGGCGATCAGTTCGCTTCAGAGTTTTTAGAAATCAGCCCCAATAATAAGATTCCTGCCATTACCGATCCCAATGGACCGGATGGCAAGCCAATTCATCTTTTTGAGTCTGGAGCCATCTTGCTGTACTTAGCAGGCAAAACTGGGAAGTTTTTACCCAAAACTATCCGCGCTAAATATGAGGTTTTGCAATGGCTCATGTTTCAAATGGGTGGATTAGGCCCTATGCTTGGGCAAAACCACCACTTTCGACTCTATGCGCCTGAGAAAATTGAATACGCCATCAATCGCTATACCAATGAAGCAAAACGGCTATACGGGGTCTTGGACAGTCAACTGAAAGATAATCCTTATATTGCCGGCAAAACGTATTCCATAGCAGATATCGCCATTTATCCTTGGACGCGGAACTGGAAAAATCAGGGCATCAATTTGGATGACTATCCCTATTTCAAACGTTGGTTTGCAATAGTTGGTGAACGCCCAGCAGTCAAGCGTGGTTGCGAAGTATTAACAGCATTACGGAAACCCTTGCATGATGACAAGGCTAGAGAGCAGTTATTTGGTTCAACTCAGTATCAAAAAAGGAAATGAAATGAAGATTCAATCAGTTGGTGTAATCGGAGCGGGCACTATGGGTAATGGTATTGCGCAGGTTTGCGCTGTTGCCGGTCTAGATGTCGTCATGGTTGATATCAATGAAGCTGCTGTACAACGTGGCTTGGATCAAATCAGCAAGAGTTTGGATCGTCTCGTTAAAAAAGAAACCTTAACTGCAGAAGCAAAAGATGCCGCACTCAAGCGCGTTAAAGGCAGTACCTCTTATGCAGATTTTAAAGGTCTGGGTTTAGTGATTGAAGCCGCTACTGAAAATCAAGCAATCAAAGAAAAGATATTGAAACAAATAGATGAGATTGTTAGTAAAGACACCATCATTGCAACCAACACCTCTTCTTTATCCATCACTAAATTAGCCGCTTTAGATTCCAATCCAGCGCGCTTTATCGGTATGCACTTTTTTAACCCCCCACCCCTCATGGCCTTGGTGGAAGTGATTCGTGGCTTGCAAACGAGTGATGCAACCCATTCAGCCATTATTGAAATGGCTAAGCGCGTTGGCAAAGAGCCCATCACTGTTAAGAATTCGCCAGGCTTTGTAGTTAATCGGATTTTGTTGCCAATGATTAATGAGGCCTTCTTTGTTTTATCTGAAGGACTTGCTAGCCCTGAAGACATCGATGCTGGCATGAAGTTGGGTTGCAATCAACCCATTGGTCCTCTAGCTTTGGCAGACTTAATTGGCTTAGATACTTGCTTAGCGGTAATGGAGGTGTATTTTGAAAACTTCAGTGACTCTAAGTACCGTCCTTGCCCACTCCTTCGTGAAATGGTTGCAGCTGGATACCTTGGTCGTAAAACCGGTCGTGGCGTCTACACCTACGATAAGTAAACAGCTCTCTTTTACCCTTAAACTCTCAACCCATTAAAAAGCCCTCGTGAATCCTATTCCACCTCTAGTTCGTAAACTGGCATACGCTGGTCTGATTCCTTTTGTGGGGCTTGCATTCATGGTGCAACTTGCACCCACACCACTCAATTATTTAAGTGCAGAATCACTGGCAGGTTATGGAGCAGTAATTACCGCTTTTTTGGGGGCGATTCATTGGGGAGCCAGCTTACATACCCTAGGAAAAGCACCGAGTGGTGATCGTTGGATTGACCGTAATGCTTGGATCTGGGGTGTTATCCCTGCATTGGTAGCGTGGTTAGCACTCCATATTTATATTCCGGTGGGTCTTTTGATTTTGGCATCTACCCTAATCATTCAGCGCAATATTGATCAAAATACCTATCAATATTATTTTTCAAGCGATGCCGCCCGCACTGCTTTTATGACTATTCGTAATCGCTTAACTTACATCGCTGCCGCCTGTCTCAGTTGGGCTGCTGTAGTCATTCTTTACATTCAAGCATGATGATTCAATGAGCGGTCTCTTCGATAGCACGCCTCCTCCGCCCTTAGCGGAAGCTTTACGCCCAAAAACAATCGAAGAGGTAATCGGGCAAACCCATTTATTAGCTGCAGGCAAACCGCTTAATCTGGCATTTGCTTCAGGCAAACCGCACTCCATGATTCTATGGGGGCCACCTGGTGTTGGCAAAACTACACTTGCACGTCTTTCTGCAAAAGCATTTGATCGCGAGTTCATTGCTATCTCTGCAGTATTGGCAGGTGTAAAAGAAATTCGTGAATCGATCGAGTTAGCCCAACAAAGCATGGCTCAATATGGCAAGCAAACAATTTTATTTGTTGATGAGATTCATCGCTTTAATAAAAGTCAGCAAGATGCCCTTCTGCCTCATGTGGAGTCAGGTTTATTTACCTTCATTGGTGCGACGACTGAGAACCCCTCTTTTGAAGTGAACTCCGCTTTACTCTCTCGTGCACAGGTCTATGTTCTCAAGTCTCTGGAGGCTGCAGAACTGAAACAACTATTTGAACGAGCGCATCAACATGCCCTGCCCGATGTGCAATTTGCAGATACCGCTATTGACACCCTGATATCCAATGCGGATGGTGATGCACGTCGTCTATTGAACCTGGTAGAGCAAATCCGCAATGCCGTACTAACACCAAACTCTCCGGTTCAGATGGTGGATCAACACTTTGTTGAAAATGCCCTTACTGTACAAGCGCGTCGCTTCGATAAAGGTGGTGATCATTTTTATGATCAGATTTCTGCGCTACATAAATCTGTACGGGGCTCCAATCCGGATGCAGCACTTTATTGGTTTTGCCGCATGCTTGATGGCGGGGCTGATCCTCGATACCTGGCACGTCGCATTATTCGCATGGCCTGGGAAGATATTGGGCTCGCTGATCCGCGTGCAATGCAACTGGCTAACGACGCTGCACAAACTTTCGAAAGGCTAGGATCTCCAGAGGGCGAGTTAGCCTTGGGTCAAGCCGTAGTGTATTTGGCAGTAGCCTCCAAAAGTAACGCTAGCTATAACGCATTTAATGCAGCCCGCGCTTATGTTGCTCAAGATCAATCTAAACCTGTACCTAATCACTTACGCAATGCGCCTACCAAGTTGATGAAAGAGCTTGGTCATGGTAAAGAATATCGTTATGCACATGACGAGCCTCATGGCTATGCTGCAGGGGAAACCTATTTACCCGAAGGGATGAAGGATCCCCATTGGTATGAGCCAGTGGAGCGTGGACTTGAAGGTCAAATCAAAGAAAAGATGGCTTTCTTGCGTAAGCTAGACGAAGAATCCAAAAAGAAATAGGGAATGCGTTCGAGATGAGCTTAAAAACTTCGGCTACTTTGTACTACGACATTATTTCTCCATTTGCCTACTTGTATATCAAGCAACGGCAACGTCTTGAAAACAAATTAGATATCAAGCCCGTACCGATTTTGTTGGGCGGCCTATTTAGAGCAACAGACAATAGGGGTCCCGGTGAGATTGCGGTTAAGCGGCCGCATACGTATCAATTCTGTGTTTGGCAAGCAGAAAAATTAGGTATCCCCTTCCGCTTTCCTGAGCATCATCCATTTCTGACGACAGCACCGCAGCGGCTTCTCTTGGAGCAGAATGCCGACTGGGCAATGGTAGAGCGCGCCTTTGATTACGTCTGGTTAGAGGGCAAAGATCCTAACCTTTCTTGGTCGGAGTTTTGCACCTATCTGGGCTTGCCTGCAGAAACGCCAAAACCTGAAACTCCTGAAATTAAAGCAGCCTTAGTCGCCAATACCAATCAAGCTAAAGCGGATGGTGCTTTTGGGGTTCCTGCCTTAATATTAAATGGGCACTCTTTTTGGGGGATAGACACGATAGACTGGGCGCTTGATTACCTCGCTCGTCCGGGGATGTTTGCGGAGGCCTCTTATGCATATGCTGGGAATGTGCCCAATGGACTAGACTAACTTGGCTTTTTTACCCAAAATTGATCCCGCATACATAAGATATAGTTATGATAAGTTTCGTTTGTTAGCTAAGTTGTATCCCTTTTTGTTTCTATTTATTTACCCATCAAGGAGCATCATGAAAAAAATCATTCTTCCTATCGCTGCTGCTATTTTGGCAATGCCTTTGTTAGCTGCTGCTCAAAGCGCCCCTAAGGCTGCAGAAATCGTTGCTAAAGGTCCAGGCGAAGTTGCAGTTGCTGATGCTGTTCAAATTCAAGGCAAAGTAAAGTCGATTGATAAGCAGACTCGTAGCGTGGTAGTAGTTGGACAACAAGGTAAAGAAGTGGCACTTACACTCGGGCCACAAGCCAGAAATTTTGACCAAATTAAAGTGGGTGATTTAGTTACTCTTACTTATGTACAGGCAATAGCCTTAGATCTTCATAAGTCAGTGAATGGTGGCAAGTTAGGTCAGCCAATCGTCTCCGAAGAGTCAGTACGCGCTGCACCTGGTAGCAAACCAGCAGGTGCAATTGAGAGAAAAGTCAGCCTCACAGCAAATGTAATGAGTGTTGATCAAAAGAATCAAATGGTCACATTAAAAGGGCCAAACCGCACTGTAGAACTGAAAGTAAAAGATCCAGCATTACTCCAGAAGATCAAAGTGGGCGATCAAGTTGACGCTACCTTTACTGAAGCAATCGCTATTGAAGTAACTGCAGCTCCAGCAAAATAAAGTGGGCAAACGATACAACTGCGGTCGAAATTGATACTGCAGTTGTATCTATTCTTGGCTTAGCCAAGAAAATACAATCTATCCCATCCCTACTGGGATTGCGCAATACAATCAACTGTATTCATTTATTTCATTCAAGGAGTTTTTATGCGCAAGCTACTAGCCAGCCTCGTTCTGATTGCCTCTTGCTTTGCTAGTCAAGCAGCAATAGCGGGCCCCAAGGTGGAGTTTAAAACGACGATGGGTAATTTTGTGGTCGAACTTGATGCAGAAAAAGCTCCAAAAACCACTGCAAACTTTCTGAACTATGTGAAAAGTGGTTTTTATAACGGCACTATCTTTCATCGCGTCATTGATGGCTTCATGATTCAAGGGGGTGGTTTTACTCCTGATTTATCGCAAAAGCCAACAGATGGTCCAGTTGTTTCTGAAGCTACTAATGGTTTGAAAAACAATACTTACACAATTGCTATGGCTCGTACCTCTGATCCTGATTCAGCTACCTCGCAATTTTTTATTAACGTCAAAGATAACCAAGCCTTGGACTATCCCAATGCGATGGGTAATGGCTATACCGTTTTTGGGAAAGTGATTTCTGGGACACAAACGATTGATGCGATCCGCAAAGTGCCTACGATGGTTGCATCCGTGCCACGGATGGGCAGAATGGGTGACGTACCCAGCAAGACAGTGACAATCGAATCTGCCACCCTCTTAAAGTAATCTGACAATCCCCCATCTAATTAGGTTAGCCGCGATGATTTTGCTCGACGACGCGCAAAGTACGACGGCTAAACCTTCAAGTCGCCTTTATGAAAACCCCCTTCACTACTGGCGAGTCTCTCCCAGTGGAGATAATGCCCTTGATCTTCTCTCCACCCAAAGCTGTTTAGAAGAAATCTCCAATGCACTTGGTCGAGGTGAATGGGTAGTTGCAGCCTTCGCTTATGAACTTGGTAGAGCCATTCATAAACTGCCTCACCAGCTGGATAACTCTCTGACTCACCCACTGGTAGAGGCATGGTCATTCAAAAACTTTAGTAAGCTTTCTAAACCAGAGGTGGATGCGATGATTTCTGCTCGCCTAGAGGGGCTTGCAGAAAATCACAGGCTGGCTGGTGTACTCGATATTGTTGAGTCCATAGATGAAGCGCAATTTTCTACCGATATTGCAGCGATTCAGGAATACATTCGCAGTGGGGATAGCTATCAAATCAATCACACCTATCGCCTCAAGGGAAAAACATACGGCTCTCCTCTAGCTTTATATAGCCGTTTACGTGATCGTCAACCAGGTAGGTTTGGCGCCTATATTGAAGATGGGAATACTTATTTACTCTCCCAATCTCCAGAGCTCTTTATTGCTCGCGAGGGTGATACCTTAAAGGCAATGCCAATGAAAGGTACTGCTAGCGCCCTATTGGAAGCTGCTACTGACCTATCAAAGGATCCAAAAAATCAAGCAGAGAATGTCATGATTGTTGATCTCTTGCGCAATGATTTGAGTCGGGTCTCTTTGCCCGGCACCGTGATAGTTCCTCATTTATTTGAAGTTGCAAGACATGGTGATGTTTTGCAAATGACTTCAACCGTGCAAGGTCAGGCTAAGCCTAACACCTCCTTATTCGATATTCTCAATGCCGTATTTCCCTGCGGCTCAATTACCGGCGCCCCTAAGAAACGCAGTATGGAAATTATTCAGGAGCTCGAAACTGAAGAACGGGGTTATTACTGTGGCGCCCTAGGGTGGCTCGATCCCAATGGGGATTTTGCTTTCAGTGTTCCGATTCGTACCGTGGAAATCCAAGAGAATGTTCAGTCGCATGCCTCCAGCTTTACCTTGGGAGTGGGTGCGGGTATCACGATTGATTCCGATGTTCAACAAGAGTGGCGTGAATGTCATATCAAATCAGCCTTTTTAATGAATTTACCTAGCACTACAGGTATTTTTGAGACGATTGCCATTCAGCATGCGAAACCCCAACGACTTGCTGCACATCTAGAACGTATGCAAGCATCTGCCCTTGCCTTAGGAATTGCTTTTGATCCATCGACAGCCAAAGCGATGATTGGCAATGCCTGTACCTCACTCGATGCGAATTTACTGTTTAGATTAAGACTGGATCTCGCTCCAAACGGAACGTTTTCTGTAAACACTGGGGTACTTGAACCGCTAACCGAGCCTGTCAAACTCTTTTGGGCAAAAGAAATTCTTTCAGAAGATGTCGGTATGTTTTCTGGGGATGCTTTATTGCGGCACAAGATTAGTCATCGGAGCCTTTATGATCGTGCGTGGCAGGCAGCGGTGAAGCTAGGTGGCTTTGACGCCCTATTTACCAATGAGCAAGGCTTTGTTACTGAAGGTGGTAGAACCAGCATTTTTGTTAAACCTGAAGGCAGCTTAGAGTGGCTTACCCCACCTGTAACTGCGGGCCTACTGCCGGGAGTCATGCGTGCAGCTCTGCTGGCTGACCCCAAGATGAATGCCCGCGAAGCCAACCTGACTATTAATGAGGTTGCCATGGCAGAAGAGATTATTCTTAGTAATGCCCTACGTGGCGCAATCAAAGCCCATTTTTAGAAAGTCAGTATGAAGTATTGTCCAAACTGTGCCTCCGTATTGACAATCAAGATTCCGGCAGACGACTCCCGAGAGCGTCATGTTTGCGAAGCCTGCGGTAGCATTCATTATCAAAATCCCCGTAACGTGGTGGGCAGCATTCCGGTTTACGACAAACAAATTTTGCTGTGTCGTCGAGCGATTGAGCCTCGTCATGGCTATTGGACTCTCCCCGCTGGCTTTATGGAGTTAGGTGAAAGCACTAGTCATGGTGCTGTTAGAGAAACACTTGAAGAAGCGGGCGCTCAAGTGGAGATTGGCCCACTCTATTCCTTATTAAATGTTCCTCATGCTGAGCAAGTACATCTTTTTTATTTAGCAACGATGCACTCGCCTGATTTTTCTGCTGGTGAGGAAAGTCTTGAAGTTGCCTTATTTTATGAGCACGAAATTCCTTGGGATGAGTTAGCCTTCCCTACGGTCAAGCAAACCTTAGAATGGTTTTTTGCAGACCGGGCTGCCGGGCTTTTAGAGTCTGGAAAAGAATTTCATGTCCGCAGCCGAGATGTCCTACCTTCCGAGAGAATTTAGCGAGCCATCCATGAGTCAGATCTCTTGGTTAGGACCTCATGACTCCTTTCCAAACCCCCTTATCGATGCCGATCCTGATCCCAGCGTGCCTGGTCTCATTGCTGTAAGCGAACAAATATATCCTGGCCAACTCGCTAGCGCCTATCAACTAGGTATTTTTCCTTGGTACTCAGATAATCAACCTATCTTGTGGTGGTCACCAGACCCACGCATGGTGTTAAAGCCAGGTGAATTTAAATGCAGCGACTCACTACAAAAAAGTATTCGTCATTTTTGCCAAGATGCCCAATCCCAAATTCTGGTAGATCAAGACTTTAGCTCTATCGTTCGGGCATGTGCTACTAGTAAACGCAAAGATCAAGATGGCACCTGGATAACCCATGAAATCATGGATGCCTACACAACCCTTCACGAACAAGGTCATGCCCATAGTATTGCCCTTACCGAGAACGGCCAAATCATTGGCGGTCTTTATTGCGTCGCGTTTGGAAACATGGTTTTTGGGGAGTCCATGTTTAGTCGAAAGCCCGGCGCCTCCAAAATTGCCTTGGCAGCACTCAGTGCCTGGTCTATCCAAAATCAGATCTCCTTGATTGATTGTCAGCAAGAAACTGAGCATCTTCGCTCCTTGGGGGCTGCGCCTATACCTAGACAAGAATTTTTAGAACAACTGCAAATATCCTTAAATCAAACTAAGATTAAGAAATCTTGGACATTTGACAAAGTTATCTTGACGCACTGGCTATGACACAGCTAAAAGAACTTCCTCTGACCGCATTGCAGTTCTATGCAACCGCGCCCTATCCTTGCAGTTATCTTCCCAACAGAATGGCGCGCTCACAAGTAGCCACGCCATCACACCTCATTCACGCAGATATTTATAGCGAACTCTTAAATGCGGGTTTTCGTAGAAGTGGCCTCTACACCTATCGCCCCTATTGTGATGAATGTAGGGCCTGTATTGCCACTCGAATCTTGGTGAACCAATTTATCGCCTCTCGTAGTCAGCGCCGTGCGTGGAAAAAACATGCTGGTTTAGAAGCAAGTGTGTTGAACTTGGGCTATCAAGAAGAGCATTACCAACTATATCAACGCTACCAAAATGAAAGACATGCTGGTGGCGAAATGGATAATGATGATCAAGATCAGTACATGCAATTCTTATTACAAAGCCGTGTGAACTCTCGAATTGTGGAGTTTCGGGATGGACTTCATGACCCTCACCCTGGTCGCCTACGCATGGTCAGCATGATAGATATCCTAGAGCAGGGAATTTCTTCGGTATATACCTTCTTTGATACCTCGGAACATGCTGCAAGCTATGGTAGCTACAGCATTCTCTGGCAGATAGAACAAGCGAAAGAACTTGGCCTACCATATCTCTATCTTGGTTACTACATTCAAGAGAGCGAGAAAATGTCCTATAAAGCGAAGTATCAACCAATGGAGGGTTTGGTCGATGACCACTGGCAGCCATTGTCTGGGTCATAATATCTACCCATGATCGATCGTTATTCTCTTTTACGCCCCTGGCTCTTTTGCCTAGACCCCGAACAAGCCCATAACCTCACGCTCAGTAATTTAGATCGTGCGCAACGCTGGGGTTTACTAGAACGCTTTATTACTAAACCCATTGCTGATCCACATACGCTTTGTGGCATCACCTTTCCTAATCCAGTGGGCTTAGCTGCTGGCCTTGATAAAGATGGAAAGCATATTGATGCCCTCGCAGCACTGGGATTTGGTTTTTTAGAAATCGGTACTGTTACCCCCCTTCCGCAAGCTGGCAATGCCAAACCGCGGATGTTTCGCCTGGCAGAAGCTCAAGCAATCATCAATCGTATGGGATTTAATAATGATGGAGTGGATGCCTGTGTAGCGCGGGTGCGTCGTTCGCGCTTTTGGCAAAAAGGTGGCGTCTTAGGCATGAACATTGGTAAGAATGCCAGCACGCCGATTGAAGATGCGGCAAGCGATTACATCCGGGGGATGGAAGCGGTTTATGAGATTGCCTCTTATATTACGGTAAACATCTCTTCACCGAACACTCAACATCTTCGTGCTTTACAAGGCGAAGAAATGCTCCGCTCACTATTGAGCGACTTGGATGAAGCTAGAAAACGATTAAGCGATCGCTACGGTGTTCGTAAACCGATGTTCTTAAAAATTGCTCCTGACTTAGATACGGCTGACATCGATTTAATTGCCGATCTCTTAATGGAGTTTGGAATTGATGCGATCATCGCCACCAATACAACCATTGCGCGCGATGCTGTTCAGGGTATGGAGCATGGACAAGAGGCCGGCGGTTTATCCGGCGCTCCCGTTCGAGCAGCCTCTAATCAAGTAATTAAAACCCTCAAAGCAAGATTAGGAAACACCCTGCCAATCATTGGTGTTGGCGGCATCCTATCGGGAGCGGACGCTAGGGAAAAAATCATGGCTGGTGCCAGCCTGGTTCAGCTCTATACCGGCCTTATTTATAAAGGCCCTGATCTCGTGAATGAGTGTGCCAAAGCCTTACGACATTCATAGGGATTGAATGGCGCTAAAACTGGGCTTTTTCGCTCAGGGCTCTATAAAATCTCATTTCATAATATGCAATCACATATGAAATCGCTACAATAAGCCCTATGAATACGAGCAAACCCATCAAAAACGCTAAAAACTCTGGAGAAGTTGGTAAAACAGCCATCCAGGTAGTTGAGCGCATGATGAACTTACTCGACGCGCTGGCCGAGCAAGAAGAATCCAGTAGCCTCAAGAATTTAGCTGAGCAAACCGGTCTGCACCCTTCTACAGCCCACCGCATTTTGAATGACATGGTCGCCTGTCGACTCGTTGAGCGTGGTGATGGTGGTACCTACCGCCTTGGCTTAAAGCTATTAGAACTGGGTAACTTAGTGAAGGCTCGACTCTCAGTGCGCGAGGCGGCACAAGCGCCAATGCGTACCCTGCATAAACTGACTGGTGAAACCGTCAACCTATCCGTTCGTCAAGGCGATGAAATTGTCTACATTGATCGTGCGTATAGTGAACGCTCTGGCATGCAGGTAGTCCGCGCTATTGGTGGTCGCGCGCCATTACACCTCACATCAGTTGGTAAATTATTTTTATCGAGTGATGACCCAGGCCAAGTGCGTGCTTATGTAACCCGTACAGGATTGTCAGGACACACCCGCAACAGTATTACTGACTTAGCTAAATTAGAAACCGCTCTGAATCAGGTTCGCAAGGATGGCAATGCGCGTGACGATGAAGAGCTTGAACTTGGCGTCAGCTGTTTAGCTGCTGCAATCTTGGATGACACTGGCAAATTGGTTGCCGGCTTATCGCTTAGCTCCCCGACAGACCGTATGCAGGCAGATTGGCTAAAAGCCTTGCAAGATACCGCTCTGCAAATCTCTAAAGGGATGGGCTACAAACCCAAATTACCTGAGCCAGGCATATCAGCCTAGTCAGGCATTGGCTACATTAAGCGACGAATGGGCTGTGTACCAGAAGGCATGCGTTCATACCAGTCACGCACACGCACTGCATCAGCAAAGCGTGATTGAGTTCCAACTGAGTCCAAGAATACCAATAGTAAGGGCGTGTTATTCACCCTGGCTTGCATCACTAAGCACTTACCTGCAGCATTAATAAATCCAGTCTTTTGCAATCCGATATTCATATCGCCTGAACGAACTAAGCGATTGGTATTTAAAAACTTTTGGGGGCGCTTGGCAATTACCATGGTCAAGTCTGGCCAAGTGGAAAACTCACGAATCATTTTGTATTGATATGCAGCATTGAGCATCCGCGTGAGATCTTCTGCAGTAGCAACGTTTTCACTTAGAAGACCTGTTGGATCAGCAAAATGAGAATGGTCCATGCCCAATTCTTTCGCCTTGCGATTCATGGCATCCACAAAAGCTGGAATGCCACCGGGATAATTTCTACCTAAGGTATATGCAGCACGGTTCTCTGAGGACATGAGGGCCAGCAATAAAGCCTCTTCACGCGTTAATACGGTACCACCTGCTAAGCGAGATTTAGCATAAATATGGACATCATCCGCATTAATCACGATGGTGTCATCCAAAGGAAGTTTGGAATCTAAGACCACCATCGCGGTCATTAATTTAGTAATAGATGCGATTGGCAGACTAACAGAAGGATTCTTTTCAAAATACACTTCTTTAGTATCTTGGTTCACTACCATTACCACGCTGGATTTAAGACTGAGTTCATCATGCTGTCCGCGCAAACCTAACGCAGTTGCAAGCGATGGCCGAGTGGGAACAACGGGTTCAGATGGTCGCGTGACTGTAACGCGAACGGTCTTCGGTTTTTTGGCGGATTTGCTAGCGGTTTTAACAACGACTATCTTAGTGGTCTTGGCTTGTTTTTCTTTATCTTTGCTGGCGGCGACTGCTGGCGCATTGATAAAAGCACTATACGCAAATAGCAAAGTGAAGACAAAGAGCCAAAAACGATTCAAACGCATTCCAAAATACCTTCCAAAACTTTCAACATACAGAATGATAATTAGTTTCCCAGATCGGGACCGATTTATTTGTCCTACCCTGATGAATTCACTCTACTAGACCAACCCTACTCTGCAATTGTTGCCACAGTATTACTTTGGCGCGCATTGACTAAAACTACCCCTGTCATTGTCAACCCAAGGCCAGCTGCCATCAGAACAGTAAATGGCTCTCCAAATAAGAACCAAGCCATGAGTGCGGTGGTAGGCGGAGTTAAATAAAGCAAACTCGTGACTTTAGTGGCAGCCCCTTTCCGAATCATCATAAATAACAGACTGATAGAGCCAATCGATAAAGGAAAGATTGCCCACAACAAAGCACCTACAACAGGTACATTCCAAACCATCTCACCCGTTTCAAAGAAATACATACAGAAAAAGCACAGGACGGCAGAGACTCCAAACTGAATCGACGAGCCAGCTCGCAGATCAAATACAGGGCAATATTTTTTCTGATACAAAGTACCAAAAGTAATTGACAGCAATGCAATGAAGGCAAGGACGTAGCTCACGAACGGAATGTGCGCAAAACTAATCTTCTCCATGACTACTAAGGCAACGCCCGCAAATCCGAAGGCCAAACCAATCCACTGACGTGGTGTGACCTTCTCTGAAATCCAGGCGGCGAACCACGCGGTCACAATGGGCTGAAGACCAACAATGATGGCGACCAAGCCTGCAGTCATCCCCAGTCGAACTGCCCACCAAACCCCAAGCAAATAACCGAACTGCATCAAAAGTCCCGCAACTGCGATGTGCTTCATTTGGGTCCGACTTGGCCAGGTAATACGCCAGATCAAACTCAGCGCAGCCATGGCCGCTAAAACCCCTGCAAAACGCCAAAATAAGAAGGTCGCAGGCTCAACATAAGGCATCGCTAATCGTGCAATGACAAACCCCGTGCTCCAAATGAGCACAAATATGGGTGCAATTGCATTGTCAAGACTGAGTTTCATGGGTAACTTACTGAAAATATTGAGATTTTTTGAACTAAGCATCGATTTTAGGCTTTTTTATAGACACTCATATTATGTTGCGTCGCAACATAGATGCTGTAAAATAGTGAAATACCGATTACAGTGAGCACATAGCTCAGAGTACAAACGAGATGTAAATCCAAATGAAAGGGATTGAGATGAACTTAACACCAGAGCAAATTGCAGCAGCACAAAAAGCGAATTTAGAAACTTTGAGTGGATTGACGAATCAAGCACTCCAAAGCATTGAAAAATTAGTAGAGCTCAATATGCACATCGCTAAACAAAGTTTGAGCGACAGTATGAATAGTGCCAAGAAAGCCTTGGAAATTAAAGACATTCAACAACTCCTCGCCCATCAAGCTGAAGCAGTTCAGCCAATGGCAGAAAAAATTATGGCGTATAGCCGTCATTTATATGAGTTGGCGCATGAGACGCAAGATAGCTTCACACAGTCTGCTGAAAAAGAATTTCAAGCAGGTCAGAAGAAAATTAATGCTTTGGTTGAAGAATGGACTAAGAATGCACCCGTTGGTTCTGATGCAGCCGTTCAAGCAATGAAGCAAGCGATTGCTTCTGCCAGCAATGTATTTGAAACCAGCCAAAAGGCGGTTAAGCATGCTGTTTCCGTTGCACAGACCAACCTGAACAGCGCTACAGATACTGCAATGAAGGCTGCTGAAACAGCAAGCCAAGCGACTAAGAAGAAAACATCTAAATAATCGTTTACTTCACTAGTGCGCCCAGTAATCAAAAAGCCCCGATCTCTCGGGGCTTTTTCTTTTGTAGCTTTACTACGAAGATAAAAAGAATTTAAGACTTCTTCTTTACTGGCGGTAAATCAGTGCAATGGCCATGTGCAGCCTCTGCAGCTAAGCCAACAGATTCACCTAGAGTTGGATGTGGATGAATAGTCTTACCAATATCCACAGCATCTGCACCCATTTCAATTGCTAGGCAAACTTCGCCGATTAAATCACCGGCATGGGTACCCACAATTCCGCCACCAATAATGCGATGGGTGCTTGCATCAAAGATGAGCTTTGTAAAACCTTCATCACGACCATTGGCAATCGCGCGACCGCTAGCGGCCCATGGGAATAAACCTTTTTCGTAAGCAATTCCTTGAGCCTTACATTGCTCTTCAGTTAAACCAGCCCAAGCCACTTCAGGATCGGTATAGGCAACAGAAGGAATTTGCTTCGCGTCAAAGTAGGACTTCTGCCCTGCCGCTGCTTCAGCTGCTACATGGCCCTCATGCACTGCCTTATGAGCCAACATCGGTTGACCAACTAGATCACCAATTGCAAAGATGTTTTGGACGTTGGTGCGCATTTGCTTATCAACCGGGATAAAGCCCCGTTCATCTACCTGCACACCTGCTTTACCAGCATCAATCTTCTTACCGTTCGGAGTACGGCCAACAGCGACCAATACCAAGTCGTATGTTTGCGGCTCAGCTGGCGCATTCTCACCCTCAAAGGTAACCTGTATTCCATCGGTTTTGACTTCCGCTTTGGCAGCACGTGTTTTGAGCATCACTTTTTCGAAACGTCCGGCGTTGAACTTCTCCCAGACTTTTTCTAAATCACGATCAGCACCTGCCATCAGGCCATCCATCATCTCAGCAATATCAATCCGTGAACCGAGCGTACTGTAAACCGTAGCCATTTCTAAGCCAATAATGCCGCCGCCAATCACCAGCATTCTTTTAGGAATACTCTTGAGTAATAAGGCGCCAGTACTATCCACAATTCGTGGGTCTTCAGGCAAGAAAGGCAATTTCACTGGCTGGCTGCCCGCTGCAATGATGGCTTTCTGAAAGCGTACTACTTCTTTTTGTCCAGTGAGATCTTGGCCAGAGCCATTCGTCATCTCTACTTCTACATGGTTAGCATCCAAGAAGCGACCTAAGCCACGAACGACTTTTACCTTGCGTGCTTTTGCCATACCAGCTAATCCACCAGTGAGCTTCGCAATCACAGACTCTTTATAGCCACGCAATTGATCAATCTCAATCTTTGGCGCGCCAAAAGTGATGCCATGTTTAGCCATCGTCTTTACTTCATCCATTACTGAAGTGGTATGTAGCAACGCTTTTGATGGAATACAGCCTACGTTCAAGCAGACACCCCCCAAAGTGGGGTATCTCTCCACTAATATGGTATTCATACCTAAATCCGCACTACGGAAAGCTGCGCTATAACCACCAGGGCCCGCACCAAGT
>SESA01000070.1_pt1 | contig 66996 bp, 64 predicted proteins | sample 3171451 | NCBI WGS metagenome assembly SESA01 (sample SAMN06051862, study PRJNA518727) | freshwater metagenome | biome: subpolar coniferous forest; feature: holomictic lake; material: water; isolation source: holomictic Lake 227, 8 m depth | place: Canada: near Kenora, Ontario | collected...
AACAGCCACATCCCCATCAGAAAGTGCAAATCTTGAGACAGTCATGTATGGCTGGGGTAACACATTGCCTTGAGAGCGAATACCGCCAAGATTCTTCAAAAGTTCATCAGTAACAGTCAAGCCGGATAATGATCCATTGTCCTTTACTCCGATAAGCAAGTAGCCCGAACGACGATTATTTGGCAGATCATTGGCAAAAGCACATATCGCCTGACCAAATATGTCACTATTATCCACAGAGATGGTACGTTCAATATTGTCAGCTTCCAGATCAGACAACATTGTTCTGAGTTGATCTTCGCTTAACATACCTTACCAAACTGCATTGTATTCCTATTCAAAACTTCCGGTTCTCAATCTCTCCTCAGCCTCTTCACGAGCTTCTATTGCTGTAATTTTCTTCTGCAATGCTTCTTCCGCTTCTGCAATCTCGGGCATCAGCGTCAAATCACCTTCTGGATTTAACGAAGCAAGTAATTTTAATCTGGCCTTCAATATCGTTGTGTGGTATTGTTAAGCGTAGTTTAGTTGAAATTTTTTTTGCCAAAAATATACACATCATCGAGACCTTGAATATCTTTGACTGTAATGGAAAAAAATGGATTCATAATTCAGTATCTGCTTCAATCTGCTCAATAATTTCAACACTTCATTCTTTCGGTAAGCCAGGTTCGACCCATGTCGGTTAGACGGTATTTCTGTTTGCTGCTTCTTGGTTTTTCCGGTATGGTCATTTCAAGCAATCCTGCAGTGATGAGCGGGTTAAGAACTTGGTGCCGAAACTTGGTGCGATCTGAGCGACCAATAATGTCCATCAGTTTGGATAACTCACTATCTTCAAAACAATTAGAAAGAACTTCGACTTGGTGCCGACTTAGTGCCAACTTGATGCCAACTTGCGAGGGAATGTTCTTTTCTGACGACCCGGTTTGAACCGGTCTCCACAAGGTTTGTATAAATGAACCAGCATCCTGTCGGAATTCAGGTGGCCGGAGCCCGCTTTCGGCGCAGAGTTCAATCATGTCGAGAATGCCTGAGCCTGCCCGTTCAACAATTCTGGTCAGAAACAGTGATTCAGCAATTAGCGGGTTGTGCGGTACCGAAGCATGAGGGCGCCTCAGAGATTCGATGGTCAACGATGGCGGTAAACTTCCCGGATTCCAGACTTCAAGCCGGTCAGAAAAGAGCATGACCTGAACAGAAGCATTGGAACTGTAGTCACGGTGCGCAAAGATGACTGCCCGTGCTGACGCCACCGGTCGCCTTGAACAAGCATCATTAATCGGATCCAGTGGCAGAGCAACCTCGATAAGCTTTCGTGGTGATTTTATGGGGTAGTTTGATATCATCATTGCTTCTTTTTCTGTAAGCCAAGTTCGACACATATTGTTTAAACGGTATTTTCATTCAATTCTGCTTTAAAAATTAGATGGCAGAAATCAACTGTTCAACACACGCAATACCGTGTCGGGGGCTTTTTTGACAAGATTAAGCAAGACCAGTGCCGGGCCATGCGGTTTGCGGTCACCCCGTTCCCAATGCCTCAGTGTCGCGACACTGATACCGAAGGCAGCGGCAAACTCATCCTGCGTCAGGCGTGTTTCCTGTCTGATACTTTTAACGTTGACCGGTTCAGGATGAAAAACTTTTGCCGTGACCTTTTTCCCCTGCGAATAATCAACAGCCTCTTCCAATCCTTTTTTTATGCTCTCAAACAGGTTATCCATTTTTTCCCTTATAGTTTTGAACCAAAAGTTTTGTTAGTCCGGCCAGCTCATTTCGTTCTGATTTGGTCAGGTTATCCTGTTCACTTTTACTGAACGCCGTTAACAAGAAAAGCGGTATTGACTGGTTGTGGTAAAAGTAAATAATGCGGGTACTTCCACTTTTCCCTCTGTTACCTGTAGCCCATCTAAGCTTTCGAACACCTCCAGTGCCTTGGAGTAAAATTCCTGCTGTCGGGTTTGTGGCAAGAAAAGAGAGCAAGAGATCATGCTCGTCACTACTGAGCAGCTTTTCTGATTTACGGATGAATTCCGGAAGCTCTACGATAGTAATATTCATCTCGAATTATAATCCATTGGATTGTTTTTTCAAAGGATTTCTTCGATGTGTGCTCATCGGAGGAGGCCTTACTCTCCCGTCAATATCACGATTTTGGAATATCAATAAAGCTTTGTTGGAGGAAATAGAAGACCCTTCCTGCAGCTTTTGCGAATCGTCGCAGGGATGAGGTTTGAATGGAGGATGACGGAGTATGAACTGCAGGGGATTCAGAAAGCTTTCAAGAGCTGCAGCGACCTGATACCACTTCGGCTATTTCAGTTCTCGAAGAATAGCCTTGCCAGTGTTTTACGGGCGCTGGCAAGCAGCTCGCGGACGGCGGATTCTTCTCGATGGGTCAGCTCAGCTACCTCTGCGATACTTCTCTTTTCCGTCTCTGTCAAGCGGTAGACCTCCTGTTCTTCTGCTCCAAGCTTTTCGATGCAGCGCTTCATTTTCTGGTCGTCACTCTCTATTGCGGCGGTTCCGGCACTGGGCTCGTCAAGCGGGGAGTTTTTTGCTCTTCCAAAGAGTTCGTCGGCAGTTGCGGGTATCGGGGCGTCATCGCTGACGTCGCCGAAAAGTCTGACAAAGCGGAGAAAATCAAGTCCTGCGGCTTCACAGGGGGTGACGCGGTTTTCGAGAATGTCCTCTGCAAGTTTCTGAAACTTTTCACGGATTTCAGGGAGGCGGATGGCGAAGTCGAAGCTGTCGTCCTTGTCGCGGGCTTCGGCGTTGTAGGGTACTTTCATCAGCACCGTGATGCCAGCGGCTTCAGCATATTTTTCAGCAATGCCGCTGCCGTCGTCGCGGTTGATGATGAGGCCGAGCAGGCGGGACTCTCCTCCGATGGTTCTGAAGTAGTTGTTGGCCTGGCAGATGTTGTTGGAGGTGAAGATGGATTGCCGGTCGTTGTTGGTGACCAGAATGACCTCCTCGCTGAGCGAACGGGCGAGTGGCGTGGCAAATCCTCCGCAGACAACATCGCCGAGAAAGTCCATAAGGATGATGTCGATATCCCACTTGAAGATGCCGAGTTTTTCGAGAACATCGAAGCCGGAGATGATGCCTCTGCCGCCGCATCCTCTTCCGACCTGCGGGCCGCCAAGCTCAATGCCGTAAATGGGTTGCGGAAAATCGGGGATATCACGGCGGAAGACAATGTCGCTGATGGCTACAGGCTGGTTCAGGGCGTTTTTTTCGGCAAATACCTCGGTGACCGTTGGCAACGGTATGCCTCCGAAAAGGGAGGTGGTGGAGTCGTGCTTGGGATCGCATCCAAGTTGCAGCACCCGCTTGTTCATCAGGGCGAAGGTGGCGCTGAGGTTGGTGGTGGTAAAGCTTTTGCCGATTCCACCTTTGCCGTAAATAGCTATCGTTCTTGCGGCCATCAGTTCCTTTTCGTGATTATTCGGTGATGTAGCATGTGCTGTCACTCTCTGTTGCATCTGTTGCACCGGTTTTCCAGAAGAGTATCATTTTCAGGCAGTCCGGATCGGTGAAGGCCTGCAGATAGGCTTCTGTGATATCGTCTTCGACGGTGTGCTGATGGGTAAAAATCTTGGCAGCATGGAGCTTTTGCTGTGCGATAAGCTCTTTTACCCGTTCGAGATCACCTTTTGCCCACTGTTTGGCCGCTATGAAGGAGAGCTCCTTCTGGAAAGCCTGTGAGTAGTCGATGTTGATTTTCTGGTAATAGCCTCCGAAGATCACCGTGCCGTGGAACTTCAGAAAGCGGAGCCCGGTATCTATGGCGCTCATGATGCCGGTGCTGTCTATCAGCACGTCGAACTCGTGACCGGCAAGCGCGGCTGAGACATCCTCCGTCTCGGGGTTGACCTTCAGGTCTGCCGATGAAGCGTTGAGACGGTTTTTGTAGGGTTCGGTTGCGGCCACAAGCTTTGCGCCCATGAGCTTTGCCAGTTCGACAGCGAGAATACCGACCGCGCCCTGGCCGAGTACCAGCACTTTCTTGTTTTCAACCTGCGCCAGATCGACGATATGCAAGGCTGTGGCTCCCAGCGGCAGGGCAATGCCGCACTGGGGATTGCTGATGTTATCGAGCACGGTAATGCTCTCTACCGGGCAGACTATATACTGCGATGCACCACCAAAAGCGGCATTGACATCTTCATAGCCGAAAGAGCCCGCTACGTAGGCGAACTTGCCGATCAGGCTCTGGTTGACATGGTCGCCCACCTCGATGATTTTCCCGACGGTTTCATAGCCGGGAATAAAAGGGAAAATGAATGGCCAGGAGGGAATGAGGCCGTTATAGGCCATTTTTTCTGTGCCGGTACTGATTGACGACCACCAGGTTTCAACCAGCACATCAGTTGATGAGACGGGTTTCAGGGTAACTTCGCAGAGTTCAATTTTCCGGATTTCCCTGAAGACTATGGCTTTTGCTTTCATAACAATTAAAGAGGCTGTTCAAGGGTTGCTCAGCTCAGTTGACGCTGTTTGAGTTTTTTTTCATTGTGTTTTTCAAGCAGCAGCCGAATGACAAACTGCGCGGCATTGATGAGATAGCTGAGGTAGGCGAGAAGCGCCGTCTGGATAAGAATGTGCTCTTCAAGACCAATAAAGAAGAGGACAAAGTAGGAGATATGCACAATCATGGCGATGGCACTGCCGAAATCTTCCCAGAAAAATTCCGGAGCAAAGGCAAATGCACCAAACACCTCCAGTTCAAAAAAGCCGCCAGTCACAAAAATCAGGGCCAGCATGAGGGTTTTCAGGGTCACAAAAAAGGTGATCCAGGCAAAGTTGTCGATTCCTATGTGCGACTGGTAGAGCCAGGTAACGGTAAGACCGGCAAGAAACATGACAAACTGGATCGGCGCCAGGATTCCCTGAACTTTTGTCCAGACCGAAGCGTTTCTGCGTTCAAGCTGTTCCGGTGTGTAACGGGGCATAATAAGAGTGATTTCGCTGAAAGTGGCTGAGATTCTTTAACTGCTTTTGAAAAAAGTAGTTGAATATAGTAAAAAACGGTGCTGGCGGCAAGCTTCACTCTTGTGCCATCTATAGGCATTTTAGCGCACGCTCCACTCCGAAGCATTGTACAGTGTCGAGATCAGGTTGACATCCGCGTTTTTGATGCGGCTGCTGAACCCTTCAAGCTCGTCATAGTAATAGAGGAAGCTTCTTGGCTGCTCCTCGTGCAGTATTTTCTGGTAACGTTTCCACAAGGCAATTTCCCGATCCCGTGGAAGCGGACGGCTCAGCTCAGCAATAACGGAGTCAAGCTCTTTTTGCTGAAAGGCCGCAGAGTTGAAGGGACATTTGGCAAAATCGGAGTTCCAGATGACAAGCTGGAAGGGGAGCGTTTCCGCCGCCAAGCCCGAAAGGGCAGCATCGTAACGGAACTCGTTCTGATTTTTAAGGAAGATCAGGCTTTCGTCAACCCTCAGGCGACACTCGATGCCGATTTCCCGCAGGTTCTGCTGGATAATGGTTGCCGCATAGTTGCGCCGGGGGTTGCCAACCGGGGCTGCAAGCTCGAAAGAGAACTTTTTGCCCTCTTTCTGCAAAATACCGTCCGGGCCGGGCGACCATCCCGCCTCACGCAGCAGTGCCGAGGCTTTTTGGGGATTATAGGCTAAAGGGTCAAGCGCGGAGTCGGCAATCTCCCGATAGGCTGGCGAAAGGGAGGTATTGACGATGGTGGCATGTTCCGGCCCCATGAAGCCGTCGATAATCGACTGCCGGTCAATGGCAAGCGTCAACGCCCGCCGAACCCTTTTGTCGCCAAACAGAGCGTTTGGTTTAACCTTTTGGTTCTTGCGCCACTCTTCCCCGTCGATGTTCAGCCAGACAATGCTGTCGAAATAGCGATTTTTGACCGGTTTGATGACAATCGGAATGTTGTTGTTTTTAAGTCCTCCGATATCCCTTGGATTGATTCCTCCGGCAGAGATGATGGCATCGATCTGCCCCGATTTCAGCATGGAGAGCCGTGTGGTATACTCCGGCACGATCAGAAAAATCAGGTTTTTTATCACTGCAGGCCGGGGAAGTCGTGAAGAGGGGCTGCTGACAAGCTCAAGCCTTGCCTGACGAGACCACTTTTTAACCCTGAACGGCCCGGCACCCACAACCGGAATCTCAGCCGCCTTTGCGCGGATTTCTCCGGGATCATAAGTCCTGAAAATGTGTTCGGCAACCGGCATGAGATCGTTGAAATGGTCAAGCACGATACCCGGAGCCATCGGTTTGCTGAAATGCAGCACCAGCGTTGAATCGTTTGGAGTTTCCACCGCACGATTGATATCGGCGCTGCCATCCGGCAAGAGTAGCAGGTCGTTGAGGTAGTGCTGGCGGGAGCTTGCAATTTTCGGATGCTTGTAGAGGGCGTAGGAGAAGCTGAAATCACGCGAGGTCACCTTTTGGCCATCCTCCCAGAGCGCTGCGCCCTGCAGGTGGAAGGTGACACTTTTGCCGTCAGGGGAGAACTCCCAGCTTTTAGCCGTTGCCGGCAGAAATGTTATTTCTCCCCTTTTTTCGTCCCATGAGGGCTTCACCAGCGAAGGATAAATCAGTTTGCACACCTCCCGCGACATGGAGAGCTGTATAAGCAGCGGATTGAGGTAGTCGAAATCAGCCGAAATTCCAGTGACGATCCGCTCACGCTCCGTCCCATCGCTATTCTGGCGGCAAGAGGAGAGTCCGGCAAGCAGCAGAAGCAGCGTCGCTGTCACGACAATATTGTGCAGGATTGATCGTCTCATTCGAGGGTTATTGGTGTTGAAAATTGTCAAGAGAACAATGTAGGCAAAAACCCCGGGAACGCCTTGGTAGAAAAATCCAGGGAGCGCCGAGCTCCAGCTCGGCAATTTGGTTAGTCAGCCAAGTAAATACCATCCAATGTCTTCAACTTTTTGCTTTTGAACAATCAATTTGCGTTAGACGAAGACGTCGAGCTGGGGCTCGACGCTCCCGGCGAAGAGGTTTTTTCGTTTCATGGGTGATTGTGCTATATTTTTGCTTCACCTCTCTGGCAACGCTAAACCGATATACGCAATGGCTGATAACGGAATAAGAAAAGTAAAGATTCTTGTCGCCTCTCCCGGTGATGTCGATAAGGAGCGGAAGATTGTAGAAAAAGTTATCAGCGAGTGGAATATCCGCAACAGTGATGAACGGCAACTGCTGCTTGAAGCGGTGTTATGGGAATCCTCCACTGCTCCGGATTCCGGGGACAGGACACAGGGGATTATTAACCGCCAGATTGTCGATACCTGTGATTTTGCCATCGGCATTTTCTGGACACGCTGCGGAACTGATACGGGTGTAGCTCCCGGTGGAGCGATTGAAGAGGTTGAGAGGATGATGAAGAATGGAAAGAAAGTGATGTTCTATTTTTCAAATGCTCCTCTATCCCCTGAAAAGTTAGATCGCGCACAATATGAAAAGCTTGAGGCATTCAAGTCAGCAATACAAAAACGTGCAAGGATCGAGAAATATGAAGATTGCAACGAGTTTCAGCATAAACTCGTTCACCAGCTTGAAATGAAGATTCGCAACTGGTTTTTGCCAGCCACCGACCTGTTGCGTCGTTACCAGGCAACGCTGAAAGAGGAGCTGGGATATATCCGTATGCTTGGACTGCCGGGTGTCGAGAATGTTCAGGTCAATCTGAACGATGATACCTTTGTGCCGCTCCGCCTTTCTGACCGTCATGAAAACGGCAAGCCGTTTGAAGGAAAGAGCACTCCTGAAGGTCATGAGCAGATTCTCTATCCTGACGAGATCATGAAGCGTGCATTCAAAAAACGTCGGATGCTCCTTGTTATCGGCGATCCGGGAGCGGGCAAAACAACGCTGCTCAAATATTATGCCCTCTGTGCGCTTGAAGAGGATCACCATACGAGGCTCGGTTTTCCTGCTCCGGTCAATGTTTTTTATCTGCCGCTGCGCGAGCTGGTGCGTCAGGACAACGGTCATTATCAATTACTCCCGGCAAACTTGGCGCTCTGGTGTGAACGGCACCATCAGAAGGTGGAGGAGAAGCTGTTTGATGAGTGGCTCCGGAGTGGCACAGCGCTTGTTTTGCTTGATGGTCTCGATGAAATCAGTAGTACTACAGAGAGAAAAAAGGTTTGCCAGTGGATTGACAACGCTTGGACAGGGTTCAGCAAGGCCTTTTTTGTGGTCACGTCACGGGCAACCGGATACAAAAAAGATGAGGGAATTGAACTCAAGGCAGATTGTGAACGGGCAGATGTTCAGGATTTTACAAAAGAGCAGCAGGAGCGGTTTTTAACGAACTGGTTCACGGCAGCTTTTCTGAGAGATCCTTGCGGCAAGGGAGAAGATGAGAGTGAGTGGCAGCGGTTGCAGGGAGCGAAAGCCGATGAACGAACCGAAAAAATGGTTGCGCATTTGCAGGAAGAGAAGAACAAGTGCTTGCGCCAGCTTGCCGCAGTGCCGATGATTTTGCAGATCATGGCCATTCTCTGGAAAGAGCGGGACTACATGCCCAAAAGCCGGGTGATGCTCTACAATGCTGTGCTCGATTATCTGCTTGAAATCAGGGACGAACGCAGAGGCATCAGACCGCTTATTTCAGCAGCTCATGCCCGAATGGTGCTTGCTCCGCTCTCGCTCTGGATGCAGGAGAAGTTGAAAAAAGATGAAGCAGGCTGTGGCGACGTGCAAAATAAAATGACCGAGACACTCGGACAGCTCTATAAACCGCCTTCTGTTGAATCTTTTTGTGATTATCTGGTCAAACGGGCAGGTTTGCTGGTAGAGATAGGGAGCAAAGAGAATACGTTTTATATCTTTCGTCACAAATCATTCCGTGAATATCTGGCAGGGGTTGAGCTTGTCAAAAGAGCGCTTCGAACTTCCGGCTATCTCGATACCCTGATTTCCGGTTTTGGCGATGACTGGTGGGACGAGCCGATCAGGTTTTTTATTGCCCAGGTCGATGCAGAGCTGTTCGATCTCTTCATGGAAAAGCTGTTTGACTCGGCAATAAGTGAAGGGTTGACACCAAAGCAACAGTTACTCCTCTTTACCATCATCGAGGAAGCTCCGCTGAAAAAGGTTGATGCCCTGTGCAAAAAGCTGCTTGATCCCGAAACCATTGCCTCGCGTCAGCGGGCGATTCTTGATTCTCTCAAAGCTATCGGGAACGCGGCAGCGATCGAAGCATTGCAGGAGTTCAGCGCCAAAAAACTGGCTCAAAATGAGGACGTTGCAGGTCGTGCAGAGGAGGTCATTCTTGATCTTGGAGGAGAAATAAAGCATAAAGCTGCAAAGCAGACTAATGGAAAATTATCCTTCCGCAACCCCAATGAGCATAATGCAGAGTATATCCTGATACCGGGCGGTAGCTATATCTTTTCGGAAACGGAGAAGGAGGAGCCAGTCGAAGATCTCTATGTTGCCAAGTATCCGGTAACCAACAGGCTTTACCGATCATTTATTGCCTCGTTACAGGCAAATGATTCCGCATTTGGTGCGGAGCTGAAGACCATTGTAAAGAACAACACCTGGGGCAAGGAGTTTGGAGATTATCTAAATAAGGGTAATAACGATCTTGCCGCTCTCTTTCGATCTGAGCACGACGAAGATCGCAACTTTGACGGGGAAGATCAGCCGGTAGTTGGCATTACCTGTTATGCTGCCCAAGCCTACTCTCTCTGGCTCTCGATGCTTGAGGGTGATACTACGCTTTACCGCATTCCCACGGAGATCGAGTGGGAGTGGGCTGCGGGAGGCAAACAGGGTGAGCCAGTACAGAAAGTTCGACCTTATCCCTGGCCGGAAGATAAGGGAGAAGCAACATCAAAGCTGGCCAATTATGCTTCCAATGTTGGTAAAACAACCCCGGTTGGCAGTTATCCTGATGGCGCTACGCCTGAAGGGTTGTACGATATGGCCGGAAATGTTGATGAATGGTGTCTGTTATACGACAAAAATACTTCTGCCCGTGCGTTGCGCGGCGGTTCCTGGTACAGTTCTTCCCGACGATCTGCGTTGTTCTGCCCGGTACCACCTTTCCCCCGGCAGCACGAGCTACGTTGTTGGTTTTCGGGTAGTTCGTTCCAGTCATTCTTGCTTTTGAAATTCTGTTTTTCTGTTCTCTGGAAATCTGGATAGCCGCTGCAAGTCTTCGGAAATTTTTTTTGATGGAGGGATAATTATCTTCTTTTTACGCCAACAGGCCGACATTTTTCACGTCGGCTTGTTGGCTGTAAACTTGATCAATACTTGTTGACAAACCCGGTCTCGCTGATGATGCGTTTGCCTTGCGGGGTTTTGGGCAGGTCGATAAATTTCTTGATGTTCCCTGCTGGCTTGCCGTTGGTGTACATGAAGAGCGGGCGGCTCACCTTGTAGCTGCCGTTCTTGACGGTTGTTACTGAAGGTTTGACTCCATCAACACTGAGTGCCTTGACTGAGCGGTCAACAAAGCCGAGGCCGATATAGCTGATTGCGGCTGGCGTTGAAGATACGCGGCTTTTTATGGCGCCGTTGCTTGACTGGGTTTCAGCATTTTTTGAAATCTGGTTCTCTTTGCCCATCACCAGCTCCTGGAAGCTGTCGGCGGTGCCGCTGTTGGATTCACGCTGGATGACGATGATCGGGGCATTGGGGCCGCCAACCTCTTTCCAGTTGGTGAATTTACCCATGTAGATGTCACGAATCTGTGTTTTTGAGAGTGCATTGATGCGGTTGCCTGGGTGCACCACAATGGCAAGGCCGTCAAGTGCTACGATGTTGGCGACAGGGTTGACTCCCTTGCTTTTTGCTGCTTCAATTTCGTTCTCTTTCATTTCACGCGACATGTCGGCGATGTCACAGCTTTTGTTGATGAGGCTTTTTGCGCCGTTGCCTGAGCCTGATTCGCTTACGGCAACTTCAACGCCGGTGGTTTTGGTGAAGTAGGATGCAAATGCCTTGGCAATCGGGCCAACGGTGGTTGAGCCGTCCATGACGATCTTTTCGGCAGCGTTTGCCGAACCGGAAGCGATAACACCGAAGAGTGCTGTGCTTAAAAGTATTTTTCTGAAGAGTTTCATATTTCTGTTTTGTCTGATTGAGTCAAAAGTTTAAAGGCTGTCTTATAATTTCTGAAAACAATGTACAACTTTCTTTGTTGAGGAATTGTTACGGAAGTGTAGAGAGATGGTGAACTCCTTGGGAGCGCCGAGCTCCAGCTCGGCAATTTGTGAACTGGAGATCACTACTAAACTTTCAAAAAAACGACAAGATTTCGGGAAAACGTTGATAAAGTTAAACATCAAGTCGCCGAGCCGGAGCTCGGCACTCCCGGGAAAGAGTCGCTGAAGGAGTGGATGGCCATGGTGGTTGGCAGCAGGAATCCTTCGCCGTAGAGTGTGCCGATTTGCTCGCCGAAGTAGCGGGCACGGGCTTCGAGGCCGGTTAGAAATTCGCGGCGCTGGATCATGGTTGCGGCTTTTTCGGTTGAGCCTTCCTGGTAAAACTGTGAACCGTATGCAAGGATGCCTTTTCGGGAGGTTTCGAAGGTTTTTGAGATATCAACGATAATATCGGCTTCAAGGTGTTTGAACTGGATGTAGTAGAGCAGGTGTCCGGGACGGTGGGGTTCCTGTGCCTCTCCGTTCATGGTTGTGTGAAGCTGCCTCAGACCGGCGTAGTAGAGGGCATCGGTGACAAGCTTTGAGGATTTTGTGTGGTCGGGGTGGCGTTCGTCGGGCGGGTTGGCAAAGACCACGTCCGGTCTGTAGTGCCGGATGATGCGGATGATGTCGGCAAGGTTCTCTTCGGTGTAGAAGAGTTTGGAGTCTCCGAGGTCGAGCGTTGTGCGACAACGGTATCCCATGATCTCTGTGGCTTTTTCGGACTCTTTCTGCCTGGTTTCAGGGGTGCCGAGTGTGCCCATCTCTCCTTTTGTCAGGTCACAGACGGCGACCGAGTGTCCTTCACTCATGATTTTCAGCAGAGTGGCTCCGCAGGCAAGTTCCACGTCGTCGGGATGGGCGCCGAATGCCAGCGCGTAGATTTTTTCAGGTGACCTTTGCAAATTGCCTTCTCTTGTTAATGGTTATATTGACGCCTGAAACTCTTTTGTGAAATGCTGCTTCAACCAGCGATATCAGAAAATAAGAGGAGGGTGGGCGTTTTTTGCTACCTAATATGCCCTCCCTCCGGGACTTTTTGGGATCAGGAACAAAATATTAATCCATTTCTGACCAATGCTCAAAGTAAAGATTGTTCGCCTTAACAAAAAAGCCTCTCTTCCTGTTTATGCAACTGCTCATGCTGCCGGGATGGATATTTCTGCCTGCCTTGATGAACCGGTTATTCTTGAGCCTTTTTCCACGGCGCTCATTCCTTCGGGGTTTTCGATCGAGCTGCCTGAAGGGTATGAGGCGCAGCTTAGGCCCAGAAGCGGTCTTGCCCTGCGTTCGATGATCTCACTGCCGAACACTCCGGCCACGATCGATGCCGATTATCGGGGGGAGGTCAAGGTGATTCTCATCAACTATGGCAAAGCGCCTTTTACTGTCTGTCACGGTGACCGCATTGCTCAGATGGTGGTGGCAAGGGTCGAGCAGGTGCATTTTGAGGAGGTTGATGAGCTTGGTTCAACGGTGCGGGGTGACGGGGGATTTGGCCACACGGGTACAGGGCAGCGGTGAATCATACGGGGTGAATAGGGCTGGGGCAGCAGGAGAGCGTCAAGCGAAGTATCCGACGTTCAAGGGATTCTTCGCTTTGCTCGAAATGGTCATGACGGAGGTTATTCTCTGCTGCCGGGTTTGTCAGGCCGGAGGCAGAGCCTTTACTTCAGGAACAACCTCTTTTGGCGTGAAGCGGATTTCAGTGACATCTTTTTTGGGGCGGTTTTCACGACCTGTCATCATTCCTGGCATCCCAGGCATTCCCGGCATCCCTGGCATTCCCGGTGAAAAGACGTTGCTCATGAGTTGTCCCAGCCCGGCACTGACGTTGTCGAAGAGGTTCTGAACCTGGTTTGTGCTGACGGTTGAGTTGAGGTTCTCAAGCAGGTTGGTCCACAGTTTGCCGAGTTCCTGGAACGAGTTCTGAACTCCTCCAGAGGTGATGGTGGCGGTAACGCCTTCGATCAACTGGCCTGAAACGGTGTTGACGTTGCTGAGAATTCCCTTGACCTGTTCGGAGTTGATGGTCGAGTTAACGGTTGAGGTGACGCCTTCGATGAGTTGTCCGGTGGCGTTACTGACGGAGCTGATAACGCCCTGTACTGATTCGGCAGTTATCGACGAGGTGACGCCTTCGATGAGTTGCCCGGTAGCGTTACTGACGGAGCTGATCATTCCCTGTACAGGCTGGGAGTTGATGGTCGTGCTGACGCCTTCGATGAGTTGTCCGGTAACGGAACTTACAGAGCTGAACATGCCCTGAACTGACTCGATGGTTGAGTCGATAAGAATGCCTACGTTGCCAATCAGGCTGGCCATGTCACCTTTTCCGACACCGGATTCCTGATTTTGCGGAGGAGCCGGGTTTTGTGCGCCTGCCGGTTTGTTGAGTTCTTCTGCTGCCATAGCTATAGGTGGTTAAAAGGGTAAGTAATTGATAGTAATTTTCTGAATATAAACAATCTATTTACGAACTCCTTCTCTCCGGTGGCTATTTTACTGGCTTGAAGGCCGGGCTCTTTTTTCCAGTCTTTTTTCTTCTCTCTCAGGTGATGTTTTCACGGTAGTAGCGGATAATACTCTCCTGGTCAAACCCAAGCGCATACATGAGATGAATGGTTCCGAAGATGAGCTGGAGCGGGATGATGCCGTTGCGGTGGTACTTCCTGGCCGATGTGGTGACCTCCGTTTTGAGGATGTGAAATCCCGTGCGTCGTTCCAGGCGGTTGATGATATCGATATCTTCCATCACCTGAAGGGTTTCGTCGAATCCTCCGAGATCAAGAAAGAGCTGCTTTTCAACAAAGAGCGACTGGTCTCCTCCCCGGAAGAGTGTCAGCGGAAACTGTGTGAACCATCCGAAGAGGCTCATGAGAGGGTGGTCGTCATCAAAATGCATCCTGAAACATCCCGCCTTTTTGCCTGCTGCCATAGCTGAACGGATATCGTCGATAAAGGTTTCCGGTGGAATGGTATCGGCGTGTAGAAAGTAGAGTGTCTCGCCTTCGGCAAGCTGTGCCCCGGCGTTCATCTGCGCTGCCCGCCCTTTTGCCGTGCGGCAGAGCTTTACCGGAAAGCCGGTGAGAATCTCGGGTGTGCGGTCTGTGCTGGCGTCACTGACAATGATTTCGATACCTGCTGAACGCCGGGTCATGTTGATGAGCGCCTGGAGGGAGTGTGCAATTCCAGCCTCTTCGTTCCAGGTTGGAATGATGATGCTGATTTTTGGCGGGTTCCACAGTCCGCTTTTTTTCAGGTCGTCGATGGTGTCTATATCGGAGAGTTCCGGAAGCAGTTCCGGGGTTACGGCGTGGCGGTGCAGTATGGCGATGCTTTCAGCAAGTACCTCCGGGGTGCTCCACTTCCGGTCAAGAAAGAGTTCCGGGGTGAGCCTGTTCAGTCCGACAAGATAAAATCCTCCGTCGCTGGCTGGCCCCAGTACGGCATCGGAGTGTTCAAGGGCGACGAATGCACTTTCGATTATCGAGCTGCTCAGCTCGTAACAGTCGGTTCCAATGAGCACAATATGGCGATATCCTGTTTCAAATCCGGTTCGGATAGCGTGCAGCATGCGTTCTCCCAGATCTTTGCCCTCCTGCAGCATGGCTGTGGCGTTGCCAGTAAGGAGGAGATCGGACGCAGGGATGAAGCGGGAGTAAAAGATTGCCCTTGCGGCATCAACCTTCTCTGTGGCAAAAGCGGTATGGTGTCGGAGTGTTTCGTAAATTTCAAGCGCTTTTTCTTCTCCGACAGAGCTTGCAAGCCGGGTTTTTACCAATCCGGCTTCGGGGTTTTTTGTGAAAATGATGAGTAAGCGCTCGCTCTTCATACCAGTGATCCCTTACAGCTTGAACCAGCTCCCGCTGTGCATCCGTAGCAGTGCTGCCCGAGAATTATATGGCGGTTGCGCAGCTTTTCCTCATTGAACTCCTTGATGTTCTGAGGAGCGGGTTTTGAGACCTTCAGATGGAGCATCTGGTTAAAATCGCAGTCGTAGAGCGTGCCGTCCCAGCCTACCGAGAGGGTTGTTTTGCACATGAGGTTGTCGAGTGCCAGTGGATTGTAGCTTTTTGCAAGCAGCGTCATGTAGTTGCAGTAGGTGCCGTTTTCAAGCAGTTCGTTGAGAAAACGGCTGATCGGCATGTTGGTGATGGTGTAGAGATGGCTGAAAACAATGCCGAACTGGTTGAGGAGCTTTTGGCGGTACTCTTTTTCCAGTTGCTGCTGCTCACCCGGCAGTGAGGGGCCACCTGGGTTGTAGACCAGGTTGAGTTCAAGGCCGCTCTCTTCTTTGCCGTAACCGATGCTGTTGAGCAGTTTCAGCGCGGCTATCGAGCGGTCGAAGACGCCGGTTCCACGCATTGCGTCAACATTCTCTCTGGTGTAGCAGGGAAGTGAGGCGATCAGCGTGACCCGGTTTTTTTTGAGAAATTCCGGCAGATCCTGGTATTGCTTGCCTGATGAAAAAAGGGTGAGGTTGGAGCGTACAAGGATCTCTGCGTTTGGAACCCTTGTTCTTATGCTTTCGATGAACCAGCGAAATTCCGGGTTCATTTCCGGCGCTCCGCCGGTGATGTCAAGAGTTTTTATGTCGCATTTGTCGAGTGCATCAAGACAGGCGTTCATTGTGTCGCGTGTCATCATCTCTTTGCGTTGAGGGCCTGCATCGACATGGCAGTGGCGGCAGAGGAGGTTGCAGATGTAGCCGGTATTGATCTGCAGGGTTGCGATGGCTGTCGAGCGGAGCGGTGAGTTTCCTGATTCCGCAAGTTTCCTTCCGAAAGGGATAATGCCGCAATCGGTCTCTTCAAGCAGTTTTACCTGGGCCTTCTGGTTGGCTTGCAAGGCCTCTTTTGGGTAGAATGGTTGTTGTTCTGGCATAAAAAAGGGGTGACGAATTGGCGTTTTTTCTTTTCAAGCCTTTATTGCGCTAATTCGTTCAGTTTGTATGGGTGGATGAGATATGGCCGAAGGCTTGTAGAGGCGCAACAGGGCGGTGAAGAAAAGTCTTTTCAGGAGGACTTTTCCTCACCACTGTATTATGGTTGTTTTCAGTTGCCGAACCGGCTGAGGAGCTTTTCGGCCACCTGTTTTCCGCTGAGTGCAGCTCCCTCCATCGAGGCGAGGTATCGCTGATAGGTGTAGTCGCCGGCAAGAAAGAAGTTTTTTACGGGGCTGATCTGGTCTGGGCGGAACTGGTCAACATCGGGTACCGCCTTGTAGACCGACTGGGGAATTTTGACAATGGTTGATTTGAGCAGTGTTGCCTGACGGGATAGCGGGAAGCGTTCGTGAATCTCCTTGAGTACCAGCCTGGTGATCACTTCGTTTGGCATATCCATCAGTTGGTGGGCTGGTGCAAGCACAAGGCTCATGACGCTGCCGCCGTCAGCCGTGCCCATTCCTTTCTGGAAATCTCCGGGACAGGTCAGGGAGACATCGGCAAAGGTTGCAAATGTGGTGCCCTGTGAAAACATCAGGTTATCGGTATCGGTAATTTTCCGGTCGAACCAGAGCTGGCAGTTTGCTACCGGGCTGCCGACAAATTCAAAAAGGTTGCGGAAATATTTGTGCGCAAGCCACTCTGTGGGCAGAATTTTTTTGACGTTGTGAACCGGCAGCGCGGAAATATAGGCATCGGCTTCAATTTTATGGCCATCCTGGAGCTGGGCATGTTGAATGGTCTCATCACTGTTCAGTTCAAAGCTTTTCAGCTTGGCATCGACAAAAATTCGGCCACCTTTACTTTGTATATATTGCCGCATTGGCTCGATCATCGATTCACCGGGGTTTTTGCGGAAAAAGGCAAATTTGGTCGAGGCGTGATCGGTGCCGAAATATTTGAAGATGGTAATCATTGGCCGTGCGCTGATAACGTTTGGCTCGATGAAATTCATGGCGAGAGAAATGGCGCGCCACAACCTCTGCAAAGAGTGTTCTGAAGCACCTTTCGAACGGTGCCATTCCGAATAGGTCATATAATCCTGGCTGCGGAAATACTCCTCATTGCCTGTAATGGCAGGGTAGAGTCCCTTGACGAGGGAGAATTTGTCCCAGATGCTTAGAATATCAGTCTGCATGCCGCCGACGACCTCTGCCCAGGGGCTGGGCAGGTTTGCTTTTCTGAAAACAGATTGCTTGCCATCTGGCTCGGCATAGATAAGGGAATGCTCTTTCCACTGGTAATTATCTTCTGCACCTACCCGTTTGAGGTATTGCTGAAGTTGCGTGTACCCACCGAAAACAATATGAAGTCCTGATTCTATGGAGTCGCCGTCACTGTCTTTCCAGACGGAAACTTTTCCGCCAAGCACTTTACGCTTTTCATAAATCTCTACAGTGTGCCCTCGATCCACAAGTTCTATTGCCGCGCTGAGGCCCGCAACTCCTGCACCGAAAATCGCTATTTTCAACGTATTTACCTATGGTTTGTGATTACAAGATATGTGGATTATCTCAGTCAAGGCGTTAATATAAGTAAATGTCATTCGATAACGAAAATCAGCCATTTTTCCTTTTCCGGTTGGGATGACGGCAAAATTTCAATGTGTTGTTGTTTTTTCGTCAACTTCTCACATCCTCATTCATTTGCTTGTGCCGGACGCCATAATTTGTCGTATTCAGGATGGGCAGTAATAGCGTAAATCGTGCGTTCTCCTAAATTATTTAAGATTTTTCAAGAAAAAGTTGCGAATCCTAAAGAGAAGTGTTGTTTATTTCTTATAATTATGTAATTTCTGTTAAAAACTAAACAAAACATCCATTTATGTCGGGACATCTTGACCTGATCGATCTTAAGCTTATCGAATCTCTCGGAGAAAACGGCAGGGTTCGATTAAGCGAACTTGCCGAAGTGGTGGGTCTCTCGATACCCTCAGTCAGCGAGCGGCTTGACAAACTGCAGAAGAGCGGTATCATCAAGGGCTTTACCATGGAGGTTGATGAACGTCAGCTTGGGTTCGATATCCATGCGTTTGTAAGAGTGAGGATCGATTCCTCGAAGCACTATAAGTCTTTTATGGAGCATGTGATGAAAGAGGATGAGATCATGGAGTGTTTTTCGGTGACCGGCGAAGGGTCGCATATTTTGAAGGTCATGACCCACAATACAGCTTCACTTGAAAAGTTTCTTTCGAGAATACAGAGCTGGCCGGGAGTTCTTGGAACCAATACAAGCTTTGTGCTTTCCCAATTGAAGAAGAACAACAGGATCAGTGCTGAAATTGTCCGCAATAACCTTCAGGATCGTCAGGTACTGATAACGTTCGATGAAAAGAAGTCAAGGAAGTAATTAAATACGGGTTTTCATTTTTTCAGAGGCAACACAGCAATCATTATGCAAAATCAACAAGGAGGATCTCTTGAGCAGCGATAGTAACATTCCGGTTTCCACCTATTTTGGTGCGATGACCTTTGATCAGAAGGCCATGCGTGCAAGGCTTCCAAAAGAGGTATTCACTGCATTGCAGGGTACCATCAAGGCAGGCAAGAAAATAACTGAAGAAATTGCCGGCGTTGTAGCTCACGGCATGAAAGAGTGGGCCATGGACAAGGGTGCTACCCATTACACCCACTGGTTTCAGCCGATGACCGGTTCAACGGCAGAGAAACATGATGCATTTTTATCGATTGACCGCGATGGTACTCCCATTGAGCGTTTTTCGGGTGAGCAGCTTATCCAGGGTGAGCCTGATGCTTCAAGCTTTCCTTCCGGCGGTATGCGTACCACCTTTGAAGCTCGCGGTTACACCGCATGGGATCCTTCCAGCCCGGCCTTCCTCATGAAGGGTGGAAAAGATCTCACCCTTTGTATTCCAACTGTTTTCATTTCCTATCATGGCGAAGCACTCGATGCCAAAACTCCTCTGCTTCGTTCCATGGATGCTGTCAGCAAGTCGGCCATCAGGCTTCTTGAAGTGCTTGGCGTTACAGGTGTCTCACGCGTAAAAACTTTTGCCGGTTGCGAACAGGAATATTTCCTCATCGACAAGAAGTTCTATTCAGAGCGTCCTGATCTTGTCATGTGCGGTCGTACCCTGCTTGGTGCTCTTCCTCCAAAAGGACAGCAGCTCGAGGATCACTATTTCGGTTCGATTCCTGATCGCGTGCTTGAATTCATGCAGGATGTCGAGCATGAGCTTTACCTGCTCGGTATTCCGGCCAAGACCCGTCATAACGAGGTTGCTCCCCATCAGTTTGAAATCGCCCCTATTTTTGAAGAGGCAAATATTGCCGTTGACCATAACCTGCTTGTCATGGAAGTGATGAGAAAAATTGCTGACAAGAGAGGTTTTGCACTGCTTCTGGCTGAAAAACCATTTGCCGGAATCAACGGTTCAGGAAAGCACAATAACTGGTCAATCGGAACTGATACAGGCGTCAACCTGCTTGATCCGGGTGATACTCCTGAAAAGAACATTCATTTCCTCGTTTTCCTTGTTGCCGTGCTTAAAGGGGTATACAAGAGAGCTGATGTGCTGAGAATGTCTATCGCAAGTATGGGCAACGATCACCGTCTGGGTGCCAATGAGGCTCCTCCGGCTGTGGTAACCGTTTTCCTTGGTGAGCTGCTTGAAAGAGTGCTTGATGCTATCGAAAGTGGCAAGGTTGATCTTAAAACCGAAAAACAGGTGCTTAATCTTGGTCTTGATCAGGTACCGGTTGTCAACAAGGATTATACCGACCGTAACCGTACGTCGCCTTTTGCCTTCACTGGCAACAAGTTTGAGTTCAGGGCTGTCGGTTCTTCACAGGCTGCTTCGGTGCCGAACATGGTGCTCAACACCCTTATGGCTGAAGCTCTCGATGACTTGACTGAAGCCATCACGGCAAAAATCAACGCAGGCAAGGATCGTGATTCAGCAATTCTTGATGTTCTTCGCGACCAGATTACCGCAACCAAGCCTATCCGTTATCAGGGCGACAACTACAGCGATGCACTTCAGCAGGCAGCCAAAGAGAGAGGTCTTCCTAACCTGAAGAACACTCCGCAGTCGCTCAGAGTGTTGCTCAAGAAGGATATTCAGGATATGTTCGTCAAGTATGGTGTGCTGAGTGAAGAGGAGATTCATTCACGTCTGCATATCCGTCTCGAACGCTATGTCAAGGGTATCGATATCGAAGCCCGTACCCTGCAGCTCATGCTGAAGACCTTTGTCATTCCTGATGTTTCCGAATATCAGGGCGATGTCAGCAGCTCTTTCAACAATCTGCTTGGTGCGGCTGAGGCTATCGGCCTTTCCGACAAGGCGCTCCAGAGTCAGGCAGATAACCTGAAGTTGCTGGCTGAAGATTTTTCAACCCTGATTGACATGACGGTCGAACTCAATGAGGCCATTGAAAAAATCGAAACGCTTGAGACCGAGTTTGACAAGGCTGATTACTGTGCAGATGAACTTCTTCCGTTCATGGTCAGTGTCCGCGACGTTGCCGACAGGCTCGAGCAGATGGTTGATCGCAGCCGCTGGCAGCTTCCGACCTATCTGGAAATGTTGTTTGAGCATTGAACCAGTCACAATAGTGAAACAAAAAAGGCCCGCAGCAGTTGCGGGCTTTTTTTTGAGGGCGTGTTCTGTGCTGGAATGCCTACTGGCCGATAATCTTGATGAGTACTCGCTTTCTTCTCATGCCGTCGAATTCCCCATAGAAGATCTGCTCCCAGGTGCCGAAATGCAGCTTGCCTTTGGTTACGGCAATGACGACTTCCCGGCCCATGATCTGGCGCTTGTGATGGGCATCACCGTTATCTTCGCCGGTATTGTTGTGGCGGTAACGGCTGACAGGTTCATGTGGCGCCAGCTCTTCGAGCCATCGCTTGTAGTCATGATGAAGTCCCGGCTCGTCGTCATTGATAAAGACCGAAGCTGTGATGTGCATGGCGTTGACCAGGCAGAGCCCTTCCTGAATGCCGCTCTCCTTGAGCGCCAGTTCAACATCGCGGGTAATGTTTACAAAATCCATTCTTTCCTGGACCTGCATCCAGAGCTCTTTGTGGTATGATTTCATGGGCTTGCGGGTTGTTGTTCCGTGTCGAGGCGGAATAAATTTTTTTTATTGCAAACCTGAAGTTAAGCCTTATTTTTACAAACGGTTTCGATTATTTCATAAAGCCAACCTGTACCGACATGCCTGAGGTTTTTAACTATCCCATGACCTATCCCGCATGGTGGATGGATTACTATTTTTATATAACATGGTTTCTCAGCATGTCATTTTTCAGTCTGGGATGGGCGATTTTTTACCGGTACGGGAGATTCACCTATGCCATAAACCTTGGATGTTTCTGGAAAACCTCGCTGCTGTTGCTGCTTACTACAGTTTCACTTGGAGCTCCCTCGTATTACAATACCAGGTTCGATGGTGAGCATGGCAAGGATGGTGATTCTATAAAAATTACCGCTGACAAGCTGCTCTATCTTGATCGCAAGGGCAATGAAAAACAGCTTCCTCTTGCTCATGTTATTTCGATTTACCAGGAGATCGTTACCTACAATCCGCCTCCTAAAATCTATATCGTTGCTGCAAAAGCCTCCGTCCGGGATTCTGTTTTTGTAACAACCGCTCTTCCTGGCTACAAGCGTTTTCTTTCAGACCTGTCCACCCGAACAGGTGTTGCAGCCAAGCTGCGCTGAATGGTTTTCAACGAGAGATGACCATGCTTTTTTCCACTGAACCATCGCTGTCTGACACTCTGCTTCTTGTTGTGGAAACAGGGAATACAACAGCATCTTTTGCGGTTTTCAATGCTGAAGATTGTCTTGAAGTGCACAAGGTGCCCTCGGCCTCTCTTTTCAGTCATGAAGCTGTCGAGGGGGTGGTTGTGCCTCTCTTGCAGAAGTATCCTCTTCTTCGCAATGCAGCTCTCTGCAGTGTCGTTCCTTCGCTGGAGCCGCTCATTCTCACCACTCTTCGCCGTTACCTGAGCGGTCAGTTGCTCGAAGTCACTTTTTCGATGCGTATGCCTTTTACACTGCACTACGAATCGCCGGAATCTTTTGGTGCTGACCGTATTGCGTTGTGTGCCCTGAGCCGAATGCTCTATCCTGATGGTGCGGTCATTGCGCTTGATATCGGCACAGCCATAACGGTTGACGTGCTTGGTTCAAGGAAGGACTATCTGGGTGGTCTCATTATGCCGGGTCTTGAACTTATGGCAAATGCACTGCATGATCGTACGGCCCGCCTGCCACTTGTGGCTCTTGAACTTCCCGAAACACTTATTGGGCGTTCAACATCCGATTGCATCAGGAACGGCATTATCCGGGGTTGTGCTGCAAGTATCGAGGGGCTTCTGGGCAAGATCAAGCGCTGGCTCGTCGATGAACAGGGCGAAGAGCGTATCGTGGTGATTGCTACCGGAGGAAGTGCACCGCTTGTTTCCGCCATGCTTGAAGTTTCCCCGGTGCTTGAGGAGCTTGCGGTGCTCAAGGGTACCCGCTATCTTTTCTCGCTCAACTCTTCCCGCTGAAAAATGCCTTTGTGTCGTTGATGGCTTTCACTACCCTCTGCTCTTCAATGGTTTCTTCAAGCAGAAACGCTTCACCGAGTTGCCGGAGCAGTACAAAGCGAAGTTTTTTATCCAGTTTTTTCTTGTCAGAGAGCATGTTTTCGAGCAGCAGGTGGCTGTCGATATCGAGAAAGCGACGTTTCAGCAATCCTTTGGGAAAACGGAACTTTCCGAGGAGAGCGAGCCCCTGCTCAAGCGACTGGCGGTCGAGATAGCCAAGATTGTGTGACAAGAAGAGGGCCGAGACCATGCCGATGGTGACTGCTTCGCCGTGGCGGATATAACGGTATTCTGCAAGTTTTTCCAGCCCGTGGGCAAAGGTATGCCCGAAATTCAGCGTTGCGCGCAGTCCGGTAATCTCCCTGAAATCCTTCTTGACGACATCCTCCTTGATAGAAGCGCTTTTTTTGACAGCTTCGGTCAGGTATGGTTCCTGCAGGTTTATTATATCGCTGAAATGGAGCTCAAGAAAGTTGAAAAATGCTTTATCGGCAATAAAGCCATATTTCACCACCTCAGCCATACCGGAATAAATTTCACGTTTTGGAAGGGTTTTAAGGTATGAGGGATCGATCAGCACCAGTGTTGGCAGGTGAAAGAAACCGATAAGATTTTTGCCGAGCTGGTGGTTGATGGCTACCTTTCCGCCGATGGCGCTGTCGGTCATGGCCAGAAGTGTTGTGGGAAGCTGGATTACCGGTATGCCCCGGTAGTAGCTTGCTGCGATAAAACCGCCAAGATCTCCCACAACGCCGCCTCCTACTGCCAGAAGGTTCCAGCTCCGGTCAACATCAGCTTCGATCATGCTGCCGTAAAGCCGGTAGGCTGCACTGAAACTTTTGGATGCTTCCCTTGCCGGAACAACAAGCTCCTTGTACTGAAAACCCTCCTCCTGAAGCGTTTTGAGAATCGCTTCTCCGTAAAGCTTGCGTGTGTTGTCATCAAACAGTACCACGGTTTTTCCTGAAAGGCCGTGGGCTTTGAACAACTTTCCAAGTCCGGCGGTAACCGGAGTTCCTGCAATGATCGTGCTCACAGTTTCCTTATTGGTTATTGATCCATGCTTGTGGTGGAGGCTTTGCGCACATAGCGTTCTATTTTGCGGGTAAGCTCCTCGACCGTTGATCCTATGCGTTTAATGTCGGTCTGAACGGCCAGGTCAGCGCTCTCATAGCGGGCTTCCCGTTTGGCGAGGATAGAGGCGATTTTTGCCTCGATCTCCTCACGCGATAGCTTCCGCCCGTTTTCACCCTTCAGCAAGGGACGGTCGCTCTTGTTGCAGAGTCTGCGTGCAAGGGTTTTTGTAGTTGATTTCAGGTAGATCAGGGTGCCTGCTTTCCTGATGAGGTCATAGGATCTGTCGTTTTCCAGCACACCACCACCCAGAGATATGACCACATTGTTTTGTTCAACAAGCCCTGCAAGGGATTGCAGTTCAAGATTTCTGAAGTAAGCCTCTCCCTCTTCTGCAAAGATCCGGGTGATGGTTTTTCCTGCACCTTTTTCGATAAACTGATCGAGGTCAACAAACTCATAGCCGAGTGAGTTGGCAAGGAGCGGCCCTATGGTCGACTTACCCGATCCGCTGAACCCGGTCAAAAAAATAAGCGAATGTTTCTTCACGGCTGACGGTTAAAACCTTTCTGTTTGACCTGCGACGTTGCAATGTGTGAGAAAGTTTGTGAAAACAGATAAAATCTGCACATCCTGGTTTGCTGTGCGGCAAATATATAATAAAAGCCCAAAAAAGCCATGATTGGCCATGCAGCAACTGTTTTTCTCTCGTTTATAACCATGGTAGTTGCTTTTCATGAGGATCATAACAGCTATTGTTTGACGGCCCTGAAAGTAATAGCTTCCGGTTTGCGACGGCGACGGTTCAGTAACTCTTTGAAAAAGAATGAAAAAGCTTTACATCATAAAGGCCGGGAGCACATTCTCATCAACTCTTGAAGCTCTCGGTGATTTCGACGACTGGATTAAAACCGCACTTGGCACCCCAAAGGTTCCTGTTGAGGTTGTTGATATAGTGCAGGGGAGTGCTCTTCCCTCCAGTGAGGAGTGTGGCGGTGTTATCGTGACAGGATCACATGCAATGGTTACCGATAATCTTGCCTGGAGCCTTTCTATAGAGTCATGGATTCCATCGCTGGTTGGCTCTGGTGTGCCCTTGCTTGGTATCTGCTACGGGCACCAGCTTCTTGGACGTGCCATGGGAGGAGAGGTTGGCTATAATCCGCTCGGCAAGGAGATCGGCACGGTTGGTATATCTCTCACGCATGAAGCAGAAGGTGACCTGCTTTTCAGGGGGATTCCTTCCTTGTTTGCGGCCCACACCACTCATGCGCAAAGTGTTCTCTGTCTGCCGCCCGATGCGGTAGTTCTTGCCCGAAACTCCCATGATCAACACCACGCCTTTCGGATTGGCGATTGTGCATGGGGAGTGCAGTTTCACCCGGAGTATACGGCGGCCGTCATGCAGGCTTATATCTCCGCCCAGTCCAAAACTCTTCTGAGAAACGGTCAGAATGTTGAGCGGTTGCTTCAAGAGGTTACAGAGACCCCTTTTGCCCGGAAGGTACTCTCCAACTTTGCTGAACTGGTTGATGACCAGCAATGCAGCAGTTGAATAAGTTTGCAAAGCAACAGGAAGATTTCGATAAAATCGATGAGATTTTGTAACATTACCAAAGAGATGAAGAATCTCAGGCCAGCCAACAATCTCAATATCAGACAGGAGGAAAGGGAATGAAAAAACTATTCATGGTGATGGTGCTGCTTTATGGAACTCTTGGTATTGGTAGTGCTGAAGCTGCAGAGTTTACCCTGAAAAGCAGTGCTTTTGGTGGACAGTTGACTGATACCCAGGTCTATTCCGGGTTTGGTTGCAGCGGAAAAAACATCTCTCCGTCTCTGAGCTGGACAAGTGCTCCCCAAGGCACAAAGAGCTTTGCCGTTACTGTTTATGATCCCGATGCTCCCTCAGGCAGCGGATGGTGGCACTGGCTTATCTTCAACATTCCTGTTGCAATCAGTGAACTGAAAACTGACGCAGGCAATCCTCAAAAGATGCTTGCCCCTCAAGGCAGTGTCCAGAGTGTCACTGACTATGGAAAGCCCGGATTTGGCGGAGCCTGCCCTCCAAAAGGTGACAAACCTCACCGCTACATCTTTACTCTCTATGCTCTCGATGTGGAAAAAATTGAAGCCGACGAACGAGCAAATCCTCCACTGGTCGGATTCATGCTCAATCAACATGCCATAGCCAAGGCATCCATTATCGCCTATTACGGACGGTAGAAAACGTTTATACAAATCATAACTCTTCAAGCCCGGTGAGAAGCCGGGCTTTTTTTATTTCGAGGAGCGATCAGCCAATCTGTACGGCAAGCATGGAGAGCGATCCGCCGTCGATTCCTTCCACAGGGAAGGTGAGCGGCTCACCGGCATTCCTGCTTCCAATGACGTAGAGGAGCGGCAGGTAGTGATCGGGCGTCGGAATGGAGAGCAGGCCGTCTTCTCCGAGGGTTTCGTACTCGACAAGCTGCTTGTCATTGCCTGAAATCAGGAGTTCACGCACCTTTCTTTCAAACCGTACTGCCCAGTCCAGCGGCGTTGCCTGCTTGCCCCATGCGAAGGCGTGCAGGTTGTGCACGACGTTTCCACTGCCAAAAATAAGCACTCCCTCTTTTCGAAGTTGAGCAAGTCGTTTGCCGGTTTCAAAGTGGAAGGCACTCTCTCTTGTGCTGTCGATGCTGAGCTGGATAACGGGAATATCTCCGGCTGGATAAATGTGACGGAGCACTGTCCATGTACCGTGGTCAAATCCTCGTTTGTCGTCAAAGGTTACAGGAAGAGGTGCAAGCAGCTCCTGCACCCGTCGGGCAAGTTCGGGGTTTCCTGGTGCAGGATAGCTTACACGATAAAGCTCTTCTGGAAAGCCCCCGAAATCGTGGATGGTCGGTGGTTCCGGATTTCCAGTAACGGCACTCTGCGGCACGTACCAGTGTGCTGAAATGGCGAGTATCGCCTTTGGGCGGGGAAGGGTGGCACCGATTTTTTGCCATGCATCGCTCCATGTGTTTTTTGAAATGGCGTGCATCGGGTTGCCATGACCAGCAAAAAGGGCAGGCATCAGAGAGTTGTTCATTGCTGTGGTGTTCCTCAATCATTTGCAGACCGTCACTGCATTTAAGATAACCCCGTTCAGGACAATATCCTCAAGCATTCCGCTCAATTGCAACCCCCTCTTTACGGTATCTAAAATACCTCTTTTACGGGATTTACTATTAGAGGGACATGTTGGATATTGCAACCTGTAAAAACATGAAGTGTTTGATTTTAAGGGCGTCGCCAGCATTAATACAACATTCTGTATATGAAGGACCACACCGTTTTGGCTGCAAAAAAGGATACTGCCCGACAGAGAGAGAGGCTATGCATTGCAATATGTCGAAAAAGAGAAGTGCATCGTTGTTGTCATGTCAATGCAGTTATGAATGTCGAAAGTTCCTCTTTTTGAAACCAGATCATTTTAATTATGGAGAAGTTAATCATGAAAAGTACGATCCCTCTTTCACTCCAGCGCTTGAAGATTCTGAAATTTTCATGCCTTTTGGTCAGCTTTTTGTTTCTCTTTTTGTCTGTTGCAAAGGCGCAAACCTATCCACCACTTTCGCCTTCGGTTCCGGTCAAGGTCGGTTATCTTCCTGTCACTGGTCATGCCAAATTTTTTGTGGCACAAGAGAAGGGCTTTTTTGCCCAGGAAGGTTTGACTGTCGAGTTGATTCAGTTTGCCAATTCGGCTGATGGTATAAGTGCCCTTCGTGCCAAGAAGATTGATATCGGGGCGTTTGGAACAACAGCTCCTCTGGTTCATGTGGCCAAAGGTGCAGATATCCGGATTATTGGCGGCATAATGGGTGAAGATGCTGCAATTATCACTACCGCCGAGAAAGCATTGCTTATCAAAACCGTCAAGGATCTCAAGGGTAAAAAAGTTGCAACTGTTCGCCTTGCTTCAGGAGATGCAGTGCTTCGGGGTGCATTGCAGCGTGCAGGTATTAACTGGAAGAAAGATCTTCAGATTTTTGAGTTGAAAAATCCTCCAGCCGTTCTGGAAGCTGTCAAGTCAGGACAGGTTGATGCCGGGGTTGTGTGGGGGCCTCACGACGTCAGGGCAGAAGAGATGGGGCTGAAAATCATCACTCGTTCTCATGAGTTAGCTCCCGGACACCCTTGCTGCAGGTTGGCCGTCAACAATGACGAGTTGAAATCAGAGGCAAACGTTTGGCCACGCTTTGTCAGGGCTATCCTGCGTGCCGAGAAATTTACCCAATCGCAAGTCAACAGAACGGAAACGGTTGCAATTATTCAGCAGTACCTGAAAATTGATCCTGCGCTGATTGAAAAGGCATACTATGGCGGTCATCTTGACCAGAGTTCTGATCCGAATGTAAAAGGAGTGGAAGCTTTCTGGAAAACCATGCAGCAGAGTGAGTTTGTCGAATCAAAAGGGTCGATCAGGCCATTTATTGTCACATCAGTCTACAAATCAGCACTGGAAAGCCTGATTGCCGAGAACCCCAATGATGCGTACTGGGCGAAATTAAAAAAACAGTTCAATGCGCGTGATTAACCGCCTGTCAGAGCTCTGTTCTTCCGCAGTTGGCCTTAGAAAACCTGCTGTGGAAGAAAAGAGTTTCTCTCACCATTCTGGTACAGGTATAGCGCTTGCAGTTGAAAATGTTTCTTTTGCCTATGGTTCCGAGCTTGTTCTGAAGGATATCTCCTTAAGGGTTGAGAGTGGTGAATTTATTGCTGTGGTTGGGCCAAGCGGCTGCGGAAAAACAAGCTTGCTGCGCTTGCTGGCCGGACTGGAAAAGCCTCTCAGTGGGGAGATTCTGCATCAGGGCAAGGCTGTAACCGGCCCGGATATTTCTCGTGGTGTTGTCTTTCAGGATTATTCACTTTTTCCCTGGCTGAATTTGCAGGATAATCTGGCGATAGCGGTTAACAAGGCCCGGAAAGGCTTGCCAAGGTCGGAAAGAAATCAGATAGCCGAGGAGTATCTCGATCTTGTCGGACTTCCGGGTGTTGCATTCAAGCACCCTTATGAGCTTTCAGGAGGTATGCGGCAACGTGCGGCAATTGCTCGATCATTGGCCTTGGGATCGCCGGTTCTCTTGATGGATGAACCGTTTGGTGCACTTGATCCTCTCAACAGGGTTCGGCTCCAGGAGTTGCTTCTGCAACTTTGCAGCAGCCGTACAGTCCAGAGAACCATTGTTTTTGTTACCCATGATGTTGAGGAAGCGCTTTATCTGGGTGACCGGGTCATTGTGCTTGGAACAACTCCAGGCAGGATTATTGCAGAGATCAAGGTGCCGTTCGAGGGAGAGCGTTATCGCCATAAGCTTTTTCAATCCAAAGAGTTTCGTGATCTCGAGACCCATATTGCGGCGCTCTACCATGAAGATATCGAGCGTCAGCTTGAAGCTGGTTCTGTTGTTTCCGGAGAGGGGGCATCTATATGAAAAAAACTTCAGGCCTTTTGATTAATCCAAAAAAAGGAATCAAGGGAACCGAGGGGGTTCTTTTGTTTGTGGTTTTGGGGGTATGCTGGCAGGTGACGACCACCATGCTTCCGCTCCGTGATCCTTCACTCTATCCTTCACCGGCAGTAACGTTCATGGCTTTGCGGGATTCACTGCCGGAGCTTTTGAGAGGAACGTGGTCTTCATCTCTGATTCTTGTTCCCGGATATCTGCTGGCCGTAATTCTGGGCGCTCTCTGGGGGATTGTGGCGGGTTCGGTCAGGTGGGTACATCGCGCATTCGATCCGTTTGCCAAAGTGGTGGCTCCGATTCCGCCAACCGTTTACATTCCCTACGCCATAGCATTGATGCCTTCATTCAGGGTTTCAGCAATTCTTGTCGTCTTTATCGGGGCTTTCTGGCCTGTCTTTGTCAATGCTGCTGCCGGTGCAGCTTCAGTTCCCCTTCGTTACCGTGACAATGCAGGCATTCTCGGGTTTGGCCGCTTTGAGTATATGTGCAGGGTGGTCTTTCCAGCATCGTTACCAAATATTTTTGCAGGAATGTCCGTCGGACTTGCCCTGTCGTTCATTCTGTTGACAGTCGCGGAGTTGTTCGGTGCAAATCAGGGTCTGGGGCGGTTTGTGCAGTACTATGCCGATTATGCCGACTACCCGAGAATGGTAGCAGGGATTCTCTATACGGGCATCATTACTTTTGGGGCCATGGCATTGCTTGATTTCATCAAACGACGTGTTCTCTTTTGGGTGCGTTAAATATGCCTCTTGCTGTTTTGCCATGTTTTCAATGTACAGGGCAAGGTGGTGGAAAAGGTATTGGAAAAAAATGGAGTTTTTAATCTCGGAAACAGAAGTTGAGCAGCTATGAATGAAAATATCGAGCAATCACTGTTTACGGCCCTTTCGGACGCTGTATTGAATATGGAGGAAGAGAGGGTTGCAGAAATCGCCGGCACGGTGATTAAAAAGAAGATAGATGCATATCGGGCCATTGAGAATGGCCTTGTTGATGGCATGAACCGTGCCGGGCAGCTTTTTGAAGATGAAGAGTATTTTATTCCGGAAATTCTCTTGTGTTCGGATGCCATGTATGCCGGGCTGGATATTCTCAATCCCCATATCGATCGGGCGCAGCAGCAAGCGCGAAAAAAGGTGGTTATCGGAGTTGTCGAAGGTGATACTCATGATATTGGCAAAAATCTTGTAAAAACACTGCTCAATGCTGCCGGTTTTGAGGTCATTGACCTTGGCCGGGATGTGGCACCCCGGAAAATTGTGGATGCTGCCATTGCCGAAGGTGCCGATGTCATTGCACTCTCAACGCTGATGACGACGACCATGGATGGTATGGCTGCGGTTATTGAGATTCTTCAAAAGAGCGGATACCGTGATGCGTTCAAGGTTATCGTTGGAGGAGGTCCGATTTCACAAACATTCGCCGAAAAAATCGGTGCCGACGGCTATGCTCCGACAGCTCCTGCGGCCGTAAAGCTTTTACAAAAATTATTCAGGGAAACCGTCAATGCCTGATCGAATAATCAAGAAGCCTTTTTATAAAGATTCGCTTTTTCCATTGCAACGCCTTGAGGCTTATGGCAAGGGATTGGCGGTTGATCGTTTGCCATGTGTGCCGATTGTGGGTAATACTGCAGCAAGGGTTCTTGGCGTCAGTGTCAGTGAACTGCGCAACAATGGTAAAATTCTGGCTGATGCGCATATAGCCTCTTATCGACGCTTTGGGTACGACAACATCCGTGTCTTTACCGATCTCTACACTCTTGCCGAGGGTATGGGTGCCCGTATCAGGGTACCGGAGGATGAAACGGCTTTTCTTGGAGAACCGGCTATCGAGAGTGTGGCGGAAATCGAGAGTCTGCGACCTGTCGATCCATACCGGGATGGTGTTTTGCCGGAGCATCTTGAGGCGCTTGAACGGGTTGTGCAGGAGGTCGGTGATGAAGTGCCGGTAACATCTGCACTTACCGGACCTTTTACCAACGCCTCTTTTCTTGTCGGGGCAGTGACGTTGTCGCGGCTTGTTTTGAAAGATCCTGTTTCAGTTCACAAACTATGCAAGCTTTCACTGGAATCAGCACTTGCTTATGCCGAAGCAATTTTTGCTGCAGGTGGCACTCCGAGTCTGACCGATGCAATGTCATCTTCGACGGTCATCAGCCCGAAACAGTTTGAAGAGTTCAGTTTTCCCTATCTGAAAATCCTGGTTGACTATATCCACTCAAAAGGTCGCCCGGCGACACTTCATATCTGTGGCAAAACAAATCTGATCTGGAACAAGATGGCCGACACCGGCGCGGACTGTCTCTCGATTGATAACGATGCAGACCTGCTTGACGCAAAACTGAAAGTCGGTCACCGAGTCAGGCTCATGGGAAATGTTCATCCCTCAGCCATAATGCTTCAGGGTTCGCGAGAGGATATATGGCGCGAGGTTTACCGGTGTGTTGCAGCAGCACACGATAATCCGCGTGGTTTTGTTGTTGCTTCGGGTTGCAGTCTGCCCACGGAGACGCCGCTGGAAAATATTGATGCCATGCTTGATGCTGTTCGGGAAATCGGTGATCCCGCAGCAACCGGGCGACTGCTTGTTGCGGGATTTCAGGATGAACTTGTGAATAATTCTTTGAAATAATGAGTGATATCACCCCAAAAATCCGCCTTCTCAACGTTCTGAATAAAAAAGAGACAGATCGACCTCCGGTGATCTGCATGGGCGGCATGATGAATGCTTCGATTGTTGAGGTCATGGAGAGAAGCGGTTATACCTTGCCTGCTGCTCATGATAATCCGGGATTGATGGCATCGCTGGCAGGTGCAATTCAGGAGCAGACGGGCTTTGAAAATCTTGGGGTTCCATTTTGTATGACCGTTGAAGCCGAGCTGCTTGGCAGCCGGATAGATAAAGGTACTCTGGCATGTGAACCGAAAATAACGAAGGAAGCATTTCCTTCCGCAGGGCAGGTCATTTTTCGTGATCTTGACGAGATGGTTGAGTCCGGACGTATTCGAACGGTGACTAAAGCAACTGCCCGATTGAGCGAACGGCACCAGCATTTACCCGTCATTGTCAGCTTGACCGGGCCAGTGAGTACAGCCGCTTCAATTATCGATCCGATGACTTTCTACAAGGAATTGCGCAAGAATCCGGCAGGGGCTCATCGGGTTCTTGAATATGTGACGCAACTGCTGATAAGGTTTGCTGAAGAGTCAGTCAGGGCTGGTGCTACGGTCATAGCGATTGGAGACCCTTCGGCCACAGGAGAAATTCTTGGCCCTGCGATGTTTCAGGAATATGCCGTGCGATACCTCAATCTCCTGACAAATGCCATTCAGCGCCTCGGAACGCCGGTAATTCTTCATATATGCGGCAAGATCGAAAGTGTCCGCTCGCTTGTGCCGACTCTTCAGGCCAATGCTATAAGTACAGACGCAATGGTAAACCTCGCGAAACTCAAAGAGGATTATCCCTCCATTACAACCATGGGCAATCTCAGTACCTATGCATTGCAGTGGGGGACACCTGAAAAAATTGCCGTACAGACACGCAAACTTGTTGATGATGGCATTGATATTATCTCGCCAGCCTGTGGTCTCTCCACATCGACCATGCTCACCAATATTTGCGCCATGACCAGAACGGTTCAGGGAGATTAAAGTCATGCATGATGTTTTTTTTCTTAGCCATGAGAGGATTGTGAGCGTTCCTGCTGGCACCTCTTTGCTTGAGGCTGCGCACCTCGCGGGAATTGTTCTGGAATCCCCCTGTAACAGGGAGGGGACATGCGGAAAGTGCGGGGTTGTTGTGCATGGAGAGGATCGCCTGAACCTGCGTTATGAAGAGAGCGGACACAGGCTGACGGGAGAAAAGGAAGCTGATGGGTGGGTTCTGGGTTGCCAGGCTTATGTTTATGGAGCGGTCAGGGTGAGTGAAACAGTGCGCTCAGAGCGGGGACTTGCAATTGTTGTTGATGGAAAACGCCGTCAGGTTCCGCTCGATCCCTTGTTCAGAAAGGAGTTTGACAGTATCGGGAATGTTACCCGTCTGCTCCTTGGAGATCGTCTGGTTGATATCCAAACCGGCAATACTGAGGCAAACCAGTATGGCGTGGTCGTAGATATTGGCACGACAACGCTGGTGGTTGTCTTGCTGGATCTGAAAAATGGTATCGAGCTTGGTACGATTTCTTCGCTCAATCCCCAGGCTTCACATGCACAGGATGTTCTTTCCCGGATTAAACTTGGTTCATCTCATGAAGGGTTGAGGCTTTTGCATGATGAGTTAATGAGAGAGCTGAACAGGATGGTTGCCCGGCTTGCAATCTCCGCAGGAATCAGCCGTTCAGATATTTATGAGGCAATCTTCAGTGGAAATACGACCATGCTGACCATTGCCGCGCGAACTTCTCCAGCCTCCCTCGGGAGATATCCATATCAAGTGTCGGTTCCGACAGGATGTTCATTTTCATCAGGTGAGCTTGGTTTTGAGATAGCTGAAAAAGGTTCAGTATGGTTTCCTCCTGTCGCTTCAGCTTATGTTGGTGGGGATATCATTTCAGGAATCATGGCGGCAGATTTGCTGAGTCTGAAGGGGAGAACGTTATTTGTCGATATTGGAACAAACGGCGAAATGGTTCTGGCTGAAGATGGGAAGCTGACTGCCACTTCAACTGCCGCCGGGCCTGCTTTTGAGGGAATGAATATCTCGTGCGGCATGAGAGCCACTGATGGAGCGATTGAGAAGGTCAGGCTCCATAATGGAATTGTTGAAGTTCAGACGATTTCGGCTGCTTTGCCCACTGGATTGTGCGGGAGTGGTTTGCTCGATGTTGTGGCGGAATTAAGTCGTGAAGGAGTTGCTGACAGGAATGGACGGTTGGCAAAACCTGGCTCGAAAGCTTTTGAAAGATGGCAACACTCTCTGGAAATGGATAATGGGCGTATTCGTTTCAGGCTCTCGCCAAAAGTTACTCTGAGCCAGCAGGATATCCGGCAGGTTCAGTTGGCCAAAGCGGCAGTTCGAGCTGGTATCGATATGCTGCTGCTGAAATGTTCGATTCTCCCCGAGGATGTTGACTGCGTCTTTATTGCCGGTTCATTTGGGGTGCATTTACAGGTTTCAAGTCTTATTATCCTTGCTCTTTTGCCTGAAAGCTTTGCTGAACGGGTAGAGTTTCTTGGAAATACATCGAGAAGCGGGGCGGAACTTTTTTTGCTGAATCAGGAGACTCGGCTTGAGGCAGCTTCAATGGTGAAGCAAATGAGGGTGCTTGAGCTTTCAGGTGAACCGGAGTTTGAAAAGCTTTTTTTACATGCGTTGGCATTTCATCATTCAGAAGAACGAAAAGTGGAGAGCGAAAAACATGGCATCTGAGACAAAAAACAAAAAAAAGCAAAAGCAGGAACTCAGTTGTTCCGAGTGTGCACAGCTCAATTGTTATCGGCAAGAGGGGAAATTTCCTGATTTCTGCCTGACTGAATCAATTGATGATGAGAAGATGGAGGCTGTAACAAACCAGTACAGGGGGGAGAGTCTCGACGCGAGAATAGCCCGGGCTTCTGCCGAGGTTGAGGGCACTTACTATGGAAAGTTGACCCGTGTCGAGGAGATTATAGCATTTGCCAATCGTATCGGAGCTAAAAAAATCGGACTTGCGACCTGTATTGGCCTGTCGGAAGAGACGAAAATTTTTGTCAAGGTTCTGAAAATTAACGGCATGGAGCCTTATGCAGTGCTGTGCAAGATTGGCTCTGTTGATAAAAGCGATATAGGCATCGGGGATGAACTGAAAATTCAGAAGGGCTCGCATGAAGCTATGTGTAACCCGATTCTGCAGGCGAAACTGCTCAATGAGAGAAAAACGGATTTAAACGTTGTTATCGGGCTCTGTGTCGGGCACGATTCACTTTTTATGAAATATTCCGATGCTCCTGTGACAACACTTATTACCAAGGATCGATTGCTTGCACACAACCCTGCGGCAGCACTCTACACGAGCGGGTTTTATTATAAACGGTTGTTCACTGAGGATCGCAATTTATAAGTCGATTTTGTAAAACGAGAGGAGGAGATGATAACCGATGAGTGAAAAGAAATTCTGGCAGGAGGAGATTGAGACGCTCGCCCGGCCACAATTATCAGCATTGCAGCTCAAGCTGCTTCAGGAGCATCTGGCGTTTGCTTACAGTCGCTCACCCTATTACCGGCAGGCATTTGATGAAGCCGGAGTGAAGCCTGCCGATCTGAAATATCTTGAAGATCTTGGCCGATTTCCCTTTACCGACAAGAAGGTGGAGCGTGACCGGCAACTCTTTGCTCCCGACCTGGGTGATATGATTGCTGTGCCGGAGGAAGAGATAGTTTTTGTTTCCGCTTCGAGTGGTTCGACAGGAGTGCCAACGCTCAGTCCCTTCACAAAAAAGGATTTCGATGATTTTCAGAATGTTGAGTCGCGGCTCTTCTGGGCTGCCGGTATGAGACCAAAAGACCGCTACCTGCACGCACTCAATTTCAGCCTCTTTGTTGGCGGGCCTGATGTCATTGGTGCCCAGAATCTTGGCGCTCTTTGCATCTGGGCGGGAACGGTTCCTTCCGACAGGTTGCTCTATATCATGAAAGAGTTCAAGCCGACAATTACCTGGACAACACCCTCCTACGCCTGGCATCTCGGAGAAAGTGCCCTGAAGCAGGGGATTGACCCGAGACGTGATCTCTCTATCCGTAAAATTATTGTCGCAGGTGAACCGGGAGGCTCTATTCCCGCTACACGGAGTGCCATTGAAGAGTTATGGGGGGCTGAGCTGTTTGATTTCTATGGACTCTCCGATATTTTCGGCGCTTGTGCAGGAATGTGCTCCGAAAAAAACGGGTTGCACCTGGCAGAGGATCATATTCTGCTCGAAGTGCTTGATCCGGATAGTCTGCAACCTGTTGCGGATGGTGAACCAGGAGAGATGGTTTTGACGACTCTCCAGAAACAGGCAAGACCGATGATTCGATTCCGTACCGGTGACATTGTTGTCCGTTTGCCGGAATTGTGCCCATGCGGTCGCACCCATGCCCGTTTTCTTGTGCAGGGACGTATTGACGACATGATTATTGTGTCGGGAGTCAATCTTTTTCCCAGTGATATAGAATATGTGGTCAGGGGTGTGGAGGGTTTGACCGGCGAATATCGCATTACCGTCTATACTGAAAACAGACTGGTACGGTTTGATGTGGAGGTTGAAACTGCCGATGGATATGAGTCTTGTGGCGATATGCTCTCCCGTCAGGTCATTGAGCAGATAAAGCAACGTTCAGGTGTTCAGCCACGCAATGTCAAGGTTCTTGCCAACGGAACCTTGCCCCGTGCAACCCACAAGGCAAAACGGGTTGTGGATTTACGCAATGTCGAGGAGAACGCGAAAGGTCAGGGAATCTGAGTCAATTGCAGGAATGGACTGTTCATGGGCGTGAATTGCAGCCCGTTATGCCCGGTTGAAGAGCAGTAGAATAACAGGAAGGCAAACCAACGAAAACAGGATTAACCGGTGCCAGAAACAAGCCAGCGAACCAGTCATTTTACCGAATCGATCATACGGAAAATGACCCGTGTAGCAAATGCCTGTGATGCAATCAATCTGTCACAGGGGTTTCCCGATTTTGATCCACCCGCGCCACTCCTTGCCGCTGCAGAGCGTGCAGGCAGACAAGGTCCCCACCAGTATGCGGTTACCTGGGGAGCGCCAAATTTTCGTCAGGCTTTCGCACGAAAACAATCAAGGTTCATGGGTATTCCTCTTGATCCCGACACGAACGTGGTTGTGACTTGCGGCAGTACGGAAGCAATGATGGCGGCCATGTTGACTGCCTGTAATCCCGGAGAGAAGGTTATCATCTTTTCACCCTTCTATGAAAATTACACGGCGGACACAATACTGACTGGTGCAATTCCGGTCTATGTGCCATTGCGGCCACCGGATTTTTCTTTTGACCCTGTTGAACTTCGGCGCGCTTTTGAGCAGCACCGACCGAAAGCATTGATTCTTTGTAATCCGGGCAATCCGACAGGAAAAGTTTTTTCGCTCACTGAATTGGAAGAGATCGCCAGGCTTGCCATTGAATTTGACGCCTTTGTCATCACCGATGAGGTCTATGAACACATCGTTTATGCTCCTCACAGGCATCGAAGCATTGCTGCCTTGCCGGAGATGTTTGAGAGAACCATCACCTGCAGTTCGCTCTCCAAAACCTATTCGATTACAGGATGGAGGCTTGGAACCGTGGTGGCTGCGCCACCTGTTGTGGATGCTGTCCGCAAGGTGCATGATTTTCTGACGGTGGGCGCCGCCGCCCCTCTGCAGGAAGCTGCCGTTACAGCGCTTGATTTTCCGGATACCTATTACGAAGAGCTTCTGGCGGCTTATACCCTGAAACGGGACATTTTTCTTGGATGGCTCGACAAGGCCGGACTCTCCTATACAGAGCCACAGGGAGCCTACTATGTCATGGTCGATGTCAGCGGGTTCGGGGTTACCGACGATGTTGCATTCTGCCAGTGGATGGCTCGAAAGGTTGGGGTGGCGGCAGTGCCAGGCTCAAGTTTTTTCCGTGAACCGGTTCACCATTTTGTACGCTTTCATTTTGCCAAACGTCCAGAAACCCTTCATGCTGCGGGTGAACGTTTGACGAGATTAAACGAGTCAATAAAATTCTTCCATAATGATTGAGATTCGGTGGCACGGAAGAGGCGGACAAGGTGCTTTTACGGCAGCCCGGTTACTGGGTGTTGCCGTAACGCTTTTTGAGAATCGTTACGCACTTGCGTTCCCTTCGTTTGGCCCTGAACGAAGGGGTGCACCCGTTCTTGGGTTTACCCGAATAGATAATCAGAAGATTGCTGATCGCAGTATCATTTCTGAATGCGATGTAGCTGTTGTGCTTGATGACACTTTGCTTGATGCCTCTCTCTTTGCGGGATTACGAGCCGGAGGATTGTTTCTTCTCAACAGTGCGCGCAGCGAATTGCCGATTTCTCCTCCCGATCATGTCCGGACAGTTCTTGTCGATGCGACTTCGCTTGCACTGCGCTATCTGGGCCGCCCGATTACCAATACTGCAATGTTGGGTGTCTTGGCTGCATCGAGTGATCTGGTCGGGATTCAATCGCTGATCGCTGCGGTGAGAGTGGAGATGAAAGGAGTCCTGGCAGAAAAAAATATTCTGTTGCTCGAAGCAGCATACAGTGCCTCAGGCGGAGGTGCATCATGAATTTTCCTGAAAGAAACCGTTCGTTCAAGCCTCCAAAGGAGCTTAAAGATTATCCCGTGGGCACAGCATTTCCTGCGGGACATCTTGTTGACACAAACGCTGCATGGCGGAGCCTTCGTCCTGTGATTGATGCAATAAAATGCTCGAACTGCCTGATATGCTGGCTGCTCTGTCCTGATGGTGTCATCCACCGAAACAGCGAGGGTGGCCTGGAGATCGACTATGATTTCTGCAAAGGGTGCGGAATATGTTCAAAAGAGTGTCGCCAGAAGGCCATTCGCATGGAAAGTGAGGGAGAATGATGGTTGAGAAGAGGGCGTTTATTTCCGGAAATGAGGCGGTGGCGGCTGGTGTTTGTCTTGCACGCCCTCATGTGATTGCGGCATATCCGATTACACCGCAAACCACGGTGATAGAACGGTTGGCGGAAATGGTTGAGGATGAATCCCTCAGGGCGGAATATCTGCATGTTGAGTCAGAGCATTCGGCGCTCTCTGCCTGTATCGGGGCATCTGCCGTCGGCGCACGAACATTCACGGCAACATCATCACAAGGGTTGCTCTATATGGCGGAATGTTTGCACTATGCCAGCGGGGGGCGTTTTCCGGTTGTGATGATGAATGCGAACCGTTCGGTTGCCTTGCCCTGGAATATCTATGGCGATCAGCGCGACTCGCTGTCACTGCTCGATTGCGGCTGGATACAGGCTTATGCGGAGGATGCCCAGGAGTCGCTTGACATGATCCTCCATGCTTATGCAATTGCCGAGCATCCCGATGTGCTCACTCCCATGATGATCAATCTTGACGGATTTGTCATTACACACACCTATGAACTTGTCACTATTCCTGCCCAGTCGGATGCCGATCTCTTTCTGGCACCATTTCAAACATCAAACAAGATGGATTTTGACTCCCCGATGAGCCTTGGTTTTACGGCAGGCCCAGCTTATAACCAGGCATTCAAGCAGTTGCAGCATCTGGCCATGCTCTCTGCATCGAGGGTTATTCGGGAGGTTGAGGAAAAATTCGGGCAACTTTTTAAACGAAACTATTCCGGTCTGCTCGAAACCCTCTACTGTGACGATGCAGAGTACATTATAGTTACTCTCGGAAGTGTGGCTGGAACCCTCAGGCCGGTTATTGAGCGGTTGCGCGCTCTTGGAGAACGGGTTGGACTTGTACGCATTCGTTATATGCGGCCCTTTCCTCTCGAGGAAATCAGAAAAGCCCTTGCAGGGGCGAAAGCTGTCGGGGTGCTTGAAAAAGATATCTCGTTTGGTTTCGAAGGAACCGTTTATACCAATGTGAATTCGGCGTTGATGAGCGCAAACCTCATGCGGCCTCGATTGCGGAACTTCATTGGAGGTTTGGGTGGTAAAAATATCTCGGCCCAGGATGTTGAAATGATGTTTTCGCGGTTGAAGAGCAGTGATGAAGGTGAAAGGGTAGAATTTATCTGAACAGTTCAGTGGGTATTGAGAGCATGCGAAATCAGGCAGAAAAGAAGACATCAATTCGCGACTTGAGTGATCGCGAGTTGTTTTATGGACACAAGGCTTGTCCCGGATGTGGAGGAAGCCTTGCCTTGCGGCTTGCCCTTAAAGTGCTGGGAGAGCGATCTTATGCCGTTGTTCCGGCAGGATGCATGTCTGCGGTTGGTTTTATTTTTCCGCAGATGGCATTTGGCTGCAATGCGATTATTTCCACTTTTGCCGGAACAGCCTCAATGCTTTCAGGCGTCGCAGCAGGTGCACGTGCACTTGGAATCAAGGATTTTCATGCCGTGGGTTTTGCCGGTGACGGGGGTACTGCCGACATTGGCATTCAGGCGCTCTCAGGTGCCATAGATCGTCACGACAAGATTATCTATATCTGTTATGACAACGAGGCTTACATGAATACAGGTGTCCAGAAAAGCGGACTGACGCCCATCGGAGCAAGGACAACAACCTCGCCTGTCGGTCAGCGCCTTCGAGGATCGGTTAACCGGAAAAAACCAATGTTTGAAATCGTTGCAGCTCATGGTATTGACTATGCCGCTACAGCAAGTGTTGGCTACCCTCTGGACTACCTCCGCAAGCTCGAGCATGCACGACATGTGGAAGGCACCTCCTACATTCACGTATTTTCGCCCTGTCCCGTCGGTTGGGGATATGAAACTGCCGATACCATTGCAGTTGCCAAAAACGCGGTTGATTGCGGTTTGTGGTATTTGGCAGAATTTTCAGAAGGCAGGTTTGCTCTAAACCATAATCCCGCTGAGCTTACCTCCGTTCGGGACTATTTGATGGGTCAGAGTCGCTTCCGACATTTGCAGGAAGAGGATATAAACGCCATTCTTGCCCAGAGAGAAGCCTTCTGGACACGCATTCACCGGGAATGGAGAGTATGAACGCTGTTCATATTGAAGCCAGATCTGAAATTGAGAGGGTTGTTTTGTTTCATGCCCAATCCGGAGTGCTGTTTTTTCTCCCACTGATCTCCCCGATGCAATTCAGGCCACCTCATTCTTTTCATCTTTCGCTCATGCCTTGTCTGTCCTTCACGGCAAAATGGTGAGCGGGCTCGCGAAAATGGATTGGAACAGGGGCCTTGCTATCCCATAAACACGGTATTTTTATGGTATATGCTTGGATTTCTTGAAGATATAAGGCTTTTTAACAATTGTTAATCAAATGATACTCTTATGCGCTTTCAATTTTTATCACATAACGATGCATTTGTCAGCAGCTTGTCAAGCTGTTGTTGCTGGAGGGAACGCTGAAGGGCGGAATACCGGATTATCGACATAACAGACCTGCTGAGCAGGGTGGATTATTTCGAAGTCGGCTTTTCGTCTCTGAAGGCTGGCTTTTTTTTTGACAGGTTTTACATGACACATAACAGGAATAACAAAAAAATAACGAAAGGAGTATGTAATGAAAAGAGTTTTATCGCTTGTTGCAATGTTTGCAGTGCTTTCATACGCGTCACCAGCTTCGGCTGAGTTGAAGTTTGGTGGGGATGTCTCTGTGCGTGTGAGAGATGAATCTTTTGATGCTGCCCATCAAAGCACAGCCCCGGACAATTTATATTATCAGTACCGTGCAAGACTGAATGTTGCGGGTGATTTTGAAGGTGGTTATCTTTTCAGGGCACTGATCAGCAATGAGGCACCTGGTTTTTCCGGTAGTGGCGGAGCAAATACTACTGCCAAGATTGGTGGCGGTGGTGGTTGGCAAACTGTAGGCTATGGAAACACTGAATTATATACGGTTGGTTTTTCACAGCTTTATTTTGGACGTAATTACGGAGAGAGCCATTACCTTCTCGGTCGTCTTCCGCTCAATTCAACCAACAACCCGGTTTTTGATATTCACCTCTATCCCAAAAATCCTCTTGACGTTCCGGCGACTACGTTTAATAATGACAGGCTTTTTGGTGTCAATTACGGAACAAAAATTGGATCAGGTGACCTGAACGTTGTGGTTGGAGTCTTTGACAATCTTTCCAAAAATAATACCTCTGGAACGGGTGATGGAGCTCTGAATGATGGTTATGCTGCTGTTGTGAGCTACAAAACCAGGATCGGAGATGTTACTGTTGAGCCGCAGGTTCTTACTGCCTTGAACCAGCATGATACGGTTACTCAGACCACTTACTCCACAGGTCTTCCTTTCCATCAGGGCATCAGGCCGGTTACTTTTGGTGCAAACGTCAGTGTTCCAGCCGGTGACGTAAAACTTGGATTCAGTGGATTCCATACCAGTGGTCATGGAACAACTCCATCCAGCACAATCTATGCAAATCCTGGAGCAAATGTTGATTATTCCGGTTATCTCCTGAGGGCCAAAGCCGAGTACGGGCCGTTCCTTGCCTGGTATGACTATAACAAAACTACCGACAGGTCGGACAGCATTACGCACAAGTATACCAACAAGTTTGTCTGGGCACAGTACAAGATTCCTGCTGGAAAAATCAGCATTCAGCCAACTGTGCGTTACCTGACAACAAGTGATAATGCAGCTACATCCGAGACGAAAACCAGTCGTCTGCGGTCAGAACTTTGGGCGACATTGACATTCTAAAGTTTCTCCGTTCATCCGGGCGTCACTTTTGTGAAGTGGGGACTTCAAGGGTGTGTGTGCATCTTATCTCGAGTGCCGCCCGGATGTTTTTTTTTGGCGATGTGGGTGAGTGGTCTAAGCCAAGGGTCTCTGAAAACCCTTTTTCGCAAGTTCGAATCTTGTCATCGCTTCTTACTGTAATGGGTTTATTCTGTTTTTTTGCATCCGGGTGTTTTGTCTTGAAGTTAACTGGGGACTTTGAGGGGGTAGGGTGTGCGTCTTATCTGTAGCAGCATCCGGATGTTTTTTTGGCGATGTGGGTGAGTGGTCTAAGCCAAGGGTCTGCAAAACCCTTTTTCGCAAGTTCGAATCTTGTCATCGCCTCATAATGATCGTTCCATGTTGGTTCCTCCGCGCATCCGGGCTTCTGAAGAAAAGTGTTGTCGGGTACATTTTTTCTTCCGCTTTGCCCGGATGTTTTTTTTTTGATTCTTCCGCTTTGTATCAGAATTGCCCAGCCATACCCATACCATATTTGCGGTATTTCTCCTGGATTGGTTTGGAGATGTGGATTTTCTTGGGTTTTATTAACGATCGTTAAAGTGCTTTGACTGCCGTACGTTCAGAACGTGTCGGCTTTTTATGGCGTTATGGAAGTTAGTTGGTTGTTAAAATTATAGAATATAAGAGGATATGCACGGACAAGAGCTTGATGTGGCGGCTGCCTTGAGCAAGTCAGGTATGTTTCGCCAGAAGCAGCCGGACTATTATGTGATGCGTATCAAGGCTGTTGCCGGTGACCTGAGCGTAGAGCAACTCTCATGTATTGCCAGTGTGGCTGAACAATATGGAAGGGGAGGAATTCATCTTTCTACCCGACAGGGCATTGAGATTCATTATGTTCACTTTGACAATCTGGAGAAAGCGCATCAGGAGTTGATACAGGGCGGAGTCGAGATGGGTGCTTCTGGCCCGAGGGTTCGGGTCATAGTCGCCTGTCCGGGTGAAGAAACCTGTAAATGGGGACTTTTTGATACCAAAAAGATCGCAAGGGAGCTTGATAAACGCTATTTCAACGCGGAAGCGCCTTCGAAATTCAAGATGGCGGTAACCGGGTGCTTCAACAATTGCACCAAGGCAACCGAAAACGATATTGGAATCAGGGGGGCCATTGAGCCTCAGTGGAATCCTTCGTCTTGCTGTGATTGCCATCTCTGCCTTAAGATTTGCCCGCCGAAGGCGATTGAACGCAGGGAGCACGGCAGCAATGGGTGTATGGAGTACCTTTATGCCACTGATCGTGAGAGTTGCATTAACTGTAACCTCTGTACCCTGCATTGCCCGGGTGAGGCGTGGGTTATCGGTCGGCAAGGGTACAATTTCTATATCGGTGGTACCATGGGTAAAACACCCCGTTTTGCCACGATTCTGAAAAAAGTGGTTGAGCGCGAGGAGGAACTTTACGAGCTGGCCGACAAGGCTCTTGCCTGTTACCGCAAACATGGCAGGAAAAAAGAGCGGTTTGGGCACATGATCGATCGAATCGGGATTGATACGGTTAATGCAGAGATTCTTGGTGCGTCAGCAGATTCAAACAACTACATAATATAGATGAGCAGCCAAACAGTTGAAAGACTCAATGAGGAACTTTCCGGCAAATCGCCGGACGTGATCCTGCGCCGTGCAGTCGAATTTTTTGGAGCAGCCTCAACAGCGTTTGCTTCGAGTTTTGGCGCGGAGGATCAGGTCATTACCGATATTCTTCATAAAGAAAAGCTGGGGGTATCAGTTTTTACCCTCGATACAGGGCGCTTGCCCCAGGAGACCTATGATGTTCTGGACGCAACGAGAAAGCACTATGGTATTCAGGTCGAGGTGCTTTTTCCTGAATCATCAGCAGTTGCAGCCATGCAGACGCTTCATGGTCCCAACCTTTTTTATGAGAGCGTTGAGTATCGTCGTGAGTGTTGCCGGATACGGAAGGTTATGCCGCTCAGAAATAAACTTTCAACGCTGAAAGCATGGATATGCGGACTTCGCCGTGAGCAGTCGGTTACAAGAACCGCTGTGACTCCCATCGAGTGGGACACCGCTTTTGGTCTCTACAAGATCAACCCGCTTGCTGAAGCAACGGAAGAGTGGGTCTGGGAGTATATAAGAACGCACAAGGTGCCTTTCAATGCTCTTCACGAGCAAGGCTATCCAAGCATCGGGTGTGCTCCATGCACAAGGGCGGTCAAGCCGGGTGAGGATATACGGGCCGGAAGATGGTGGTGGGAGATGGCCGAACATCGGGAGTGCGGGTTGCATCGTGGAGAAAAACAGTAACATTATCAAGAGCGAAAGCATGGATCATCTCGACACACTTGAAGCGCAGAGCGTCTATATTCTCCGCGAAGCCTACCGTGAATTCAAGAGCCTTTGCATGCTCTGGTCTATCGGCAAGGACAGCACCGTTATGCTCTGGCTTGCCCGGAAAGCATTTTTTGGCCATGTGCCCATTCCTCTCGTGCATATCGATACGCATTACAAAATCCCTGAAATGATCGAGTATCGTGACCATTTCGCACTTGAGTGGAACCTGAACATGATTTACGGCGAAAACCGTGAGGCGCTTGAGGGGAAACTTACCTTTCCTGATGGAAATACCGATCGCATTACCTGCTGCAAATATCTCAAAAGCGAAGCCCTGAAACACACGCTTTCGGGTGAGTGGCCTCGATACCGGATGGATCATGAGCTTAAGCGATATGTTCCCGATGAGGGGCATGAACCCTATACTGGCGTTATTGTGGGCGTCAGGGCTGACGAGGAGGGGAGTCGCTCCAAAGAACGATATTTTTCTCCCCGGGACAAGGACAATGTCTGGGATGTGGGTGATCAGCCGCCGGAGTTCTGGAACCAGTTCAAGACCGATTTTGCACCCGGAACCCATGTGCGTATCCATCCACTTCTCGACTGGACTGAGCTGAATATATGGGAGTATATCGAGCGGGAGAAGATCCCTGTGGTCTCGCTCTACTTTAACCAGGGTAACGGCACCCGTTACCGTTCCCTCGGCTGTTATCCCTGCACCAATCCTGTCGATTCGACGGCGCGGACTCTTCCGGAGATTATCGACGAACTTAAAAGTGGCAGGCTTTCCAACATCGCCGAGCGATCAGGTCGTGCCCAGGACAGTGAAGATGGCGGCGGACTTGAAACCCTGCGTCGTGATGGCTATATGTGACAATGGATAATGGATAATTGAGAATGGACAATGAGTGAAATTTTTTGACCAGTGTTATGATGAATGGACGAGCACAAATGAATATTGTTATTGTCGGTCATGTCGATCACGGTAAAAGCACCGTTATTGGCCGACTGCTTGCCGATACAGGTTCACTGCCCAGGGGAAAACTTGAATCGGTGAAAGAGAACTGCCGACGGAACTCCAAGCCGTTCGAGTATGCATTCCTGCTCGATGCGCTCAAGGATGAGCAGTCACAGGGTATTACCATCGATATGGCCCGCTGCTTTTTTAAAACTGCTCAACGTGATTATATCATTATCGACGCACCCGGTCATATCGAGTTTCTGAAAAACATGATTACCGGTGCTTCAAGGGCGGAGTCTGCATTGCTTGTCATTGATATTGACGAGGGTATCAAGGAGAATTCAAAGCGGCATGGCCACATGGTTGCCATGCTTGGAGTCAAGCATGTAACGGTGCTGGTCAACAAGATGGATCTTGCGGGTTTCAGCCAGGAGGCGTTTGAAAAGCTGAAAGCTGAGTATTCAGATTTTCTTGCTCGCATCAAGGTGACCCCTGTCAGTTTTATACCGGTCAGCGCTCGCGAGGGCGACAATATTGCGACCATTTCTGAACGCATGCCCTGGTACAAGGGTGTGAGTGTTCTTGAGCAGCTCGATCTCTTCACCAGCGACAAAGAGCTTCAGGAGAAGCCATTTCGGTTTCCCGTGCAGGATATCTACAAGTTTACCCGCAGCAACGATGATCGCAGAATTGTTGCCGGAACAGTAGCGGCAGGTTCGGTGAAGGTGGGTGATGAGGTGCTTTTTCTCCCTTCCGGCAAACAATCGGCCATACACTCCGTCGAATCGTTCAATACGTTACCCAAAGAGGCGGCCAAGGTTGGAGAGGCCACAGGTTTTACCCTTACCACCCAGATCTATGTGCGTCCGGGAGAACTGATGGTTAAAGCTTCGGAACCCTTGCCGGAAGTGGGCAGCCGTTTCAGGGTCAATATTTTCTGGGTTGGCCGGGCTCCGATGATTCCGGGCAAAGAGTACAAGATCAAGCTTGGTTCTGCACGGGCAGCCGTGAAGCTTGCAGAAATCACGAATACCCTCGACGCTTCCGATTTGAGTTTCAGCAGCAACAAGCAGCAGCTTGATTGTCGTGATGTCGGAGAGTGTATTCTTGAAACTGCGCGTCCGATTGCCTTTGATCTTGCTTTTTCGAGCGAGACTACCGGAAGGTTCGTTATCGTCGATAACTATGAAATTGCCGGTGGCGGAATTGTGATCGAGAACCTTTCGGCTGATGAAACCCTGCTGCAGCGTCATATTCGCGAGCGTGAGAGCAACTGGGAAAAAGGGCTTGTACGGCCTGCAGAGAGGGAACGGGCCAACGGGCACCGTGCAAAGCTCATTGTTTTTACCGGCGCTCCCGGTACAGGCAAGCGGGTTGTGGCCAAAGCACTTGAGCAGGGGTTATTTGAGAACCGACTCAATGCCTATTATCTCGGTGTTGCCAATATCGATCGCGGTCTCGATGCCGATCTTGGATACCATGCTGACAATGCAGGGGAGAGGCTGAGAAGAATCGGTGAACTTGCCCGTATCCTGACCGATGCGGGGCTGATTTTCATCACCACCATTGACGATGCCGACGATTACGATATTGAGACATTGAAACAGTTGAACGAGCCGAACGATATTCTTGTCGTCAACATGGGCGAAAACAACTTCTCCCGATACAAGCCCGATCTTCAGTTGCCGGTTGTCGGCGTGGTGGGTGAAGCTGTCAAACAGGTGGCCAGTTTGCTGAAGACAAGGGAGATCATTATCGAGTACGAGATATAAGTTTTAGCGCCAAATCCTTTTTTCGTGTTACGCTTCCTGATGTTCGGAAGCGTAACACAATAAATCCACTCTTCTTTTTGTATCTTCTATGGCTTATCATTCAACAATTCGCAGTTTAGGCGCCTTAGCTTAATCCGTCTTTATCTGCCTCTCTGGAGAAGTTATGTCTGCAGGAGATAAACTAAGAGATGAAATCCTCGGTTTTCAAAAAGCTCAGTTCGAGCTCATTCGTTGGAAGCTTATAGCCACCGGGGCTACAATAATTACAGCTTTTTCAGGTACGAATGCTCAGCAATTGAGTTGGTTGGCCTTTACGATTTTACCTGTAGTTGTTGTGTATTGTGATCTCATTAGTCGTGACTATGACATTCGTATTGCGTTAATTGCATTCTTTCTCCAGCGTCAGGGTGGCGAGTATGGTGCTTATGAAGAGTTCCTGAGAGAACCTGGTGTTTCACGGTCACGGCCTTGGTTACTTGGCAATACTGCAATGCGTATGTCATCAGCAATAGTCTGCATTTTAGTGATTTTGCTTGGCCTTCAGCCCAAATTAATTTTTGGAAATAACATTAGGCTTGAAACCAATTATATTCCTGTTGTGGCAGGCTTTGCAGGTATCTTGCTCTTGTTCTTGATTGAGCAACATTCTCGTGAAGCGTATGAACGAATTTCCAATATGACAGCCAATTCCTCGTCACAGCTACTCGATAAAACTTCCCAACATACCTGAGAAGTTATGGCTTCTTTACTGACAACTCAGTTGTCAAGTGAGTTGTGCTTATGTTGGTTTCCTGCTGATTTCGCTCAAATTGCATAATCTCCGGTAAAGACTTTGACTCGGTTCAGCGAAACAAAGACCTTGTCGCCCTTGGCAAGCTGAAGATTTACGTAGAGCTCTCTCGGGATTTCGGCATCAATGGGGTTGTCGAATCCTTCGCATTCAAGGTTCAGTCCAATCTGCCCTCCCAAAAGTCGCACCTCCTGTATGGTTCCCACCAGGTCGCTTCCGCTGCTTTGTATCTTGCTGATTCCTATTTCGTGAGGACGCACAAATGCCTGGCTTGGTTTTTCCTCGGTGTGTTTGAGCTCATCAGGCGCATCGACATGGTGTGTGCCGAGGCTTACCTTGCCGTTCCGGATACGCCCGTGAAAGACGTTGACGTTGCCGAGGAAGTTGTAGACAAAGGCGTTTGCGGGGTGATCGTAGACCTCCTGCGGTGTGCCTTGCTGTTCGATCTTGCCCTTGTTGATGACCACAATCCTGTCGGCCAGTTCGAGCGCTTCTTCCTGGTCGTGGGTGACAAAGATACTGGTGACGTGGATTTCGTCATGCAGCTTTCTGAGCCAGCGGCGAAGCTCCTGGCGCACCTTGGCATCAAGGGCTGAAAAGGGCTCATCCAGCAGCAGCACTTTCGGATTGACCGCCAGTGCCCTTGCAAGGGCGACTCGCTGGCGCTGTCCTCCGGAAAGTTGAGAGGGGTAGCGCTTTAGTGCCCACTCCATCTGTACCAGCTTCAGCAGATGTTCAACACGGTCACGGATTTCCTTGCGAGGTGGTCGTTCTCCTCGCGGAAGCACATTGAGGCCGAAGGCGACATTATCGAAAACGTTCAGTCGCCGGAAAAGCGCATAGTGCTGAAAGACAAATCCCACGTTCTTTTTCCTTGGAGGAAGGTTTGTCGTGTCTTTGTTTTCCAGAATTATTTTTCCTGAATCTGGCAGTTCCAGACCGGCAATGATGCGCAGGAGTGTGGTTTTTCCACAACCCGATGGTCCCAGAAGCGCAATAAGGTCACCCGAATCGACATTGAGGCTGATGTTGTCGAGTGCCGTGTATTCGGCAAATTTCTTTGTAATGTTTTGCAGTTCGATACCCATTGTCTGATGCTCTATGCTGTTTTTTTGAATTGATGCTCCATTGCACTCTTGAGCACAATCGTTATGAGTGCCAGGAAAACAAGAAGGGAGGCAACGGCAAAGGATGCCGTAAAATTGTATTCGCTGTAGAGGATTTCCACATGCAGCGGAATGGTGTTGGTCTGGCCACGGATATGGCCTGAAACAACCGATACCGCACCGAATTCACCGATGGATCGTGCACTGCAGAGGATCATGCCGTAGAGGAGACCCCATTTTATGTTTGGCAGGGTTATTTTGGCAAAAATCTGCCACCCTTTTGCGCCAAGTGTCAACGCAGCCTCTTCCTCATCTCTTCCCTGTGCTTCCATCAATGGAATGAGTTCACGGGCAACGAAGGGAAAGGTGACAAAGAGGGTGGCAATGATGATGCCCGGTGTGGAAAAGATGATTTTTATGCCATGCTCGCCAAGCCATGATCCGAAAGGGGTGCGGCTGCCGACCAGCAGGACAAAGATGAGACCGGCAACCACAGGGGAAACGGCAAACGGAAGATCCAGAAGGGTCTTCAGCGCGGCTTTTCCCCTGAAATTGAATTTTGTGATGGCCCATGCCGCCGCTAAGCCAAAGAAAGCGTTCAGCGGTACGACGACCGAGACGGTCAGCAGTGTCAGTTTTACTGCTTCAACAGCATAGGGTTCACGGATGCATTCGAGATAGAACTCCCATCCTTTCTGGAATGCCTGTGAAAAGACCAGGGAGAGTGGCAGAAAGATGAAGCCTGTAAAAAACAGGAAGGTCAATCCGATCAGCACAATCTGCACTGGCTTTGGATCGGAGAGTGTTTTCGGAGCGGGGTTGCCCGGTGTTCTCTTTGGTGGATGCATGGTCTGTTATCGGTATTCTTTCTGTTGCCACTCCTGCACGGCGTTCAGCAGAAGAAGCATGGAAAATGAAATGAGCAAGAGTACCAGCGCAACGGCTGATGCACCGTTATAATCGAACTGATCGAGTTTTGACATGATCATCAGTGGGGCGATTTCGGTTTTCATCGGCAGATTACCGGCAATAAAGATCACTGAACCATATTCTCCGATGCCACGGGCAAAAGCGAGGGTCGCACCGGTAAGAAGAGCAGGAAAGAGATGCGGCAGCAGAATTTTGCTGAAAGTCTGCAGGCGGGTTGCACCAAGACAGTGCGCAGCCTCTTCGATTTCCGGTTCAAGCTCTTCGAGCACCGGCTGAATTGTGCGGACGACGAAGGGAAAGCCGATGAATATAAGGGCTATTATGATACCTGTTGGTGTGTTGATGATGGTCAGACCCCACGATGTGAGGCTTTTGCCAAGCCAGCCAACCGGAGAGTAGAGCGTTGCAAAGCAGATGCCGGCAACTGCTGTTGGAAGAGCAAAAGGGAGATCGACAAGGGCGTCGAGGAACTGTTTGCCGGGAAAACGGTACCGAACCAGTACCCATGCGGTCAGAAGACCGGCAACAGCATCAAAAACAGCCGCAAAGAGTGCTGTGGAAAAACTTACCCTGTAGGAAGCAAGAACGCGTGGCGTTGTTACCGCACTGAAGAATGGTTCCCAGCCCATGGGAATGGTGTTGATGAAGACCATGCTGAGTGGTACAATCACGATCGCCGAGAGGTAGAATACCGTGTAACCCATCGACAGTCCAAAGCCAGGCAGAATGTTGCGTCTTTTTCTCTGAAAAAATGCCATCGTGAATGTTATTAGTGGGAATCGCAGAGAAAAACGGGAGAGTTCGTTCTCTCCCGTTTTTCGTAATGTTGCCTTTTCAGTTCAGTAGTGACAATGCTTCAGGGAGTATAGATCTGGTCGAAAACTCCGCCGTCGTTAAAGTGGGTTTTCTGGGCACTCCGCCAGTTACCGAACACCTCGCCCAGGGTAAAGAGCTTGATCTTCGGGAAGTTTGCCGCATATTTTTTCAGCGCTGCAGGGTTGCGGGGGCGATAGGAGTTTTTGGCAATGATCTCCTGAGCCTCAGGAGTATAGAGGAAGTTCAGATAAGCTTCAGCCAGCTTGCGGGTACCATGTTTATCGACGTTTTTATCGACGATGGCCACAGGTGGTTCGGCAAGGATACTTACTGGAGGCGCGATGATTTCAAACTGGTCGGTTCCGAACTCCTTGAGAATCAGGTGAGCTTCATTTTCCCATGCGAGCAGCACATCGCCAAGTCCGCGCTGAGCGAATGTCAGGGTTGAACCACGGGCGCCAGTGTCAAGCACAGGAACATTTTTGTAGAGTGCCTTGATGAAGTTTTTCGCCTGTGCAGCCGATCCTGTCTGTTTTTGTTTGTAGCCCCATGCAGCCAGGTAGTTCCAGCGTGCGCCGCCTGATGTTTTAGGGTTTGGAGTGATCACCGACACACCTGGCTTTACAAGATCGTCCCAGTTTTTGATCTGTTTCGGATTTCCTTTTCGTACCACAAAGACGATGGTGGAGGTGTAGGGTGTGCTGTTGTTTGCCAGCCGCTGCTGCCAGTTTGCGGGCAGCAGTTTGCTGTCGGAGATGGCATCAATGTCATAAGCAAGTGCCAGCGTCACCACATCAGCTTCAAGGCCGTCGATGACGGCACGGGCCTGTTTGCCCGATCCGCCGTGTGACTGGTCAATTTTCACCGTCTGACCGGTTTTTTTCTGCCAGTATTGGGTAAACGCCGCGTTTTCGCTCTGGTAGAGTTCCCTTGTAGGGTCATAGGAAACATTCAGAAGTGTGGTACTTCCCGCAGCCTCAGCGACGCTTCCCGGAAGACCGGAAGCAAGCACAAGCGAGGCAAAAAGCGTTATTTTTTTCGTCCATTCAAAACTCATTGTCTTCTCCTGTTTATTGTAAGTTGTGGTATGGTATAAAAAGCCAAAAAAAAAGCCGGTTCACTGTTGATTTCAGTAACCGGCCATTACAAATAACTCTCTAAGGGTACTATGTACACGAGCCGGATAACCTTATGCAAGCATGATCTCTTGTTTGGCAGCAGCGAGTGCTGTACGAAAGGGTAAGTATCCCGGCTGAAGTGCTCATAATTGCTCCGTTTGGTTAACGATCGTTAATAAAACTGAATCTTGTCAACCTTTCCAAGCATATACCATAAAAATACCATAAACAGGGTATGCCGGGGGCAATGGAGAATTGATAATTGACAATGGATAAATGGAGTGTCAGGTAGCGTGGATTTTACAGCCAGGTGCCGATTCTTCTTGCGGCGGTGAAGCTGCTCCATGCAAGGGCGGAAATGAGATTTTTATCTCCAGGGAAGCGGTCTGAAAATTCCTTGACAATGCCCTCATCGACCCGGTAAGGAGCAAAGGCAGTGTAAAACGCAAGCCTTCCGGCACATTTATCCATTTCTCCAAGCGGAACTATCGCTTCGTCACACCACATCGTATTCATACCAGGATCAACACCATTCCAGCGCCGTGCAGCTTTGCTTACCGCTCTTCGGACTTCAGGGGAGAGTGCCTCGGAGCCTGCATTTTCGACAGCTTGAGCAAACCGGGCAAATGCACCTGCTATTGGGCGAGAGGGTTTTGCCCACAAGAGATCGTTCGGAAGAGGGCAGTCCGGCAGGAGGTCAAGCGATTTTCCCGGTTCTTTCTCACGCCTGACTGCACCGCCGAAAAACCATGCGGCCAACTGCATCGCTATTTTTTTCGGTAAACCCTGGGTAAAAGGAAGTGGCGAAGAGCCGAGCAGTATGGATACCATTCGGTTGATATAGTGGAAGACGACAGCAGTACCGATAAATGCCGGAGCTTCTTGACGAGGAAATGGAGGTTTTCTCAGAAGCGGTGAATCGGAGTTGCGTGTGGCTGAAGCCCATGCAGCAACAGCGCTGAGGTAAGGGTCTTTCAGGGCATCAGGGTAATCGGATCCTGCAGAGCTGAGAATCATCATGCTGTGGGCATCGACACAGTAAAGACACTGGTTGAGTTCTGAAATCGCAGTTGCAACAACCTCCTTGGCATCGCGGCGTCCATTATCGGCAAGCAGCGTCTCCCTGCATGCCATCCAGACTCCTGCGAGCAGTTCAGGAACCGGCAGATGCAGGGTAAAGGGCTCAACCTCCGCCCCGAACTCCCTGCGAATCTCAGCAAGAATCTTTCCCGGAAAACTATCTCTGGCAACCTGAGTTCGGGAGCTAATATATCTGATGCTCATAATGTTGTTCTGTTTATGCAATCATTTTCATGAAAGCAGCAACAACGATGGCGCAGCAAAAGTTTTCCTTTTTGTCATGAGAATCCCGGCTCCGTAGGAGCGACATGTTGGTAGCGCCGGGTTTCAACCCGGGGGAAAGGGATTTCAACCCGGGGGAAAGGGATTTCAACCCGGGGGAAAGGGATTTCAACCCGGTGGAGAGGGTTTTCAAACCCCCGGCGAAAAGGGTTTCAACCCGGCGAAAAAGATTTAATACCGGTAAAAAGGGATATTTATTCCACCAAAACCTTGCCATACAGCTCATAAGCCGAACTGTCGCTGATTTCTGCCATACAGAATGAGCCAACCGTAACAGGTGCACTCTCAATTGTGAGGATGCACTCATTATCGACTTCAGGCGCGTCAAACTCAGTCCTTCCAAATGCGATATCATCATCAAGCTGGTCGATCAGCACCTTGACTGTTTTGCCTTCAAAGACGCGGTTGTTTTCTGTTGCCACACCTTCCTGCCGCTCCATCAGTTCCGCAACCCGTTCCTGTTTCTCTTCTGGGGTGACCGTATCGTCAAGCGCGAACGAGGGCGCATGTTCCTCGTGGCAATAGGGGAAGCAGCCAAGTCGGTCAAATCGGGTTGTTTCGACGAACTGAAGCAATTCCTCGAACTCCTGGCGGGTTTCACCGGGATAACCGGCAATCATGGTGGTACGCAACCGGATATCCGGGTTTTTCTCACGGATGGTTTCAATAAGGCGGATGGTCTCCTGCTTGTTGATCCCACGGTTCATTGAGCGCAGGATATGGTCATTGCAATGCTGCAGGGGGATATCGAGATAGTTGCAGATGTTCTCCCGTTCACGAATGGTGTCAATTACCTCAAGAGGAAAGTTCACCGGGTAGGCGTAGAGCAACCTGATCCAGTCAAATGCCATGTCCGAAAGGCGCAGCACCAGGTCGTTCAGCATCGACTTACCCGTGGTGTCGTAGCCGAACATGCTGATATCCTGAGAAATAATGTTCAGCTCCCTGACACCCGCACTCTTGAGTAGGGCAGCTTCGCGCAGGAGCTGCTCAACCGGCTGGCTTTTGTAGCGCCCCCTGATTTTCGGGATGGAACAGAACGAGCAGGCTCGGTTGCACCCTTCGGCAATTTTAAGGTAGGCGAAGTGCGGGGGGGTGAGCAGGGTGCGTCGGTCATAAAGCTCCTCGCGGTACTCTGCACCAAGCGCCGCAAGTACTTCGGGCAGTTCCCGGGTACCAAAAAAAGCGTCCACCTCCGCCATCTCCTCCTGGAGTTCACGCCGGTAAAGCTCGCTGAGACAACCCATCACATAGACCCGCTGAACCTTGCCCTCAGCTTTTTTATCGATTGCAGCAAGGGTTTCAGCAATCGATTCCTCCTTTGCATCCTCGATGAAGCCGCAAGTGTTGATGAGAATGGTATCAGCCTCATCGGCAGTGTCGGTAAAGATGATGCCCGAAGCCTCCGCCTGTGCCATCAGGCGTTCGGAATCGACCGTGTTTTTCGAACAGCCGAGGCTCAGAAGAAAAAGTTTATGCGTTGTCATTGGTGTGGCACATTCATGAAAGTCGAAAACTTGTCGAAGCTGTCCTTTGTTCAAAAAAGAGAGCTCTGCTGATTTTGAAGCAATCAAGGTAGCCAATGCGGGAGAGAATAACAAAAGGGAGGTATTTGAATTGTTTTTCCTCACAGGTTACTGACGAAAACGCGAAAAAAATATTACAGTTCACCTGCGGGCCTCTGAAATTGATGCGTACAAAATGCTTACATTGTCCATAAAGAAGCACTGTGGCTTCGTACAAAGCGGGCGGATGAAGGCTGATTTTTAGGCAAAAGCTCTCAAGACCAAAACGAGAGCCCTAAATTACCTTTCTGGAATGAAGATCCAGTAACACGAAAGGGAGTGAGAAGATGAGTAGAGGTGGAAGCAAATTATTCCAGAATGGCGCAACCTGGTTGCGAGCGGATTTTCATTTGCACACAAAGGCGGACGGGACGTTTTCCTGTTCTTGGGAGAAAAATGATTTTTGTAGTAATTATGTCGAAGCTTTGGAAAAAGCAGGCATTCGGATTGGCGTTATTACCAATCATAACAAGTTTGATAAGGCTGAGTTTTGTGCATTACGCGATAATGCCAGTAAGAGAGAGATTTTCCTTATTCCAGGTATAGAGTTGTCAGTTAATGATGGTGCCAATGGTATTCATGTTTTGATTGTTTTTAGTGAGCAATGGCTTGAGAAGGGCGACGATTATATCAATCCTTTTTTGGTTTCCATGTTTCCTGGCAAGACACCTCAACAATATGAGAATAATAATGGACGAAGTGACAAAAACCTTCTTCAGCTTGTTGATGAATTAAATAAAATTGGTCGGGATTATTTTTTGGTTTTTGCGCATGTCGAAGAGAAGAAAGGACTCTGGCATGAAATGGATGGAGGAAAATTATCTGATTGGGCCGATAAACGATATGATGCTGTCAGAGAGCGTTCTCTCGGTTTTCAAAAAGTTCGAACACATGATGTTCCTGAAAGGAGCTGTCGGGTCAAGGTCAAGCAATGGCTTAATAATTGGTATCCAGCAGAAGTGGAGGGTTCTGACCCGAAAAATTCTGAAGAAATTGGACGGGGCGACTCTTCTTATCTGAAGGTTGGCGCCTTTTCTTTTGACGCGGTCAAATTCGCTTTGATTGATTATGCCAGCCGTGTTGCAAAAGAGGTGAGAATGTATGAGCATTCACATATCAAAAGCATTCATTTTGAAGGTGGGACTTTGTCCGAAAAGACAATTTATTTTTCGCCTGAATTGAATACATTTATCGGTATTCGCGGGAGTGGCAAGTCTTCGATATTGGAAACATTGCGTTATGTTCTTGACATTCCCTTTGGTGAAAAGTCAGGGGATAAAAAATATAAACAGGATTTAGTGGGATTCACCATGGGGAGTGGCGGCAAAGTGGTACTCAATATTCTTGACCGTTATGGTAACCCATGTGAAATTCGTCGTGTATGGAAGGAGAACTATTCCGATGTATTTGTAGGCGGAAAACTGCAACCAGGAGTTTCTATCCGTGAAACTGTTTTGCATAAACCAGTATATTTTGGCCAAAAAGATCTCTCCAACACTGGGGAGGGTTTTGAAAAAGATCTTGTTGAAAAGTTGCTCGGATCCAGGCTTGATGAAATCCGTCGTAAGATTGCTGAACAAAATGCCAGGGTTACAGACGGGATTGACCGCCTGATGAAAATTGCTGACGTTAAAGAGCGGATTGATGAACAAATCAAGATTAAACAGGATACCGAGCATCGTCTGACCTTTTACAAGGAGCACGGGATAGAGGAAAAACTGCAAAAACGACTCTATTTTGACGCTGATATACGTGCCATGAAAAAGGGTATTGATCTGGTCGAAGAGTTTATTGTTGGCCTGAAAGAGTTGTTGGCGCAAAACGAAGATGATATTTGCAATTTTACCGGATATTCATCAAAACATAATGCGGATTTATTTTTGCGGTTTTATGATGTTTTTTCTGGTGTGACCCGTAGTCTCGAAACCGTCAAGAGTGCTGTAATGAAGACAGAAGAGGCGAAGGTAGCTCTTTCTGAAAAATATTCTGAACTTGTTGCTGTTCGGCAAGGTTTGGTCGATGAGTTTGCTGAAATTGAGAGGAAGCTTGCAGAAGAATTTAGAAAGGATAGCCGCCAAAATATCAGCTCTGGGGAGTTCCTGACACTGAAGCAGAAACTGGCGCAAACAACCCAGTTATTAACGAATTTTTCGAAACAAGGGGAGCAAAAAGACTCTGTTGAATCTGTTCTTGCCCAGGAATTACAGGCACTGAATGATCTCTGGCATGAGGAGTTTCTTCTTGTCAAGGATGAACTGGACAAGATAGGTGGAAAAAATAGTGCATTGGCGATTGCTTCAGGTTATAAGGAAGACAGGGCTGCCTTTCTTGAGTTTATAAAAAGCATTTTTAAAGGCACAGGTATTCGGGAAGCGACATTCAAGTCGATAGTTGACAAGTATCCAGACTTTATCTCAATTTATACCGATTTTGAAAAGGCTAAAAATGGTTTTGGCAGCAATCCTCAACTCTTTGCTGATGTATTTATAAAAAACCTTAAAACGCTTTTGACCTATCAGGTGCCCAATAAATTTACGATTACCTATCGTGGCAAGGAGTTGCAGCACCATTCACTGGGACAACGAGCATCCGCATTGATTTTGTTTGTTTTGAGCAAGCAGGAGCACGACGTGATTATCATTGATCAGCCTGAAGATGACCTTGATAATCAGACTATTTACGAAGATGTCATTAAGCTGGTTTGTCAGATAAAACCAAGGATACAGTTTATTTTTGCTACTCATAACCCAAATATCCCTGTATTGGGAGATGCTGAACAGATACATGCCTGCTCGTTCATGGATGACTGTATAGCAGTGCAAAGTGGAGGAATTGATGATCCTGCACAACAGAAAACAATTGTTGAAATTATGGAGGGTGGTCGCGAAGCTTTCAATCGGCGAAAGGAGATTTACCAAATATGGAAACCGTAGAACTTATGACTATTCTTGCGCAAGGCGAGGACAGTCAGCATCAATTCAAAAAAAATATCAATAATGCAGAGTCGCTGGGTGCAGAGATGGTGGCATTTAGCAATGGAAGCGGAGGGAAGATAATTGTCGGCGTTTCTGATGATGGCGAAATTGTTGGCTTGTCCAAGGACGATATCCATCGTTTAAATCAACTGATATCCAATGCTGCAAGTCAGAATGTCAAGCCTGCAATCAACCCCACGACTCAGAATGTCCTTATTGAACATGAATTGATTCTCATTATTATTGATGTTCCAGCAGGGATAAACAAGCCTTATCAGGATAATAGTGGTGTGTTTTGGGTAAAGAATGGTGCAGATAAGCGGAGAGCGACTTCTCGTGAGGAAATTCAGCGTTTGTTTCAGGCATCTGGTTTGCTGCATGCGGATGAATCACCAGCAAACGGCTTGACGATTGCAGATCTGGATCTTGATTATTTTCGTGAGTTTTTCCTGAAAAGATATGGGGAGTCGCTTGAGAAGCAGAAGATACCTTTTGATCAAACAATTCAAAATATGAATTTAGGGCGAGATGGTCTTCTGAATATTACGGGAGCCTTGTTGTTCGGGAAAAATCCATCGGTTCGTTTGCCAGCATTCATCATAAAAGCAGGATGTTTTCCGGGAACAACCCTTACGTCAGAATTTTATAAGGATAGCCGGGATATCCAGGGGAAAATGGCGGATATCTTTCAGCAGACGTTAAGCTTTATCCAAATAAATCTTCGTCAAATACAGGGAGAGCAGAGTGTCAATAGTCTGGGTAAACCTGAAATTCCCCGTCTTGCTCTGGAAGAAATTGTTGCAAACGCTTTGGTTCATCGCGACTATTTCATTTCAGCGCCAATACGGGTTTTTGTTTTTGATGACCGAGTGGAAATTATCAGTCCAGGGCATCTTCCAAACAATTTGACGATAGAGAATATCAAGGCAGGCAACTCAAATACTCGCAATCCTGTATTGGCATCTTTCGCAAACCAGATTTTGCCATATCGAGGCTATGGCTCGGGCATTTTGCGTGCAATGTCGCTCTATTCTTCCATTGATTTTGTTGATGATAAGGACGGCAACACCTTTAAAGTGGTTTTTAGGCGGAATCTCCAGTAGATTCTCCGTTGAATCGTTCGAGAAAATCCTGCTTCCACTCCATGAACGAACCTTTCTGGATTTCCGTTCGCGCTGTCGCGGTAAGCCACATGAAAAAAGAGATGTTCTGCATGGTGCAGAGTTTAAGGCCGAGAATCTCACCCACATTCAGCAGGTGGCGGATATAGGCTCGTGAATAGTTGCGGCAAACATCGTTATCGAATCCCTCGTCAATTGAGCTGAAATCTTCTGAATATTTTGCAGAGCGAAGATTCATCTTGCCCTGGCGTGTATAGACCCTGCCGTTGCGCCCTTCACGGGTCGGGATGACGCAGTCGAACATATCGACGCCTCGCTCGATTGCGTTCAGAATATTTTCCGGTGTGCCGACTCCCATGAGGTAACGCGGTTTATTCTCTGGCAGCAGTGTGTGCGAAAGTTCGAGTATACGATACATTTCAGCGGCCTCTTCGCCCACAGCCATGCCTCCGACAGCATAACCGTCAAAATCAAGGTCAACCAGCGCTTTGGTTGAAATGGTTCGAAGATCGGCGTGGATTCCACCCTGCGTGATACCAAAAAGAAACTGTTCATGACCGTACAGGGGAGAGGTCATGCTGAACTGCTTTTTTGCCCGTTCAGCCCATCGGATGGTCAGCTCTCCGGAAATGCGGACATACTCTTTTTCGGCGGTAGAGGGAGGGCACTCATCGAGCGGCATCATGATGTCGCTGCCGATAATGCGCTCGGTATCCACTACATTTTCAGGCGTGAAATAGAGTTTGGAACCATCGAGATGCGACTTGAACATGACCCCCTCCTCGCTGATTTTGCGCAAATCGGAAAGGGAATAGACCTGGTATCCGCCACTGTCGGTCAACAGAGGGCCATCCCAGTTCATGAATCGGTGCACCCCGCCAGCTTTCTGCAGAATATCGTTGCCCGGCCTCAGATAGAGATGATAGGTATTGGCCAGAATAATATGGACGTTCAGCTCTTTCAGCTCATGCGGCTCAACCGATTTCACGCTTGCCCGAGTACCCACCGGCATGAAGACCGGGGTCGGGATATTGCCATGGCTGGTTTCAAGCACACCGCACCGGGCCGCAGTTCTGGTATCTTTTGTGGTAACGCTGAATTTCATCTGTTATCTTTTGTTCTGGCTGAGAGTTCGCCTCTCAGAGCCGACCCTTCTGAATTTGAAGCAATCAAGGTATGGAAAGCGGGGGAGAATAGCAAAAGCACGCCCGTTGGGCCTTACCGTTTCTTACTGCTATTTTTGTGACCCATTACCTATATTAATAACGTTGCCAATGTTTAAGCTGGTGTTGTCACATGAAAACCACATCTTACTTTAACTTTACAAGAAGCAGGTCTGACCGTGCAGGCATAAAAGAGGAATGGATTTGTTTTGTTGTAGAAAATCCCGAGAAAACCGTTATTCAGTCGGATGGGAGAATAAAAAAATGGGCTCATATTCAGGAGGCAGGAAAAGTATTGCGGGTTATTCTGCTTGAAGATGGTGAAACCGTTCATAACGCTTTTTTCGATCGATCATATAAAGAGGACTAACTCATGAAAGTAAAATATTTTGAGGATACCGATACCGCTTATGTTGAATTACTCGATAAGCCAGTATTCGAAACTCGCGAGATCAGTGAAAATATCATGATCGATATTGATGAGAAGGGAAATCTCGTCAGTATGACCATCGAACATGCCAAAGAAAATGCCGGTCTATGGGAATTTTCTTATCAGGAAATCCCAAAAAGGGAAACAGCGTAATCCTGATTTGAATTGTCTGGAACTCTTCAGCGACAATACTCTTGTGTCATAACGCAGGATTTCATTTGTTTTCTTTTCCACAGAACTGATGGATACGAATTCAGGGCAAGAGGTAACACATCAGGAACTTCATAGAACATTGAAAGTTACTATACATCGAGCATAAGAGGGATGGTTTTTGGCGAAACAATAAGGAGGTGCTTCCATGATTACCTTGTTTGAATGCTGGAACGGCGGGTCAGTGCAGTGGGATCGTATGAAACCGCCTCAATTTGTTTTCAATTTCCCTCCTGGCAGTCCCGAAGTAATTACTTTTTTTCAGTTGAGCGGTCGTATGTGTGAAGTCATGACTCAAACTGAGTGGCATTTGAATATGGCAGGACAACTCTTCGATATTCCGAATTTTCCTCCTCTTGAGATCGACGCATTCGCATCCAATTTGAGAAATACCATGGGATATGCGCCTGTGTCTATTCCATATCAAATCGGTAACCAATTCACGGGATTTATGACTATCCCGATTGTTTTATGGGTGAATGTTGTTACAGGTCGTGCCGATATGTATAACCCATTCACCGGACTGGTTTATGGTCAACAATTACTCCCTTCTCAACAGCAATTCAATATACCTGTGCCGACCACTAACTTTTTGATGAGCATAACCCCACAGGGAACCGTTCAGGGAAATGGTGCAAAAAATTTTCTGGACTCCCTCTCAACGATTATTGGGGGAGCAGGCAAGATCGCTGAGCTCTTGTCAAAAACCAGCCTGTTTCAGGATGGTTCACAATCTTTTTAGCCGGGATTCAAGAAGAAATTGGTATTTTTGTTCTTGGGCAGATCTTTTTGATTTATACAATAGTCTGTTGTTCAGAAGTATTTATAACCTTGATGAAACCTGACAATGAAAATTCACTCTCTTCTTGTAGGCCTTCTGGCGGTTGGAGTAATAGCCTCCTGTGCAAAAACTCCGCAAGCTGAAAACGAAAAGAAAGCACCAGCACCAGTTGTGGTTGCGCCTCCAAAAGCTCCTGCACCTCAGCCAAGAGCCGGAGAACCGGTCAAACCTGTAGAGGCGGCTAAAGTTGCCGACCAGGCAAAGGTTGAGCTTGGAAAGAAACTGTTTTTTGATCCCCGTCTTTCAAAATCGGGATTCATTTCTTGCAACTCCTGTCACAACCTCAGTATGGGTGGCAGTGACAATCTGAACAGCTCAATTGGTCACAAGTGGAAGCAAGGACCGATCAACTCTCCGACCGTGCTCAATTCAAGCATGAACCTTGCACAGTTCTGGGATGGCCGTGCAAAAGATCTCAAGGAGCAGGCGGGTGGCCCGATAGCCAATCCAGGCGAAATGGCATTTACCCATGAGCTTGCGGTTTCAGTGCTGCAATCCATTCCCGGCTATGTTGATGAGTTCAAAAAGGTCTATGCTGCCGATGCCATTGATATCGACAAGGTGACAACAGCAATCGCCGCATTTGAAGAGACGCTTGTGACGCCGAACTCCCGTTTTGACAAGTGGCTTAATGGCGATAATGCTGCAATCACCAAAGAGGAGCTTGCCGGGTATGAACTGTTCAAGAGCAGCGGATGCACCAATTGTCATAATGGAGCGGCTCTTGGTGGAAACTCATTCCAGAAAATGGGAGCAGTGGAGCCTTACAAAACAAAGAATCCTGCTGCTGGCCGCATTGGTGTGACAAAGGATAATGCAGATCGCTTCAAGTTCAAGGTTCCAACCCTGAGAAATGTTGAACTGACCTACCCTTACTTCCATGACGCCGGGGCACCAACCCTGTCGAAAGCTGTTGAAGTTATGGGCCAGATTCAGTTGGGCAAGAAGTTTACCGAAGAGGAAAATGCAAATATTGTTGCCTTCCTGAAGACACTGACTGGTGACCAGCCGAAGTTTACACTTCCACTTCTTCCGCCATCAACCGATAAGACACCTGCGCCACAGCCATTTGGCAAATAACTTCTCATTTTTCACCAAGGGAAAGCTTTCCCAAGCTTTCCCTTGGTGAAAATCTTTCCGCTTGATATTTGAAAGTCTGGTACAAAGTTATCATGACAAATATGTCTGGTAGTTATGGCGCTTAGGTGCTGGCAGCTTGCTTCATCAGTTCAATGAGTCGAGGATAGACGATGTCGATGTTTTGGCCTGGCTGGGCAGGGTCAATAATGTCATGGGGAAGTTGCAGGTCAGCTTTGAATTGGTATTTGGTCAGGTTGGCATGGCGCGCCTGCCATAGGGTTACCATTTCCTCTGTCATCTCGTTATTGATCGTGGTGTCACTCTGGTTGAAGACGACCACCATCTTTTTTGCTGCTGGAGCCTTGTGGCTGGCATCTGATTTTACGGCAAAGCTGAGACGGAGGATTTCTGCCAGTGCGTGACGGGAGTACCGGGGATAGGTGTGCGGCGGGAGTATCTGTTCCTTCAGTAGAGGATCCCACCATTCGAATGCATCGGGCAAAAAAAGCATAACATGCATGACGAGTTCTGTCCAAAACGATGGAATTTGTTTGAACCCGAAAGCGGGGGAGATGATGACCGCAAGATCGATATCGTTCCGGTTTTGTGCTGCCCAGGCAGTGGTTGCACCTCCGGCTGAAATGCCCATCATTGTTACTGATTCTCCAAGTCCTTGTGCAATATCGACGGTTTTGCCGGCATAAGCCGCAAGCTTTTCAGCCGTGAGTTGCGCATGTGCTTCGGTCATTCGGTCAGCGAGGCCGTGATAGGGGAGGGGCGCAATAAGAACGTTATAACCGGATTTATAGAGACGCTTTCCCAACTCGTGAAATTGTTGCGGGCAGTTCGTGTAGCCATGTACAAGAATGATGGCGCGATCAGTTTTTTTGCCATGGGTCATCAATTGAGTCTGGCAGAGTGTATTCATCTGCTGTTCCTCTGTGCGCAAGGCGTTGACGAGCTTTACCGCATCGGTATAACTTTGCGCTGGCTTGGGGTGAGAAGCGAGGTTAGAACTGTTCCAGAGTGTCATGATGCTGAAGAGGATTACCATTCCAGGTATTAACCAGAAAAAATACCATCGCTTGATACCATGTTTCAGCATTTCTGTCAAGGTCTATTCCATAGAGCTTACCCTGACCGATACGCTGAGCTTTTCCTTGGCGTTGCCTTTGTAGGTACCTCGAACTGGAGGGACATCGTCATAGTCGCGGCCTGAACCGATTTTGATGTACCGTTCGTCAACAAAGAGAGTTTTATGTGTCGGGTCCATGCCGATCCATCCCTTTTCCTTGCCGCAGTATACTTCGCACCATGCATGACTCGCTTCGTCGTGTCCGTCTGGTGTGCTGCCTCCATAGAGGTATCCGCTGACATAACGGGATGGTACGCCGAGAGATCGACAGGTTGCAAGCATGATATGGGCAAAATCCTGGCAGACTCCCCGTCCGAGCGCCATGACGACGGCACTTGTGCTGTGAACGTCGGTCACTCCCGGTTCGTAGATGAATGATTCGTTGATGTGGCGACAAATCGATTCTGCCAGTTGATAACTGTCGGTATCGGTTGCAAAGCGGGCGGCAAAGTCGCGTATTGCCTGGTCGAAATGGACATATCGGCTTTCGGCTGAAAAGTCCATCAGAAAAATATCCTCGTCTTCGCTTGCATCAGCATGGCCAATGCCAGTTTCAACAACGGAGGTTGCAACGATTTTCACCCGCTTGTGACTCTGGAGCAGATTGAAGTGATTGACCACATTGCCGTAAAAATCGGTGTATTCGAAAATGGTGGCTGGGGGATCGACCTGGAGTTTGAAACTTGCACATCGCTGAGGTGCCGCAGGGTTGTTGTCAGGGTGGAGCCTTACTTCGGTAGCTGTTTCATAGATTGGATTATCATATTCAAACAGGGTGGAGTGTTCAACTTTTAAGATCATGCTCTTTTTATTTGCGTCCGGTTTATTGCTGCTGCTGATGCTGCTGTGCCTGGCTCCAGTTGGCCCTTCCTCCGGCCACTCCGGTGAAAGGCAGCGCTTCATCAATGTCCGAAGACTCAATTTCCGGAGTATGATAGGCAAAATAGGTCAGGTGTATCTGTTCACCGACTTTTACCAGCCGCTGTTCCAACTCTTCAAGATACGTATGCAATCCTTTTGAAAAAATATCTTCGATAGCGGTATAGCTCAGTTCGGCCTCAATTTTTCCGATAAGCCGATCGGCGTTGTTGACATAGCGGTGTCTGGAACTGCCCGATATGCGCCACAGGGCATCTTCTGCCGCACAGACAGAAAAGTTGATGCTGCGCGGGAATGTTCGATCGAGAATGAGAAAGCGCAGAATGTTGTCAGGATCGATTTTTGAAAGGTAGACCTTGCGGAACGCCTCCAGAGCGCTGCAACTTTTGAGCACTGCCATCCATTGAATGATATCCTCAGAACCTTCCACCACTTCGGCCTGGCTCCGTGCTTCGGAAAGGAGCATGTGGTACTTTACATCGATCAGACGGGCAATGTTGTCAGTTCGTTCGAGATATTTGGCAATCTGTATAAAGTCCCATCCCTCGTTGTGTGAGAAGGTGTTGTCCGTAATGCCCTGAAAGAGATGAGAGGCGTTCTTGATCTCCTTGTAAAAACCGGAGGGGTCGTTATGAACGAACTGTGGAGTAACGCTCTGCAGATAGTGGTAGAGGTTGTTGACTTGTTCCCACATTTCACTCGAAATGCTTTCGATGATGCTTCGCGCATTTTCCCTTGCCAAACCGATACAGGAGGTGATGGAGTTCGGATTGTTTTTGTTGAACACCAGGTAATCGGTAACGGTTTGAGAGGTGTACTCCTTGTAGATCTCGTTGAACCGCTCCTTGTCACTGGTGACAAGAATCAGCGCTATCCAGTAGTTCGGGTTCTCTACAGGAGTAATTTTGTTGAGATCGAGCAGCAGGTTGAAATTGACGTCGAGAAACCTTGCGGTGTTTTCTGCACGCTCGAAGTAACGACTCATCCAGAAAAGGGATTCGGCAACACGGCTTAACATGGCAATAAGGTATTTGTATTATTCATCGACAACCCAGGTATCTTTGCTTCCTCCGCCCTGTGAAGAGTTCACCACAAGCGAGCCTCGCTTGAGGGCCACTCTTGTAAGGCCGCCCGGGACAATAGTAACAGATTTACCGTACAATACATAGGGCCGGAGATCGATATGGCACCCAAAAAGTTCGGTATCATTGAAAAAGCTGGGGTGGCGCGACAATGAAATTGTTGGCTGGGCAATGTAGTTTCGAGGATTAGCCACGATCATCTCGGCAAATTTTTCCTGCTCTTCAATCGTTGATTCCGGTCCGACAAGCATGCCGTACCCTCCCGATTCATTGGCCGCTTTTACCACCAGGGAACCGAGGTTTTCAAGAATGTATTTCAGGTCGGAAGGTTTGCTTGCCAGCCATGTTGGCACATTCTGCAGAATAGGATCTTCACCAAGATAGTATTTGATGATCTCCGGCACGAAGCTGTAGATAACCTTGTCGTCGGCGACACCAGTACCAATGGCATTTGCCAGCGCAACATTGCCCTTGCGGTATGCGTTGATAAGGCCTGCAACACCGAGTTTGGAGTCTGGGCGGAAAACCAGTGGATCGAGAAAAGCGTCGTCAACACGGCGGTAGATTACATCAACCCGTTCGAGTCCACGTGTGGTTCTGGTATAGACCTTGTTGTTATTGACCACCAGGTCTTTTCCCTCTGTCAGTTCCACACCCATCTGCCGTGCCAGGAAGCTGTGCTCAAAGTAGGCGGAGTTGTAGATGCCAGGGGTAAGCACGACGACGTTGGGCTCGCGCTTGGAAACCGGACTGATCTCC
>SESA01000074.1_pt1 | contig 65314 bp, 54 predicted proteins | sample 3171451 | NCBI WGS metagenome assembly SESA01 (sample SAMN06051862, study PRJNA518727) | freshwater metagenome | biome: subpolar coniferous forest; feature: holomictic lake; material: water; isolation source: holomictic Lake 227, 8 m depth | place: Canada: near Kenora, Ontario | collected...
GAGCTGACCGGCATTGATCAAGGGAATGAATTAAAAAATTAGGAGCATAAAAAAAGGCGAGCCCTCTTGCAGTAAGCTCGCCTTTTGAATTTTTTAGCTCTTTCTTTCTCGTTGATTCATACAGAATAGAACTAATACTTTGAATGATTACAGACAGACAAATATACAATGAATAAGCTGAATTCCAACACTCAAGCCAGAAATAATTTCATTCCGGATGACATAATTGATCAAGTTAAAAATCTTGATATTATCGAAGCCATAGATCCATACCTTAAAATCACTAAGAACGGCTCCGGATATGAGGCAATTTGTCCATTTCATGATGACCATGATCCCAGCCTAAAAATCAATCCCGCTAGGGGTATTTACAAATGCTTCGTATGCAATGAATATGGTACCGATGCCATCAATATTGTCATGAAGGTTAAAGGGGTTCAATTTCCGGAGGCTGTGAGGATGATTGCTGGTGATCACCAGATTGAGATTCCAAAACTGGAACTTTCAGATGAAGATGAGGCAAATTATAAAAAACGGGAGGCGATATATAACATCAACCAATGGGCTGGAGGATGGTATAGTGATCAGTTGATATTGAGCCAGCATACAACCCCATGGGAGTATGTAAAATCCAGGTGGAACGACGAATCAATAAAAACTTTTGACGTTGGCTATGCCCCTGATGGATGGAGAAATTTACTAACTGCAGCTAAAAAAGAAGGATACAAAGAAGAGTTACTCCTGGATGCCGGATTGATAATGAAAAAGGAAAAGGATGGAAAGGAACACACATATGATATTTTTCGTGACAGGATCATATTCCCTATTAAGGACCGGCGTGGTATTGTCGGATTTACCGGTCGATGTTTACCTGATAAGACGGAAGAGCCAAAATATAAAAACACAGGTGAAACCTTAGTGTACCATAAAAGCAAAGTTTTATATAATCTCGCCCTGGCTTCTCGAATCATAAAGGATCAAGGAAATGTTTATCTGGTTGAAGGCCAGGCAGACGTTATCAGGCTTCACCAGATTGGGATCTGCAACTGTGTTGCCATTTCAGGAACTTCACTCAGCCAGGGGCATATAGAAGAGCTAAAAAAGATCACCCCCTGCATCACACTTATCGGTGACAACGATCAGGCTGGCCAGGCCTCGGTAAACCGATCAGCAAAGCTGATAATCAAGAATGGATTGTATTGTAAAATAATTCAGCTTCCACAGAGTGAAGAAAAACTGGATCCGGATTCACTATTCACTGACAAAGCCCGTTTTGATTTATACGATGGGAAACCAAATAAGAAGGACTATATTTATTACTTAGCCGAAAAGGAGAAAGACAGTCACCAGGAACCGGATCAAAAAGCCAGGCTAATATCAGAGATCACCTCCATGGTCTTATCCCTTCCTGATGAGACACATGATATTTATTTTACAGAACTTGGAATAATAATACCTCCTAAAACTTCGTGGAAAGGAAAAAACATCAAACCGTCAACTGCAAAAAATGAACATAAAAATCTAAAAGAGGAGAATGAAGAGCATGAAACAAAGGCGAACAATGAACAAATAAAGCATGATCATGACTTTTATTTTATTGAAAAGGATCGCGAGGGTCAGTTTAAGGATATAAAAATTGATCGCGTGAAATTCATTGAAAAGCTAAAGGAGAGTGGTTTTATTCGTTTTGATGCAGGAATAGATAGTTACCGATTCCTGAAAGCTCAAAATAATACTGTTACAGAAGTTTCAACAACATTAATAACGGATCATTTTATAACCTTTATTGAAAACATTGAGGGTTATCAGCATAAATGGGAGGGAGGGTCAAAATTTATTGATAGTACCATTCTTAAGAGAAAAATGTTTAACGGAATTGATACATTTTTTTCATCTACATTGCTGAAAAGGTTAAATCCGGAAAAACCTGTATCGATTAAAAAGGATAGCCGATATGAGAAGTTTCTTTTTTATCAAAATGGGTTTGTGTCTGTTACTAAAGACGGATATTCATTTCATAACTATTCAGAATTAGATTCCTATATCTGGTCCAACCAAATACTAAAGCGTGATTTTTGTGATAATCCAAGTATCTATGACAAGCCAGCTGTTTTTCAACGGTTCATTTGGAATATTTGCAATAAAGACGAAGATCGTTTCAAATCAATGCAGTCAATAATTGGATATGCCCTGCATAATTTCATGGAATGTAAATTGTTTGCAGTAATACTGACTGATAGTAAAATTAGCCAGGATGGTGAACCAAACGGACGTACAGGAAAAACTTTGTGGGGTAAGGGTCTAGGTCAAATGCTCAATACGGATGAACGTGGTAGTGTTTTTATGGAGTTGAATGGAAAAGATTTCAGCCCGAAAAATAAGTTTAAATATGAGGACGCCAACCTTGATACTCAGCTGATCCACATTAACGACATTTATAATAATTACAATATTGAGAACTCGTTCAATGACATCACTGAGGGTATTAAAATCGATAAGAAAAATGAAAAACCCATTGTTATCAGGCCAAAGTTTATTTTTTCTACAAACAAAACCATCATTATTGAAGGTGAGAGCGCAAAGGACCGGGTTATACAATTTGAATTTTCGGAACACTATGACAGTGAGTTTAATCCATCCAAAGAATTTGGAATAGTAAATGAGGATGGAACTTATGTTCCACACTGGTTCTTCATCGATTGGGATTCGGATGAATGGGCGCGATTTGATTATTTCATGATTTCATGTATCATACATTACTTTCAGCATGGTTTAATCAAACCAGTTGAAATCAATTTGTCGAAACGGACACTATTAGATCATACTTGTCAGGAATTCATAAGCTTCATGGATGATGCAATGTCGGAGAATGGGATCTCAACAGAGGTGCAGGAAAATTTATTAGATATCCATGTTGATTTCAATATAAAAAGATCTGAGCTGTTTTCTAAAAGACAGGCCTTTGAAATTTTCATTAAATTAAATCCTGATTTCAATAACCAACGATTTCGGCAACGTGATTTTACCAGATGGCTTAGGATGTATGCCAAATACAAGAATGTTACGAATGTAGAAAGCAGAAGTAACGGCAAGGATTACTTTCTTTATGAGTGGTAGATATATTAATTAATGGCTGAATTAATTGAATAAAAAATAATTTTACCTTTTTGGCTGTCGCATGCCATATTATCAATAATGACCCTGCCAATCTTTTGGCGGGGTTTTTTTTTGACGAATTAAAATATTCCGGAATTTTTATGTTTTTCATTTTAATTTGTTTTTTTACTACCCCTCCCCTTAATAAAGTAAAAAGAAATGCACTCTATGCACTTATGTTTGAAAACATCAATAAAATAAGGCAAAAGACTCAGTGCATAGAAAAAAAATCCTATGCACTGTCTATGCACTTGTGCACTGTTTTTAGATCAGTGCATAGAACCCTATGCACTTAGTGCATGGAAAAAACACCTCTATGTACTGTATAAAACATTATAAATCAAAGTAATAACAGTAAAAGTGCACAGAGTGCACAAAAAGCAACAAACTAATGGCGGGGGGGGGTGATAAATATTTTTTTTTTATTTTCTTATACCTGGACTATGCCAGATATAGTCAAGGTACCCAGGATCCAACCTGGAATAACCGCCAATAAGCGTAAATTAAAAATAAATTCAGATAAATGTTTTCTAATAGAAAACTATTAAGTAACTTTGCAGCATGTTTAACATCATTGCCCGAAAAACATTGCTGGATTATTGCCAAAGGTATCCTATGGCAGCGGCTGCATTACAGGAGTGGTACTTTGAACTGATTCAATGTGAATTTAAAAATTTTAACGAGCTGAAAGAAGTGTATGGCAATGCAAGCCTGGTAGCCGATGACAGGGTTGTCTTTAATATTATGGGAAACCAATATCGGCTGGTGGTAAGGATTGTATTTACATTCAGGACCATTCAGATAAAATGGTTTGGTACTCATTCTGAATATGATCGGGTGGAAGTATCAAGTACAGAATTTAAAAAGAAGAAATCATGAAGTTAAAAATCATAGGATCGGAAAAAGAATATCAACAGTGCCTTTCATGGGCAGATGAAATGTTTGATAAGAATGTAACGCCTGAATCGCCCGAAGGCGAAAAACTTCAAATTGTACTCCTGTTAATCAAGCAATATGAGGATCAGTTCTATCCTGTTCCAAAACCGGATCCCATTGATGCCATAAAAAATAAGATGGTTGATTTGGGGCTGAAGGATAAGTATCTTGTAGGAAAGGTAGGCTCAAAAGGATACGTTTCTGCAATCCTGAATAAACGTAAACCGCTAACACTTCAACTTGCCAGGTTGTTTCACCAGGAATTCGGGATCCCGGCTGATATTCTATTATCATAGTTTTAGATTTGACGAACAGTCAAGGTATCCTTTTGATTACCTTGACCGTCCTGGACTCGGTCAAGCCCTTCAGGAAATAACCGGGAATCCGGCTTTTATCATGAGCTCATTATCGGAATTCCGATAATTCAGTTACCATGCCCAGGGAGGCAACCGAAAAACGCTTATTAGCGTTTTTCAAACATCGAAAATTAATGATTCCAGATTACAACTACTTGCATTTTACACGCAGATGGATCAGATAATAAAGTGAGGATCCTCACTTTTAAATTCAATGCTAAACCGCAGATTTGCGGTTTTGATATTTAAAAAGGGAATTCCCGTTATTTATTCCACCCCCAAACACCAGGCTAATTTTTCATCAACAGAATTTTGATCGGCTTTTTTCCCGAATAGTCATCGATTTTTTTTCAAATAGTAATTTTACACCTGCCTTTCCGGGTGAAATTCTCCTCCTTAAAAAACCCAAATCCGGGTTTTTCTTCAACTCAATATTTTTTTCCTGTTCAAATTTCACCCCTCCGGAGACCTCCTGTATTACATTTTTCTTTGTGGTTTTCCGGTCGAAGTGGATCCGATTTTACCAGATTTTAAGTCAAAAGAAAATTATTTTAATTGTCATGCTCAGAAAGTCACGCCAATCAATGGTTTTAGGAAACAAAAAAAGGTGTCCTTTAATTTTCATATTTATGAGCTTATAATTATGGCATGAAAAGGTACTGAATCATAAATACGGTGATACCTGATTTTTGGCTAAAAAAAGTTGTCCTTTAAAATATGTGGGTCAGATAGTATAATTGTGAACTAAAAATAAAACCTATGCCTAAACAAAAATTTTTCGTACATCACATTTCGATCCGATTAATGGATCATGAAATGAAAAAAGTAAATCAACTCTGTCTCCGGAGAAAAAAGCCACGGTCGGTCCTGGTCCGTGAAATTATCATAAATGGAATTGATGACATGTTCAAAACCAAAAAGTACAGTCACCATGAATGAAACTCAAAACATAATCCCAAACTACCTGGAGGATTATTTAATCGGGCGACCAATCCCTGCAGGCGGGAGTTACGTCTGGCCATGGGGTAATGACAACCTTTATCCGCAAATGATACGGGAGGTCACCAGGGAAAATGGCCTGTTGCAGAATATCCTGAACAAGCATTTTGAAATGCTTTGGGGATCCGGACCGCAATTGTACGAAACCGGATTTGCCAACGGCTGGAGATACAAGCGATGGGTACAAAATAAAGATATTGAAGATTGGCTCAGTACATGGGATTGGAGGCAATACATTGAGAGGGTCACAGCTGAGTATCTATTGCTGAACGGATATTTTACGAAAGTGCATTCTAATGTAAAGCCTTTTAGCAAACTGGCTGTTGAAAAGTTGGAATTCATCGAAAGTGATTGGGCTAGGATCCAGTGGACCGGTACCGGCGAACCCATTACCGGTGTGATCACCGGCGACTTTTCACGACCGGGGCTTTTTGGGTACGACCGGTTGCCAGTGTTTGATGCAGCCAACCCACGGGCTCAGGAGATATCAATGAGTTTTGAATATTTACCTCAATCGGGTGTTGAATTTTACCCGAGGGCGCCGATCCACAGTTCACTGTCCTGGATCCAGGCAGATGAGCAATCCGCCTCCCGGGTTGAAGCATTCAACTGCAATTCAATTTCACCCAAATATCACATCGAAGTACCGGCGCTCTATTGGGTGAAGATCCGAGAAAAGCTGATAGCCGAATGCCAGGAGAAAGGAACAGTGTACACCGATGCCATATTGGATAGGGCAAAGGATCAAACGTTTGAAGAGGTTTCCAACGCATTGTCAGGAATTGAAAAAGCGGGGAAATTTCTGGTGACGGAGATATTGCATGATGAGCTGATTGGTAAATATGTCAGATGGAAGGTTATCCCGCTTGAAGCCCACACCAAAGATTATTTTGAATCGGAATTGAAAATCAACCGGGAATCACAGTTCAACATTACATCCGGATTGGGTGTACACCCTTCAATAATTGGTCTTCAAAAGGATGGTGGATTATCATCAGGATCAGAGGGGCAGGTCGCTACAAAATTGTATAAACATATTTCGGTCGACATTGCAGAAAAAATAATTATGAAAAATTTGAATGCCGCGATCGAAATAAACTTCAGCGGTTTTCGGGTTAAGATGGGATTTTGCCGCGACGAATATTGACAAACATGAAATCATTGATATCAGATGGCTTCCGCTCATATATCCGCCCATATGGGCATGGAACGTGCAAACTAAGGAGAGAGCGGGTCGCTCGAAAATAAGACACAGATATTTTATTTAAAAACTTAAATAGGACATGTTGAAATGAATGGAATTAAATATGAGTAGAAAGGATATCATTCGGTACATCCACCAGCGTGAAATTACAAGTCAAACTTGGCAGTATAAATATAAAAGTTGAAAAAAATGAACAGAAAAACGCGTCAAAATAGAAAAATCAAAAAAGAATTTCTCGCTCAAACGATTAGGCAGATAGAAACAAATTACGGTAATCGATCAGCGGGAATCATCAATAAAAGGATTGATGCAATTTCCGACACGCTAACCAGGGTTAGAGAGGAACTACAAAAACACCCGGATGATTTTATCAAAAGGGAGTTTCGTTCTGAATTGGAACGTGAAAAACAGCTACTTATAAATCTGACATTGCAGCGAGGTTGGCCGAAAACCTATCTTAAAGAGTTATTTGAAAAACGAAAACAAGGGCGGGGCAAACAAAGAAAAGTCAATCAATCAATAAAGGATGTTTCGCCGAAAGCGTATCTCACAGAATTATTTTCAAGAAAAAAATCAGAACAGTTTAAACCCCCTGGCCATGAAGAATGAACCGAAAAAATCAAGGAGGGAATCCCGGACAGAGAATGATTTGGGTTTTCTCAAGGAGGCAGTAAAAAACGGCGACCAACAGGCTGTCGAAATACTGCAGACATTAAGTGATCTCGATGACGAGTTATCTTGGCTCCAGTCAGAGATTGCAGAACGCAAATCTCAACCCGGCAGAACAGAAAGAGAACGGGCAGAATGGTACCGTTACATGATTTCAGGAATGAATCGGATCCAGGAAATACCTGTGGAAAAGGAAAGGATCATCCATGAAGCATATGGCCTGGAACGGAAAAAGATTAAGATCCTATTACAGTCAATAAAGAGAAGAAAAATTGAAGACAAACTTTTATACAATTGGCCATGAAAAAACAACCAACACCCGAGGAAGTCAACATCTTCTTTAAACTCGAGGAAAACGATTGGCAGCTTGTGAAAGAAGCATCCCTTCATGGAGATGAAAAAGCAATCATGGCCATGGCCATGGTGAGATTAATCAATGATGAGATTGAAACGCTGTGGGGCGACCATAATCAGATTTATTATTCACAAGAGCCTGAAAATCTTCCAAGTAAAATATGCCAGTGTAGACAAATCACCGACCGGATCGGTGACCTGATGAAACAACGCCGTGAAATACTTTACTCTGACTATAAAATCCAGGAACATCGTTTCCGGATTTATCGAGACTCACTTGAGAGGCAAATGCGGGGGCGGCCCCTGGATAACGTAATCAGCAACTAAATAAGCAATATCAAACTCCGCTAATCCTATGGAAAAAGAAATAGAATTGAAGTTCATAGAAACGACCCTGCAGCAATACGGGGCCAGGTTACAAAGCGCCCTGGTAAAAGCAATTTCCGATAAGGGGCTGGTTTCAAAAGAGGGCACGAACCACCTGAAGGACAGCATAAGTTATGATGTAAAGCGTACGGGTCCATTTGGATATCAGTTACAGCTATATTTCCCGGATTATGGCCGATTTATTGAGATCAGATACCACGTAGGACCGCCAAAGACAAGCGATGCGATATTTAATGGAAGCAAAAGCGGCATGTCCAAAACAAGGTGGTCAACAAGCGATAAAAAACGACCGTTTGGCCGAAAGAGTTACAAGGATGCCCGTTGGTATAGCAAAACAGCATATGGATCCCTGAATTCTCTGATCGGCCAATTGATGTACGGGCTCACAGACGCCGTACAAGAAACATTAAAAGAACAATTAAACCAACCAATATAATTATACGACCATGTTACGTACAGATGTTTTACAGATGGATCTCCGGATAAACGGAGATGAATCACGCAAAAAATTAGCTGAATTAAAGGATCAAGCCGCTGAGCTCCGTAAAGAGATGAAGGGTATCAAAGACCAGGAATTACTTGGCAAGAAACAGCAGGAACTTGATAAGCTGGATTCACAGATGGAAGATGTCAGGCACAGCATAGGCATAACCGGACTGAGCATGAAAGAGTTGTATAACCGATCCAAAACTCTTTCCAGCATGAAAATTAATATGGATCCCAACTCCGAACAATTCAAAGAAATCGACAGGGAACTTTCCCAGGTAAAGGCTCGGTATAATGAATTAAGGACGGGAGCCGCAGCGGTTAACCAAGACATGAAAAAATCCATGTCTGGATTTTCCCTGGCCGGGATAGTGGCTGGGGGCATGGCTGCATACAATGTCGTGGCTTCAGTCTTCAGTGGAATTAAAGATGGGATTGTTTCATCAATTGAAGCATACCGGCAGCAGGAGATTGCTATCCAGAAAGTGGAACAGGCAATTAAACAAACCGGTGGATCTGCAGGACTCTCCTTAAAACAATTAACCGACGAGGCAACCCGGTTGCAAAATACTACCTTGTTTGGAGATGAGGAGATTTTAAACTCAGCCACGGCCCAGCTGCTTACATTCACCAATATTGCCGGTGAAAACTTTTTGAAAGCCCAGGTAGCTGCAATGGATCTATCCACCGTATTGGATGGTGATTTGAAATCGGCCAGTATTCAACTTGGTAAGGCTTTATCAGATCCAATTACCGGTTTAACTGCTCTTCGCAAAGTTGGTGTTGTCTTCACGACAGAGCAGCGAAGCATGATTAAAGAACTTGTTGAAACAAATCGTTTGGAAGAAGCCCAGGCGGTTATCTTAAAGTCGATCAATGATCAGTATGGAGGCCAGGCTGAAGCCGTGGCCAAAGGAACCGGGGCGCTAAAAGCTGCAGGGATCCAGATTGGTGAAATTGCTGAAACCTTTGGCGGGTTTATTGGTAAACTTATTACGCCGGTTGCCTCATTGATTGGCGAGTATGCCAAAAAGCTCAATGAACTTATTACACCATCGAAGACAGCGCTGGAAACTTTTCAGGAGCACGGGCGCTCTGTGGCTTTATTGGTCAAAGACATTGACCCACTGCTTGACCGGTACGATCAGTTAAAATCAAAAACCGCTTTGAATGCCAGTGAACAGAATGAACTAAAAAAGATCATTGGCCAGGTTGCAGCAGTTATGCCCGGCGCGGCCACTGCTTTTGATCAATACGGCAATGCTATTGAAATTTCTTCGCAACGGGTAAGAGATTACATCAAAGGCCAGGTACTGTTATTGCGGTATGAGAACAGAAAGGCTATTGATCAAACCATTTCAGACCTTGCTGAAGTAAATGTGGCGATAAATCAAGAGAAACCTGTCCTTGGTGAAATTGCAAAGACCGGTACTTATAAGGTAAACGAACAGGCTGGTCAGAATTATTCAACAAGGGATGCAAACAATGCAGAAATAGCTGAAGCACAAAGAAAGTACCAGGAGATGGTCAACACTCAGATAGCCCTTAATACTAAGCTGACACAATTACGCGGCGATGCCCTGCAGCAATCGCTCAATTCTTATGCAGCCGAAAAGGATGCTGCAAAAGCTGCAGCATCTGAAACAGTGTCCTATAAAACCATGTCAGCTGAAGAGCTCAAAGCGCTGGCAGAGGATGGAACCGACACCCAGAAAAAGCTGGCAAAGGAGGAAATTAAAACGCGCGAAGATCTGAGGAAAAATGCTTCCGATTGCGCCAAATACATGATGAAAATTGCCTCTGACCTGGAGAATGCCAGGGTACAGAGCATCAAGGACGGGCGCGATAAGGAATTGAAGATCGAAGAGCTTGCATACCGTAAGAAGCTTTCTGAAATCAAAGGCAGCAGCGATCTGGAGAACCAGCTCAGGGCAGCGCTGGAGGAAGAGTATAAAACGAAAGTCTCCGGGATCAATAAGAAATATTCCGATAAGGAGAAACAGGAATCGCTGAAGCTGGAGAAAGATAAGTGGGAAGCCAAACTCAAAGGCATGATCGATGGATCCATGCAATGGTTTGATGTATCTCAAAAGATTTTAGCAGCCCAGCGCGAAGCCGAACTGAGCAATACCGAATTAACCGAACAGCAAAAATCAGAAATTGAGGAGAAGTACAGAAATCTCCGTCAAAACCTAGTCAAGCCAATCGATAATTCAAAGACACAGACCGACCTTGATGCCAGGCAAGGCGCGGAATGGGAAGCAACAAAGATGATGCTTGAGCGCACCGGCCAGATGACTATTGACAAGAAAAGAGAGATAGCCGCTCAGGAACGCGATATGGCTTTGGCTGCAGCCGCGGGAAATACCGAGCAACAAAAGCTTATCTGGGAGCAATATTATGTAAAACTGAAAGAACTCAGCACAGATTGGTACGATGTCACGATACTAGCCCTTTCATCGTTGGTTAATTCATTCTCTTCATTCGATAGCGCGTTATCTGCTTATGAACAGGCCCAACTCCAGAGGGATGAAGCGAAGAACAACACAATGAAGGAGAATCTGAAAAAACGTTTGGATTCTGGCTTAATTTCCCAAAGAGAATATGATGCCGGTGTTACCAAGATGGATCAGGACATGGCAGCCAAAAAAAGGAAGATTGCACATGATGAGGCGGTGAGACAAAAGGCTATTTCGATCGTTCAGGCTATAATTAATACAGCCCAGGCAATAACGGCAGCTATGACTGTGCCTTATGTGGGAATCGCCCTTGCTATTGTGGCTGGTATAATGGGTGCCGCTCAGATTGCCCTGATCGCTGCAACTCCCATTCCGGAGGCGGCCAAAGGCCGATATAATGTTATTGGGCAGGATGACAGAAAGCTATATCGTGACGTCCCCTATGAGGAATCTTTCACCGGGATACCCGGTAGACCTATGCTGGTGAATGAAACCGGCCGGGAAATTGTGATCGATCCTGAAACAACTAAAAGGCTGCAGAAAAACTCTCCCGAGGTCATTGATGCAATCCTTCAGGCGCGTCAACCCGGATATGAAAGTCGTATCATTATACCCCCACCCTTTGTCACCCCAGCATTTGCCCCCAATCTGGCAAATATAATTATGGGAGTGCCACAACGACAGATAGGAAATTACCCTACCACGACAATCAAAAATGAACCACCACAAATCAATATCAATACGGATAATTCAGGATTAAAAGCGACCATTGACCTGCTGAATGAGACCCTTAAACACGGGATAAGGTCATCGATATCATACGACAATCTGGAAAGGGAGACCAAATTGATAAATGATATTCGATCTGATTCAACTCTTTAATCATTATAATCTTATAGTTCAAATCATAATTCTTTAAAAATCAACTTATGTTATCATTAAAAATTGCCGGTTCCTTGGTTGAACTGCCACCTGATTTTTCGGTCACGATGAATTTTAAATCTCCCATTTTTAATGACACCGGGAGTTTTTCATACCCTTTTAATCTCCCAAATAGTCCACGGAACGCGATTCAATTTGGCTTTCGACATCGAGTTGCCGGTACTGGTAGTGTCTATCAGGAGTTCGATGCTTCCTGTTTATGGAAGGGGTCTCCTTTTTTTACCGGCACAGCAAAACTTAGAGTGCTGAATTCAAACATTTTTGAGGGATATATTCTCGAAGGTGCTGGGGATTTTAATTATCAAGTAAAAAACCTGAATTTGAGACAAATTGATTTTGGAGAATTTGCCTTTGCCAGCGATCTAGAAGCTATGCTGTTTATTAACAATGGAATAAATAAATATTATCCGGATCGACCAATGTGTTTTCCTCAAATATTCAATGAGTTCTATTTGGATCCGGCGACAGAGGATTTTGATCAGAAATTTTTAAACAGACACCTTAATGGTGTTATCAACATTAATACTCCTGCAGGAAATAAAAATCTCATTGTTCCTATGTTATATGTCAGATATGTATTACAATGTATTTTCTCTCAGGTAGGTTATACTTTTGATGATTGTCTTTTTACCTCACATCCTGATTATAACAAGCTCGTCTTATTTAACTCATTGTCGGCAAACTCGATTATGACTGATTTCTCATATTCTATCCAGCATATTTATCTTAACCTCCATGTTCCCTCCGTTTCTTTGGCCGATTTTCTAAAAGCTATATCCTCGTTCTGGAACAGTAGTTTTTTTATAAATACTGAGAAAAAAACAGTAAAACTGATCCCGACAGATTCAATCTTATTAGATGATACCTGTATGGAGTTTTCCAGAAAAATCGTCAGTATGTCCATAGAACCAGAAGACCAGGTTATGGGATTTTCGTTTAAGCAAGAATTAGACGGAGATGATAAAGTTTTTAATGAGGAAACTGCAAATGAAGACGCTAATCTAAAGATGAGAAAGGGGGCGGTTAATAACATTGATGAATTGCCCCAATTTCCAATTGCGGAAATAGGAGAAAGCAGATTTGTCATTGACTTGAATGAATATCGATGGATGTCGCCGCTAAAGACCTGGATGATAGGGGGAGGCAGTGAACAATTTATCTTTTCACGGTTTTCGCTCAAACAACCAAAAGATGAAATTTCAATAGGGTTGTCCTCGCTACTATCTGAGGGCTTTAATGAATTAGCGTGTTCGTGTGGAAACTCGTTTAGTGCCTATAAAGATATCAAACCAAGGATCTTCTTTGCAGGATACAACAATATAGATGAGCCTCATTATATGTTTGCGAGAAATCGTACTTCGGCTTTTGGATTATTCTATAATCAACCCAACAACCCGTATATTAAATACTGGAAGAACTATGCTGATTTCAAGATGTCAACAAAGCTTGTCAAGATTGTAAAACAAATGGAGTTCTCAGAGCTTAAGGATTTTGATTTCTCAAAGAAATATATGATCAACGGGATAAAATATCTAGTTAAAGACATCCAGGTTGTTCTCAAAAGGGACCGTATTATGCCGGCAATCCTTGAGTGTTATACCTGCAGTTAGAATATTACTATCAATAATTATTCAAAATTTTATGAAAAACCTGCATTTGCGGGTTTTTTGTGATCAATATGTACCATTTAGGGACATATAATTCTAGTATAAGGACCAAAAGGTGCCATTTCGAGCCATTATCGACCATTATCGCCCTTTACTCACCATTATGCACCAAATAAAAAGTCCCATGGTGCAATTTTGTAGATGTGAGGTTGAAAAAATTCAGAGAATCAGGCTGGGAGGATTAAAAGGGTCCAATTCTATTTGCTATTTATTCCAGACAGCGTTCATTTCACGAATTTTCAGAGTAGGTACAATTTTAACGTAAATCTTTGTGGTTTTGTAATCCTGATGTCCAAGTAAATCACCTACTGTGGGCATACTCATGCCGTGTGTAATACAATATGTTGCAAACGTATGTCTTGAGCTATGAAAGGTTATCTTTTTATCAATCTGACACAGGGAAACAGATTCTTTTAGGTACCTGTTTGTGGTCTGATTACTGTTTACACGAAATACTTTCTCATTTGGAAGTCCTTGACCAACGAGATCTAATGCACAATCTGGTAATGGAATTTCAACTGGATCCTTAGTCTTGTGCATTGTGACCCTGATAATAGTTTCTTCTGAACCATTATGCACTTCCTTTTTTAGATTCTTATACCGGAGTGCCTTTATATCAAGGAATCTCAAACCACAATAGCAGCAAAATAGAAAATATTTGAGTACGTTCACCTGGTAGTTCTTTAATGGGATATTCGCATAAAGTTGCTCAAGCCGGTATAATTCATTATCGGTTAGATAGGCCCGTTTCCCAGGTACTTTTTTCAATGGATATTTTCTATGAAAAACATTTTCATTAATTATTCCCTCATCCATGGCCCGATAAAGCATGGTCCGAATAAATGATAGTGACTTATGGCATGTATTTTCGCCATTTTTAAGGCTGGTTATCATATATCCATGATACTTTTTAATGAATTCCAGTGTTATTTCAGAAAACAGGAGTGAGGGCCGGAAAGCTTTGAGTTTGCTGAGGTAGCTATTATAACTCCTGACAGTTTCACTGCTTAGTTTACGATCCAAATCAATTACATTCCTGGCAAAATCAAAGAATGATGTTTTGATATCACCTTTTGCTTTGAGTAATAATTCAAACTCTTCAGCAGATATGGCCTTTTTTGCAATTTCAGAATCGAAAATAATTTGCCTGGCGCGGTTATAATTATTTTCTATCTGCAGATTATTATCCCTGAGCGCAATTATATTAACACCGGGATAACGTTTTATCTGGAAGTTAACCGGATCCCAGTACTTTTTAGGCTCAGGAAGAGAAACATTCAGGGAATAATAATTACGTTTGCGGTTGATGGTCAAACGCAAATAAACACCATACTGACCGTCTTTTCTCTGAAAATCAGTACGCGGTAAAATCTTAAAAGTAGGTTTCATTTATTTTGGCTGTTTTTAGTGTGGCACATTTGTGTACACAATTACGCCAAAATTATGAAGAAGATCATTCCAAACCTTAAACATTTCCCTCTGAAAACCCTTGATAATAGAAGAATATGTAATCTTTTATTCCAAAGCTTTTACCTAGGTCGTGGAGCTGGAGGGATTCGAACCCTCGTCCAAACAAGTAGCAAAAATGCTTTCTACATGCTTAGCCTTTGGTTGATTGTCGGGGTCAGGCCGGTCAAGGGCAAACCTATCTGATCCGTAGTCCCGGTTATTTCGCCCTGACAGCGGGACAATGCCCGGGCTATCTCAACATTTGCGATGCCTCATCCGGAACACCGTTGAGAAGGGTTTCCCGGGAGACAAGACGCACTTAATTTCTAAAATTAAGCAGCAAGTCTGTAAGAATAATTGTCGCCATTTATAGGCTGTGAGAACTGATTTTTTACGAGGTCGGCTCACGAATACTCGGCATGCTTACAATCCCACTCCCTTGCTGTCAAAACCGGTCAGCCCCGGGATGTTTAAAGCGGTGCAAAGATACAACAAATTCGTTGATGTGTCAAGATTCTGTAAGGGAATCCGCGGGAATAAATCAGGATCCTGTTTTCCGGTAGATGCCCACCAGGTAGCTGCTGATCTGTTTTGAATTGAATCTGCGCAGAAATTGCATGTTGAAGGAGAACAGGACCATCAGCACCCGGATGAAGAAATAGATTACCTGGTTTCCCGCGGTTTTTACCTCAAGCTTTTTCATGTTCAGGGGTTCAAATCCGCCAATATAGCCTGTGAACAATGGTTCAACAGGAAGTTTCTCAACAAACAGGTTCCATGTTGACAAATCCATGGACTTCATATTGTGCGTTTGTTCAACAGAGGGTGCCAGACGCTTCAGGATCCTGCGGTAAACCCCACTGTAATTGGGAACCCCCAGAAGCAAAATTCCACCCGGTTTGAGCAGATCCACATGCTTGGCCACGGCATTGACCGGTTCGTCGAAATGTTCAATAAATCCGAGGGAATAGACAATGTCGAATTTTGGCATATCACCATTGTCGGCAAACAGGTCGCGCTCAAAAACTTCTACAGGAATCCCGGCACGGTTAAAGGTTTCGAGTGTCTGCTCATTTCCAACACGTGAATAATCAAGGGAATAGGCCTTGTAACCAAACCGCCGGGTCAGGTACAGCAGGTATTCGCCATAAGCCCCGCCCACTTCAAGAATGGTCAATCCCGGGGTTGCCGGGAGTTTCTGATCGAAAACCTTAAGGATCTCCTTGATCGTCAGGCTTGTTTTCTTTTTCTTTTGCCCGGGTTTCTCCTCCCAGTAATCTTCCCAGAATGTTTGACCGGTCAGGGTCGGATCTTTCACGGCCATAGGTTATTCCTCCTTAAACGACAAAATCCTCTCGACAAACGATGCGACATCGTATTTTGTGCTGAAGATGCGATAAAGTTCAGCAATCATCGGGAAATGATCTTCAACACACATTGTTTTTGAGATCTCATGATAGAACACGTTCACGGCTGTTTTTCCTTCGAGAACCAGTTCATGGGAAACATGTTCGGTAAAGAATCCTTTGCCTATAAGCAGGCCCAGGGTCCGGTTCCGGCTGAGGTCGTTCAGTGCAGTCAGCGCAAAGTCACCATACCCGCAATAATTGAACAGGGTGTCTTCCCGGCCTCCAAACTGCCGCAGAACCCGCCGCATCTCGCGGAAAGCTTTGGTTAGGACAAGGAACCGGAGGTTGGGTGAGTTAAACTGAGCATCAACGATGCCCACAACCACGGCATAAATATTTTTTAAAATACTCAGGATCTCCACTCCGCGAAGATCATCTGAAAAATCAAAATGAATGTTGGTATGCTCAAACAGTTCAGGGATCATCGAAATTTGTTCTTCCTTCTCATACCCGAGCGTAAAGCCAGTGGGCTGCCGGTTAATAATTTCACGGGCAAAACTAGGTCCCTTCATGGTACAAACAGGGTTGGGGAATTCCGCCATCAGGCATTCAAGAATTGTTTGATAACCGCTTCCAAATCCCTTGGCCAGGTTCACCAGAAGTGCATCTGATGGCAGGTGGGCACGGATCGATTTGAGATAATCGATCATGATCACCGAAGGGATAGCCAGGAAAATGATTTTACAATGTTCAAGCTCTTTGTTGTCGGTGGTTGCATGCAATCCGGAATTCAACCGGAGTGTCGGAAAGTATTTGGAATTGATCCCCGTCAGGTTGATCTCTTTTACTACCTGTTCCTCAATTGAATGAAGAAGGATGGGCTCTCTGCCGGTTTCTGCCAGAATATTTCCCAGGGCTGTTCCAATGGTTCCGGCGCCGATGATTGCTACATTACAGGATTGATTTTCCATTTGTTATTTTTCTTGTTGGATTGAAAACAGGATCCGGAAGCTCGTTCCTCCATTCACTGTGAATTCAAGCTGAGCATCGACCTGTTCCACCAGGATCTGGACGATTTGGGTTCCCATCGATTGAGGTTTTTTCATGGAAAAATTCTCAGGCAGCCCGATGCCATCATCCCTGATGGTGATACTGTACTTTCCATCGGGCTCCTCCAGCAGTTTAACCCAGATTGTTCCGGTGTTGTTCCCCGGGAAAGCGTACTTGTAAGCATTTGTGATTAGTTCATTCACGATGAGTCCCATGGGTAATGCCAGTTCAATGGAGATCTTGCATGACCTTATATCAGTAACCACCTTAATTCGGTCATTTTTGTATGAACTGGCAATAATGAGGATTAAATTCAACAGATAATCATCAAAGGGAATGGCGGTGATATCCTGCGCACGGTATAAGTGCTCATGCACCAGCGACATGGTTCGTACCCGGAGCTGAAGGTCGGCAATCGAACGATTGAGTTCCATATTGCCTGTCTGGTCCTGCTGCATGTTCATCAGGCTGATGAGAATCGCAAAATTATTTTTAACACGGTTATGAATTTCTCTTAAAAGAAAATCCTTCTGCCTCTCATTTTCTGCAAGCTCCTCTTCATGGATTATTTGCTGCGAAATGTTGCGAACGGTGGTGATCATTTCGCTAATTGCTCCCGTTTCAGGATCGAAGATGGGATTTATATTGGATTCGGCCCAAAAGGAGGTCCCGTCTTTTCTCAGGGCTTTGTACCTGTATTGGACTGTTTTTTTTGTGCGGAACAATTCAAGCAAATGGTAATTCACCGTCACCCGGTGTGAGGGTTCAACCAGGTCAAGCAGACTGTTCATCCGCAGGATTTCAAACGGAGTATATCCATAGAATTTTTCACAGGAGGGACTGATAAACAACCTTTTCATCTTGGAATCAAGCAATGAAATAACATCGATGGTGTTTTCAGCCAGAAAACGGTATAACGCTTCACTACGCTGTAACCTTCCCTCTGCTTCGATTCGATCCTGTATCTCTGCTTTGAGTTGCGTGTTCAATGACAGCAACCTGTTTTTCCGTTTTCGGTTGGTTCTGTTCATTGTATTGATAAAAACGATGAGTCCCATCAGGAAAATAAAGACACATTCATAAAGAATGGTTTTGAGCCTCCTGTGTTTAAATTGCAGGTCCTGGATCTGGTTTTCCTGTCTCATCAGCACATTGACCGCTTCGGCCGCCCGAATGGAATGGTTGGCAGCCATCAGTCCAATTTGCGCATCATTCTGCTCGGCATTAAATTGTTTGTGGTTATCAATGCTGGCATCATAATACTTTAACGCATCCTTGAATTTTTTCTCCTCTTTTGCAAAGCCAGAGAGCTCGTCGTAGATGATCGCAATCAAATAAGTATTCTTGTTTTGTTTGGCCAGTTTAAGTGCCAGATCCATATAAAACCGGGCTGAATCTTTTTGCCCGATGAGCCAGTAAGCCTCCCCGACATTCAGGTAGGAGTTGTTGATCATCCTCTGAGTGCCCAACCTTTCCCTGATATGTAATGCGCGGAGATTATATTCAAGGTTTTGGCGGTTATCATTGATTATCTGGTAAATATGTGCAATTCGCGTGTAATTCACTGCAACTTCAAAGTCATCCGGGATCTGCTGAAAAAAAAGAGTTGATGCTTGGTAAGAATAGAAAGCCTTTTTATAAAGATTCTTTTCAAGGAAAGCATCCCCGAGAAGCCTGTAAGCCCTACCTTCATGCCAGGGCAAATTCCCCTTTTGAAAATAAAATATGGCCAGGTAAAAATTACGGATCGCCACATCTGTTTTTCCTTTTCCGAGCGAGATCTGGGCCTGATTAGAAAAGATCCATGCCTTTGAAACCGGGTTGGTTGTTTTTTTTGTAATCTCCTCCAGGACCTGCATATATTTCTCGGCAAGGTCATAGGCCTTGACTCTGATAAAAACACCGATGATCCTGATGTAGCTGTTAATTATATTTTCGTTGTCTCCCAGGCGGCTATAATCATCTGCAATCATGAAATTGTATTCAAGCACCTTCTGGAAATTTTCCTTCTGGAGGTAAACACTGACCAGGTTGTTCAGTGAATCAATTCTGTGAACAATCAAAACAGAATCAGGTGACTCTTTGACTCCGTATGAAAAGGCAAAGAATGGGATAAGGAAAAGGATCGAACAAATCCTGATGTTTTTCATCATGTTTTTTTGCGGAAATTCTTCCGTATTGCCTGTCCAATCGTTCTGATCTCCTTCTTTTGATTCGCGCATTTGATCAGGATGGATCTGAATAGATAGCAAAAATAGAAAATAATCTTAATTTTGTTGCTGGCAATACAATCATTCGACCAGGAGATATCATGGAAATTGCAAATAAAAATGTACTTGTTACCGGTGCAGGTGGATTCATCGGCAGTCATTTGGTGGAAGAATTAGTGAAGATGAACTGTCCTGTGAAGGCATTTGTACATTATAATTCCTTCAATCGCTGGGGATGGCTTGATTCCCTTCCCGTTGATGTGATGCAGCATGTCGAGGTCTTTTCAGGTGATATTCGGGATCCAAACGGCATGCTCGAAGCAATGAAAGGGACGGAGGTTGTTTTTCATCTTGCTGCCCTGATTGGCATCCCATACAGTTATCACTCCCCTGATGTTTATGTTGATACCAATGTCCGCGGGACCCTGAATGTATTACAGGCCGCCCGCCAGCTGCGAGTCCTGAAAGTCATTCATACCTCAACATCCGAAGTTTACGGCACAGCGCAATTTGTCCCGATCACGGAGGAACATCCGGTCAACCCGCAATCACCCTATGCTGCCACAAAGGCCGGGGCTGATTTTCTTGCGCTGACTTTTTACCGCTCCTTCGAATTGCCCGTCACAGTGGTACGCCCGTTCAATACCTATGGTCCGAGGCAGTCGGCCAGGGCCATTATTCCAACCATCATCACGCAGATCCTGGCCGGGAAAACAACCCTGACCTTGGGTTCTGTGACCCCGACACGCGATCTCAACTTTGTTCGTGATACAGCCATGGGATTTGTCAGGGCAGCTGAAAGCGAAAGTGCTTTGGGCGAAGTGGTCAACCTGGGCAGCAACTACGAAATAAGTATTGGTGACCTGGCTGAAAAAATTGCAGGCCAGATAGGAACATCAATCGTAATCATGAGTGCTGATGAGCGGATCCGCCCGGGGAAAAGCGAGGTGGAACGGCTCTGGGCAGAAAACAAAAAAGCAGCCAGACTTCTGAATTGGTCGCCACGGTATACCCTGGACAAGGGACTCGAGGAGACCATCGCCTGGTTCAGGAAACCAGGAAACCTGGCAATGTATAAAGCGGATATATATAATATTTAAGGCTCTGGTAAAAAAACTCTATGAAAGCTGTAATTCTGGCCGGAGGAAAAGGAACAAGGCTAAAGCCATACACGACTGTAATTCCTAAACCGCTTGTTCCGGTGGGAGAAAAGGCGATCCTTGAAATCCTGATCACACGCCTCCAGAAAGAGGGAGTTGACGAGGTGTTCATCTGTCTTAACCACTTTGCCGAGATCATCATGGCTTTTTTTGGTGATGGGAGCCGGTTTGGACTGAAGATCAACTATTCTCTTGAAGACGAGCCTTTGGGAACCGTAGCACCTGTCAAACTCATCCAAGGGCTGCCTGAAAACTTCCTGGTGATGAACGGCGACCTGCTTACCGATCTGCCATTTCATCAATTGTTCAATTACCATCTGAAAAGCCAGGCTTTACTTACGGTATCAACCTATACGCGTAAAACAAAAATTGATTTCGGCGTCATCGATGTTGATCCCGTTTCGCTCCATGCTACCGGATTCCGTGAAAAACCGGAATATACCTTCGATGTAAGTATGGGGGTATACGTGATGAAGCGTGAAGTCTTGGAATTTGTCCCCCCCCACACTCATTTTGGTTTTGATGACCTCATGCTGACCCTGCTTGACAGAAAACAGCCTGCAAAAATATTCCCTTACCAGGGCTACTGGCTCGACATCGGCCGGCCCGACGATTATGAGAAGGCAAACGAAGACATTGAAATGCTTAACAAACTGATGTGAGTACGCTCCTGGTTACCGGTTCTGCAGGCTTTATAGGAGGCACCCTGGTAAAGGCGCTGCGCCAGGCAGGGCATCTTGTCCATGAATTCGACATGCCCCAGGGCGATATTACTTCTGAGAAGGCGCTTCTTCCCTATGCTGATAAAGGGATTCAGCATGTGTTTCATTTAGCGGGAAAAACGTTCGTTCCCGACAGCTGGAAAGATCCGTTTGGCTTTTACCAGGTGAATGTAATGGGGACCGTCAATGTACTTGAATTCTGCCGGAAAACAGGGGCCTCTCTTACCTACATCAGCTCCTACCTTTATGGTGAACCTGATTACCTCCCTGTGGATGAAAATCATCCGGTTAAATCTTATAATCCTTACAGCCAGAGCAAAGTGATGGCCGATGCCACCTGCCAGTTCTATGCCCGACACTACCAGGTGCCCGTAACGGTTTTCAGACCGTTCAATGCCTACGGACCCGGCCAGCCAATCCTTTTTCTGATCAACGAGATCATTTCCAAGGTGCTGAACCCAGGTATTCCGGTGGTTGAGGTGATGGATCTTCGGCCGAAACGTGACTATATATACATTGATGACCTGGTGCGGGCCCTGATCCTCTCCATGGAAAAACCTCACGGGATATTCAACCTTGGCAGCGGCTATTCTAAAAGTGTGGAAGAAATCATCCTCCTTGTCTTGAAATATACGGGGATCCAAAAACCCTATCATTCAAAAGCAGTGATGCGCCCGAACGAGATCTTCGACCTCTATGCCGATATCCGGAAAGCGGGCAGCGTATTGGGCTGGGTACCCCAGGTCACATTCGAAGACGGGGTTGAACGGTGCATCCGGGCCTTTTCTTCCAACCACTAAGGGGCCGGAAAGATGAAGAAAATACTCTACATCAAGCATGCAAATTCATCTTTTATCCTTTCCGACCAGCGGATCCTTGAAAAAGAATATCGTGTTTTCCCTTTCCTGATTAACCAGAAAAAATCGGTCTGGCATTTTGCCGGAAGAATGATCATTCTCATCTTTTTCATCCTCCGCCATATTTCAGGAAGTGCGGCCATGGTTACATGGTTCGGCGATTATCACGCGGCTGTGATGGTATTTTTTGGCAGGCTGTTCGGGAAAAAAGTAATCATTTTTGCGGGGGGGCAGGAGGCCATCTGCTACCCTGAACTGCGCAAAGGGGTCTATTTTAAAAAGTGGAGGGGACGTATGGTGAAATATGCCCTGCGCCATGCAACGCTGATCATACCAAACCATGCATCTCTGCTGGATCATGAAAATTTTTATTATTCTGCTGAGGGTAAAAAGGATGGCATCAGGTATTATAATCCCGGAATTAAAACCCGCATGATCATCATTCCCAATGGGATTGATACCGGAAAATATTACCGTGATGAATCCATTCCAAAGGAGCCCCGCACTGTGCTCACCGTCGGGACCATGAGCAGCAATGCCGACTTTATAAACAAGGGATTCGATTTGTTTACGGAAATGGCGCGCCGGAACCCCGATCTGAATTTTACACTGATCGGAATTAAAGAGCCATTCATGCCCTGGATCGAACAGCTTTACCATATCCGTTCTGTTGCAAACCTCAATCTTATCTTTTCCTATTGCCCTGATGAAAAACTTTTTATTGAATATAACCGTGCAAGGGTTTTTGTGCAGGCCTCCATCACCGAAGGAATGCCCAATACATTGAACGAAGCCATGCTGTGCGGGTGTATCCCGGTCGGATCCAATGTCAACGGGATCCCTGATGTTATAGGCAATGCCGGCCTTGTGGTCATGAAACGGGATGTTTCAGAACTCGAAACAGCGGTCCGCAAGGCCCTCAGCCTCGACTCGGGGGCGGAGGCAAGGAGGCGGATCCTGTCGGATTTCACCCTCGAACTTCGTGAAGACCGGCTGCTCAAAGTATTCAGTGAAGTAATTTAATCTGGCCCTATAAATATTATGATGATTTATCCGTTATTTCTCTAACTTTTCCGGCATGATCTCCCGCGGTTTTTTTAAATCTTCACTCATTTATTCCATCGTAGGAGCACTGCCCTATGCTTCGGGATTTCTTTTACTGCCGTGGTTTACCAGTTATCTTACGCCCCAGCAGTTTGGGATCAATGCATTGTATATCGCCCTGATGTACCTGATCCAGATCATCTCATCCTACGGGATGGATATGTCGGTTTCCGTGCTCTATTTCGACTATAAAAATGATAAGGCCAGATTGCGGGAATTCCTGGGAACGGTTTTTATCGGCATTGCCATCCTTGGAATTATCACCTTCACGGTCTTCGCCCTGGGAGGTCTCAGGCTTTTCAACTTCGTATTTAAAAGCAGCGACTTCATTGAACTATTCCCCTTTGGACTGTTAACGATTGTTACCGGGGTTTTCAACAGTGTTTTTAAAACATACTCCAGCCTGCTGATATACCAGCAGCGCCCGGTGAGGTTTTTCTGGATCAATATCTCAAATTTCCTGCTCACCATCGGAGCCTCACTGACCATCCTCTACCTGTTCCCTTTCACGATGTACGGACCAATCCTGGGACGGCTGATCCCGGCTGTGGTGGTGGCCTCTTTTTCACTTTCGCTTGTGGGGCGTGAATACGGCCTGGCCTGGAACCCGGCCTATGTCAGGAAAATTCTTGAGTACAGTACGCCCATCGTGATCTACGCCCTGCTCACCTGGATTGTAACCTACATCGACCGGTTCCTGATCGTAAGTTTGATGGGAGATACGACCTATGTCGGTATCTACGACATTGCAGTGAAAATCGTGATCGGGCTCGAACTGGTCATGGCAGGATTGGTTAACACGGTGAATCCAAAGGTGTATTCGATATGGAAAGACAAGGGTTTACATGAAAGCACTCCCGAGATAAACCGTTACTACAATGGCATCACGGCGTTGTTCCTGATTTTGATCCCTCTTTTTGTGATCATGGCTCCCATGCTCATCCCGCTCGTGATCCATAAGGCCATCTACTACCAGGCTTTTGGTTTCCTGGCCATTCTTGCGGCAGGTTATGCTACCCGGGTTTGGTTCTACATGTTCCTGGCCCCGTTGATGTTCTTCAAAAGAACCGCCGCCCTGCCGCGGGTATTTATGATCAGCGCCGTACTCAACATCCTGGTTGGCATTTTGCTGATCAAATATTTTGGATTGATTGGCGCCGTCTGGACCAACTTCATGATCAAACCGGTACAGGCTTTTCTGATGTACCTTGAATGCCGGAAAGTCTATACCTTTAAACTTAATCCCTGGAAAATATTTTATACTCCCGTTATCTTTATTGCCATCGTTCTGATTTCAGAAACAATGGCTCCGGCGAACCTGAAATTCCAGATCGAAATCGGTCAGTTTATCGCAGCAATGGCACTGGTCTACTTTGCCTACCGGAAAGAGGTGATCCCGCTGGTCGGCAAGTACCTGAGAAAAACGTGACGCGTAGCACGTGACCAAAAATTAAGATTTTTGTAACTCCATTACTGCATTACCCTGTTACCCTGTTACCCTGTTACCCTGTCACCTACTCCGCACTCCTCCCAGCTGTCCGTATGCTGGCATTCAGTTCAAACCCCACAATCATACTGATGGAATTGATGTAGATCCACACCAGTACGATCATCAGCGTTCCCAGTGAACCATAAAGGGCGTTGTAGCTGGAGAAATTATCAACGTAAAAATTGAATCCAAGGGTGGTGATCACGATCAGGATGGTCGCCAGCATGGATCCTGCTGAAAAGAACCGGAATGATCTGTGTTTCGCAGGGGCAAGGTAGTAAATAAAGGAGATGGCCATCAGCAGCAATCCAACGATGATCAGCCAGCGCAACAGTTCGAGAAGCAGGATCACCATGGCACTGTTCTGAATAACATCCGGGAGGATCCATGATAAAAGTTCAGAGCCGAAGGTGATCAGTCCGATGGCGACAATCAGTAAAATACTGTTGATCAGGACGATGAGAATTGATGCCAGGTATTGTTTAAAACTGGATCGGGTTTCGAGGGCGTGATAGGTGTTATTGAAAGCCGCAATCAGACTGTTCACTCCATTTGTCGAAAAGTAAAGGGTCAGGACCAGGTTGAAGATCAGCAAGCTGCTTCGGGGGCGGGTTACGATATCAATAATGGTCTCTTTAACCGATTCGTAAGCCAGCCTGGGCATAAAATCCTGGATAATTCCCAGCAACGATTGTTGAAAATTCCGGATGGGAATAAATGGTATGATGGTGAACAAAAAAATCATGAAGGGAAAAATGGCCAGGAAAACAGAAAAAGAAATTGCCGCGGCCCGCGAAGTAATGTAACCTTCCGTCAGGCCCCGGATGAAAAAAGTTGCAACATCAAAGAGGGGTACTCCATCAAAACCAGGCAGGGTGATTCGTTTTGAAACTTTCAGGAGCCAGTCTACCGGGCCCAGTCCTGTCAGATGATTAAGGATTCGTTTTTTCACGGGTTTGCTTATTCACTGTTACTCGGCCTTCAGGCTCATGTCCAGGCTTTTTATCCGGTGTGTCAAAGCCCCAATCGAAATATAATCCACGCCTGTTTCAGCATAGGCACGTACATTTTCCTCCGTGATACCGCCGCTTGCTTCTGTTTCAAAACGGCCGCCTATCCGCTTTACTGCCTCCCTCATCTGTTCAAGTGAAAAATTGTCGAGCATAATCCGGTCAACCTGGCCAAAATCGAGGACCTCCTTCAACTCATCAAGGTTCCGGACTTCAATTTCAACCGGAAGATTTCTGCCGGTCTGCCTGAAATAATCGTGAACGGCCTGAATGGCCTTCACAATCCCGCCGGCAAAATCGACATGGTTGTCTTTAATCATGATCATGTCAAAAAGGCCCATCCGGTGATTTTCTCCGCCTCCGGTTTTAACGGCATATTTTTCAAGAGCACGCATCAATGGAGTGGTTTTGCGTGTATCCAATACTTTGGTTTTCAACCCTTCAAGTTTTCTGACAACCAGGTTTGTGGCTGTGGCAATCCCGCTGAGCCGTTGCATGAAATTTAAAACCAGGCGTTCTGCCTTCAGGATGGAGGCTTTCCTCCCCCGTACTTCAAACACAATATCTCCCTTTTTTATGGTGGCACCATCATATTGATAAATGTATAATTGCAGGGCCGGATCCACTGCCTGAAATACCTTTTCAGCGATGATGACGCCACAGAGGATGCCATTATCCTTAACCAGTAACTTCGCCATGCCTTGCGCATCGGGCTTTATTGTTGCCAGAGTTGTGTGGTCTCCGTCGCCGAGGTCTTCAGCCAGCGCCAGTTTAATCATTTCATCAATGGTCATCGAAAATGATAGTTATTAATTATTAATTGTCCTGGACCTGTAATTGGTGCAACAGGTTCTGGCCATTCACCGATTTGATCAGGAAATAGACCCTGAATACCTTTTTGCCCGTGTCGAGACTGCCAATTGAATAGTTGGAACCATCAGGGGATGAACCCTGCCGGGTAATTTTAAAGCTTTTCACGGGGTTTTTTGAAAAGAACTCTTTCATGATCTGTCCGGCCTGGGCTTTACTGTATGAATCATCATAACCCGGAAGCGTCAGATCGACCATCGAATTAAAGTATTTTGAAAGTTCAACTGAATTGCCCGATTGGATGGCAGAGGCAACCTGTGCCGTCGTTTCATCAGGCCCCGGACAAGCGATAAAACTCAGGCAGAGTAATGCCGGAATCAGCGATACAAAAAAATACACGGGTAAATTTCTCATCTGTCAATAATTTGATTTAATGGTCAGATTGAATATTTCTATCATTCCTTGATGGTTTGCACACAGATGATCCGATGGATCCTTTATTGCTTTTCAAGGGATCGTTCCCTTCACGCGTGGCATTTGTTTCACAAATTTATAAAAATTCGTCCGAATTTCTCATCTTTGTATCAGAATTATGAAGATCCGGCTCTTACTGATTGGAAAAACCGAGGAAGATTACCTGAAAGCGGGAATCCGTGAATATGAAACACGGATCAAACGGTATGTTCCTTTTGAGATCACAGAAATCCCCTCAATTAAAAACGCAGCGTCGCTTTCACAGGTTGAACAAACCCAACGTGAATCGGACATGATGCGTAAATATATACAGCCGGGCGATGTTGTTGTACTCCTTGATGAACGGGGGAAAGAGATGCGGTCGGTGGAGTTTTCCTCATTCCTGAACAGGCAATTTATTTCAGGCGGCAAAACCCTTTTATTTATTGTGGGCGGTCCTTTTGGATTTGACCCTGAGTTTAAAAAGCAGGCCTCGGTTATACTATCACTGTCTAAAATGACGTTTTCCCATCAGATGGTGCGTCTCTTCTTCACAGAACAGCTCTACAGGGCGCTCTCCATCTTGCGCGGAGAGTTGTACCATCATGAATGAAGCCCGGGATGCCAGATTGCTTTAACACTTTTTTAACGCAATGGTTAACAAATATTAACATCATTACTTGCTTTACATTTTTTTCATTTGATAAATTTGCACCCTCAAAATATCAAGACCATGGTTGAAACCGACATCAAAGAATTAAACGAACGGATCCAGAAAGAAAGCGCATTCGTCGATATGGTGACGATGGAAATGCACAAAGTCATCATTGGCCAGAAACAGATGATCGAACGCCTGATGATCGGATTGCTGGCCAATGGCCACATTCTGCTCGAAGGTGTGCCCGGGTTGGCAAAAACCCTCGCAATTAAATCATTGGCAAATTGCATTGATGCGAAGTTCAGCCGCATCCAGTTTACGCCTGACCTGTTGCCCGCCGACCTTTTGGGCACCCTGATCTACAGTCAGAAAAAGGAGGAATTCAAAGTTCGCAAGGGCCCAATTTTCGCCAATTTCATTCTGGCCGACGAAATAAACCGCAGTCCGGCCAAGGTTCAGAGTGCCTTGCTCGAAGCCATGCAGGAGCGCCAGGTGACCCTTGGTGATGAAACATTTATCTTACCTGAGCCTTTTCTGGTACTTGCAACCGAGAACCCGATTGAACAGGAGGGAACCTATCCGTTACCCGAAGCACAAATTGACCGTTTTATGCTCAAGGTAGTGATCGGCTACCCGGATAAAAAGGAAGAAAAGTTGATAATCCGCCAGAATATCGGGAATGAATCATTCAAAACAAGCCCGATCATTAAAACGGAGGACATCATGCGTGCAAGGGCTATTGCCCGAGAAGTTTATCTCGATGAAAAAATCGAGAATTACATCACCGATATTGTTTTTGCAAGCCGTTTCCCCGCCGATTATAAACTAAAAAAATTCGTCGGGCTTATCAGTTACGGAGGGTCCCCGCGCGCCAGCATCTACCTGGCCCTGGCAGCAAAGGCCTATGCCTTTATCAAACGGCGCGGCTACGTGATCCCCGAAGATATCCGTGCCATCGCGCATGATGTTCTCCGGCACCGCATCGGGCTAACCTATGAGGCTGAAGCCGAAAACATCACCACCGAAGATATCATCAATGAGATCCTGAATACGGTAGAAGTTCCCTAAGATTTGATTTTGCTGTTTCAGTTTTTCCAATTCACCCTATTTGATTTAAATGGATTCCGCAGAGCTTTTTAAAAAGGTACGTAAAATAGAGATCAAAACCCGTGGACTGAGCAATCAGATTTTCTCGGGGGAGTACCACTCTGTGTTCAAGGGTCGTGGAATGGCATTCTCCGAAGTTCGGGAGTACCAGCCTGGCGATGATATCCGCAACATCGACTGGAATGTCACCGCCCGTTTCAACCATCCGTTCATCAAAATATTTGATGAAGAACGTGAATTGACGGTCGTGCTGCTCATTGACGTGAGTGCTTCAAACCAGTTCGGCACGCAAAAAACGCTTAAACAGGAGGTGATCACCGAAATTGCTGCTGTGCTGGCTTTCAGCGCCATTCAGAACAACGACAAGGTGGGCGTGATTTTTTTCAGCAAAACGGTCGAAAAATTCATTCCTCCCAAAAAAGGAACGTCACATATCCTCCGCATCATTCGTGAGCTGATCGAATTCAAACCGCAGCAACAAGGGACAAACCTGACGGAACCGCTGCGATACCTCACGAATGCCATCAAGAAACGTTGCACGGCTTTCCTGCTCAGCGATTTTCTTGACAGGGGCTTCGAGGATGCCATCAAGATCGCCAACAATAAACATGATCTCATTGCGGTCCGCATATTTGATGAGCGGGAGCTGGAACTGCCTGATGTAGGATTGATCCGCGCCCGTGATCCGGAAGCAAACAAACAGATCTGGATTGATTCATCCGACCGCAGGGTGCGTCGCCAATATAATAATTGGTACCTGGCCCATAACGATTACCTTAATGAAACTTTTCTGCGGAGTGGGGTCGATGTGGCCAAAATTTCGACCAACCAGGATTATATCAAACCATTGATGGGTCTTTTCAGAAAACGATCAGCACGAAGATAAAAAATTTGACCATTCAGGATGAGGAGTGTTAAGAAATACCTATTGATTACAGTAATGGTTTCCGTGGTTTCGGCTGCTTTTGCTCAGGATGTTGCAGTAACGGCGAAACTTGATACCAATGCGATGCTGATCGGGGACCACGTGGGTTTGACCCTGAAATACACCGGCCCTGCCAAATCACAGGTACTCTGGCCCTTTTTGCCCGATACCATTCTGGGAAGCATCGCCGTGATTGGCCGTGGTAAGATTGATACAGCATACAGTGCCGATAAAAAGTCGGTTATACTTTCCCAGCAACTGAATTTTACCTGTTACGATTCCGGGTTTTATACCATTCCACAAATACCGTTCAGGTACAGGGTCCTGCCCGACACAACAAGCCGGATGATCACTTCAAGCATGATGCTGCTGGCTGTTCATACAGTGAAGGTTGACACCACACAGGCAATCAAACCCATTATTGGTCCGCTGAAGATCCCCATTACCTTTCGTGAAATGCTTCCCTGGATCCTTGCCGGCCTGGCTGTGATCGCAGTGATTCTTCTTGTGATTTGGTACATCAGGAAGCGAAAGAAGGCAGAACCGATCTTCAAACTCAGGCCCAAGGTTGTTCTTTTACCGCATGAACTTGCTTTGCAGGAGATGGAGAAACTGCGGGTGAAAAAATTGTGGCAGACCGGAATGGTAAAGGAATATTATTCGGAACTGACCGAGATCCTGCGGAGATATATTGAAAACCGTTTCCTTGTGCCGGCACTTGAACAAACCAGTGCGGAGATTATGGATAGTCTTTCGGGGAATGCGGGCTGCCCGCCAAAAGTTCTAAGCAAACTTGGGGAACTCCTTGTACTTGCCGACCTGGTTAAGTTTGCAAAAACAAAACCCGTTGGATCTGAAAATGATCAGAGCCTGACGGATGGAATTGAGTTTATATATGCCAGCACCGGAGAACCAGGATCAGCTGATGCTGATCAGGGAAGCACTACGGAGAAAATATCCGGTTGATTTTTTATTATTGAATTTTGATTTGTAATAAATATGTTTAAAACGCTGACCTTCGGCAATCCTGATTTCCTGTTTCTGCTGCTGGCAATTCCTCTGCTTGCAGCCTGGTACTTCTACCGCAAAAAGAGGTACACGGCTGATCTGCAGGTTAGTACCATTGAGGGGTTTGCAAAGGTTGGCAAGAATCTGAAATTTTACACCTATCATGGCCTGTATGTCCTGCGTTTGCTGGCCATTACGCTGCTTATCATTGCACTGGCGCGCCCCCAAACAAGTCTTAGCCGGCAGGATATCAGTGTGGAGGGCATCGACCTGGTCATTGCCCTTGATGTAAGCGGTTCCATGCTGGCCATGGATTTTAAACCCGACCGGCTTGAGGCAGCCAAAGATCTTGCCATCGAGTTCATTGACGGACGGCCAAACGACCGCATCGGACTGGTGATTTTCAGTGGCGAAACCTTCACCCAGTGTCCGCTCACCACCGACCATGCCGTACTAAAGAATCTTTTCAGGGATATCCATAGCGGAATGATCGATGATGGTACCGCCCTGGGCGACGGGCTGGCAACGGCCGTAAACCGGCTTCGTGGCAGCAAAGCCGTTAGCAAGGTGATCATCCTGCTTACCGACGGGGTCAATAACATGGGCTCGCTTGATCCCAGGTCGGCTGCGGAAATTGCGAAACTTTACGGCATCCGTATCTATACCATAGGAATCGGAAGTATTGGACAGGCGCCCTATCCGGTCCAGACGCCCTTCGGAATGCAAACCCAGATGATGCCGGTGAACATAGATGAGGCCCTGCTTCAGGAGATTGCCAGGGGGACGGATGGAAAATATTTTCGCGCTACCAACAATGCCAAGCTGCGCTCCATTTACCAGGAGATCGATAAAATGGAGAAATCCAAAATCGATGTCACTGAATTCCGCAAGAAAAATGAAGAATTTTTCCCGCTGGTACTGCTGGCTTTCATCTTTATCGGGATTGAGTTGCTTTTAAGATATCTGTACCTAAAAAACATACCCTAGTGTTTAGATTCGCTCACGCATATTATTTTTACCTTCTTGCACTGTTGCCGGTTTTTGCAGCTTTGCTGGTCCTTTTCCTTATCTGGAAGAAAAAAACACTGGCCAGATATGGTGAATGGAGTGTGATCCGCCAGTTAATGCCCGATTATTCAATATCCAAGTCCATCCTGAAATTCATCCTTCTCATGTTCGCTATTGCAAGCCTGATCGTTGCCCTGGCCGATCCTCAAACCGGTTCACGGCTCGAAAAGGTAAAACGCAAAGGCATTGACCTGATGATTTGCCTCGACGTATCCAACTCCATGCTGGCACAGGATATCAAGCCGAATCGACTCGAACGTGCCAAACAAGCCATTGTTCGTCTCATCGAAAACCTTGAAGGTGATCGGATCGGCATCATCGTTTTTGCGGGGAAAGCCTATACACAACTTCCCATCACCACCGATTATGCTGCGGCAAAAATGTTTACTGCAGCCATCAATACCAACCTTGTTCCAACCCAGGGAACAGCCATTGGGGCTGCCATTGAAACGGCAGCCAATAGTTTTGGCGATTCCAAACACAACAAGGCGATCGTGATCATCACCGATGGGGAAGATCACGAAGGGAATGTACTTGAACAGGCCGATGCTGCAGTGAAAAAAAACATCACCATTTACACGATTGGCATGGGATTGCCCGAAGGAGCGCCGATTCCTGTTTACAACGGCGACATCCAGATCGGCTACCGCAAAGACCGGGAGGGACAAACCATTATGACGAAGTTGGATGAAACACTCCTTCAGCAGATAGCCAGCGTCGGAAAGGGAATGTTCGTGAGGGCTACCACCTCCGAAACAGGGTTGAATAAAATATTTGATGACATAGGCAAAATCCAGAAATCAGAGATAGAAGAAAAACAGTTTAGCGACTATGAGGACCGGTTTCAATACTTTGTTGCACTTGCCCTTTTTCTGCTGATTCTTGATCTTTTTGTTTTTGAACGGAAAACAAAATGGATGATGCGATTTAAACCATTTGAAAAGTAAAAACAGGCTCGTTTTATAAGGAAAATGAAATACAGTTCGATCATAATCATTCTGCTCCTTGCCGGTCTTCCCGGGTTTTCCCAAAAGGAGAATGCCCTGTTACGCCAGGGAAACCGTAAATTTGACCGTGGCGAGTACAAAGAGGCTGAGAAAGATTACCGTAAGGCCCTCGAATTGAATAAGGAATCGGTCAAGGGGCAGTTCAACCTTGGTGCGGCCGTATACAAGAACAACAATTTTGAGGAATCCGCGAAGATTTATTCTAACTTAGCCGAAAAGAACACCGACCGGGAGATAAAATCAAATATTTTTCATAACCTGGGGAACTCGTTTTTACAGTCGAAGGAATATGAAAAGAGCATCATGTCCTACAAAAACGCCCTGATGAATGATCCGAAGAACCTCGATACGAAATATAACCTGGAATATGCCAAAATGATGCTGAAGAAACAACAACAGCAACAGAAACAGGATAATAAAAAGGACGATAAGAAAGATCAGAAGGACAAAAAGGACCAGAACAAGGATCAGAATAAAAATCAGGACCAGCAGAAACCGCCACAGGAACAGAAAAAGATCAGTAAAGAGGATGCCGAACGGATGCTGGAAGCCATGAAGAATGATGAAAAGAAAACGCTGCAGAAGGTGAAGAAAGAAAAAGCCAAAGTGCAGGTAACTGGAATTGAAAAAGATTGGTAACAGCGGTGTCGCGGGATACGCCTCATCCAATTGATATAGTGTTGAATATGTTAAAAAGGATTTTCTTCAGTCTGATCACGGTGTTTCTGTTCACAGCGAACATCACTGCCCAGGATGTGCAGTTTACAGCACAGGCCAAAACGGTTGTGGCAACAGGAGAGACCTTCACCCTGATTTATACGCTCAATGCACAGGGAAGTAATTTCCGCGGCCCGAACATCCAGGGGATGGACATGCTCAGTGGTCCGAATACCAGCACGAATTCAAGTATTCGCATGGTCAACGGAAGCACAAGTATGTCGATCACCTATACTTATACCTATTTGATGCAGGCAACAAGGGAGGGGACATTTACTGTTCCCGCCGCAACCGTCACCGTAAATAACCGACAGGTCAATTCAAATTCACTTTCTATCAAGGTAATTAAAAATCCCAACAGCTCCGGTGTGCAAAGCCAGGGCAATGCCAGTCCGAACCGTGGTGCGGCAAGTCAGGGTGGCGGGGTTACAGGTACCAGCAACGACGTATACGTCAAAGCATTCGCTTCAAACACAAGTCCGTTGCAAGGCGAAGGAATTGTGATTACCTATAAGATATTTACCAAGGTACCTATTGCCCAGATAAATATCAGCAAGTTGTCCTCTTTTTCCGGCTTCTGGTCGCAGAACCTGATGAAAGAGAATGATAAACTACAGCAAACGACCCAGGTGATCGACGGAGAGCAGTATGTTGTGGCCGACATTCGCAAAATTGCCCTTTTCCCTCTGAAAAGTGGCCGGCTTGTCATTGACCCTCTTGAACTGGCTTGTGTAGCCCAGGTAAGGCGACAGGGCAAGACCAAGACGGGTGATCCGTTTTTTGATGATTTTTTCAATGACTCATTCTTTAATTCGGGTGTTGCCAATGTTGAGAAAAACCTGAAGTCGAACCCGGTCGTTATATCGGTTCGCCCGCTTCCTGAAGAGGGCAAGCCTGCCGATTTCAGTGGAGCGGTTGGCGTTTTCAGCCTGCATGCGGAGGTTGATAAAACCCGCTTGAAGACCAACGAAGCGGTCACTTTGAAATGCACCATAAGCGGGAAGGGAAACATTCAACTTATCGACAAACTGAACCTGACCTTTCCACCCGATTTTGAAACATATGATCCCAAGGTAACGAGTGATATTCAAACCACTGCAGCCGGAATTTCAGGAAATCAGATTTTTGAATATCTGATGATCCCGAGGAAACCCGGCAAGTTCACTGTCAAGCCTTTGACATTCAGCTATTTCGATCTGGATAAAAAGCGCTACGTCAGCCTTACTAGTCCTGAATTTTCGCTGAATGTAGAAAAGGGAACAGGGGAGGCCGGGGCAGTCATGACCTATTCAGGAGCCAATAAGGAGGATATAAAATATATCGGCAGCGATATCCGTCACATCAAAGACAATGAAATCATCCTGTCACCGGCAGGTTCCCGGTTTTTCGCATCAGTTGGTTTCTGGCTTCTTCTGATCATACCCCTCCTGCTGTTTTTGGTTTTTCTGATTCTGTGGCGAAAATTGGCAGCCCGTCGCAGTGACACGGTATTGATGAAAAATCTCAAGGCAACCAAAATTGCACGCAAACGATTGCAAAAAGCTGAAGAGTTCCTTAAAACCGGCAAGCAGGAAGATTTTTATATTGCCATTTCCCAGGCGCTCTGGGGTTACCTGAGCGATAAATTCAGCATCCCGATGTCTGAACTCAGCATAGAATCGGTTCATGAAGCGCTGATTTTTAAAAACGTGAACGAAGCCATCATAACGCAATTCATCAGTACGTTGAATAATACCGAGTTTGCCCGTTTTGCTCCTGGTGAAAAGACGGTAAATATGGAGCGGATATACAATGAGGCGCTGGAGATTATCAGTAAAATAGAAAGGGAATTAAGATGAGCCAGATGAAACCATATCCCATTTTATTCCTCCTTTTGTTTGCCGCAATGTTAGGTTATGCTTCGCCGCAAACTGACAATATCCTTGTTGGGAACAAGGCCTATACGACAGGTGCCTATTCCAAGGCCATCGAAATGTACAAAAAGGTGGTGGATGCTGGTTTTGAATCACCGGAGCTTTTTTATAACATCGGGAATTCCTATTATAAAATGAGTGATTACGCGAGCGCCATCTTATGGTATGAAAGAGCCAGGCGTATTGATCCGGGAAATGAAGACATTGAATTTAACCTGAATGTGGCCAACACCAAGATCTCAGACAAAATAGAACCCCTTCCTGAAATGTTTTATAAAAGATGGTTTAATGCTGTGCTCCAGATGTTCTCCGTCGACATGTGGGCCTCTGTTTGCGTGGTGTTGTTCATCGCCGGAATATTATGTGGCGTCCTTTACATTTCGTCGCGTGTGCTGGTCCTGCGTAAGATTGGATTCTGGCTTGGGATCGGACTTCTTTTCCTGGCAGGTTTCTCGCTGCTTTTTGCCTGGAGCAGTTACAGTTTTACCAAGGCTACCTCCGAAGCCATCGTATTCGCACCGACCATTACGGTAAAGAGTTCTCCGGATGATAAAAGTACCGATCTTTTTGTGGTGCATGAAGGTACGAAAGTCAGACTTTTGGACAACATAAGCGGCTGGTATGAGATCCGCATCGCAAATGGAAGTGTAGGCTGGTTACCTGTCACCTCTCTTGAGAAAATCTAGCACCATCCGCTTTTTTACCGTTAGTTCAAGTAGCTTTACAGAAGAAATTCCCCTGTAAGCAAAATAATTTTGCAGGATACTATTTTTACTTTATATTTGTTCGTTTGAATGAATCGGGCTTTGCTTTTCCCTTTCTGTTGATTTTACTGGCTTTTGAAAGTATAATATAAAATATATAGGTCATTAATAAAACGAGTATTATGAAAAACAGATTTTTACCTTTTGGCTTGATCAGCGCATTTCTTGGATTCTGCCTGCTTCACTTCTCAGCCCTTACAATGGCCGGCCAACCTGGTAAGCCGGATATTAAGCAACTTAGCAAATCAAGGATGGAGACCATGAGAGCCAATCAGAACACAGGCATGGTCAATCCGCTCGACCTGGTTAAGGCACGCCAGCAGGCTCTTGCCCTGAATTTAAAAAACACAACAGGACCGATGAACCTTGAATGGCAGACCATGGGCCCGGATAATTACTCCGGCATTGTCTGGACTGTTATTTTTGACAACACGGATCCTTCCGGAATTACGCTTATTTCAGGGGGTGAAACCGGAGGAATCTGGAAATCTATCAATCTGGGTCTCACCTGGTTTCAATTGCCCGTCCAGGATAATATCGTACCCAGGGTTTCATCGATCGTTCAAACTTCGGATGGAACCATCTATGCAGCAACCGGGATTAGCTCATGCAAATCAATTGGAACCCCAGGCACCGGAATTTATCGTTCCGATAATGGCGGCACCTTTACGGTTATTGAATCAACACATACCAACCCCGATTTTTCTTCGATCATCAAATTGGTGGTCGATCCCAATTCGAACCGTATTTATGCTGCTACCTATGGCGGATTATATTACAGTGATAACGGAAATGAATGGGTAAAGGCAAAATCAGGCTATACCATGGATGTCTGTGTTGGTCCCGATGGCACGGTCATAACTGCTACCGGAGATTCAGCCTATATGGCTCCCGCGGGAAACCTGACCAACTGGGTAACACTAACTACGGGTAAGACAGATGCCCTTCCGAAGGATGGGATCGGCTGGATGGTCTTTGCCATCGCCCCCTCTAACCCGGATGTCATGTATGCAAGTTTCGCGAAAACCGATGGTAAATTGCTCAACATCTACAATTCAACAGATAAAGGGGCAACCTGGTCGGTTATTTTCCCGGCTAATCCAAGTTTTGATCCCTTTTACTTATATGGATGCTATAGCAATACGCTTGCAGTGTTCCCCGATGATCCGGATAAGATTTTCCTTGGCGGGTATAACATGTGGTATGGCCGCCGCATCCAACCGACCGGATATTTTAACTGGGAAATGGTCAGTTTCGGCTTCTATTCTCCGTGGGTCCCGAATAGCGCCCCTCAGTTTCACCACGCATACAAGTTTCGTCCGAACAATCCCAATGAATTGGCCCTGGCTACCGATGGCGGTGTCAGCATCTGCACGATCGGTGCCGACACGATTACCTTCAAGACGATCAACAAGGATATGGGAACCAGCCAGTTCAATTCGGTCGCCTTTTCGGCTCAGAAAAATTATGTAATGGGTGGAGGACCAAACGTTGGTGTGCTGGGTTTGGGCTATTTCTGTCCGACCTATACCAACAGCATTTCTGACGGCTACCCGGTGTGGTTGCCCGACGGACTTGTTTTTGCCAGTAGCGGTGGCACCTGCGAATGGTCCAGTATTGATTCACGGATTGCCGTCTTTACCGAACAGTCGGGCGTGCCTTCCACCAGACGCCGCGATTTAACGGATCTTACGTATGCCAATGACTTTATGAACGGGGTGCATCCGGTAGATTCCTCCTACATCCCAATGCGCATCTGGGAAAGTTTTAACTTTACGCAAACCCGCGACAGTGTTAAAGTATATGCACGTATTAAGCCCATCCCTGCCGATACAACCCTGATGGTCGAAAGTGCCAACAACCGCTTCCTTTTCCCTTATGTCACCACCGAACCCATTGCTCTTAAAGATAGTCTGACAATTGCAGATCCCATTGCCAACCGTTTCTTTTACTATGGCAACAGCCATGAAACAGGACAAGGTATCCACATGACCAAAGACATGATGAAATTCAGCAAAATACCTCAATATTTTATCGTTTATAAAAATGCCGTTACAACCGATCATATCTCTACGATGGCCGTCTCCGCTGATTTAAACACCCTCTGGGCTGGTACAGAAAAAGGACGGCTCATCCGCGTAACAGGTCTCCTCAATGCCTATGATTCGGCAACTGCAAACGTAACCAGTTCGCAATGCGTGCTGGTCGATTCTGTCTTTAACTATCCGGCCCTGCAGGGACGCATGGTTACCTCCATTTCAATAAACCCATCCAATTCTAATCAGGTTCTCGTTACACTGGGTAACCTTGGGAACGACTCATACATCTATTATAGCCAGGATGCCAACGCCCCGAGTCCGACTTTCACATCGAAACAAAGCAACCTTCCTCAGGCTCCCGTTTATAGCGGATTAATTGAAATGCGTAACAGCAACAGTGCCTTTGTAGGTACCGAACTTGGCGTATTCAGCACAACAAATCTGAATGCTGCCAACCCGACCTGGGGCCCAGACATGCAGAATCTCGGAGATGTTGCAGTAACTGAAATCCGCCAGCAGATTTTGACCGACTACCATATCCTGAACAAAGGAGTAATTTACGTTGCCTCTTACGGACGCGGTATCTGGATGGATACTACCTATGCGATCCCGGTTGGCATCGAACCTATTCTCGGACAGCCTGTTTCACATGGATCATTGAAACTGAACCCGAACCCCGTTGCAGATTATGTGAACATAACCTATTCATCCGAAGCAACAGGAAACCTGACGGGTACCGTTTATGACCTTGCCGGCCGTGCTGTAATGGCCAAGGACTTTGGAACACAAACCAAAGGCACCTTCAGCGGGAAGATCAACCTGAGTGGTTTGCCAAAGGGTACCTATCTCATTAAAGTGGGAAATGGGTATGGAAAAATAGTGAAGATGTAACTGCTTAATTTCAGGGGATTCTCTTCAGGGTAAAAATTACTTTATCGTTAACTAAGTAATTTCTTGAAGTTCTGTAAAATCTTTACATCAGAATCTGATATAAAACCGATCTCCACCGCTTTTTCAATAAGGTGGTCATAATCGGTAAGTGTGATCAGGTCACAATTGGCCTCCCTAAACGCTTTGTCGGCCTTGGTAAGGTTGTAGGTAAAAATGGCAACCATGCCTTTTACATTGCAACCGGCATCGCGCAAAGCCTGAACGGCACTTAAGCTTGATCCCCCTGTGGAAATGAGATCCTCTACGACAACGATACGTTGTCCCTGACGTACCTCGCCCTCAATCTGGTTGGTGAGTCCATGCTCTTTCTTCCCTGAACGGACGTAGGCAAAAGGCAGCCCCATCTCCTGCGCAACCAGGGCTCCCTGGGCAATCCCTCCTGTTGCAACGCCCGCAATGGCTTCGGGCTGAAAACTGCTTTCCTGGATTGCCTTAACAAAATGCTGGCGGATGAATGTCCTGATCTCCGGGTAAGAAAGCGTAATCCGGTTGTCGCAGTAAATAGGGGATTGAATCCCCGATGCCCATGTAAACAAATCTTTTGGGCTGAGTTTCACTGCCTTGATTTTTAAAAGTAATTCGGCCGTTGTAAATGCAATGTCTTTGTTATATATCATAGCGATATTATAAAATATTTAGGGATGCAAATCGGGTGCAAATGTAGTAAAATTCGGCCAATTTCTTTCGGTCTTCATTCATTGAAAAAACGTAATTTTACAATGCAAATTATTGAAACATGAAAATATTCCTGAATAACCGTACTGTCCAGTTCACGGCCATCGCTCCGGAAAACCAACTGCCGACCGATATGGTTGTTAAATACGAATCTGCAGAAAATTTAAAAGAGGCGTATGAGGATTTTGAGAGGTACGAGAAATATCTCAACCTGTGGATATGGCATGCTGATTCAGGATTATTCGACGGGGCCTCTGCATTCAAGGTTTTCGTCTCAATTTTTAAATTTATTCCCGCAGCAGGCGGACTGGTGAAAAACGAAAAAGGTGAATACCTGTTCATTCATCGGTTGGGACACTGGGACCTGCCAAAGGGAAAAATCGATAAAAAGGACATGAATGATCCGGCCACAGATGCCAACCGGTTTGCTGATTTGATTAACGGCAAGGCTGAATTTCCGCCGCATCCATCATCAGCAGGCACAGCTGCCATCCGCGAAGTCAGAGAGGAAACAGGTCTGAAATCAGTCAAAATCACGCGTGATCTTACCAGTACCTGGCATATATACAAGCTGAAAGACAAAAGAATACTCAAGCAAACCTGGTGGTTTGAGATGGAGGCTGACAGTGCCCAGGTGTTAAAGCCGCAGACAAGCGAGGGTATATTTCTTGTAAAATGGACCTCTCCCAATGCCATTCACTGCATTCTGACCCATACCTATGCATCCATCAGGGAACTTCTGCTGGAAGTGTTTTTTGTTTAACCATTGGCCTGTTCATTCAACAGAAACTGATTATTCAAGATCAGCCTGAAACCGGTAGCCAAGTCTTTTGCCGGTGCGGATCAACATGGAATCGAGTGTGGTTTGCATTTCAGCCACGGTAACTTCCTTGATATTGTCGTAGGGGGGAGTCAACAGGTCGAAATTCAGGGTATATAAAATGGAGGACTGAAGGATGGTCTGAATCGCCTTCCGGTCGAGATTGCTGCCCGGAAAATTATTATACAGCAACCCGATTTCACGTTTTCCTTCGGTAAAATAGTGGTTTTCACGGTTCACAAAGATTCGCCCGATACAATATCCGAGATCATTCGTGCGGTTATATCTGAATGAATCTGCTAAAAAGTTGAATATGTGAATAATGCCGCAATAGGACCGGCTTTTGTCTTCACGGATATAACTGCTTTTCATCATCAGGTGATCGCGGGGGATCTCAAAGACATTCGAGTGCATAAAAAAAATAAGGACGTCGGATCCGAACTTGAGCTGGAATTCAAACTTGCTGCGGTCACTGTATTCAAACAACAATGGGAAAGGAGCCTTTTTGAAGGCAGCAGCATTCGACTTCACAAATATTTCACTTTCATGCTTGAAGGTGTTGAAGACGTCCAGTGTTTTCAGGTATACTTCCTGCTTCAGGCTGCTCTTTTCGATGATGGCCTTCACAAGGGATTTTGATTTTGAAACGGGTTGGGACATATATATCATTTTTATCACTTTTAACCGGATTGCCTTTTTGATCGCTTATTTCCACATAAGAACTTACTTTACAAGGAGTTTTCCCGCAAACCGCTGGTTTCCCTGCGGAAGTGGATTCTGCCAGATGAAGTTCTGTGAAAGTGCAGGCGCCGATGCGAGTACTGCAGCCAATGCGATGACCACAAAGGCTTTACTTTTTAGCGAGTTTGCAGATGAGTTCATGATTTGAAATTATCTAATCCAAATATACAACAGGTTGGATTGGAATACAAATGTATATCTAACTTCACTTTATAATGAAGTTTGATGTACATTTGTGATGGTTACACCTTGATTTATTAATTTCAATAAACACTTTTCCCCTGTCAGATACCTTGTCCTGAAAGGGAAATACATTATCTCAGTTATTGAAATGACCTATCTCAGGCAATCTGATGACCGCATGAGCGCCTTTCCGACCGTGAATTCGACGTGATGTGCATGCTGGGTTCAGGAAAATCATTGATCGAAATTGGCGAAAAGCGTGGCATCAGCGACCGTACTGTCAGCACTTACCGTACCCGCATCCTTAAAAAAATGAACCTGAAAAACAATTCCGAGATCATTTATTATAGGATGGATAACGGTCTGATTTGATTTGCTAATTTTGCTTCTATGAAAAAAAATATTTTCACCCGTCAGCATATTCCTCAACGAACAAGCAGCACATTTGTTTTTCTATTCCTGATCGCGTTGGGGATGATCCTTCCGTTTTCGCACGGGAATGCGCAGACATGGCTCTATTTCCAGGACAGCCCAAATCCTGATTATTACGAATTCAGCTGGATGGAACAGTATGCTCCAAGTTCGGTTGAGATCATCCAGAGCGGAGGACCCCGTTTTCCGGTTGAATCTGTCATACCGGCCCAGCAGGGCCTCAACTCGCTCAAACTTCACTGGACTTCGGTAGCCGGGGGTAACTGGTATGCGATTGCTGCCGGACTGGACTGGACTGCAAAAGACATATCCACAGCGGATACCCTTACTTTTTTCTTCAGGTCTGAGACGGGACTGGCAAAGAATTACCTGCCGAAGGTTTTTTTTGAAGATGTCAGCAACACGAAGTCCTCGTTTTTCAGCATCTCTCCTTACACCGGTGATCTCCAGCCGGGGATCTGGACCCAGATCAAAATGCCCATGAACATTTTCCTCACTGCGGGTGATCCGGTGGATTACACCGCGATAAAAACAGTTGGTTATACGCAGGACGCAGCTGACGGAGCGGAGCACACCATTTACGTCGATGATGTAAGGGTGTACAAAGGGGGAGGTGTTTCGCCGCCCGTATCTGCACCGACAGGCGTTGTGGCAAAAGGATATGAAAATCACATTTTCCTCTCCTGGACGCCCAATCCGGAATCAAATGTAGGCGGATATGAGATTTACCGGTCGACCAACGGAGGTGCGACTTTCACGCGTGTAGGAATGGCTGACACCGACATATGCATGTTTACGGATGATGTTAAAACGATGAGTCATAATACGCCCATTGACTATTATTTAAAGGCTCTGAATGATGTCAACCAGCCATCACCTCCTTCTGATACAGTCACTGCAAGTACCCGGGTCCTGACGGATGATGAGCTGATGGATATGGTACAGGAAGCCACCTTCAGGTATTTCTGGGATTATGCTCATCCTGCATCAGGCATGATCAGGGAGAGGCTTGGTTCGGGAGATGTTGTAACGACCGGAGGGTCAGGATTTGGTGTCATGGCCATCCTCGTCGGAATTGAGCGCGGTTTCATCTCGCGCACACAGGGATCGGAACGCATGCTGAAGATCCTTAATTTTCTGAAGAATGCCGACCGGTTCCATGGTGCCTGGTCTCACTGGATCAATGGCAGCACAGGAAAAGTGATCCCTTTCGGAACAGAGGACGACGGGGGGGACCTGGTCGAAACGGCATTCATGATCCAGGGGCTATTGGCTGTCAGGCAGTATTTTGATCAGCAAAATACGCAGGAACAGCAGGTCAGGGATCTGACAACGGAGCTATGGCAGGCGGTTGAATGGAACTGGTACCGCAAGAACAACAGCAATGTACTTTACTGGCACTGGTCGCCTGATTACGGCTGGGCCATCAACATGCAGATCCGCGGATTCAATGAAGCCATGATCATTTACATCCTGGCCATTGCCTCTCCGACGCACGGAGTCCCGGCTTCTCTATGGAAAACCGGCTGGGCAGGAGCTTCCTACTACAGGAACGGGGGGACTTTTTATGGATATAAACTGGATGTGGGATGGGACTATGGCGGGCCGCTGTTCTTCACACATTACTCTTTTCTCGGATTCGATCCGCGGTATAAACGCGACGATTACACCAATTACTTTAAAAACAACAGGAACATCACGCTGGTTGACCAGGCTTACTGCAAGGATAACCCGCTGAATTACCCCGGCTACAGCGCCTCCTGCTGGGGATTGACGGCCAGTGACGACCCTGACGGGTACGCGGTTCACGAACCCATTACTTCCAGTGATAACGGAACCATCACCCCTTCGGCGGCATTATCTGCCATGCCGTATGCACCTGACGAATCAAAGGCAGCGCTGAAGCACTTTTACCGTGACCGAAGCAATAAAATCTGGGGGAATTTTGGTTTTTTCGATGCCTTTAACCTGAAGAAAAACTGGTATGCAACATCCTATCTGGCGATTGACCAGGGGCCGATCATTGACATGATCGAGAATTCCCGTACAGGGTTGCTCTGGCGGCTTTTTATGGCAAACCCGGAGATCAAGCCGGCCCTCGATGCCATTGGATTTGTTGCGGATTCATCAAGCAGCATCCAGGATCACAACCTGACAGCTCCTGTTTCATGTTTTCCTAACCCCGTTAAAGATGTGCTGAACATTGTAAATACAAAAAACGTTTCCAAAATCATCATCACCAGTTTACTTGGTCAGCAAGTAAGGATTTTTGAAAATCTCAGCCGCAATGAAATCCAGCTGCCTGTAAATGACCTGGTGAGCGGCCTGTACCATGTCAGCCTTTACGACGGGACTCAGTTGACATCCCTGAAATTTATCAAGGAATGACGTTACATTCTCTTGTAGAAATTTGCTTTTTTGTATTTTATTTTTTTTAACTTGCAATTCGTTTTTAAAATGTGTTTGTTTTTTTCAATTAATGCAATTAATGTCAATGAATTAATTAACGAACACAGGAGCATTCAACAAATTACCTGACAACCTTAAATAAAAAAAAAGTTATGAAGAACAATCTACCACGAAAACAAGTCATGGGTTGGTTCAAGAGCATGTTTTTGCTGTTGCTGGCCATCGCTTGTACTGCAGCATTCGGGCAGGAAAGGAGCATTAGTGGTTCCGTAACTGAACGATCTACGAGTGAGTCGTTGCCTGGTGCATCGGTATTGATCAAAGGAACCTCCATTGGCGTTGTGACCGACATGGATGGTAAGTTTACCCTGAAGATTCCTTCGGGTGACAACATATTGGTGATTAGCTATGTAGGATATGAGAAACAGGAAATTCTTATTGGCAACCAATTGACTTTCCAAGTACAAATGGTTCCTTCAAAAACTTCCTTGCAGGAAGTGGTTGTCGTTGGATACGGCAGTTCAAAGGTAAAGGATCTTACTTCATCCATCGTGACGATGAAAGCCGATGAGATAAGCAAAACACCCTCCTCGCAGCCCATCAATGCCTTGCAGGGAAAAGTTGCGGGTGTGCAGGTGGTATCGGCCGGTGGTCCCGGTGATTCTCCTACGCTTCGGATCCGTGGAGTCGGCTCATTCCCCGGAAGGGAAAACGAAGCGCCCTTGTACGTGGTTGATGGAATGTTCTACGATAACATTGACTTTGTTTCTCCATCCGATATCGCTTCCATGTCTGTATTGAAGGATGCTTCCGCATCCGCTATCTATGGCGTGAGGGCTGCAAACGGGGTTGTTCTGATCGAAACAAAATCAGGAGCATACAACCAGAAACCTGAAATCACCTATAACGGATATTTCGGATACCAGGTTGCCCAGAATGTATTGAAAATGGCCAATTCCCAGCAATTTACCCAGATGGCCCTGGAATCGGGATCTGAAGCTGACAAATCGTTCATCCTGAACGCCATGCAGCGCTATGGCCGCAGCTATATTGACCCGAACATCCCGGAACCCAATACCGACTGGTACGCCGAAATTCTCAGGCCTGCGATGATTACAAACCAAAGTCTCAGTTTTACCGGTGGCAATGATAAAGCAAAGTACGCCATCGGAGGAGATTACTTCCTGCAGGATGGGATCATGAAAATGGATAACAAGTATGAAAGATTCAACGTGCGTACCAAAGTGGATTTCAAGGCCACCAAATGGCTGACCGTCGGAGGCAATTTCATCTTCAGCAATGCAATAAAATACAACAACTACGGGGGAGCCTGGAGCGATGCATATTATGCCGTACCGATCATGCCTGTGTACGATCCGTCGAATTTACTTGCGAACCCGACAGCTTACTCGAATGCGCAGGATTTGGGATACAGAAGTGGTCAGAATCCATTTCCCAACATGGATAATAATATAGACCGCATGAAAATCAAGAAGTTGCTCGCCAATTTCTATCTGGATTTCACCCTGATCCCGAAAACGCTGACCTTTAAAACGACTTACAATTACAGTTTTCAGTCAATCGATCAGAGAATGGTCAATTTACCCTGGTTCATCGGCAACAGCTTCCAGAACCCGGATGCGACCATCACACGCTTTTTTACGAATTACAATGACTGGATCTGGGACAATGTGCTCACCTTCACAAAAAGCTTTGGGAAACACAACCTGACTGTGATGGGCGGTACTTCATTCAAGAATGAGACCTTCACCATGCTTACGGCCCAGGGAAAGAATTTTCCTACAGGCATGGAACAATCCTGGTACATTAACCAGTCGACGGTCATTCCTGTTGAAGCAGTCAACGACAACGGAGGGGCTCAGTATGGCATGTCCTATTTCGGAAGGATTGCGTATAACTACAAGGAAAAATATTTGCTTTATGCCACGATGCGTGCTGATGGAAGTAATAAATACCAGCAAAAATGGGGATACTTCCCAACAGTAGGTGTGGGCTGGGTAATCACCGAAGAGAATTTTTTGAAAAACATAAAGGCATTGCCCTATTTCAAAATCAGGGGAAGCTGGGGACAACTTGGAAACGACAAGATCCAGGCCAGCGACGGAGCCTATACAACTTACGTTGTCAATACCACCATGGGTGGTGTCGTATACGGCGGAACGGTTGTAACCAACAGCTACTCGGAACTCAAATGGGAGATGACCCAGGAGTTCGATGCCGGTTTCACGGCGAAGTTTCTCAGCAACAGGCTGTCAGCTGATTTCGACTATTACAACCGTACAACAAAAAATGCGGCTATTCCGGTTCAGATTCCGCTGGTTGGCGGCAGCGTCTTAAAACCTGTCGGCTCCATCAGGAACTCAGGTATTGAGTTGGCCCTTAACTGGAGTGATCAGGCGTTAAACGGCAAATTCTCCTATAGCATTGGTGCCAATATCACCACCCTGAAAAATCAGGCGACCGATCTTTACGGGCAGGATTATATCGACGGCGGCACTGCTGAATTCCGTCAGCGTACCTATGTTGGTCAGCCGCTGATGGCCTTCTATGGCCGCCAGGTTGCCGGCGTGTACCAGAATCAGGCCGAAATTGACGCGGATCCTGTTGCTATTTCGAACGGACTCGTCCCGGGCGATTTCAAGTATGTTGACCAGAACGGTGACGGAAAGATTGACGATGATGACCGGGTAATCCTGGGCTCCTATTTCCCGAGTTTCACCTATGGTGGTGAAATCAATCTGAAGTACATGGGCATCGACCTTTCAGTCAGTGTGTATGGTCAGATAGGAAATAAAATCCTCAACCGCAAACGCGGTGAAGTCATCTGGACAAACGATGGAAACATGGATGCCGACTTAGCAGTAAATCGCTGGCATGGCGAAGGAACCTCCGACAAATATCCTTCATCAGCCGGTTTGCGCAAAGGTTGGAACCAGAAAATGAGCGATTTCTTTGTCGAAGACGGATCTTTCTTCAGGATTCAGAACATTCAGTTAGGTTATACCCTTCAGAGCAAAAGTTGGCTGAAAGGTAATTTCCCTGAAACCAGGATCTTTTTAACAGCCGAACGTCCTCTGACCATTTTCAAATACAATGGTTTTACTCCGGAAGTTGCCAACGGCTGGGATAATCAAACATATCCTGTTGCAGCAGTTTATACAGTTGGTCTGAATGTTAAATTCTAATCTTTAAATTATTTACGTATGAAAGCATATAAATATCTCATATCAAGTACCTTGGCACTATTTCTCCTGGTTGGTATAACTGGGTGTGACAAGTACCTCAATGAACCGCCTGAAAATACATCCTTCACTCAGCAAACCGATTATACCAAGAGTGATAATATGAAACTGCCGCTCATCGGGCTGTATGAAAAACAAAATATGGTCGACCTTGGTTGGTCCGATTTTCCGCTCATCTCTGTTCGCGGGGATGATGTGAATGCCGGTGGATTAGGGGACCAGCAGGATTTTTCAGAGACCGACAGGTACAATTACAACAAGGATTACTGGATGTACAATGCGTTGTGGCAGGATTATTATTCCTACATGATCACTGCCAATTCAGCCATTGAACAGATCGATCTTTACAAAGAGTATGCTCCCGATAAGGCACTGGCTGAGCAGTATAAGGCTGAGGCGAAAGTTTTAAAGGCATGGTGGATGTTCCAGCTGAGCCGTGTGTGGGGAAGTCTGCCTATACCTCCATCCTCCGACCCGTCTGAAATGCTAACCGTTCCGCTTACCAAAAAGGATGATATCATGAAGGCCATTTCAGGCTGGATGGATGAAGCAATTCCGAATTTGCCGGCCATAAGGCCCAATGAACGCGGAGATCTCCCGGGCGGGGTAACCAAGTATACGGCTTATGCGATCAAGGCACTGGCCAACCTCGAATTAAAACAATATCAGGCTGTGGCCGATGCTGCCGGTGAAATCATCAATTCCTCAAGGTTTTCACTTGAACCCGACTTTTATCAGCTTTTCAAGCTCAAAGGCAAGCTGAACAATGAAAATCTCATGGAGATGCAGTATTCCGACCTTGGACAAGGGTCAGGTGACAACTATTATTACCTGTTCGGATTCTTCGGACCCCAGGGATGGACTCCCAAAGTGGAAGGTTCAGCCGACGGATGGGGCTTCTGGGAACCCAGCATGAAGTGGATAAAATTCATGCTTGACCGGGGTGAATATATCCGGTTGCAGACCAGCGTGCTTTTCACCGACAGGGGTATTGCAGAGATCAAAAAAGATCCGAAGTATGCCACGCTGCCATCCTGGATCTCGAATATTACTCCTTCGGGGGACAAGATCAATGATTTCGCCCGCGAGATGTTCTGCAGCGGAAAGCATTATCTTCCAACCGATCAGCTGACCGCTGGCAGAGTTAATTATGGAACCAATAAAAACTTCCAGTGTATCCGCTATGCTGAAGTGCTTCTCATGTATGCCGAAGCGCTCACCCAGGGAGCTTCCGGGGCTGCCGGATCTGCAGATGAGGCAGTCAATGCCGTCAGATCAAGGGCTGGCCTGCCCCTGCTTTCAGGAGTAACCCTTGACCAGGTGATGGATGAAAAGTTCGCCGAGCTTGCCATGGAGTGGGGAACCCGCTTTTATGATATGGTCAGACTTGGCAGGATCAACGAGCTGAGTTATGAAGGAAGGACATTTACAACGGATAAAACCTTCCTTCCTTATCCTCAGAACCAGGTGGATCAGCTTCCAATCCTTCGTCAATAGCTCTCTGAATAGTTGAACATTTAAAATATATAACATGAAATCGTTAAAATATATATTGTTTGCTTGTCTGATCACAGTCTTGGCTGTGTCATGCAGAAAGGGCCTCGACCCTATAAACTATGTTGCGCCCGGTCCTGACCTGGAACCTCCGGTCGTTGAGATCACTGAGCCACTCGATGGAAAAATAGTTCTCTCCCCTGATTCAGTAGGTGTTGTTACCTTCAAATTTTCGGCTTCAGATGATATCGAACTCAAATCCGTCACCGTTACCTTGGACGGCACCGAACTGGCGAGCTACACTACCTTTACCGACTACCGGAGAATGGCCCCGAACCTGGTTTATAACCATTTGCTCGACGGAGACCATATCCTGACGGTCAATGCAGTGGATGCAACAGATAAAAGTACCACCAAGACCTCTAACTTTAAAAAAGTGACCGCTCCACCCTACGATCCGATGGAAGGAGAGGTCATTTACCTGCCATTCGACGGCACCTACCTCAATTATATTGGCTACACGGCGGCGGGTGTTGTTGGAACACCGAGTTTCGCTCCGGGTAAGAAAAATGATGCCTATGCCGGAGCAACCGATGCTTATGTAACCTACCCTTCAGATGGTGTAATTGGAGATGAATTCAGTTTTGCATTCTGGATGAAGATAAATCCTACTCCCGTCAGAGCTGGAGTTGTGGTCATTGGTCCTCCGGGTACCGGCACGGATGCCGAAAGAAAATTCGGCCTCAGGCTCTTCCGGGAAGGAACTGCTACAAAACAGAATGTCGGTCTCAACGTAGGTATCGGAACAGTGGATGCCTGGGACAATCCATTTACCACCATCACGGTGAGTGAAGATTGGGTCCATTTTGCTTTAGCCATTTCGCCAAACTATGTCAAGATCTATGTGAATGGTGATACCGTGAAGGGACTTTCACTTAAAACGAAAATTGACTGGACCGGCTGTACTTCAATTTCCATTGCTTCGGGTCAGCCGACCTTCACCATCTGGGAGCACTTCTCCGATCTCAGTCTCTATGACGAAATGCATTTCTTCAAGCGGACTATTACCGCAGAAGACGTTAAAAAGCTTTACAATGTAAAGAAGAAATAGATTCTGTTTTTTCGATTCAAAAAGAGGATGACGTTTAGGACATCCTCTTTTTTTTGGTATTTTTGGATATCACATCCCAAAACGTGCTGCCTTGAAAAAAATCACGATACTGTTTGGTACTACCTGGGCAATGCTTCTCCTGGTTCTGTCATTTTCTGCCAGGGCGCAGCAAAAAACCTATTGCAACCCGGTAAATATCGATTACGGCTACAGCCCCATTCCCAATTTCAGCGAATGGGGCAGGCACCGGGCAACAGCAGACCCTGTGATCGTGAATTACGAGGGCGATTATTTTTTATTTTCGACCAATCAAGGGGGATACTGGTGGAGCCCTGACATGTTAAAATGGAATTTCATCCCCAGGAAATTTCTGCGGCTGTGGAACGAAGGCTACGATGAACTTTGTGCCCCGGCTGTTGGAATCATTGGCGATACCATGCTTGTTTTCGGATCGACCTACACCAGCAATTTTACCATCTGGATGAGCACCAATCCGAAGGCAGATGAATGGAAGCCTTTGGTTGACTCTTTTGCAGTCGGGGGCTGGGATCCCGCCTTTTTCACGGATGACGATGGCCGGTTTTACATGTACAACGGAAGCAGCAATCAATACCCTGTTTACGGAGTTGAACTGAACCGAAAGACCATGCAGCCGCTCACGAACCGTAAGGAGATGTACATTCTTGAACCCTGGCGTTACGGGTGGCAGCGTTTTGGAGAAAACATGGACGATACCTTTCTCGATCCTTTCATTGAAGGGCCTTGGATGACAAAAAACAAGGGCCGGTATTATCTGCAATATGGTGCTCCGGGAACGGAATTCAGCGGATATGCCGATGGCGTGGTTGTGGGAGATGGTCCGCTGGGCCCATTCAAGCCCCAGTCGATGCCATTCAGCTACAAGCCCGGTGGTTTTGCGCGTGGTGCCGGGCATGGGGCCACGTTCCGGGACAAGTGGGGCAATTACTGGCATGTTTCAACCATGGCCATCTCGGTGAAAAACAATTTTGAACGCCGGATCGGCATCTGGCCCGCAGGTTTTGATGACGATGGGGTAATGTACTGCAATACGGCGTTTGGCGATTATCCGGCCTATCTGCCAACGGGCGAAGCCGATCATCTGAAAAGCTGCTTTACAGGATGGATGCTTCTCAATTATCAGAAACCGGTAACCGTATCGTCCACTTATGGCCGGTATCATGCCAATTTTGCAGTGGATGAGAGCATCAAGACTTACTGGTCTGCCGCTACTGCCAACGAAAACGAATGGATCCAATCCGACCTGGGGGATCTTTCCACGGTTATGGCTGTGCAGGTAAATTATGCTGACCAGGATGCGGCATTTCTGGGTAAATCGACCGGAGTTTTCCATCAATACAGGATCTTCGAATCTGCAGACGGGGAAAATTGGAATCTGCTTGTCGACAAAGGCTTGAATCAGACGGATGTTCCGCATGACTATGTCGAATTGGCCAGGCCGGTCAAAACCCGCTACCTGAAACTGTTGAACATCCACATGCCAACCGGGAAATTCGCCATCAGCGGATTCCGGATCTTTGGGCATGGATCGGGTAAAAAACCGGAGCCTGTCAGAGAGTTCAAAGTGCTCAGGACGAAGAAAGACAAACGCAGCGCCTGGCTGAAATGGAGTCCGGTCGACGATGCGGATGCCTATAATATTTTCATGGGAACTGAACCGGATAAGTTGTACAATTGCATCATGGTACACAGCGCCAATGAATATTGGCTTAAAACCATGGATAAAGAAAAAACCTATTATTTTACCATTGAAGCGATAAATGAAAATGGCGTGAGTGTGTTGTGTCCATTAATTACATCGGAATAATCTTGGTGCTCTCCCGGAAATATGCAAGATAAAAGATGTTTTTTCATCATCTGACCAAATGCAATCTGGCAAAAAGCTATGAAACCTGAATTGATCAAATAATTTTTCGAAACATGAGAACTGGATTCTTTTTACTGACCACCTTTCTGGTGATGAATTTCATGGTTGTGAATGCACAAAACAAGGAACTGCCAGCCAACCCGAAGATGAACCGTTTTATTGATGATCTGATGAAGAAGATGACCCTGGAAGAAAAAATCGGGCAGTTGAATTTGCACCCATCAGGGGATATCGTTACAGGGCAGGCATCCGGTTCCGAGATCGGCAAGAAGATCATCGAGGGTAAAATTGGCGGTCTGCTGAACATTAAATCGGTGCAGAAGATCCGCGACGTTCAGAAGGTGGCTGTTGAAGAGAGCCGCCTCAGGATTCCCCTCCTGTTCGGAATGGACGTAATACATGGGTATCAGACCACTTTTCCCATCCCACTGGCACTTGCGAGTTCATTCGACGTTGGTGCGATGGAGCAGACTGCCCGGATCGCAGCCATTGAAGCGAGTGCTGACGGGATTTGCTGGACCTTTTCACCCATGGTTGATATCGCCCGGGATCCGCGCTGGGGACGCATTGCCGAAGGGGCAGGTGAAGACGCTTATCTGGGTTCATGCGCCGCCGAAGCCTATGTTCATGGATTCCAGGGTGATGACCTTTCAAAGAACAACACGATCATGGCCTGTGTTAAGCACTTTGGTTTGTATGGCGCCGCAGAGGGCGGACGTGACTACAACACCATAGACATGAGCCGTTTGCGTATGTACAATGAATATTTCCCGCCTTACCGTGCCGCGGTCAAGGCAGGTGTTGGAAGTGTCATGACCTCCTTCAATGAAGTTGACGGAATCCCTGCCTCCGGAAACAAATGGCTGATGACCGATGTTTTGCGTGATCAGTGGGGTTTTAATGGTTTTGTAGTGACCGATTACACCTCGATCGGTGAGATGACCGAGCATGGAATGGGCGATCTGCAGACCGTATCCGCCCTGGCGTTAAGGGCCGGTGTTGACTTTGACATGGCGAGTGAAGGTTTCCTGAATACGCTCAAAAAATCTCTCAAAGAGGGTAAAGTTACCGGGGCGCAGATCGACCAGGCCTGTCGCCGGATTCTGGAAGCCAAATACAAGCTGGGGCTTTTTGATGATCCTTACCGCTACTGCGATGCGAACCGCGCCAAAACTGAAATTTTCACACCGGAACACAACAAGATTGCCCGCGATATTGCAACGCGGACCTTTGTCCTTTTGAAAAATGACAACCAGCTTCTGCCTTTGGCCAAAAAGGGAAAAATTGCCCTGATCGGACCCATGGCAAACAGCCCGGGTAATATGGCCGGCATGTGGAGCGTTGCTGTAGATCATAAGCAATCCGTCTCACTGCTCCAGGGATTCAGGGAGGCGGTTGGTGGCCAGGCTGAGGTCGTCTATGCAAAGGGAACAAATTTCGTGGATGATCCCAAGCTGGACGCAAGGATAAACTTTGGCGAGTCGGTCGGCGACTACACACGTACGCCGAAGGAGATGATTGAAGAGGCTGTCGCGGTCGCTTCAACATGCGATGTGATCGTTGCCGCCGTAGGAGAACCTGCGGAAATGAGCGGAGAATGCGCCTCCAGGACAGACCTGTCACTTCCCGGAAGCCAGAAAGAACTGCTGGAGGCCTTGCTGAAAACAGGCAAGCCGGTGGTCATGCTGTTGTTCACCGGAAGACCACTGACGATAAACTGGGAACAAAAGAATATTCCTGCCATCCTGAATGTCTGGTTCGGCGGAACGCAAGCAGGCCATGCCATTGCCGATGTTGTTTTCGGTGCAGTCAGTCCCTCCGGCAAGTTGCCTGTAACCTTCCCTCAGAATATCGGGCAGATCCCGCTTTATTACAACCATAAAAATACAGGACGGCCGCTTGCAGAAAAGGAGTGGTTTCACAAATATCTTTCCAATTACCTGGATGTTACCAATGATCCGCTTTATCCTTTCGGGTTTGGATTGAGTTATACGGCTTTCACCTATGGTGACCTGAAGCTGGATAAGACGAAGTTGGCCGGAGATCAGAAATTAATGGCAACCATACAGCTGACCAATTCGGGAAAATATGACGGGGCAGAGGTTGTTCAGCTGTACATCCGCGACATGGTGGGCAGTATTACAAGGCCGGTGAAGGAGTTGAAAGGTTTTCAAAGGGTTTTCCTGAAAGCAGGGGAATCCAGAGACGTCAGCTTCGCCATCACGCCTGAAGAGCTAAAGTTTTACAATTCCGAGCTGAAATATGACTGGGAGCCGGGTGAATTTACCATCATGGTTGGCGGAAATTCACGGGATGTCAAACCGGGCACAGTCGTTTGGGAAAAATAGCAGACCGATATCAATTACCTCACAAACTGTTTTTAATATACTTCAAAAACGAAAATCCGGTTTCTCCGGTATCCGGTTTTTTCATTAAGAACACTGAGTTTCTCAAAATCCTGAATTAACCGGTGGACAGTCGAAATATTGACATTTAGCACTTTGGCTAATTCAGGGGCATCTGCAATGGGCTTTGTGTATAAGTATTGAATGAGTTGCAGAGCGAGAGGGACTTTCTTTCCAAGTGTTGTTAATATATTCTCTTCTGCTTCTTTCCGTAACCTGATTATATCATGGAAGGTCTGTATTGAATTTTCTGCTGTTTCCAAAACGCCAACCAGATAGAAGGTTAACCATTGAACCGCTTTAAGGGGTAGCAATCATGTTAGCGGTTATAGGACAAATGAAAAGGCAGGGCAGCCTTCTTCCAAAATATACAGGTAAGGATTTGTAAAAAGGAGTATGGAATTGTAAAAAAGCGTAGTTTTATCCGGTTGAAGGCATGAACGCATGGCCTGCCACACCCTGATCAGACAAAAATGCCAGCAACAGCGAAAAATTACGCCGGACTCTATGCGCTGCAGGATGAAGTTTTAAATTCCCTGTCGGGCCATTTCGGACCGTTTTATCTTTCGGGTGGCGCCGCCCTCTCAAGGTACTATCTGAACCACCGCTTTGCCTACGATCTGGATCTTTCGGTTAACCTTTTACCCTGTTTTTCGAGAAAAGCTGCTCACGTAGTTGATCTGCTGAAAACCCAATTCCCTGTTTCGGATGACAATGTGGATGTTTTCACGCGAACTATTCACCTTTGGATACAAGGTAGGGATAAACTCAAGATCAGCCTGGCCAACGACATTTCTGAACAATGGGGTTTCCCGGTAATGGCCGGCCGGGTTCCGGTGGATAATATGAAGAACATGCTGGTCAAAAAGCTCAAAACTATTCTTGAGCGTGATGACCCTAAAGACCTGTTCGATATCATAAGCATTGCATCGGCTTATAGCTTTCATTGGGGTGAAATACTGAAGCATGCGCAAAAGAAGGCCATCATGGCCGAGGTCAATCTTTTTTTAAAACTGCATCGGGCCATCTTAAGATTTAATGCCGTCAGGGGCGGGAGGGAACCGAAAAATGTGTTTAATCTCCTGGGAATCCCGCCACCAATAATTTTCGACCAAAAATATTTATCTGTTCATATAGAGCAAAACGGGTTAATTCCCGGACAAGATCCCCTGATAAGCCCTGTTAATTTCAGCAACGATCCTGGTGAAGGGAAAGGAGGTGGAAAAACCTGTACAAATCTAAAAGAACTGGCACTGGAACTCCGCCGGACTGCCGCTAAACTCAAGGCATTACCTGAGCAGCATGATTTTACTGAGGCAACGGAACAACAAGGCATTCCATCATCCTTTGATCTGAACATGGGAATGGCAGCCATAAGCATCAGGAGCGCGCTGATCAGCGTAAAAGAAATGGCCGTAAAACGGTTGAACGCTTTACCTGGTGAACTTTATGAAGATAAGGAATGGATGAACAAGCCTGCATGCGCAAACGAACTTGAAGAGAAGTTCAGCCTGATCAGGGATGATCTTTCCCGGGCTGGAGAGAATTCACTTGGTGCAGGAAAAACACCCATTGAGGAGGCCAGGCCGCTCCTGTGATCCCCCCGGGTGCATTCCCCTTTGCTTGCAACGAGCCTCTTTAACTATGAGCAACCACCATCTGTTCCGCCATATGCCCCTCCACCCCCGGCGACAGTGGCCAGTTCTGCTTCGGTGAGTTCATCCTCAGCAGCATCGCCCCGAAAGGGCGGAAGTACAAGGTATACGTTGTTGCGATCTTCCTGCAGAACCCTTATGTTTAATGATTCGGGGAGTTTGATCCCTGTCTCCAGTTCTAAAATCATTTTTGGATCTTCCAGCAGTTTCTTCCGGAAAGATTCATCTTTCATCGCTTTTTCGATGATCTGCTCTTCAAGTTTTGTTCTGACACTTGACATGGCGATGCTTTTATTGAATTAATTATCATCTGTTTGTTCGCATTTGACTGTCGGGCACCATGGCTGAATCCACACTGATTTTACCGGCGAACCACCAGTTTCTTTGTCTCCATCCAGTCGGCTGCTTTAATTACAATGGTATAGATTCCCTGGGAAGCCTGGGAAAGGTCAATACTATATTCTTTTTTCCCGCTGAGCTTTTTCTCCAGGATTGTTTTGCCTGACTGATCTTCAACCATGATATTCAGTGTTAACCCGTTTTCATTTGATGGGACGATCCTGAAAATGCCCCTGGTGGGATTCGGATAGATCGACACCTGATGTCCGGAACCTTTAACACCTGCTGGAACGCCGAGAGGGTCAACTATTTTAAAGGAAGCTATCCTTGTCTTGGGTGTGCTGCTTGTGGCATACTGGTTTGTATACCAGAAAGTCTGGTCATCGGAAGGATCCACTGAGAGTGATGTATAATCACCCCAGCGTTCTGGCGATGAACCGCCGGACTGTGAGGTATTACCCACCCATATTGTATCTTCAGCAATGTCGAGGATAGAGTTACCGGCCAGGTAAGCGGTAGCTGACTGACCACAGTAACGAATCCCGGGGTATTCGCCCTCGCTGGATATCGAATATCCCAGCCCTATGGTGTTGGATCCGTTCAACATGATGCTGCCCATCCATCGGCTGTTTGTATCAGGGGCATAAGTGCCTTGCTGTCTTATGCTCCAGTCGCTGCCGGTTTTTCGCAATTCATACCATCTGACCCCGGCCCGGCCCTTCTGATCTATATTTACACTGTGGCAGCAAACAATGGTCTGGTACGATCCGAAGTTGCGGTACTGGGGCACATTCATGATAATATTGGACACGGCATCAACTTTCTGGGTGGTTCCTTTCTGCCTTATATTTTCCCAAGAACTGCCGAAGTTACTGTTAAAGGGTTCCACATTGAGCTGCTGAACACGGTTGAATGTGGATGCCGTCGTGTTGGTCCAGTCTACAGCCAGTTCATATATCCAAAGCTGGTCTATGGTTCCGCTGGAAGCATCATCGTTAATGGCAATATAAATGCCGGGAGATCCTGCCGGAGCAAAGGGTCCGTCATTATCTACAGGAGGAACAACCCTGAATCCTCCTGTTCCGCCCGGCCGGTAAGGGTTTTTAAAGGCGACCATCCGGGCAGTAGTATCTCCCACCAGCATCTTCGACCTCTCATAAACATAGGTATCCTTTCCCCCATCAGTATTATTATCCCCCATATAATACCCATCCTGCCATACTCCGAAATGCGGGTAATCGGGCATTATATCAGCCTGGAAAGAATACGGGTACCAGGTTCCGGTAGGGTCGTTTGTTGAGGATACGGCCATAAGAATATAATTCGGGGCCCCGCCTTTGGGCACCGAAAATTCTGTGGCCAGCCAGCGATCGGCCTGTTCGTCATACAGGATGACCGGATCCCCGTCGTTCCGGTTTGCTCCCGGCTTATTGCCAAACAGCAGGTTCATGGGAGTAGGCCCGGCTACAAGTCTTCCTGTTTTATCATATATAGCATATGTGTCATTCATCGTCTGCATGTAATGGTTTTTACCAACGGTCCCGTTGTCGTCGGAAGGCCGGTATCCGGACTCCTGTCCTTCAAAATTTACCTGCGGACTGCGGAAAAGTTTCTGAGTTCCCATATTTTTCTGCCAGGCCCCGTCCTCACCTTTTGGGAGGGCTGTTTCAGCAAAAGGATAGGTACGCTCCGACTCTTCCTCATTAATTGTCCGGTTGCTGTTTTTAAGTTTCAGCGCCTTGAATTCATCGGCAGTTAATGCAGGAAGGTCGCGTAAAGGCCGGGTTTCACCCAGGAAAGTCCCGGTCCCCACAAAGTCAGGGTGAACGGGTACCGTGGGTGTGAATGAGTTTTGATTTGGCTTTATCATGGAAGAAGAAGATTGGTTTTGGGCGTTGACAACCCCGGCGGAGAGCAGGATGACCAGCAACAGGATAAGGGAATAATAATTTACTGAAGGATAAAAACGTGTATTCATGGTTTTGGTTTTAAATGATTGTGTTTTTATAATGTGCAGATTGAATGAATTGAGATTTTATTATTGACAGAGCAAATATAGTGGCAGGGGAGACTGTTTTCCAAAAAAAGCACTTAAAGATTTGTAAAAAGCGATAGTCAGGCTTGTTTTTTACCTTTCCTGACGAGTAGTACCAAGGTAAAATATCTCCCGCCAGTTCTACTCAAAGACCAGTACCGATGGTATTTTTTCAGGCCAGGCCAGACGCAGCAGTTCATAACCGATACCTGAAATTCCCTGGAAAAAACCCGGGTTGAAAAAATCTTCACCGGCATTGGGGAAGAGGGAGAAAGGCGCGGCAGAGGAATTCGGTCTAGATGCTCCGCTCAATGCCATTGCGCATGTATTTCGGGTTCGTCATTTTTTTTCATGATCATTCCTTAGATCCGGGTCGAACGGAAAATGAACCTTAACTCTTTCCCTGCAAAAAGATGAATGGGGAGTTCATGGCGGTGTTTAAGCAAGAGTCGATAAAAAGCAGTAAACCCGTCAACGATCTCCTGCGAATAGGGAATGGGAGTCTGCTTTTGACCATTCAATACCGGAATATTTTCCTGATCTTTCAGTCTGGCCGGAATAACGATAAGGTTCATCCTGTCGGTATTTATGAACTCCCAATTACTCCGCTGATAGGGAGATTCGCCCTGGCCGTAGCCCCCAATCGCATTCCCCGCTGCTTGAGGAGAGGTTCTTCAATGGATCAGTCAAAACAGGCGAACGGGAATCAATGTGTTGCCTGTCCAAAGTAAAGACTCAGGGAATTAAGATGGTGAACAGGTAAACGGCAAAGATGACCAATAGAATAATGCCCTGCAGGATCGATGTTTTTCCCGTGCTGAATGAAAGGATGATCACAAAAAGCGACAGAAGGAACAGAACAGTTGATTCGACACTGATGCCCAGTGCCAGAGGCATTCCGGTAAAAACAGAAACCAGGGCAACCGTCGGCAACGTCAATCCGATGCTTGCCAGGGCGGAACCCAGCGAAATATTAAGGCTCTTTTGTAACTGGTTTTTCCGGGCAGCTTTGACTGCCGAAATTCCCTCCGGTAATAGAATAACAGAGGCAATGATCACTCCGGAAAGCGAGATGGGCGCTCCGACTGATTGGATAAACAATGTTAAATGCGGTGCAATGGATTCGGCCAGTAGTACTACCACGATCAGGTTCACCGGGAGCAGTACCCCGCTGAGAATGGTTGTTTTCAAGGCTGGTTTTTCTTCTTCAGTTTCATTCCCTTCATCCCCCGAAAGGAAATGTGACCGGTGACGGATATTCTGGACGAACAGAAAACTGCTGTATAAAAGAAACGTAACGAAAGCAACGAATATCAGCTGTTTTGAGCTGTAGAAGGGGCCGGCAACCGTCGTCGTAAAGTTGGGAAGTATCAGTGTCAGCACCGAAATTGCCACCAACACGGTCAGCGCCGAGTTTATTCCCTGGGCCATGAACCCCTGTTCTTTAAATTTAATACCTCCGATCAGAAGGGTCAATCCAATCATTCCGTTGAGAATGATCATGACCGTTGCGAAAACGGTGTCGCGTGCCAGCACTGAAACATCATGACCTCCGGTGAACATAAAAGAAACGATGAGTGCCACTTCGATCACTGTCACCGCAATGGCGAGAAGCATGGCGCCATAAGGCTGGCCAATCCGTCGGGCGATGACTTCGGCATGATACACTGCGTTGAGCACCCCGTTGATCAATGCAAGGCCTGAAAAGATTATAAAAGGTGTCCAGCTGACAAATTCTCCTGTGATATAAATTCCCCATGCGACAAGAGGGAGAAAGATCCTCAGCAGAGGCAGGGTATTGCCCGCATTTGTCCTGGTGGGATTCATGAAAATATAATTACGTATAAAATTATTAAAACTGACACATCATGGATGCAAATGAATAAAAAAAACCCTTGAATAGTTTTGATATTCAAGGGTTTAACGTTGTTTTTCTGTAGCCCGTAGGGGGATCGAACCCCTGATTTCCAGGATGAAAACCTGGCGTCCTAACCGACTAGACGAACGGGCCAATGTTTAATTTGGGAGTGCAAAAGTATTAAATTAATTTATATCATCCAAGAAAAAAATGAATCCTTCTAGATGGCATCCTTCTCCTCCGGTTGGTCCAGGCGGCTTTGCAATTCACTCCTTTCACTTTCAAAACGGATGATCTCCTGCTGCTTTCGCTCAATGCTGCGGTAAGCCGATGCAATCCTGGCCTGGAGGCCGATTTTTACCGGAGATTCTTTTCCGGATGAAACGATGACCTCCAACTGGTCTTCCAGCGCACTGAGGTTGGCCTGCTCCTTTTTCAACGCCTCATTCAGCTCAAAGATATCAACCGAATACTGGGAAAGCTTGTATTGCATCTTAACCTCCCAGTTCTTCTTTTTATGACGGAAAAAATCATCCAGCCGTTTTCCAAGGATATCAAAGGCCGTCTGAAGACGGGAATATAACTCCTCCCGCTGTTCGTGTGCCATTTTGATGCCTTTGAATTCAGACTGGATTTTTTTGAGAAATTCCCGTGTGTCTTTATATTCATGGGTCTCTTCAGCCTGTATCAAACCTTTGTCTACCAGGGCCTTCAGCCGCAGATAGTTTTGATGTGCCTCTTTTTCGAAGACAAGGCGTTCTTCGTCGCGCGATGTTTTTACAGTGGTGAATGCATCCTGAAGACGGAGGAATAACTCCTCCCGCTGTTCCCGTACCAGTTTGGCTGCCTTGATCCGGTTCTGTAGATCAATCATGAAATCCCAGGTTTCACGGAACTCATGCGATGTGTTCGCCAGGGAGAGGGCTTTTGCAACCGCGGCTTTTAAATCAGCATAGTTCGCGGCAGCTTCAAATTCAAACTCAAATTTTTCGTCTTCAATTTTTGCGTTAATCTCCGCAAAGGCATGTTGCAGCCTGTTATAAAGTTCCTCGCGATCCTCCCTGCGAAGTTTTAAGCCTTTAAACTGGTTTTGAATTTCAATCAGAATACCTTTGGCCTGACGAAGATCCTTGGCATGGGGAACCTGCGCCAAACCAAGGTTCAGGTTCTCTTTAAGCGTTAAATAATTCTGGCGTGATTCTTCGTCCGGATTTTTATCCAATTCCATGTGATTATTTCTTCACACACCGAACACCAAAGGCTGCGTTTTTTTCATTTGAACTCTTGACGATGGCCTTGTCGCCATGGGCGAACAGGTAGTTGGTGGCAACATCGCCGGCAGCGGTTGCCGACCATAAGCCCCCCCATAAGGAAATACCGGTATAGGTGCTGTCGCTGTGCCTGACACCACCCAGCAACGACGAAAGGGTCTTCGCGGAAGCAGGAATGTTTTTATTCGAATTCCAGTAGAGGGAATCCATCTCCTGCAATTTGCCCCCTGCAACTTCAACTCCGCCAAGTTTGGCAATCAGTTGAGTCCAGTCACCATCCGACGGCAGAACCCAGCCTTTCGGACATGCTGTCATGGCTGCATTCCACGTATACAACCTGCCATTCGGCATGGAATAGGCCGTGTCTTTGTTGTAAAACCAGCTGCCTGGTTTGGCATCATATTTAAGATTTTCAATCAACCAGGCTTTTTTTCCAATCTTCATCCACTGGTAGGTTCGACCATCACGGGAATCTTTTACTGTTCCCTTTTCCTGTGCACTGATCGTGCTGCAAAAAACAAATGTCATCAGAAAAATGACTACAAGACTTAGAATGTTGGAATTAGGTTTAAATGTGCTCATTGTTTAAGAGGATTAGAAGATGGTTACTGATGGTTTTACCTGGGTGTAAAATTATACCAGAATCACCAACCATGCAAACTTTATCTGATCTTTCTTTTTTTTCCCCTGGAAACATGAAATTCTGAAAAAAAAAACCAAAATTCGAAATATATTTTGCAACCTTTTTGCCTCCCGCGTTGTCTATGTAATATGTTAAACCTAATAACAATACCATGTCATCCTATTTAATGAAATCAGAAAAAGCTGCCCTTTCGGTCCTGATGTTATCGGTAGGGGCAGGACTGAGTATTCTTCTTTACACAGGAATTATACCAGAAAGTTTATCGGTAAGTGCCGGCAATTCAGGTGGGAAGGAACCTTCAGCCACCCTGACAAACTTGTTCCAAAATTATGGATGGATCAAGCCGGTTCTGATGTTTGCCATGATGCTGGCAGGCATGTTTTTTAACCAGGTTTTCGAGAATCTGAAGGTGCAAAAGGAGGCCGGGGCGACCCGGGTTGATGTGTTCAGACTCTTTGCCGATGGATTTCTTGGCATTACCTTCTGGATGGCCTTTTTTGTTTCGCCGCTCATCTTCTACGGCACCTATTACCTGGTTGATAAACTTCCCGATGGGGCCGTCGGATTTTTTTATGCTTTCCAGGGAGGTTTTTTCTGGTACAATGTTTTTAACCGCCTTGAACTGAAAAGCAAAAAATAACCTTACAGGCTCCAGTAATTCAGTTCCGAAATTTTATTGCGGAAAATTCCTTTCACATCAACCAGAATCCCGCTGGGGGAACTGATGGACTTGAAATAGGCCTCAGTCAGTTTCAGGTAAGGCTTGTGGTTAACTGCAACGATAACCGCATCGTACTTTTGATTGTCTGGTATGCCGGAGGTATTCCCGCTGGAAAAACTTTCGGGCATGACGGTAAGTCCAAAACCATATTCGTGCTTCAGTTCATCGCTGCTGGCATATGGATCTGTAACATCCACCGATATCCCGTACTGTTTTAATTCTCCAATCAGATCGGCCACCCGGGAGTTCCGGATGTCGCTGACATTCTCCTTGAAAGTGGCTCCCATAACGAGTGCTTTTGCGCCAAGAACATTCTTTCCTGCTTTAATCAGCTGTTTCACACATTGTTTTGCCACGTAAAATCCCATGCTGTCGTTCACATATCTTCCCGCATTGATGACTCTTGCATGATACCGGTATTCCTCGGCCTTATAGGTTAGATAATAGGGATCAACGCCAATGCAATGTCCGCCAACCAGCCCGGGATAGAATTTCAGGAAGTTCCATTTTGTGCCCGCAGCTTCAATCACGTCATAAATGTTGATCCCCATTCGGCCGAAAATAATCGAAAGTTCATTCATAAAGGCGATGTTCACGTCGCGCTGTGCGTTTTCAATGATCTTGGCAGCTTCGGCTACCTTAATGGTGGGGGCCCGGTGCACACCGGGCTTCACGATCAATTCATAGGTTTTGGCGATCTGCTCCAGCGATTCCGCATCACAACCCGAAACGATTTTTATAACCGTAGTCAGGGAATGCTCCTTATCACCGGGGTTGATGCGCTCGGGGGAAAAGCCTACCTTAAAATCTTCGACGAACTTAAGACCCGATAGTTCTTCAAGGATTGGAACACAGTCTTCCTCTGTTGCACCCGGGTAGACGGTAGATTCATACAATACATAATCACCTTTTTTAAGCGCTTTGGCTACCGTTCGTGTTGCCGAGAGAAGCGGAGAAAGATCAGGGAGGTTGTGTTTTGTAACCGGGGTGGGTACGGCCACGATATGAAAAGTACATGACCTCAGCTCTTCCGGATCGGCGGTTATCAGGATATCTGTATCCATGAAAGCCTCAGCAGGGAGTTCACCGCTTGGATCCACTTGATTATTCATCATTTCAACACGATCGGGCTTGATGTCAAAACCCACTACTTTGATTTTTTTTGCAAATTCAAGGGCAATCGGTAATCCGACATAACCGAGTCCGATCACAGAAAGCTTCGTCTCTTTTTTAAGCAGTTTTTCGTAAATGGTCATATGAATATTTTTAATGTTAGTCGTTTGTTATACTGTTTTTTTCCTGGTTAGCTGTGAACCCTCTCCAGCAGCAGGGGTGAAATGGACAAGGTAAGCACCTGTTTGAGGTGATCGATGCGGACAACAACCTTTTTTTTGTTGGTAATTGAGACCAGTTCGCCTGTGATCCCGGTGAGCGGTCCGCCATTAACCATCACACGAATTCCCGGTTGAAATGTATCCTCAATGCATTCTACTTCCACATCGGAACCGGTGATGACTTTAAGCGTATTGATCTGGCGTTCGGGTATTGCAGCCGGTTTGCCTGAAAACCAGATGTACCGGACGGCACCCGGAGTGTTCAGCACTTCATAATAGTCCAGTTCACCAACCTTTACAAAGCAATAGGAGCGGATCAGGGGTTCCTCAACCAGTTTCTTCCGGTCGCTCCATTGGTGGATGACCTTGCGCAATGGCACATAGGCTTCGATCCCTTTCTCACGCAGAAGTTCCATCAGACGTTTCTCCCATCTGGAGCGGGTATAAACAGCGTACCAGGGGGCATCTGGATCCTTTGACCGGACCTCCTCAGTGCCTCCTGAGGCTGGAGGTTTTGCAGAAACGGATGCAACAGGGGGTTTGCCTGCAGGCTTTGATTGATAGGTTTTTTTTATCATAAATGG